>Ga0153993_100031_pt1 | contig 40679 bp, 36 predicted proteins | sample TSNC077MetaG_FD_104706 | JGI IMG/M metagenome (GOLD analysis project Ga0153993, IMG submission 104706) | Attine ant fungus gardens microbial communities from North Carolina, USA - TSNC077 MetaG | ecosystem: Host-associated > Fungi > Mycelium > Unclassified | place: USA: North Carolina, Lumber...
GATCGCGCTGTAGTGGGCGAAGACGTCGGCGCTCCCGTCATCCGGGGCGATGAAGCCGAAGCCCTTTTCCGAGTTGAACCATTTGACGGTGCCTGTAGCCATCGTCTCTCTCTTTCGTGATGGTGAACCGTGTGAACGATTCCGTGCCCCGCGCCGAATGTGGAGCGGGCGAATGTGGGTGCTCGGGATCGAGCACGCGTCGGTGGGGATGAAGTGCAGTGTGGTGGGGAGGAACAGGAGCTCCTGCGCGGCCTCGACCGTGGCGGCGACGCCGACGGCGCGGGACTGCTCGTCGAGGACGGCGAACCCGTCGAGGACGCGGTGGGCCATTCCGGCGTATTCGCCGGATCGAGTGGCCACCCAGACGTCGTCGTCGGCTTGTCGCCAGGAGGTCGCGGCGGGTGCCGCGTGTTCGAGAATGCTTGTGATGGTGTTCCTTCGGCGCCTGGTCGGCGCACTGTGTGCGGATGGTGACGGCCGGCTCAGCAGAGGGGCTGCGTCACGTCGGGGATGAGTAGAGGGGCTGCTTCGGAGAGAGTCAGCGCGAGGAGGGCGGGTTTCGGCGCGATTCGCCGGCACCGCTGGTCGAGCGGCCGGAATGTCCCGGCTCGAGGTACTACCAGTGGGAGCACATCGCTGTGCGGACATGAGTCAGCATACACGGATGGGCTGGGAGGTCCGCTCAGAGCCGTCGGATGGTGAGGGATTGCTCCGCGAAACCGACCGCGCCGTCGCGGTCGTGGAGCACCGAACGGGTGACGCCGAGACCCGTCGAGCCGAAGACGACCTCCGTGTCCAGCCCCAGCCAGCCGCCGGCCGGCTCGCGGTGCAGGTGGACGGTGAGGTCGACGTTGGGGAACATCCACTCGGTCGGGTGCCGCCGGACCGCGACCCCGTTCGCCGTGTCGACGAGCGCGAGCCAGGAGGCGACCGGTTCGACCGGGAGGCCGGCGACGAGCTCGCGCGTCGTCGACAGCCAGACGGTGGCACGCCCGGGCTCGGGCGGACGGATGGCGCGGGCGTCGAGCGAGGCGACGTACCCGCCCCGCCACACATCGGTCATCGGCCAGCTTGGGGCCGACTCGGGTGCCGGGAGGCTCTCCGGTGCGCCGCCCGCCACCTCGGACGTGTCGAACGCCGAGAGCAGCCACGCCCGCGCCTTCACGGCGGCGCGCCCGCGGATGACGGCGGTCGCCTCCACCAGCTCGATCGTGCGGCCCGGCCGGATCGTCTCGACGTGCACCTCCACCGGCTCCAGGGCGAGGAAGCCGAGGATGTCGTAGCTGATCCGCCCGAGCTGCAGCGTCGACCCTGACCGCTCGGCGGCATGCCGCAGGATCTCGTGGGCGATCAGGCCACCCAGCGGGCTGAAGTGGATCTCGTCGTCGGCCCACGCGCCGCCCGCCTCGGAGGTCGGGGTGTAGGTGTGCTCGCCCGTCTGGTGGAAGTATGCCGTCGTCGCCATGTCCCCAGACTATGTCGAGAGCACGGAAGCCCGGCACGAGGCCGGGCTTCCGCTGCTAGGTGGCGTTTTCACACCGGGGCGAGGGTATGACGCCGGGGTGCGGGTGCGCACGGGGTTGACAGTGCGCGGACGACGGTGTTGCCGGAGAGGCTGCCGGCATCCCTCCCGCGCTCAGAGCACGTCGTACATCAGGTGGGTCGCGGTCGATGAGACGGTCACGGACCGCTGGACAAGGGCGCGCGTCGGGCCGGGGGTGAAGAGCGGCGTGCCCGCCCCCAGGATCAGCGGCGAGAGGTGCAGCGAGAGGGTGTCGACCAGCCCCGCGGCGAGCGCCGAACCGATGAGGGCACCGCCGCCCATGAGGACCACGTCGAGGTCCGCGTCGCGGGAGGCGGAGGCCGCCTCGGCCTGTTCGCGGGCGGCGGCGATCGCATCGACGAGGCCGGTCGTGACGAACGTCCAGTCGAGCCCGGTCAGCCGCACCGACGCTGGGCGCTCGGAGGTGACGACGACGAACGGAGGTTTGCCGACCTCCCCCGCGCCGTAGCCCACCTCGTCGTTCCAGCCGCCGGGACCGTCGACGACGTCGAAGAGATTGCGTCCCATCACGACCGCGCCCGAGCGCACCATCCCCTCCTGGAGCTGGCGCTGATCGTCCGGGTCGTCGGAGAACGCCCAGTTGTGCAGGGGCTTCCCGCCGGTGCCGAGGCCGTTCTCCGGGCCGGCGTCCGGTCCGGTCACGAAGCCGTCCAGGGAGATGGTGATGTCGGCGACGACGCGGGTCATGACGCTACCCCCCGGGCCAGCAGCTCGTCGAGCTTCTCGTAGCCCTCGGTCACGCCGTACTCCATGCCCTCGGCGATCATCCCCTCCAGCGCCTCCTTCGAGGTGAAGACGGACCGCCCGACGAGGCGGGAACCGCCTCCCGGGAGGGATTCGAAGCGCAAGCGGTCGAGGCTCACCTCAGCGGGCGCGCCCAGGTACTCGAACGTCTGGATGATCAGCTCGTTCTCGACCACGGTGTGGATGACGCCGCGGAACCCGTAGGTGTTGCCGTCCGGGTCGGTCTGCTCGAACCCGTAGGCGCCGCCCGTGCGGAAGTCCCAGTCGGTGATGACGCTGTCGAGTGCGCGCGGGCCGACCCACTGCACGTACAGCTCGGGGTCCGCGTGGGCGCGGAAGAGGGCTTCGACGGGGGCGTCGAACTCACGGGTGAGATCGGCGTACGACGTGCCCGGGACGACGTCGATGACGACGGGGTTGCTCATGACTCCTTCTCCTTCGTTCGGTGCTGCATTGCGTTCGAGTGCTCGGCCGGGTGCGGCGCGAGCACGGCGTCGAGGCGCCGGTAGCGGGCCTCAGCTTCGAGCCGGTAGCGGTCGATCCACGAGGTGAGGCGCTCCAGCGCTGCGGCGTCGAGGTGGACCGGGCGGCGCTGCGCGTCACGCGTGCGCCACACGAGCCCGGCCGACTCCAGCACGCCGATGTGCTTCGACACCGCCTGCAGGGTGATGTCGAACGGCTCGGCCAGCTCGCCGACCGTGGCGGGTCCGCGGCTCAGGCGCGCGACCATCGCGCGCCGCACCGGATCCGCGAGTGCGGCGAAGGCCGCGTCGAGTGCGGCGTCCTCTTTGTGATCAACCATTTGCTTTATCAACCTTTCGGTTGAGTAGAGAGTACGGCTCGCAGCGGGGTGCGTCAAGGTCCACATCAAACCTTGACGCGACAGCGGGTGATCGGCACCATGGGAGTATGGACTGTTAAATATAGAATGCAAAAATCTTGGATCGTCATGTCTGCACCTCCCACTGACACCGCCTTCCACGACGTCGTTCGCCGCGGGCCCTTCGCGCTGATCTATTGGATGGTGACGGGCGGCGCCATTCTGGCCGTCGTAGGCAGCTACTTCATCGCCACCGAAGAGCAGCGTCTGGTCATCGGGCCGGTCGCCTTCGCAGCGATCGTCATCGTCATCTGCCTCCGGTACGTCCTCGCCGCGAATCTGCGGAAGAAGAGAACTGCTCAGCACTCGCGCGAAACGTAGCCGCCGGATTCGTTTCCGGCTGACGAGCAGTCCCGCACTAGACCCGCCCGAGCCACTCCAGCAGCCCGCGGTTGAAGGCCTTCGGCTGCTCGATGTTGGCGGCGTGGCCGTCCTTGCGGATGACTGCAGAGCTACCCCGCGGCGTGAGGGCCGCGGCGGCGGCAGCGTGCTCGCTCGGCCAGAATTCGCTCTCGGCGCCGGCGACGAAGAGCACGGGGACGGTCGTCGCCGCGATGGCCGGCCGCCAGTCGGCCGTCGCGTGGTCGTGCAGGAGGGTCAGCTCGCCGGGTGTGAGCGTGCGGTCGCCGCCGCCCTTCATCGCGGTGAAGAGGCGAACCAGCCGCATCCCGCGCCGTGCCAACGGCGTGCCACGCCCGGTGTCCGGGATGCGCTCGGAGAAGTACGTGTCTCGGTTGGCGTGGTCGTAGCCGTAGAAGCCGTACGGCCAGTCGGCGGAGTTGAGCATCTTCGGCGTCTGGTCCACGATCGCGACCGCGCACACGCGCCCCTCCCCGTGCTGGGACAGGTACGACCAGATGGTGTTGCCGCCCATCGACCCGCCGACGAGCGCGACGTCGCGGAGGTCGAGTGTGTCGAGAACGTTCGCCACGTCCTGTCCGCGCCGCGCCATGTCCACCCCGGAGGCGGGGCGCTCGGCGAGGCCGTGTCCGCGCAGGTCGACAGTGATCACCCGGTAGCCCGCCTCGGCGAGCGCCGGCACCTGGTAGAGCCAGCTGACGGCGGACGCCTTGAAGCCGGCGAGGAGGAGGACGGGGTGCCCGGCCGGGTCGCCGTGCTCGGTGTAGTCGAGGCGGACGCCGTCGTCGGCGGTCAGGGACGTCATGGGGTCACCTCTCGGCAGTGGCGGGCACGGCGGCGGGCACGGCGGGGAACGCCTTGCCCGGGTTCAGGATGCCGTGCGGATCGAGCGCGTCCTTGACCGCGCGGTGCATCCGCAGCACGGTCGGGCTCAACTCGGCCGCGGCGCCGGGGAGCTTGAGCAGGCCGACGCCGTGCTCTCCGGTGACGGTGCCGCCGAGCTCACGGCACGCGTCGACGATGCGGGTGAAGGCGGCCTCGGCACGGTCTTTGGCGGCCGCATCCCCCTCCGGCGCGATGATCAGGGGGTGGAGGTTGCCGTCGCCCGCGTGGGCGATGTTCGCGATCACGACGTCGGCCTCGGCGGCGATCCGCTCGATGCGGGCGAGCATCTCCGGGACGGCGGAGCGCGGGACGCAGACGTCCTCCGTGAGAACCGGCCCGAGGCGTTCGAGCGAGGGATACGCGAGTCGGCGGGCGAGGAACAGGCGCGCCACGTCGTCCGGATCGGTGGCGCGCTCCACTCCGGTGCCGCCGGCGTCGGCGAACAGCCCGGCGATGCGGCCGGCGAGCTCCTCCCCCGCCACCCCGACCTCGTCGACGGCGGCGAGCAGGAGGACGTCCGCCTGCTCGGGCAGCGTCCACCCCTGCCACTCGGCGACCGTGTGCAGGCACATCCGGTCGATGAGCTCCAAGGCGGACGGGACGATGCCCGCCGCCGAGACCGCGGCGACCGCCCGTCCAGCGTCGGTCAGGGACGGGAAGTAGCCGATGATGGCGCGCTCTTCGCGGCCGCCGAGGGGCCGCAGCTTCACCGTGACGTCCACCACGATGCCGAGCGTGCCCTCCGACCCGACCATCAGCGCCGTGAGGTCGTAGCCGGTGACGCCCTTGGCCGTCGTGCGGCCGAGCGTCGCGACGCTGCCGTCGGCGAGGACGACCGTGAGCCCGAGCACGTAGTCGCGGGTGACGCCGTACTTGACGCAACACAGGCCGCCCGCGTTGGTGGCGACGTTGCCGCCGATCGTGCTGATCGACATGCTGGCCGGATCCGGCGGGTACCAGAGCCCGTGACCGGCGACGTGCTGCCGCAGGTCGTCGTTGATGACACCGGCCTCCACGACGGCGTACCGCTCGTCGGCGTTCACCTCCAGGATGTCGGTCATCCGCTCCAGGGAGAGCACGATGCCGCCCGCGGTCGCGTTCGCGCCTCCCGAGAGCCCGCTGCCCGCGCCCCGCGGCACGACCGGCACGCCCAGCCGCGCGGCGACCCGCACGGCCGCGACCACGTCGTCCACCGAACCCGCCAGCACGACCGCGGCCGGCTGGCCGAACGCGGCCCACTCGGCGTCATCGTGGCTGTACCGGCGCAGCGCCTCCGCGTCGGTGAACAGGGCTTCGGGAGGGAGGACCTCGCGCAGGGCGGAGACGACGTCGTTCATATGTCCGCATGGTATCCCGCGCACCTTCACGCCATACTGACCCCATGAGTCAGACCGGGTCCCGCACGGGAGAGAACTCCTTCGTCACCTTCCTGAAGCGCCGATGGCTCGCCATCGTGCTCGTCGTGCTGCTCGTCGTCGTCGCGATCCAGAACGCGGTCGGCGGAGACACCGCGACGATCTTCCTGCTCTGGGGCCAGCTGAAGATGCCCACCTGGGCCCTCGTCCTCATCGTCTTCGTCGTCGGGGCGATCGCGGGCTGGATCATGGCGCGCAACCGGGCGGCGCGCAAGCGGCGCTGAACCGCGGTCGGGGGACCGGGGGGACTCGCGATCGTCTGAGCGCATGACCAAACGGTCAGGACCGCAGCAGAGGCCACCGCGCCCCAACCTCGACCTCGACCTCGACCTCGACCTCGACCTCGACCTCGACCTCGACCTCGACCTCGACCTCGACCTCGACCTCGACCTCGACCTCGACCTCGAATCATTCCCGTCGTGGTGCTGGGCGAGAAGAAGTTCCGCGCCCACTCAAACCGGCACGGCGGCACCGCTTGCGTTTGGTACTTCTCCACCGGCCCAGGCGGCCGGTTCCACCTCGATGGCCCCGAGGGCACGTGCTACGTGAGGTTCGACGCCGCGCCGACCAGAGTGGTCGAGCCGCGGTGGTGCCAGGGGCTGGGACGAGCGGCGATGCGCTGGTCCCTCTTTTGGAGGGATCAGCGCTTGGCGTCGAAACCGCGTACCCGGTCCTTGAAGTCCGGGAGAGCGAGGAGGCCGGCGAAGGCGAGGTACTCGATCTCGACCATCCGCTGCCCGGTGGCGCCGGGCCGGATCGTGTCGGCCAGGGGCGCCCAGTGGAGGAACCGGTGGCCGCTCGCGTCGCTGATCTGCCAGCTGCTCCTCCGAGTGCGGCCGAGCGTGTTGAACAGCTGCAGGTAGTCGTGCGCCTCCCCGGTGGAGATCCACCGCAACCCGCCGTTGTCGGTGAGCACTACGTCCGCATTGTGCACGATCCGTAGGAGCCACGCGTGAGGGCCAGTGATCGTCGGACGAAAGCTGGACGTGATGAACCGCTGTGCGAGGTCACCGAGGCGGGCGTTGTCGCGGAAGTCCCACGTCTCCACGAGGTTGCGGTCGTCAGCTGCGTGCACGCTACCCCGGCGCGCGATCACTTTGAACACGCCTCCATCCTTCCATCGGCCTCACGGTCGGCGCGGCCTCGCGCCCGAATGCAGGGAGGCTCCCACCGATTTGCGTGAGGCGTCCGTGGTCGCGGCGGGTTAGGTGCTTGGTGGCGAGGTACGAGGAGTCTGTGCCCCCAAGGGTGACGCTCGGGTCGGCCGCGACGGTGCGCCAATGCATCAAATTGTGTATTCGGAGATGCGGCATCGTGGAGGAGGCTGAAGTCCGAGGGGGAACATCACCGGTGAAGACGACGACGCTCGCGGTCGCGGCGGGGGCATCCGCGACGGGTGACACGCTTGCAGTCGTCGCGCTGATGCTGGCGCTGCAGGGGCGACCGGATGGAAGCTACGCGGTCGCGGCGCTGGTCCTCCTGGGCCTGCTGCCGAGCGTCTTCCTCGGGCCGCTGCTCGCGCCCCTGCTCGACCGGTTCGAGACCACGACGATCCTCGTCGTGACTCTCGCTCTGCGATGCGCGCTCGGGGTCGCACTGGCGTTCGCCGGTGATCTGACCGAGATCCTCGTTCTGGTCGCGGCCGGGAACATCGTGTCGGCCATCGACTCCCCCGGGATGATGCTCCTCGTCCCGGCGACGATGCGGCCGGGCGGGAATGTCGCCGCGGGCTACGCGCGGATGGACATGTTCCGGAGCATCGGCACGCTCGCCGGGCCCGCGCTGGCCGGCGTGCTCATCGACGTCATCGGGATCCGCGGAGTGCTCCTGATCGACGCGGCGAGCTTCGGTGCACTGGCCGTCGTGATCGCGGCACTTCGGGTCCGCCGGTCGCCGCCCGAGCATCCCGAGCGGGCTCGCCCGTCGTGGTTTCGTCAGGTCGCCGCCGGACCGGGCGCGCTGCGCCGGAGCCCGACGATCGCGACCGCGGCGATCGCCCTCGCCGTGGCGATCCTGTTCACCAGCCTCATCACCGTCGCCGAGGTCGAGTACGTCCGCTCCACCCTGCACGCTCCTGCCGCGATCTACGGCGCGCTGGTGAGTACGCAGGCAGTGGGGCGACTGGTCAGCGCGGCACTGATCGCGCCTCGGATCCCGCAGCGCCATCAACCCGCGGCACTCGCACTGGGCAGCGTGCTGATGGGAGGCGCCCTCCTCGCCGTCGGACTCCTGCCATCGACGCCGACAGCGTTCATCGGCCTGTTCCTGGTCGGCGTCGCCAACGCCCTCCAACTCATCGCCATCCGGGCGATCGTCGTCGACGCCGTCGATGAATCGGAACGCGGCCGCGCCTTCGCCGCCGTGATCGCGCTGAACAACGGGTCGACGATGCTCGGCACCGTCGCCGCCGGCCTTCTCGTCGCCGTCGTCGGCGCCGCTGTCACGCTCACCATCGCCGGCGCCGGCACCCTCGTCGCAGCCCTACCCGCGCTGCGGTTCCTCCGCCCGGTCCGCAGGAAAGAAGAGTCGAACACAGCGACCACCCACGAGCCCGCCGGTTGACGCGCACCCGGGCGGGGGGTTCGGTGGAGGCATGGTCGCACTCATCATCATCCTGCTCGTCATCTGGGCCGTGCTCGCGGTGCTCGGCTTCGCCATCAAGGGTCTGCTCTGGCTCGCCATCCTGGGTCTGGTGCTCTTCGTGATCACCGCGATCATCGGCTGGCTGCGGCGGACCGCCAACCGCTCCTGACGAACGGGCACCGCCACACGCCGCCGGATTGAGTTCCGGCGGTGCTGAATCGCATCGCGCTGCGCTGTTGGACATCCCTCCGCCGACCCACGAATCTGGAACCATGGCCTACGAACCCGCCCCGAACCGTTACGACAGCATGCTCTACCGCCGCACCGGCCGCAGTGGACTCGACCTGCCCGCCCTCTCGCTCGGGCTCTGGCAGAACTTCGGCGACGACCGGCCGATCGAGACGCAGCGCGCGATCGTGCGCCGTGCATTCGACCTCGGCATCACGCACTTCGACCTGGCGAACAACTACGGGCCGCCCTACGGCGCCGCCGAGACCAACTTCGGCCGCATCCTGCGCGAAGACCTGGCGCCCTTCCGAGACGAGCTGATCGTCTCGTCGAAGGCCGGCTGGGACATGTGGCCGGGCCCGTACGGCCAGGGCGGCGGGAGCCGCAAGTACGTGCTCGCGAGCCTCGACCAGTCGCTGACCCGGCTCGGGTTGGACTACGTCGACATCTTCTACTCGCACCGGCCCGACCCCTCCACGCCGCTCGAGGAGACGATGCAGGCCCTCGACACCGCGGTGCGCAGCGGCAAGGCCCTGTACGTCGGAATCTCGTCGTACGGCGCCGAGGAGACCCGTCGTGCCGCCGAGATCCTGCGCGAGCTCGGCACGCCGCTGCTCATCCACCAGCCGTCGTACTCGATGCTCAACCGCTGGATCGAGACGGAGGGACTGCTCGACGCGACCGCCGATCTCGGCGTCGGCGTCATCGGCTTCACCGCCCTCGCCCAGGGGATGCTGACCGACAAGTACCTGAACGGCGTGCCGGCGGGCTCCCGCGCCGCGGCGGGCGGCTCGTTCGACGAGAGCTGGCTCACCGACGAGGCCGTCGGCCACCTCCGCGCGTTGAACGACATCGCCGGCGCCCGCGGCCAGACCCTCGCCCAGCTCGCCCTCGCCTGGGCGCTGCGCGACGAGCGCGTCACCTCGCTCGTGACCGGCGCGAGCAGCGTCCACCAGCTGGAGCAGAACGTCGCGGCGCTCGACCGCCTCGACTTCACCGCCGAGGAGCTCGCCGCGATCGACGAGCACGCCGTCGATGCGGGCGTCGATCTCTGGGCGGGAGCGCGCCGCGGGGAGGCCTGAGCCACCGCCCCCTATCGCACGCCGGAGCGGCTTCGTACCGGAACCACTCAGGCGCCATGTGCAGAATGTCACGTGTGAGTACGCGCATCCTGTTCCCGGCCGATACTCGACGTTCTCTGCTTGACTGCCTGCAGTTCTCTTACGAGCGTTAGAGTCCGGGGGCTGTGGACATGACCGCGATCATCGAGACCGAACGGCGCACGGGCGCCGCACCGCTGGCCGCGGTGCGCCCGTGGACCATCGCGATCGCGTTCGGCCTGGTCGCCACCGCGGTGAGCGCCACCGGCAGCTGGATCCCGTCCCTCTGGGGCGACGAGGCGGCCAGCGTGATGTCGGCGCAGCGACCGGTCGGCAGCCTCCTGAACATGCTGCTCCACGTGGATGCGGTGCACGGGTTCTACTACCTCGGCCTGCACGGTTGGATCCGGCTGGTCGGCGAGAGCGCCTTCGCCATCCGCTTCCCGAGCGCCGTCGCGATCGGCTTCGCCGTGGCGGCGATCACCCTCCTGGCCGGCCGCCGCGGCGGGCCGACCGCGGCGATCGCGGCGGGCATCATCGGAACCGTGCTCCCCCGCATGACCTACGCAGGCGAGGAGGCGCGATCCTTCGCGTTCAGCGCCGCCGCGGCCTCGTGGCTCACCCTGCTCTTCGTCTGGCTGGTGGACGGGCGCGGTCGCGCGGTCCCGGCGAGCGTGCGCCGCACCTGCTGGCTGCTGTACGGGGCGGGGATGGCCGTCGCGTCGTACATGTTCCTCTACATGATCACGCTGGCGCTCGGCCACCTGGCCGTCCTCCTCCTGACCCGCGCGTCACGGCGGATCCTCGTCTCGTGGGCGCTCGCGATGGCCGGAACCGCGCTGGCGATCACGCCGATCGCGCTGCTGGCCTTCTTCGAGCGCCGCCAGATCGGCTACCTCGGCGCGCAGACGCTCGACCCGTCCACCCTCCTCTACGCCCCGTGGTTCAGCACGCCATGGGTGGCGGCCGTCGCGTGGGCGCTCATCTTCCTCGCCGTCGGGGGCAGCATCGCCGCCTGGCGCCGAGCGGGCGTCCACCTGCGTGCCGGCGTCCCGGTGACGGCGACGACCGTCGCGTTCTGCTGGCTGATCGTGCCGACCGGCGCCCTGCTGCTCGCGAACCTCGTCTTCCCGCTCTACACGGCGCGGTACTCCACGTTCGCGGCGCCCGCCGCGGCGCTGCTCGTCGCGGAGGGGATCCTCGTGCTCGGGCGCTGGATCGCGCGCGGCGAGCCCCGACGGGCCGTCATCCTGAGCGGCGTCGGGCTTCTCGGCTTCGTCGCCGTGTGCGCCCCGGTCTATCAGCTGCAGCGCGGGCCGTACGCGAAGAACAACAGCGACTGGTCCGAGGTGAGCGCGGCGATGGGAGCCGTCGCGAAGCCGGGCGACGCGGTCGTCTTCGACGAGTCGACGCGCCCCTCCCAACGGCCCCGCCTCGCCATGCACACCTACCCCGCCGGTTTCGTGAACGTCCGCGACGTGACGCTCGAGACGCCGTACTCCGAGAACGTCGGCTGGGCCGACCGCGCCTACGGGGTGAAGGATGCCGCCGAGCGCGGCCGCTTCGACGACGTGGACCGGGTGTGGCTGATCGAGAACGACGTCGACGGCAACCTCCGCGACTACGGCCGGGAGGCTCTGACCGAGCTGGGCTTCGAGCCGACCGGCCGCATCGTCACGACGCACCGCACCGCCATCATCGAACTCACGCGCTGACGTCTCTTCGGGGCGATGGCCGCCACCCCTATGCTCGGTGACATGCGGGCATCCGAGGCGGACGAGGACACCACTTCCACGGCGGACATCGAGACGGGACGGGGCACGCTGCTGCGCGCCTCCTCCGTCGAATCCGTCGCCCTCGGCGTCGGCACGCTGGCCTTCGTCGCCGTCGGCGTCGTCGCCCTGTTCGTGTTCGGCGGCCGCCACCTGACGATCTCCGGCCCCGGTTCGATCGGCGAGTTCGCGGCCGTCGCCGGCGGGGTCGTCGCCCTCCTGGCCTATGGCGGCGGGCGCTGGGCGTCGTGGCGGGTCGCCTGGTTCGGCGCCGCCCGCTCTGGCCGGAGCTCGCGCATGGGCGTCGCCGTCGAGGTGTTCGACACGGTCGCGATCGCCGTCGCCCACGCCATCGTGGTCCTCCTGCTCTGGGCCGTGCTCGGTTTCGTCCTCGCCCGCAGCTTCCAGGACGCCTTCGTCTTCTCCTTCCCCGGCGCACTGCTCGTCGCCACGGCCGCGGCCGTCAGCGCCTACTACGTGTTCCTCTCCGCCGCGAAGATGAATCCCCTGCTCCTCTCCACGGTGCTCGCGGTCTTCCTCGTGCTGGGCGCGCTGACGAGTATGATCACGGCGTCCGACCCGCACTGGTGGAAGGAGAACCTGAGTGCGCTCGGGATGACGGACGACCTCTCCGGGATGACGTTCAACCTCACGGTCATCGTGGCAGGGGTGCTCGTGACCGCCATCGCCCGCTACGCCACCGGCTCCTCCGGGCCGGACGATCGCACGCCTTCCCGCGGCGCCCTTCGCGTGCGCACGGCGCTGATCGTGATCGGCGTCCTGCTCACCTGCGTCGGGCTGTTCCCGGTGAACCAGTTCCTCCTCATCCACAACACCGTCGCCACGGGGATGGCGCTGGTGTTCTGCGCCCTCGTGATCGGGCTGCGCTGGCTGCTGCCCGACCTGCCCCGCGCCTTCATCGCGCTCGGCTGGGCGTTCCTCGCGGTGATCGCGCTCGTCGCCGTGCTGTTCGCGATCGGGGACTACAACCTGACCGCCGTGGAACTGGTGGCGGCGGTGCTGATCTTCAGCTGGATCATCGTCTTCCTGCGCATCACGACGGCCACGACCGCGGACGCCGCGGCGCGGAGCCTCGCGCGCTGATCGCCGCACCGCCGTTCGTCGGCGGTCGCGGGTACGCTTGCCCGCATGTGCGGCAGGTTCGCGATGGACGACAGGGTCAACGCCGAGATCACGGAGTTCGTGGAGCGCACCGGGAGGCGGCCGGAGGACTGGCGCGCCGACTGGGAGGAGGCGTACAACATCGCGCCGACCGAAGACGTCCCGGTGCTGATCGACTCCGCGAAAGACAGGGAGCTGCGGTTCGAGCGCGCCCACTGGTCTCTCGTGCCGGGCTGGTCGAAGGAGCTCAAGCTGAAGTTCCCGACTTTCAACGCCCGCGCCGAGGGGATCGTCGAGAAGTCGACCTGGCGCAAGCCGGTGCAGTCGCACCGTGCGATCGTGCTCGCGCGCGGTTACTACGAGTGGCAGGGCGAGAAGGGGCACAAGACCCCGTACTTCATCCGCTACCCCGACGACCAGCTGATGGGCTTCGCCGGCCTCTACTCCTGGTGGCGTGACCACACGAAGGCCGAGGACGACCCCGAGCGCTGGGTGCTCACCGCCACGATCCTGACCTCCGACGCCGTGCAGACGCTCGCCGACATCCACGACCGCAACCCGGTGATCCTGCCCGAGGACATGTGGCTGCACTGGATCGACCCGTCGATCGTCGGCGACCAGGCGCTCGTCGACGACGCCGTCGCCGCAGGGGTCGCGGAGGCGCAGACACTGCGTTTCGACCGGATCGCGTCGTTCTCCACGAAGGACGACGGGCCGCAGCTGATCGAGCCGCTGGCGGATCAGCAGAGCTGACGCGGGCCGGCCGCGGCCCCCGAACGAGGGCGTCTACCCTTCTGAGAATTGATGTATTCTCAGTTTATTCATGGTGACAGATTCTCATTTTGGTTCCGTCCTCCATGTACGAGAGACACCCGAAATGCAGTACCCGACAACGCATCAGCTCTCGTGACAGCTTCCCGGCCGTCCGTCGCCCTGGACCACCCCCCTGGACGGACGGCCGGGAGCACAAACGACCCGGAGGGGGACCCGAATGAAGAAGCGGGCATTGATCACTGGAATCACCGGACAGGATGGTTCCTACCTCGCCGAGCTCCTGCTCGACAAGGGCTACGAGGTCCACGGCATCAAGCGCCGCGCCTCCTCGTTCAACACGAGCCGGATCGACCACATCTACCAGGATCCGCACCACGACCGCCCGAACCTCTTCCTCCACTACGGAGACCTGACCGACTCCTCCAACCTCACCCGGATCATGCACGACGTGCAGCCCGACGAGGTCTACAACCTCGGCGCCCAGTCGCACGTGGCGGTCAGCTTCGAAGAGCCGGAGTACACGACCGACGTCGACGCGCTCGGGCCGCTGCGCCTGCTGGAGTCGATCCGGCTGCTCGGGATGACCGACACCGTGCGCTTCTACCAGGCCTCCAGCTCCGAGATGTTCGGGCTGGTGCAGGAGGTGCCGCAGCGCGAGCGCACGCCCTTCTATCCGCGGTCGCCCTACGCGGCCGCCAAGCTCTACGCGTACTGGATCACGGTCAACTACCGCGAGTCGTACGGGATGTACGCGTGCAACGGCATCCTGTTCAACCACGAGTCCCCGCGCCGCGGCGAGACCTTCGTGACGCGCAAGATCACCCGCGCCGTCGCCAACATCGCCCACGGAATCGAGCCGTGCCTCTACATCGGCAACCTGAACTCGCTCCGCGACTGGGGGCACGCCCGGGACTACGTGCGGGCGCAGTGGATGATGCTGCAGCAGGATGCGCCGGCGGACTACGTCATCGCGACCGGGCAGCAGTTCTCCGTCCGCGACTTCATCACCATGGCCGCCGCGGAGGCGGGCATCACCCTCGCCTTCGAGGGCGACGGTGTCGACGAGGTCGCCCGTGCGCTCTCGGTCGACGCCGAGCGCGCTCCCGCGGTCCGGGAGGGCGATGTGATCGCGCGCGTCGACCCCCGCTACTTCCGCCCCGCCGAGGTCGACACCCTGCTCGGCGACGCCGAGCTCGCGCACCAGCAGCTGGGCTGGCTGCCCGAGATCGGCATCCAGCGGCTCTGCGCCGAGATGGTCGCGGAGGACCTGTTCGCGGCGAAGCAGACCTCGCTCCTCCGCTCGCACGGCTACCCCGTGCTCGTCCCGGCCGAGTGACATGCGCGACACGACACGCACGGTCTACGTCGCGGGCCATCGCGGGATGGTCGGCTCCGCCCTGGTCCGCCGCCTCCAGGCGCTCGGCTACCGGGACATCCTGACCGCGACGCACGACGAACTCGATCTGACCGATCCCGCCGCCGTCCGCCGGTTCTTCGACGCGCACGCGATCGACGAGGTCTACCTGGCGGCGGCCAAGGTCGGCGGCATCGTCGCGAACGACACCCGCCCGGCCGAGTTCATCCACGAGAACCTGATGATCCAGGCGAACGTCGTCGACGCCGCGCACCGGGCCGGGATCGAGAAGCTCCTCCTGCTCGGCTCCTCCTGCATCTATCCCAGGGACGCCGCCCAGCCGATGTCGGAGGCGGCGCTGCTCACCGGCACGCTCGAAGCGACCAACGAGCCGTACGCCATCGCCAAGATCGCCGGCATCAAGCTCTGCGAGAGCTACAACCGGCAGTACGGGCGCGACTACCGCAGCGTCATGCCCACCAACCTGTACGGGCCGGGCGACAACTTCGACCCGGTCGGGAGCCACGTCATCCCCGGCCTCCTCCGCCGCTTCCACGAGGCCGCGCAGGACGGGGCCGACGAGGTCGTCGTGTGGGGGTCCGGCGAGCCGTTGCGGGAGTTCCTGCACGTCGACGACATGGCGGCGGCCAGCGTGCACGTCATGGAGCTCGACCCCGGGACCCTGCACGCGCACACCCGCCCCATGCTGTCGCACATCAACGTGGGCACGGGCGTGGACTGCTCGATCCGCGAGCTCGCGGAGAGCGTCGCAGCCGTGACCGACTACCGGGGCTCGATCCGGTTCGACCGGACGAAGCCCGACGGCACCCCGCGCAAGCTGCTGGATGTGTCGCTGCTCTCCTCCCTCGGCTGGTCGGCGGGCATCCCGCTCCAGGAGGGGCTCCGCACGACCTACGAGTGGTTCATCGAGCAACACGACGGGTATCGGGGCCGCGTGGGGGCCGCCGCGTGAAGATCACGTTCGTCGGCCTGAACTACGCGCCGGAGACGACCGGGATCGCCGTGTACACGACCGACGCCGCCGAGCGCCTCGCGGGCCGCGGCCACATCGTCTCGGCGATCGTGGGATACCCGCATTACCCCGCCTGGACCATCACACCGGGTTACACGGGGTCCACCCGCTTCGAGGGGATCAACGGCGTGCGGGTGACCAGGAAGCGGCATCCCGTCCCGCGCCACCCCGCTCTGATCAACCGTGCGGTGATGGAGGTCGTGTTCGGCGTGCGCGCCGCGTTCAGCGACTGGAACCATCCCGATGTCGTCGTGCTGGTCACCCCGGCCCTGTTCTCGTCCGTCGTCGCCCGCTTCCGGGCGCGCCTCAGCGGCGTTCCGGTCGTGACCTGGGTACAGGACATCTACAGTCTGGGCGTCGCCGAGAGCGGCGTCGGCGGGGGCCGGGCCGGCCGCATCGCGCGCGCCGTCGAAGGCCGCCTCGTGCGCTCGAGCGACGGCGTGATCGCCATCCACGACCGGTTCAAGCGGTACCTGGTCGACACGCTGGGCGCCGCCGCGAGCCGCGTCTCGGTCGTGCGCAACTGGACGCACGTGCGCGCCGCCGACGGCGCCGGCCGGGACGCCACCCGCGCCGCGCTGGGCTGGGCGCCCGAGGACGTCGTCGTGCTCCACGCCGGCAACATGGGCGCCAAGCAGGCGCTCGAATCGGTCGTCGAGGCATCCCGGCTCGCAGCCGACCGAGGGTCGCGCGTGCGCTTCGTGCTGCTCGGCGACGGCAACAGACGCGAGGAGCTGGAGGCGCTCGACCCGAACGACCACCTCCAGTTCCTGCGGCCACTGCCCGACGGCGCTTTCGAGGCGGCCCTGGCGGCGGCGGACATCCTGCTGGTCAACGAGCGCGCCGGTCTCACCGAGATGTCGGTGCCGAGCAAGCTCACGTCGTACTTCAGCACCGGCCGCCCCGTCCTGGCGGCGACCGATGCGACGAGCATCACCGGCGAAGAGATCGAGGGCACCGGTACCGGGCTCCGCGTGGACGCGCAGGATCCGGAGGCCCTCCTCGCCGGCGCCGAGCGGCTCGCCGACTCCCCGGCGCTAGCGGCGCAGTTCGCGGCCGCCGGCGAGCGGTTCATGACGGAGGAGCTCGGCGCCGACCCCTGCGTCGACGCGATCGAGGCGACGCTCGCCGCTCACGCCCGCGTCAGCCGCCGGTACGCCACCGAACCGGCCCCGCGCTCCTTGCAGAGCCAGAAGTAGGGGCCGCTGTAGTCGGTGTCGGCGGCGGCCGCCGTCCACTGCTTCTTGCGGTCCCGCGTCACGGCGACTCCGGTCGCACTCACGACGACGCGGAGGACGACCCATTCCCCGACGCTCGGCGGCGTCGTCGCGACCGAGGCGATCGCCGTCCCGTCCGACTCCCCTACCGCCCGCTTGACGATCTCGAGCCGTCCGTCGGCGTGCAGCAGGGCGTGGTAGCCGCCCGTCGGTCCTGGAACGCCGAGGCGGTACACGTCGTCGTCCTTCTGCCCGAATGCGACGCCGGCGCCGCCCTCCGTCCCCGCGCCCCACTGCAGCTCCGCCTCGATCGTGGCGGGCCCGGCCTTCTCCCCCGCCATCGACCCCATCAGATAGCTCTGGGCGGCGTCGTCGGCGAGGGTCACGGTCGCGCCGCGCGCGGAGATCGCGGGCTGCGCCCCCCACCCCTGGTCGACCGTCCACGGGAGGTCGCCGGCGGCCCGCAGACCGGTGCCGAAGGCGTCGCTCTTCGCGGGGGCGGCGAGATGGGTGACATAGGGGATGTTCGACGTCATCATGCCCACGACGCCGAGACGCTTCAACCGGTCGACCGTGGAACGGTAGTGCACCTCCCACACGATCACCGGCTTGCCGGCCGCGACGATGGCCGCGATCTCGTCGTCGCTGAACGTGTGCATCGCGCCGAGATAGTCGAACTCCGCCGCGATGTCCGCAGCGTTCGGGATGAGCTCGGGGCTGAAGTACCCCCAGGTCGGGTAGCCGCGCTCGCGCGCCGCCTTCACCTGACCGGCGCCGGCCCACTGCTTCCACACGAAGTGCGCCTTCGACTCGGGATACGTGTCCATCAGATCCAGCATCGCGGCGGTGTTGGTCCCCTGCTTGTCCTCGATGAAGATCACGTGGGTCCGCGCGAAGCGGTCGAGCACGTCCTTCAGTTCCGGGATCGGCTGCGGACGGGCGGCGGGGCCCAGCCAACGGCTCGCGTCGATGTGGAGGGCCTGGAGCTGCGCCCAGGTCGCGTCGGCGATCTTCACGTTGGCGCCGCTCGTGTGCGCCATGTCGGTGTCGTGGTGACAGATCAGGACGCCGTCCTTGGTCGCGTTGACCGACACCTCGATGGCCTGCACGCCGGCCGCGATCGACCCGGCGTACGCCTCCATCGTGTGCTCCGGCCAGTTGTCGCCCGAGCCGCGGTGCGCGATGTAGAAGGGCGTCGTCGCGGTGAGCGTGGCGACCGTGTGCACCGCGTCGGTGCTCGGGGTCGGGGTGAAGGACGGCGCGGCCGTCGTCGCCCGTCCGGCAGGGGCCGAGGTGCACCCGGCCAGGAGCAGCACCGAGCCGCCGAGGACGAGGAAGTCCCGGCGGCTCAGTGCTCTCGGAGTCGTGGCGGCCGGCGGCCGCCCACCCGTCTTCATCCGACGATCTTAATCAGGACTTGGTGAACGTCAACTGCAGGACGGGCCGGAGCGAGGCCGAATTGTCGTACGAGTAGATCCGGAGATTGTCGGTGTCGGCCGCCGCCATCGTCATCGCGATCGATGTCGAGGTGCCGAGCAGCGGTGCGAGCTGCGACGCGTCCAGAGTCGCCGTGTAGGGCGTGTTGACCGCGGTCGCGCCGGTCAGCGTGCCGAGCGCCGCTCCGATCCCGGTGGGCCGCGTGTTCCAGTTCACGGTCGACTGGTCCCACGCTCCGGAGAGGAGGTTGAACAGCACCGCGTTCGCCGTCCCCGCCGTCGCATCGCCCGAGGTGCGCACCTGGAGCGTCGCGCCGGTGAGCGTGTAGCCGGCCGGCGCGGTCGGGAGGGCGAACGTGAGGAACGACTGGATGGGCGAAGCCCCCGACCCGCCACGGGCCGACAACTGGTTGTACGTCCCGTAATTGGTCGTCGGCACGGAAGCGGCGACCATCGCGTCCTGCGTCGAGTTCACCGACGAGGTCACCGTCACCGCGGCCACGGCGACGGTCGCGGAGGCCTGGGCGGACGGGCCGCTGGTGTTCGTGCCGTCCGTCGCGGTCACCACGTAGTAGTACGTGCCGTTGGCCACTCCGCTGTCCGTGTAGGAGGCGCCCGCCGTCGTCCCGATCTGCGTGGCGGCGCTCGGGGCGAACCCGGACGTCGTGCTGCGGTAGACGGTGTAGCCGGTCACCCCGACGTTGTCGGTGGAGGCCGTCCACGAGAGCGCCACGGTCGACCCGCTCGCCGTGGCGCTCAGGCCGGAGGGCACGCTGGGCGGCGTGGTGTCGCCCAGCGTCGCCGTCGCCTGGTCGGACGGGGCACCGGAGTTGCCCGCCGCGTCGACCGCGACGATCCGGTAATAGTAGGTGCCCATGCCCGGGAGGGTGTCGGTCGCCGAGGTGCTCGACACGGTCCCGATCAGCGTCGACCCGTCGGGGGTGAACCCGGAGGTCGTGCTGCGGTGCACCTGGTAGGCGGTGACGCCCACGTTGTCCGTCGCCGCGGTCCAGCTCAGGGAGACGGTGCTCCCGCTGAGGGAGGCTGCGACTCCGGTGGGGGCGGTCGGCGGCGTCGTGTCGCTGAGTGTGATCGACGCGGCGGACGACGGCGCGCTCGCGTTGCCGGCTCCGTCGAGCGCGACGACCTTGTAGTAGTACGTGCCGACGAGGCCGGCCGCGTCCGTGTACGACGTCGTGGTCACTCCGGAGGCCACCTGGTTGCCCGCGCCGGGGGTGAACCCGGCGGTGGTGCCGCGGTAGACCGAGTAGCTCGCCACTCCCACGTTGTCCGTGCTGGCGGTCCAGGAGACCTGGGGCGCTCCGCCCGCGTTCGTCGCGGCGACGCCCGAGGGAGCCGTCGGAGGCGTGGTGTCGGACGTTCCGAGACCGTAGTGGGCGCTCACCTGCGCGGCGCTCAGCTGCGTCGGGTAGATGGCCGCTTCGTCGATCGACCCCGTGAAGTAGAAGTTCGACGGTGACGACGGCCAGCCTCCGATGTTGCCTCCGCCCAGACGCCAGTAGCCGGTGAAGCTCTGGTTCGACGTCTCGCCGTTGGACCCGACGAGGGCCCCGTCGACGTAGAGCGCCATGCCAGCGGCTCCCTGGGTGGCGACCAGCTGGTGCCAGTTGCCGTCGTTGTACGACGCCGGCGAGGTGACCGAGGCCACGTAGCCGACCCAGACGCCGAACAGCAGCTGGCCGGAGTCGGTCATGTAGACCTGCTTGTCGTAGTTCGAACCGGTGCCGGTCTGCGCGTCCTCGAAGCCCACCAGCTTGCCGCCGGTGGTCGACGTGGTGCGGAACCAGAGCTCGGAGCTGAACGCGCCGGTCGAGCTCTGCGGCTGCGCCTCGGCGATCGTGCCGTTCGAGTTACCGGGGAGCGTCACTGCCGTGTGGCCGGCGAGCACTCCGGGCTGCCCGAGCTGGACGCCCGAGGTGTAGGTCGCCGGGTGCTGGGCGTACAGGGACGAGTCCGCCGCGGTTGTGCCGGACGACTCGTCCAGCCGCCAGTACATGTCCGGGTTGTCGTTGTAGACGGCCTTCCCGTAGTTGTCGGCGGGCGCCGCCTGCACGTTGGGCGTGTAGCCGGCCGTCGTGTAGTGGCTGATCACCTGGGTGGGGCTGAGGACCGAGGGGTAGACGGCCGTGTCGTCGATCGAACCTGTGAAGTAGTTCGCCGAAGGCTGCGATGGCCACCCGTTCAGGCTGTCGTAGCCGACCCGCCAGGTGCCGACGTAGTCCTGGTTGCCCGAGACCGTGTTCTGCCCGACCTTGACGCCGTCGACGTAGAACGTCATGCCGCCCGGTCCCTGCGTGCCGACCGCCTGGTGCCACTGGCCGTCGTTGTACGCGTTGCTGGACTGGATGGTGACGGTGCTTCCGTTGTAGGCGCCGAACACCAGCTGGCCGCCGTTGGTCATGTAGATCTGACGGTCGTAGTTGCTGCTCAGGTTGGGCGCGTCGCTGTTGGTCTCCGGGCGGCCGTTGCCGAATCCGACGATCTTGCCGCCGGTCGTCGTGGTCGTCTTGAACCAGGTCTCCACGCTGTAGACCTTCGGGCCCTGGATCATCTCGTCACTCCAGGCGTACTGGGAGGACGATCCGGTGAAGGTAGCCGCGGTGCTCGGGTCGTTCTTGATCGCGCCGGCGGCTCCGCCGATGGCGCCGTTCTCGTACGTCCCGTTGAGGCCGGCGGTCGTGTTGCCGGACTTGTCCTGCAGCCACGTGCCCGAGGTCTCGTCGTAGCGCCAGAACAGGTTCGGGCTGTCACCCAGCACGGCCGCCGCGTACGCGGATCCCGTGCCGGTGGCCTTCGCCGAGGCAGCCGCCGAGAGCGGGCTCGTGTTGGTCCCGTCGTTCGCGGTCACCCGATAGGTGTAGGTGGTTCCGGGTGTCACGTTGGTGTCGGTCCAGGTGACCTGCGGGCGGGTCCACCACAGGGAGCTGGCCTGGCCGGTCCAGACCGGGGTCGTGCCGCCGTTGCGGTAGATGCTGTAGGTCAGGAGACTGTCGTCCGGATCGACGACCGTGCGGAGCCGCACCTGGATGGCGTTGGGCGTCAACGCTTCTGCGCTGGCCGACGGCGTCGGGGGCGTGGTCGTGTCGTCCGGCCCGAAGCGGGTCAGGCCCTGCTGGGCGTGCCCGTTGATCTGGGTGAACTCGCCGCCGTACCAGAGGTAGTCCTTGCCCGTCGTCGCACCGGTGGCGACGACGTTGGCGCGCGGGCCGATGCCCTCGTTGATGCCGTCGTTGCCGCGCGGGTTCCAGCCGAGGAGGTACGGGGTGTCGGTGGACGAGGCGTTGAAGTACATGCGCGTGCCGTCCTGCTGCTGGTTCATGCTGCTGCAGTCGTGGTGGTGCGTGGCCTCGTAGAGGGTGCTCTTGTAGACGAGCAGGGCCTGGGTGGCGCCGAGGCACGTGTCGCGCCAGCGTTGCTGCAGCGTGTTCCAGTCGACGGCGAACACGCCGTCGAAGACGCCGCCACCGGTGCCTTCGTTGCCGCCGTAGAAGGAGGTCCCGTCGCTCGTGAGCGCCTTGGTGACCGACGTCTGCGCGATGAACGGCATCGGGTAGTTCGCGAGGTTCGCGCCCGTGGTGGCGTCCACGACCCCGATGGAGTGCGAGTCTGCGCCGTTGACCGTGAAGAAGTCACCGCCGATGGCGACCTTGGTGCCGTCGGGCGAGACCGTGATCGCACGGCCCGTGAGGTCGGTGTCCGCGACCCAGGGGAGCAGGGCGCCCGTGGTCGCGTTCAGCGCGGCGAAGTGCTGGCGGGTCGAGGTCCCGACCGCGGTCATCGCGCCGCCGATGTAGACCGTGTTCGCCTTGACCGCGATCGCGTAGACCGCGCCGTTGATCGCCCCGCCGAGGGGGTGGAACGGGAGCACCTTGCAGGTGCTCAGGTCGAGCTGGGCGATGCGGTTGACGTTCACGCCGCCGATGGTCGAGAACGAGCCGCCGACGAAGAGTGTGTTGCCGTCCGCGGCGGGGGTGATCGCGCGGATGGTCGGCGTGCCGCCCGAGAGGGTCACGGGGAACTGGCAGCTGTCGGGGTTGCCCGTCTCGGCGTTGAGAACGCCCAGCCCGGTCACCGTCAGCGGGGTCCCGCTGGCGCCTGTGGGGGGCGAGAGCCTCGTGAAGCTTCCGCCGACGAGCACCTTGCCCTTCGATTGCCCGAGGGCATAGACCTCGTTGTTCACCTGCCACGTGGGGAGGTCCGCCGCGCTGAACGAGACGCCCGGCGACAGTGCCGAGGCGGCTTGGGTGAACGGTGCGGCGACCACCAATGCCAGTGTGACTGCGGCAGCTGCCGCGATGCCGATAGATTTGCGCATAGCCCTCGTCCCCTCGGGTCGGATCGACGGTGATGGGGCTGTCATCGTCGGGACTGGAGCGAGGTTCCCGCAAGTTGGGAAATCCTCACCTTTATAGAACACTGAGACTGTTTCATCTTTTTGCTGGGAAAGCACGCCCCCCGATCGGGGGCGGGGACGGATGGTGACCATGAAGGCGGAGCTCAGCTTCGGAGAGGCCGTCGCCCGTCTGAGCCAGGCGCAGAAGAGCAAGCGCGGTGTCTCGCTGTACTCCCGGTTCGTCAACCGTCCGCTGGGCCGCGTGCTGGCCGCCGCCGCCTACCGCGTCGGAGCGACCCCGAATCAGGTGACCGCTGCCTCCGCCCTCGTGACCGTCGCCGGCCTGGCCGTCGTCATCGTGGCCGGTCCCGGCCCCCTCGCGGGCATCCTGGGAGCCGCACTTCTCGTCCTCGGATTCGCGCTGGACTCCGCCGACGGGCAGGTCGCGCGCCTCACCGGCCGCAGCTCCCCCGCCGGCGAATGGCTGGATCACGTGGTCGACGCCGGCAAGATCGTCGCCGTCCACGCCACCGTGCTCGTCGCCGCCTTCCGGTTCGGTGTCGCCGGCGCGGGATGGCTGTGGGTCCCCCTCGCCTTCCAGGTCGTCGCCATCGTGACCTTCGCCGGTGGCGTGCTCATCGACCTCCTGAAGCGGGCGTCGTCGACCGTGGATGCGCCCCGCGCTCCGTCGACCCTGCGCGCGCTGGCACTGCTACCGGCCGATTACGGGATCCTGGCGCTCTCGTTCCTGCTGTGGTGGTGGGCGCCGCTCTTCTTGACCGTGTACACGCTGCTCTTCGCCGCGAACACGGTGATCGCCGTGCTGCTCGTCGTCAAATGGTTCCGGGAGCTGAGTCGTCCGGCAGCCCTCTGACCGGGCTGTCCGCCTCCGAGAGCTCGACCTCCTCCTGCGCCGCCTCCGCAGCCGCGGGTCCGAGCTCGGACAGTTCGCCGCGCCGGTGCCGCCGGTAGAGCACCGTCGCGGGCACGATGAAGGCGATGGGAGCGACGACCGCGGCCGTCAGGAAGCCGGCGGCGAGGCTCGCATCCACTCCGCCGAGCAGGTAGCCGATGGTGAACGCGCTCAGGCTCGCGAAGACGAGGCAGGCGCGGCCGACGGTCACGATCGCCTGGTGGCCGAGCAGGCGCATGACGATCGCGTGGATGCCCGCCCATCCCGAGCTCAGCGTCGCGGCCCCGACGATCGTGAGGCCGATCACGAGCGGTCCGTTCGCGACGCCGCGCAGCTCGAATCCGCTCGCCGCCACCACGCCGACGAGCACACCGACGCCCCCGACGGCGACGAGGCCCAGAGTCCTGGCCAGCCGCGTCCCCTGGTGGATGAGGCTCTCCGTGCTCGCGTACGTGCCGCGCGTCGCGCCGTCCGCGATCAGGTTGGTCGTGCTCGCGGCGAAGACGAGGTTCAGCGGGCCGAGGAGGGTCTGCGCGAAGCGCACGCCGCCGATCAATGCGGACGACCCGAGGGCGCCGAGCACCAGCAGGGGCAGGGTCGAGTTGAACTGGCCGATGGCGAAGTCGGCGAGCTGGAGGGACGCGGGCCCGATGTACTCGCGCAGCGGCGTCACCTGCCGCGGGTGCGGGAGGCGGATGAGCATGAGCACGACCGGGACGGCGAGGGCCAGGCCGAGGTACGACTGGTAGATCACCGCGTCCGGGCGGGTGATGAGGATGAGCGGGGAGAGAGCGACCGAGACGAGCCGGATCCCGTCGCTGAGCGCGACATCCCAGCGGCGATCGAACGACATCGCCCGATAGCGCAGCCAGTCCTGGAGGATCGGGAAGAGCGCCCCGACGAAGAGCACGGCGCTCTCCCACCACGGGCCGACCCCGAGGATGACCGCTCCCCCCGCGACCACCGCGCCCGCGAGGACGGCGCCCACGATCGCCGTCGAGAACGGAGCGTGCGCGGCCTTGTCGTGCCGGAACCGGATCAGCGCCGGCTGGAACAGGAACGAACGGACGAGCCCGACGGTGGTGACCGAGAGCAGATTGACCAGCGCGAACCGTGTGAACTCCTGGGAGTCCATGAAGGCGGCGGCGAAGATCGTCGCGAGCGCACCCGCGGCGCTCGTGAGCACCTGGGAGAGGACGAGCGGCTTGCCGGCGATCGCCACGGCCGCCCGGAGCACGCGCCTCATGCGCGGCTCAAGGCGATCGTCACCGCGCGTTCGAGGTTCTCGCCCACCCGGTCCACGGTGAAGTCCTCTGGCACGGCGGCCGCCCGCCTCTTGGCCGCGGCGAGCGCCTCCGGCTCGAGCGTCTCGGCGAGCACGCGGGTGAGGCTCGCGACGTCGCGCGGGTCGATCACGCGCACCGCGGGTGCTGCGGCGAGGATCTCGGCATGGGCGCCGTCGTACGTCGAGATGAGCACGGGCTTGCCCGCGTTGACGGCCTCGAACCCGTTCAGGGAGCGGTAGTCCGCCAGGGTCGGGCACACCACGACGTCGGCCGACGCGTAGTGGGGTCCCGTCGCGGAGTAGGGCACACGCCCGTGGAAGGCGACCTGCTCCGCGATCCCCAGCTCGTCGACCCGCTGCCGCACGGCTTCCAGCTCGGCGCCGCCTCCCACCACGTCGAGCACCCACCGGCCGCGCGCGCCGTCGCCCAGCCCGGCGAGCGCCTCCACCAGCTGGAGGATGCCCTTGCGGCGCGTCACGGAGTTGAGGAACAGGAGCCGGGCGGGATCCGACGGTTCGACCTCCCATCCCGCGTCGCCCGGTGCCGCGGGCGCGGAGGTCAGGTACGGGCCGACGACCACCCGGTCGTGCCGCACGCCGAGCGTCTCGCGCACGAAGCGCTCTCCGGCCGCGTTGCTGACGACGACCGCGTCGGCGCGCCGCGCGACGAACCGTTTCACGGCCAGCGCCGCCCGGCTGCCCGGAGCTCCGCGGAACGCCGGATCGGACTCGATCAGCAGCACGACGCGGCGCCGGGTCAGCCGCGCCGCGACGAAGCCCGTGAGCGAGGTCGGGCTGAACTCGATCAGGATGTGCGCGGCCGCGCGCTCGCGCAGCAGGCGCACGAAGGTGCCGGGCGTGGGGATGCGGTAGACCCCCAGGTACTCGACGTCGCCGACGCGGCGGCGCGACCGCCCCAGCCGGATGAACCGCAGCATCGGGCGCAGGGGCAGCTCGGGATAGCGCTCCACCGGGAAGTCGAGCCGGACCGGAATCTCGCCGCCCGGGAACCGGCGGACGAACTCGGCGAACACGTCGCGGAAGTAGATGAGGTCGCCGTCGTACCCGTACGCGCCGGACACCCAGACGATGCGAGGAGGCTCGCCCGCCTCCCTTCGGTCCTTCCGCGCCATCGGGCATCCTTTCGGGTTGTGTGGGAGTCTAACCACGTCAGCCCTACACTGAGAAAATGTCACAGTTTTCGACGCGTCGCCTCGCCGGCTTCACCGGCGCCGGATACGACAAGGGGCGGGGGCCCGCCGTCCAAGTGCTCTGGCTGCTCGTCTCCGGGCTCGTGGTCGTGCGATGGTGGTGCCCGGTCCCGGTGCGCAACGCCATCCTGCGCGCCTTCGGAGCCCGCATCGGGCACGGCGTGCTGATCCGGCACGGCGTGAAGATCCACTGGCCGTGGAAGCTCACCGTGGGCGACGACTGCTGGATCGGCGAGGGGGCCTGGATCCTGAACCTCGAGCCCGTCACGCTCGGCCACGACGTGTGCATCTCGCAGGGCGTGCTGCTCTGCACCGGCAGCCACGATCGGCGCTCCCCGACGTTCGAGTTCGACAACGCGCCGATCACGGTCGACGACGGCGCGTGGATCGCGGCGCGGGCGACGGTGCTGCGCGGCAGCCGGATCGGACGCAACGCCGTCGTCGGCGCGACCGCCCTGGTCGCCGGCGACGTGCCCGAGGACGCTCTCGTCACCGCGCCGCTCGGCGCTCCGGCCAACGGCCGCCGGCCCCGCACCCCGGTCTCGGGAGGCTGACCGTGCGGATCCTCTCGGTGGTCACGCTGGTCAGCCCGACCGGCGAGTACGGCGGCCCGGTGCGGGTCGCGGTCAACCAGGCGCGCGCACTGCGCGAGCAGGGGCACGAGGTCACGATCGCCGGGGCCGCGCGCGGATTCGACGGCCCGTTGCCGGCGGAGCTCGACGGCGTCCCCGCGGCCCTCTTCCCGGCCCGGACAGTGCTCCCCGGCGTCGGCTTCGCCGGACTCGCCGCGCCGCGGCTGCGGTCGTGGATCGCCACCGCCGCGCGCGAGGCCGACGTGGTGCACGTGCACCTGGCCCGCGACCTCGTCACGCTGCCCGCAGCGCGGGCGGTCCAGGCGGCCGGCGTCCCGCTCGTCGTGCAGACCCACGGGATGATCGACCCCTCCGGCAACCCGCTCGCGCGTCCACTCGATGCCCTCTGGACGAAGCCGGTGCTGCGGAAGGCGGCGGCCGTGCTGTTCCTGACACCCGTGGAGAACGAGGGGCTCCGCGCGGTGGCCGGCGACTCCCTTCGGCTGGTCCCACTCGGCAACGGGGTGCCGGCCTCTCGAGCCCGGAACGACGACGACGGACTCGAGGTGCTGTACCTGGCCCGGCTCGCTCCGCGCAAACGCCCGGAGCTCTTCGTGGCCGCGGCCGAGCGCGTGGCCCCGCGCTTCCCGGAGGTCCGCTTCCGGCTCGTCGGCCCGGACGAGGGACGCGGCGACGAGGTGAACCGCCTCATCGGCTCGGCGACCGCCGACGTCCGCTGGGAGGGGCCGATCGACCCCGCCTCCACCGACGACCGGATGGCGCGCGCGTCGGTCTACGTCCTGCCCGCGGTGGACGAGCCCTACCCGATGAGCGTGCTCGAGGCGATGGCTGCTGGTGTGCCGGTGATCGTGACCGACACCTGCGGGCTCGCGCCGGCGGTCTCCGAGAGCGGCTCCGGGATCGTGGTCGACGCCGGCCTCGACGCCCTGACCGCGGCGATCACGACCCTCCTGGACGACCCCGCTCTGCGTCGCCGGATGGGCGAGACGGCGCGCCGGACGGCGGAAGAGCGCTTCTCGATGCCGGCGATCGCGAGGGATCTGCTCGCGGTCTATCGGCGAGCCGCGGGCGGGGAGGCGGCAGGCGCAGCGCCAGCCGACGTCCCGCGTCCGCTGCCGTAGCGTCGCGCCCGGCCCGCGCGCTCTGGGCGACGAAGAGGATGCAGGCGACCGCGATCGTGACGGTGCCGGACGCCTGAAGGAGCGAGCCGCGGAGCAGGATCAGCATGTACACGGGGAAGATCGCCCCCACGATCGCCCACAGCCCGTTGTCGGCGAACGCCGGCACCAGCCGCGTGTCGAAGCGGCGCAACAGGTAGCCGAGGGCGACGAACGCCACCGCCACGACGATCACGCCGCCGTTGACGAGGGCCTCCGCCCAGAGGGGCGCCGACAGGTTGGTGAACGGATACCCCCGGTAGTTGGCGAGCAGGATGCCGGTGTCGACCGGCTTGTCCGCCCAGATCGCGCGCGGCACCCAGAAGAACAGCATCCCGAGCGCCTGCTGCCCGGCGACGACGAGACCGTCGTGGACGAAGGAGTAGGCGTTGGCGATCTGCCAGAACGCGTCGTAGTCGGGACTGCCCTTGTACTCGCCGAAGAAGCCGTCCCAGGTCACGTCCACGGTCACCCGGCGGAACGCGTCCGCGATCGGGAAGACGAAGATCAGCCCGGCGATGGCGGCGCCCATGACGATGCGCCGCCTGCGCGCGGTCAGCATCGCCCCCGCGTAGACGATCAGCGCGAACCACACGGTCCCCAGGCTGTACCGGGCGCTGCTCACCGGGTTGACCACGACCAGCAGCAGCACGGTCGCGGCGAGCAGGATCACCAGGTAGAGCGCACGGTGCCGGTCGGCACGGCGCCGCACGGCGGCCAGGGCTCCCACACCGACCAGCAACGGATAGATCGCGAGCGCGTACATGACCGAACGCGTCGCGGGGTCGGGCCAGGCTGCCTGCCGCGCGGCGAACGCCGTGTCGCGGCTGCTCAGCAGGGTGCCGACGCCGATCTTGAGAACGAAGTACGCCGAGAACACGACGCCGACGGCGAGCAGGATCAGGGTGCGCGCGCGACTCACCCCCGTGACCCGATGGCCCGCGCGCTCCGCCCCCAGCGTCCCGCCCTGGTGCCCGCGGAGGGTGCGCTCGCGCAGCATCGCCGCCAGCCGACCGAGCTCGTAGCAGAGCAGACCGATCCAGACGATCACGGCGGTCGGCACGTCGAGATCGGGATTCATGCCGGGTGTCGTCGTCGAGAGCAGGCCGCTCCGCATCTGCACGGTCGGGGCGAGTCCCATGAAGATGTACACGAAGAGCCAGAAGAAGAAGTCGAAGAGGCGCGCCTCCCCCGCGACGATGAGCAGCGAGAGCCGCACGCCCGCCCACACGGCGACCCCGATGGTGAGCGTCCACGCCCAGCTCCGGCCGACGTCCGGCACGTCGACCACGAGCAGCAGCGGGATCACGCCCGCGAAGAAGGCGACGAGCACGACACCGCCGATGGCGGCCGCGTGCGCCCGCCCCGAGTGGCCGTTCCGCTCGGCCATCCGGCCCTCGCGCAGCGGGAACCCGGTGCTCACGCGCGTGTCACTTGACCGCTGCGGCCACCCGGGCGGCGATCGCGGCCTGCCCGGCGTCGTTGAGCCGCCCGTCGGAGAACATGCTCGCGTTCAGGGCCGGGGGGTCGAGAAGGCTGACGTAGGTCAGTCCGAGGGTGGTCGCGGCCGTCTTCACCGCACTGTCCGTGTTGAGAACACTCGCAGACGGAGTGGCGTCGGCGGTGGCGGGGCCGACGGCGATGATCGTCGCGTCCGGAAGCCCCTGATGCAGGGCCTGGAAGGTGTTCGCCACCTGCACGCTCACGTCCGTGTCGCTCGCGGTCTCGTTCCACCCTCCCGAGACCACCACGATCGAGGGCGCCAGCGCGACCACCTCGGGGACGGCCTCGAGGAAGTTGGGGCACGGGGCGGCCCCGCAGGTCCCGGCCGTGAGATACCCGGTGTCTGCGTGGGACAGGTTGACCTGCTGCCAGCCGCGCGCCTGCGATACGAGGGAGGGCCATGACGCGTGGCCGGCCTCGGCCACCGACTCGGACCCGCCCAGGAAGACCGCGATCGGCTGATGGTCGACCGCCTGGAGCACCGGCCACGTGGTGCCCTCCTCGTGCACGGTGTGCGACGAGCGGATGGCGAAACCCGACAGGACGACGGTCACGACGGTGAGCACGCACAGCCCCACGACCCCGAGCACGCGGGCGACCGAGAGGCGTGGCAGTGAGCGCATGCCTCGATGATCGCACACTATAATACGGAGACGCACCCGACCCGTGCCTGCCTCGAACCACCGCCGAACAGCGACCCCGGAGCGGATCAGATCGGATCCTGCGCTGGTTCTGCGTTGATTCTGAGGAGGGCAGATGGACGGTCGTCGGCTGTTCCGGCTGCTTCTCACACGGTGGATGATCATCGTCGCCGTCGTCGAGCTCGGTGCGCTGGGCGGAGCCGCGTTCACCCTCCTCGCCACCCCGAAGTACACCGCGGAGTCCGAGCTGCTCGTGTCGGCGCTCGGCGGGGAGAGCACCACCGACCTCGCTCAGGGCAACAGCTACTCGCAGTCGCAGGCGCGCAACTTCAGCCTGATCGCGACCCGCAACTCCGTGCTCGACCCCGTCATCTCGACCCTCGGCCTGCACACCACCACGGGGGCGCTCTCCCAGCAGATCTCGGTGTCCGTGCCGCTCAACACCTCGCTGATCAGCGTGTCCGTCGAGGACACGTCGCCGTCGCGGGCCGCCGCGATCGCCAACGCCGTGGGCGCGAGCTTGAGCAACGTCGTGTCGAACGTGACGCCGCGCCGCAGCGACGGCACGCTGCCGGTGAGCCTGCAGACGGTGCAGCAGGCGACGGTGCCGCGCGCGCAGTCCTCGCCCAACGCCTCCGTATCGATCCTCCTCGGCGCGCTCCTCGGCTTCGTCGTCGCCGTCGCGGTGCTCGTGGGTCGCGAACTGGTCGGCGCGAAGGTGCGCAGCACGGACCAGCTGCGTCAGCTCGGCGACCTCACGATCCTCGGCTCCGTCGCCCAGGACCGGTCGATCACCGGGAACTTCGTCGCGCTGGGGAGCAGTGCGTACTCGCGGCGGGCGGAGGAGTTCCGTCAGCTGCGCACGAGCCTGCGGTTCCTGCAGACCGGCAAGGACCGCAAGGTGTTCGTGGTGACCTCGTCCGTGCCCGGCGAAGGCAAGAGCGTGACCGCCGCCAACCTGGCCGCGGTACTGGCGGCCTCCGGTTCGTCGGTGTGCCTCGTCGAGGCGGACCTGCGGCGGCCGTCGCTCGGCGCCTACCTCGACCTCGAGGACAGCGTGGGGCTGACCAGTGTGCTCGCGGGCGACGTCGGCGTCGACGACGCGATGCAGACCTGGGGGTCCGACGGGCTGCGCGTGCTGCTCGCCGGCCAGATCCCGCCGAACCCGAGCGAGCTCCTCAGCTCGCTCGCGGCCGAGGAGCTCTTCGTCGTGCTGAGCGACCGCTTCGACACCGTGATCGTCGACTGCCCACCGCTGCTGCCCGTGACCGACGCCGCGATCATCGCCCGGTACTTCGACGGCGCCATCATGGTCGTCGGGTGCGGGACGGTCCAGGTGCGGGAGTTCCGCCGCTCCCTGGAGATGCTGGACGCGGCGGGCGTGCCGCTGCTCGGGGTCATCGCCAACCGCACGCCGGCGGACGCCGAGTCGAAGTACCAGCGTGCCTACACCAGCACCGAGCGCTCGACGACTCCGGAGAGCGCACCGGCGCCGACCGGCGAGCCGGAGGGCCACCTCCGCCGGGAGCCCAGCGACGCCGATGCCCGACGCTGACAGCGCGACGATCCTCGTCGTCTGCACCGGCAACATCTGCCGTTCCCCGTACCTGGAGTTCGCGCTGCGCGAGGCGCTGGCGGAGGTCGGAGCGGACGACGTCGCCGTGCATTCGGCCGGGACCCGCGCCGTCGTCGGCAGCCCCATCGCCGACGAGATGGGCGAGCTGCTCGCCGGGGACGGCATCGATGCGGGCTCCTTCCGGGCCCGCCAGCTGACGCGCGGCCTGATCGAGGGTGCCGACCTCGTCCTGACGGCCGACCGCGGTCACCGCAAGGACGTGCTGCAGCTCGATCCCCGTGCGCTGAACCGCACGTTCACCATCCGTCAGTTCGCCCGGCTCGTCCCGATCGCCGCCGGCCTCCCCGATCCGCGGCACCGAGCCGACGGCTCCGCCCGCGACCGTCTCGATCGCCTGATCGAGCGGTGCAGCGCAGCCCGAGCGCACACCCCGCCGGTCGGAGGCGACGACGATGTGGCGGACCCGTGGGGTCTGACACAGGACGACTACGAGCGCGCCGCCGGGCAGCTCGGGCCGGCCGCCCGGGTGGTCGCCGACGCACTGAGGGCGCGCGCCGCCCGGCCTCAGCCGTAGCGACGCGCGCCCTCAGGTTCGCAGCAGGACTACTTCTTCGTGAGCGTCACTCCGAAGTACTCCATGTCGTTCACGAGCGGCTTCGCCGTGACCGCGTAGGGCGAGGTGCCGGCGAGCACCGTCTGGCCTCCCCGCACGATCGTCGCCGACACGGTCCCGGTGGTCAGCGGCACCGTGGTGGCGGTGACGCCGGCCGGCACGTCGACCGTCTTGACCGTGCTGCCGACGGTGATCGTGACCGTCGCCGGAGCGGTGAGCATCGTCAGCACCTCGACCGTGTTGCGCGGCGCGGTGCCCGTCCCGTCCAGGTTGGGTGTCTGCACCCGGCCGATCTGCGGCACCGCGGTGGTGAGCTGATCGCGATGCGTGATGTACGCCGAGTCGGAGGTGATCTTCGGCGCGGACCCGGTCTTGAACTGCGCGAGGTAGTAGGCCGAGACATCCAGGAACGTCACGCCCTGGTTGTCCGACGGTGCCACGTCCGTGTTCTCGCTGTAGTCGTTCCACGTGGCGATCTGGACGAAGTCCGCGCCGTCCGAGATGGCCTTGTTCCAGGAGGCCCGGAGGGTCTCGGTGTTGCCCGCTTCGGCGTACTTGCCGCCGTTCGGGCGCGAGTCCTGGACCGCGACCGGCTGCATCCACTTGTCACCGAGCGCGTGCGCCCGGGCGGCGAGGTCCGGCGTGGCCTGGATGGTCGCCGCCGTTCGGGCGCCCCACTGGCTGAGGCCGTAGCTGATCGGCGAGAAGGCCGCCAGGTTGGCGTCGCTGGCGTTCTGCAGCACGGCGATGAACGCGACCGAGATGCCGTAGGTGTTCTTGAGATCACCGATGACGCTCGACCACCAGGCCGGCGACTTGTCCTCGGCGGCGAAGGAGCTCAGCACGTAGCGGCCGTCGCTCAGCTTGTAGGCCGACGAGTACGAGTACAGCTTGGCGAGGGAGGCGGCGATCGCCGCGGGCGACGCGTTGACCGCGCCGGAGCTGGCGTCGACGTTCGGGACGACCGTGAAGCCACGCTTCGCGTCGGCCGCGGCCTGCATGAGCCGGACGGTGGTGTCCCAGTTCTGGCCGGACCAGCTCATCACGTCGACCGTGAAGCCGTCGATGCCCGCGTCCGCGGCCTGGTCGACCTCGGTCCCGAGGTCGGTCGTGCGCCAGTCGCCCGAGAGCGGGGCGCGGCCGATGGGACGGTCGCGGAGCAGTCCGCCGTAGGCGGCGTGCTTGCCGCCCTCACCCTCGGGGTCGATGTAGTTGCGGGCGTAGTAGTCCGACGCCGGCGACGCGTTGTCGATCGAGACCGGGTACGGCGGGAAGTAGTGCGCGAAGACCTTCTTGGCGGAGCTGCCCGGAGCCGGGATGGCGAACGAGCCGCCGATGCCGGTGGCCGTGGGCGGGGTCACGACCGGGTCCTCGGTGGGGCTGGGCGCCGGCGTGGGCGTCGCGGTCGGCTTCGGCGCGCTGGTGGGCGTCGTGGTCGGCGTCGGCGTCGCGGTGGGCGTCGCGGTCGGCGTGGGAGCCGGTGCGGCCGCGTCGGCGTAGCGGATCGACAGGGTCGGCGAAGTGAAGGTCGTCCCGACGTAGCGCTGCGCGTACCCGATCTCGAACGACGTCTCCGCCGCTCCGGCGACGATCGCCGACGGGTTCAGCGGGATGCTGACCGTCGTGCCGCGCACTGCTTTGGTGAGCGCCGTGTTCACGGGCGTGCTCCCGGAGGCCGGACGGTTCGCGGCCGTCAGCGTCGCCGCCTTCCAGGACGACGAGGTCGGGTAGACCTGGAATCCCGCGGCGGTCGCGGCCGTCGACTGGACGCGCACGGTGAGGGTAGCGGAGCCGATCTTCTTCTTCGCGTCGAGGGTTCCGGTCGGGAAGGCCACGAACGCCCGGTCCGCGCTCGCGGTCGCGCTGAGGTACGGGTACTGGTTGTGCGGGGACGTCGGCTGCCGGGAGGTGATCCAGGTCGACCGCGACGCGTTGAGCGACACGGACGGCGTGTCGGCGGCGGCGGTCGCCGCGCCGATCGGGATGGCCGCTGTGACCGCGAGGGCGGCGGCGGAGACCGCCACCACGGCGGTCATCAGCCGTCGCCGAAGGGGGGAGGAGGTCTGATGGCGGTTCTCGGAGAGGCGGTGCTTTCCGGGGAGGGTCATGTTCGGGTTCCAATGTGGGGTCGATTGGCCGGTGCCCGCGCGGGGGACGCAGGCTCCGGGACCGGGTGCCTGGAGCATGGCAGGGGCGCTCACTGCTCGGCGACACCCAAAGGGGGGGTCTCGAATTGCAGACCAAGCTATGTCGGGAATCCGCCCGCGTCAAATCCCTGATCACGCGCCGATCCCCCGAACAGGGGGCGTGGCCAATGGCCCAGAGCTATCTACACTCATTACATGAGATTTCTTCGACTTGCTTTCGCGGCGGCGCTGATCGCCGCGCTCGCGGGATGCACGTCGCAGCCCACGCCGAACGCGCAGGCGTGCCAAGGCTGGGAGAAGGCGAACAATGCCTGGGTCGCCGCCGAGGGATCCGACGCCACCTCCGCCGCCTCGATCGCCGCGCATCGCGCATCCCTCCGCGATGATCTCGCGAGTGCCGCGAGCACCGCATCGGGGGCCATCGCCACCGCGATGAAGCGGACGCTGCAGGCCATGCCCGAGAACGCCCTCCACATCATCGAGCCCGGCTCGAGCGCCCGACCCGAGTACACCGCCAACAGCACGCGCGTGGCCGAGGCCTGCGCGAAGGGCGGCGACCAGGTCGAGCTCCAGGCGCCTCCCGCCACTCCGTGACGCCGGATGCCCCCCGAACGGGGTTCGCTCCGTTCTAAGAACTGATGTAACCTCATCTTTATGAACGGTTGAGGAACTCTCAGTTTATTCTCGGCCGTTCCGCACTCACTGCAACCCGAATGCACCCGTGCGAACGACGCGATCCTGTGCTGGCCGCATCGCGGTGCTCCCGCACGTTCGGGAACAGAACCGACTGCACCGAGCGGCCCACGCACACGACATCGTCCGGGGGAGGACAAACCCATGACCGTCATCAAGCCCAGGATCGCGTTCGCCGATGCTCGACGGGCCCAGGTCCCGACAGCGTCGTCGGAGCGCACCTGGGCCCGCCGATACCGCCAGCACCTGATGCTCACCGACACGGCCATCGTCCTGGCCTCGACGATCGGTGCGATGTTCCTGCGCTTCGGTTTCGACGACACCACGACCCCGGTGGCCGGCTTCCCCACCGACTACCTCACGCTCTCGCTCTTCATCGCGCTGACGTGGCTCGGGATGCTCTCCCTGTTCCACACCCGGGACCCGCGCGTCATCGGAGTCGGCCTCGGCGAGTACAAGCGGGTCGTCAACGCCACCGCGCTCACGTTCGGGCTGCTCGCCATCCTGTTCCTCATCGCGAAGATCGACATCGCACGCGGCTACTTCGTCGTGGCCCTCCCGGCCGGCATGGTGTGCGTGCTGACGTCGCGCTGGCTGTGGCGGCAATGGCTCACCCGTCAGCGGCTCCACGACCACTACCTGTCGCGCGCGCTCGTCGTCGGCGGTATCCGGGATGTCGACTACGTGGTGAAGCAGATCGACCAGGCGTCCGGCGCGGCCTATAAGGTCGTCGGCGTCTCCCTCGACACGGGCAAGCGCACCGGGGCCAAGAAGGAGGCCGCCCTCACCGGCAGCATCGCCACCACGACGCGCGAGGTCCCCATCGTCTCGGACCTCGACGGTGTGGCCCAGGCGGCCTCCCGGCTCGGCGCGGACACGGTCATCGTCGCCGGCAGCGCCCTGGGCGGCGCCGAGTACGTGCGCCGGCTCTCCTGGAAGCTGGAGGGCACCGCGACCGATCTCGTGCTCGCCTCGCCGCTCACCGACGTCGCCGGTCCGCGCATCCGGTTCCGCCCCGTGGAGGGGCTGCCGCTCATCCAGGTCGAGATCCCGCAGTTCGAGGGCGGCAAACACCTGATGAAGCGTGCGTTCGACATCTGCTCGTCGGCGTTCGGCCTCCTGCTGATCTCTCCCCTCCTCCTCATCATCGCGGCGCTCATCAAGCTCGACGACGGCGGCCCCGTCTTCTTCAGCCAGGAGCGCGTCGGGCGCCGCGGCGAGACGTTCCGGATGTACAAGTTCCGGTCGATGGTGGTGGATGCGGAGGCGCGGCGCGCGGAGCTCGCCTCCCTCGACGAGGGCAACGGCGTCCTGTTCAAGATGAAGAACGACCCCCGCATCACCCGGCTCGGCGCGGTGCTGCGCAAGTTCTCGCTCGACGAGCTCCCGCAGCTGTTCAACGTGCTCCTCGGCGACATGAGCCTGGTCGGGCCCCGTCCGCCTCTGGAGTCGGAGGTCAAGGGGTACGCCAATCATGTGCACCGCCGCCTCTTCATCAAGCCCGGCCTGACCGGCATGTGGCAGGTCAACGGCCGTTCCGATCTCTCGTGGGACGAGAGCGTGCGCCTGGACCTCTACTACGTCGAGAACTGGTCGCTGCTCGGCGACCTCGTCATCATCTGGCGGACCATCCGCGTGATCGCCCACCCGGCGGGAGCGTACTGACCGTGGCCGCCGCAGACCGGATGAACGGAGAGACCATGCCACGACGAGTCGGCTACGCAGCGGGCGCCTTCGACCTGTTCCACATCGGGCACCTCAACATCCTGAAGCACGCCAAGAGCCAGTGCGATCATCTGATCGCGGGCGTTGTGTCCGACGAGATGCTGCGGCTGACGAAGGGCATCGACCCGGTCGTCCCCTTGGCGGAGCGGCTCGAGATCGTACGGCACATCTCCTTCGTGGACGAGGTGCACGCCGAGACCGTCCCCGACAAGCTCGACACCTGGCGCGAGCTCCACTTCGACGTCTTCTTCAAGGGCGACGACTGGCGCGGGACCCCCAAGGGCCTCCGCCTCGAGCGCGAGTTCGCCGAGGTGGGCGTGGAGGTCGTCTACTTCCCGTACACCGTGTCGACGTCCTCGACCCAGCTGCGCGCCGCGCTCGCGGCCCTCACGGGCTGAGCAGCTCGGAGTCCGGACGCTCAGAGTCCGAACACTCAGACCACCCGCACTCCGCCCGCCAGCACCAGCTCGCGGGTCGGGGCGAGCACCAGTGCCTCCGGCACGTTCTGCGCGTCCACCAGCACGACGTCGGCGGGGGCTCCCGCGACCAGGTCGTGCACCGGGCGACCGACGAAGCCCGCGGCGTCGCTCGTTGCGAGGCGGACGACGTCGGTCAGCTCCTCGTCGCGACGGGCGCCGGAGAGCTGGGCCAGGCGGGTCGCGAGGCGCAGGAGGTCGCCGTCGCCGTACGGGCCCCAGAGGTCGCGGATGCCGTCGGTGCCGAGCCCGACCGGCACCCCGGCGGCGCGCAGATCGGCGAGCGGGAGCCGCGACGCGTTGATCGGCGCGACGGTCGTGATCGAGACGCCGGCCTCCCGCAGCTCCTCGACGAGGGCGCGCTGCCGGGCGGCCGGCAGGTCGCCGATGGCGAAGCCGTGCGCCACGTTGACCCGGCCGGCGAGGCCGAGGGCCCGGGTGCGCTCCAGGATGAGGTCGTACTCGAAGGCGCCGAGCTCGCCGCCCTCGTGCAGGTGGATGTCGAGGCCGACGCCGCGCCGGTCGGCGATCTCGAACAGCGCGTCCAGCTGGCCCACCGGGTCGCGGTCGATCAGCGCGGGGTCGAGGCCGCCGACGTGATCGGCGCCCTCCGCCGCGGCGCGGTCGAGCAGCTCCAGCACACCGGGCCGGCGCAGCACGCCGTCCTGCGGGAAGGCCACGATCTCCAAAGCGACCGGCACGCCGAGGGCCGCCACGGCCTCCCGCACCACCGCGATGCCGCGGAGCCCGACACCCAGGTCGACGTCGACGTGCGACCGGAACGCGGTGGTCCCCTGCGCGACGAGCGCCCGCAGCAGCTGCAGCGTGCTGTCCGGGCTCGGGATGCCGAGCTCGTCGCGGTGCGCGCGCTCGTGCGCGATGCGCCCCTGCGTCGTCGCCTCGCCGCCGTAGGGCACCCACTCGCGACCCCACCAGCTCTTGTCGAGGTGCGCGTGCGCGTTCACGAGTCCGGGGAGGGCGAGCAGCCCGCGGCCGTCGATCGTCTCGCCGCCGGCCGGTTCCGGGCGTGCGGGGTCGTGGGGTTCGACCGCCGCGATCACGCCTTCCTCGATCAGGATGTCGGAGGCCGCACCGCCCCATGGCCGGACGTTCGTCAGCAGCACGGTCGCCTCCTGCGCGCCGCTCATCGGTCCGCGAACCGATCGGTCGCCTCGATCAGGGCGTCGAGGATGCCCGGCTCGTCGAACGCGTGCCCGGCGTCCGGGATCATGTGCAGCTCGGCCTCCGGCCACGCCCGGTGCAGGTCCCACGCCGTCATCGGCGGGGTGCAGGTGTCGTAGCGGCCCTGCACGATCACGCCGGGGATGTCGGCGAGCGTGTGCGCATCCCGGATCAGCTGCCCGTCTTCGAACCAGCCGCCGTGGGTGAAGTAGTGGTTCTCGATGCGGGCGAACGCGACCGCGTACTCCGGCTCGGTGAAGGTCGCGACCAGCTCGGGCCGCGGCAGCAGTGTGATGGTCGACGACTCCCAGCGCGACCACGCGACCGCGGCCGGGCCGTGGACGGCGGGGTCGGGGTCGGCGAGCAGCCGGCTGTAGGCGCGGATGAGGTGGCCGCGCTCCTCCACCGGCACCGGCTCCAGGAACCCCTCCCACAGGTCGGGGAACAGCGCCGCCGCCCCGCCCTCGTAGAACCAGTCGAGCTCCTGGGCGCGCAGCGTGAAGATGCCGCGCAGCACCAGCTCGGTCACGCGGTCGGGATGCGTCTGCGCGTAGGCGAGCGCGAGGGTGCTCCCCCACGAGCCGCCGAAGACCTGCCACGTCTCGACGCCGAGGTGCTCGCGCAGCCGCTCGATGTCGGCGACGAGGTGCCACGTCGTGTTGAGCGACAGATCGGCCTCGGGCTCGCTCGCGTGCGGGAGGCTCTTGCCGCAGCCGCGCTGGTCGAACAGCACGATGCGGTACTTCGCCGGGTCGAAGAGGCGCCGGTGCGTCGGCGTCGTGCCGCCTCCCGGGCCGCCGTGCAGGAACACGACCGGCTTGCCGTCGGGGTTGCCGCTCGCCTCCCAGTACAGCTGCTGGCCGTCGCCGACGTCCAGCATTCCGGTCTCGTACGGCTCGATCTCGGGGTACAGGCTGCGCATGCTGTCGAGGCTACCGGTCGGTCAGAGGCGCGACGCGGTCACCGCGAACGTGTCGCACGCCTGCGCGCCCTGCTGGTAGCCGGTGGTGAACCAGCGCTGCCGCTGCTCGGCCGAGCCGTGCGTCCAGCCCTCCGGGTCGACCCGGCCCGTGGAGGCCTCCTGGATGCGGTCGTCGCCGACCGCGGCCGCCGCGCTCAGCGCATCCTGGATCTGCGCCGTCGTGATCGGCTGCAGGAACGCGACGCCCTTCTCGTCGGTCGTCGTCGAAGCGGCCGCCGCCCACGAGCCCGCGAAGCAGTCGGCCTGCAGCTCGAGGCGCACGCTGTCGGACGCCGCGCCCGTCTGCCGACTCGTGTGCTGCGCCATGATCCCGCCGATGTTCTGGATGTGGTGCCCCCACTCGTGCGCCACGACGTACATCTCGGCGAGCGGTCCGCCACTCGACCCGAACCGCGAGCGCAGCTCGTCGTAGAAGCCCGTGTCGACGTAGATGGTCCGGTCGGACGGGCAGTAGAACGGTCCCGTCGCGCTCGACGCCGAACCGCATCCCGTGCTCGTTCCTCCGGTGAAGAGGATGAACTCGGGGGACGTGTACCGCCCGCCGAGCGCCGGCAGCTCCGTGGCCCAGTACGCCTCGAGCGACGCGGCCGCACCCTTCATCCGGCAGTCGACGCTGGCGTTGGCGTCCGCGCCGGTGGTGCACTCCTGCAGCTCGGTGCCGGTGCCGATCTGCTCGGTGCCCGTGGTCCCGCCGCCCAGGAGGCCGCTGACATCCACCCCGAGCAGCTGCGCGATCAGGAAGATCGCGACCGCGCCGATCCCCACACCGCCCGCAGCGATCCCCGCGGTCCGCCCCCGGCGCTTGACCTTGCCCCCACTGATGTCCGCATCCGGATTGAACGTCATGCCGCACACGGTACCGCGGAGGGAGGGCGTCGACTATCTGCGGGATCACTCCGTTCGATCTCGACGAATGCCATCGCTTCGGCGAAATGAATCGGCCTGACCTCACTCGGCTGATCGGCGGAGCTCCTCCTTGCCGCGGAGACCGCGCACATTCGTGGAAGACGCAAGTCCGCGGGAGATCAGCGCCACGCCGGTCAGAAGGCACAACGCCATCCCACCGGGCACCAGAGCACCTCGCGCCATCTCGAGATACCAGGCCTCGGTCGCCGAGATCCTGTGCGCCCCGTCGGAGGTCGTCAGCAGGAACTCCGCTCC
>Ga0153993_100032_pt1 | contig 40421 bp, 51 predicted proteins | sample TSNC077MetaG_FD_104706 | JGI IMG/M metagenome (GOLD analysis project Ga0153993, IMG submission 104706) | Attine ant fungus gardens microbial communities from North Carolina, USA - TSNC077 MetaG | ecosystem: Host-associated > Fungi > Mycelium > Unclassified | place: USA: North Carolina, Lumber...
AAACTGGTGGTGTCGGAGGTCACCGTGAAGACTCACGTCAGTAATGTTCTGGCCAAGCTCGATCTGCGTAACCGGGTGCATGCGGTGATTTTCGCCTACGAAGTGGGCTTGGTGGGTTAGCACCGACCATCGGCACGTGGCGACAAGCAATACCGGGCGATCATCCGGTGCGGAACAACGCCGGGCAGGAATTCAGACTCTCCGGGACTACGACACCGAAATGAGACGAGTTCTATTCGCTAGCAATGCTGTTGAGTCCTCGAACGCCCGATGTTGGCGTTCCGTGAATGCTCGTCTCCATCTTCCACCGAGGCTGGCGCACTCAATGTCTTTGCCTGGTGACTTATTCACTTGGCTGGTAAGTGAGGGCGAGACATGATGGATGACGAGGTGGAGGTCTACCCTCCACCCACGTGCGGTCATGTTCGCTGATCGTCGGTCGAGCATCGGAAACCTGCTGATGGAAACTGCCGAGACACCGTTAGCGAGACAAACCCGGACGGTGTGTGTTCGCGGTCCGTGAGGTTACTCCGGCGGAGGAACTTGGTTCGGCACCGCAATGGACAGGTCGCGGCTGTTGTCCCTGATTGGGGAGTCGGTCGGGTGGTCGTCGTCGAACCGTATCCCGAGCACGGCCGTTCCTTTCATCGGATTGGTGTGGCGAATTCGGACGGAATCAGGCGCGACCTCGGAGACGCTCCTTCCGGCACAGTCATCGCTGGTGGGCGGTAGTCGGTGCGCTGGTCCGCTCTGTGACTGCGCGTTTGGCTCGGTTGGCGGCTGTGGTGACGAATGCTTCGAGGGGGCCGCGTCCGGTGGTGTATTTGACGAAGATTCCGATGGCGGTGACGGCGAGTAGTTGGAGGAGGTATCCGGTCCAGGGGGTGTAGGTGTCGTAGGGGGAGTTGATGAACCAGATGTGGAGTACGTACAGGGTCAGGGTCATCGAGCCGGCGGCCGCGAGTGGCGTGATGGCGAGGGTGGTGAGGGTGCCGAGTTTCGTACCGGCGAGGTGTCCGAGGAAGAGCATCGCGCCGATGACTGCTGCGGAGGAGCCGATGGTGCCGAGTAGGTCGAGTGGTGTGCTGCTGTGGGGGCCGTCGACGGCGAGCCACCACCATGTCGATCCGTGGACGGAGCCGTCGGCGCCGTAGGAGATGAGGTCGAGAACCTCTTGGCGTGGTAGGTCGCTGCCTGTGATGAGGTGGTCGAGTCCGCCGAGCCGAAAGATGAGGATTTCGGAGAGGATTCGTGAGGCGACTGCGAGTGCTGTGCCGAACATCAGGAGGGCGCCGGCCACGGTGGCAGATGTCAGTGTGAGCCGGCCGATGACGATTCCGGCGCAGATGTATGCCGTCCAGGGCAGGGCGGGGAATTCGCCGTTGAGGAGTAGTTCGGTTGCCCACCGGGCGGGATGGTCGATGATGCCGGGCAGGGTGGGGTTGTCCAAACTTGGTGCGGGCAGCGTTGTTCCGAGCTTTTCGATGAGGGCGGGTACAGCGACGGTGATCACCAGTGCGAGGGCGGCGAGGGTGCGGGTGGGGAGGTAGACCAGGGGAATGGCGATGAGGAAGAGGATCGCGTAGTAGGGGAGGATGACCACGGCGTATTCTGCGTCGGTGTAGCCCAGGAGTAGGCCGATGGCACCGATTGCTGCGGCTCGCGCGGCCAGTGACGCCGCGGTAGCTCGACGCTGTCCGTGTTCTACCCGTGTGCGTCCGGTGGTGAACGCGATGCCGACTCCGGCCAAGACGGCGAACAGTGCCGATGATCGGCCGGCGGCGATGCTGTAGGACAGGGTCGGTGATCCGTCGTCGCTGACTGCGAGGAGGGAGTGGACGGCCATCATGCCGAACAACGCGATGCCGCGGGCCGCGTCGATCGCGAGGAGCCGGTGTTTGGTTGCGGTGGGGGTGGGTTCGGGTGGTGCGAGCGGTGTGGTGGTCATCGGGTCATCACCGCGTTGATCAAACGGTGACCCAGGTCGGTTGCCAGGTGTTCGGGTGCGTTCAATCCGTCGTCGTGGTACCAGGTTTCGTCTGCTTCGGGATGGGGTCCCACTACGCCGACGCGTCCGTGGCCGTAGTCGATTTTCAGTGCGGCGATACTGCCGTTGCGATACCGGGCGAGGATCTCGGCGTCGCTGTCGTAGTACTGGCGGTAGTGCTCGTCGAGTGAGAAGTACGGTCCGTCCTGGAAGTACATGTTTTCGACCTGTCCGCTCCAGTCCACTTCGAGGACAGTGCCTTTCGTGTTGTGCAGCTCGGCGCTGCGCAGAGCGACGTACTGGTCGGCGTCGCCGGGGAGTAGTTCGAATCCGGGGCTGCGTCCGGCGAGGTATCCGCCGAGGCAGAATCCCAGGTATCGGCCGCCGCTGCGGACGAAGTGCTGGATTGCGGGCACGTGGCGGCGTAGGTGTGTGAATGCGCCGTCGAGGTTGCCGCCGCCGGGTTGGGCGTAGAGCGCGGCCGAGTGAAGGGTCGACTCGTCGATCTGCAGGTGCTCGTCGGGGCCGACGAAGTGTATGTCGAAGTTCCAGGGGCTCGAGGAGAGCAGGTTCGCGACGGCTTCGGGGCATCCGGGCAGCGATGCCGGTCCACGGTAGACGAGTGCTCGCGGGTGGGGGCGTGTGCTGTAGGTGGTGCGTCGGCGGGTGGTGTTGCGGGCCAGCGATACCCATTTCATGCGGGTACTCCTTCGGTGGCGGGGAGGTTGGCGGGACTGTCGAAGCGGTTCGATGTCTGAGCGGGCAGTGCCGAGTGTGCGAGGGCGCCGGCCGGCGTGTCTGCGGTGCGGATCGCTTCGGCAGGAATTCCGCGCCAACTCGTGTGCGGGGGAAGTTCTTCGCCCTTCATCACCAGTGACAAGGGGCGCAGGGAGGCGTGTTCGCCGACGATCGTGTCGTAGAGGACGATCGCGCGTGTCCCGATACTGGCGCCGTCGGCGATGGTGATGGTGGACATCTTCATCACGCGGTCCTCGAACAGGTGTGTTTGCAAGGATGCTTCGGTCCCGATGGTGGCGTCGTCGCCGACGTGGACGAGGTCGAATTCGGTGAGGTAGGTCGTTCCGAACCACACGCGTTTGCCGATGCTCGCACCGAACCACCGCAGGATCATCGGCAGGAACGGGGTACCGACGAGCATTCCGACACCGATTGGGACGGCTGCACTCTCGTAGAGTCCGGTGGCGAATTCGGAGCGGCGGACATATTTACTCCACAGTGGTTCGACGCGCGGTGTGTAGCGTCCGACGGTGTTGCGTTTGACGGCGGCGCAGAACCCGATCACTGCCAAGCTCGATGCCATCGCCACCAGCGGCGCGACCAGGGCAGGTACGGTGAGCTCGCGCCCGAATGCCAGCGAGGACAGAACCAGCAGGTAGAGGTAGAAACTCACTCCGAGAACGGTGGGCGGCAGTGTCGCGCGGAAGAATTCGATCACGTACCGATCGCGGACCACCTCCGGTGGCGGGGTGTAGGTGAGTTCGTCGTCGTAGTCGCCGCTGTCTTGGCGGTTCGGCAGATAGATCGCCGGGGACCCGAGCCACGAGGTGCCATCGGGGACTCCGGCGGCGGGCGGTACCGAGGCGACACCGATGAGCGCGTTGTCTCCGACATCCGTGCCGGCGGGGATGACGGCAGCGTTTCCGACAAAGGTGCGTTCACCTATTCGGGTGGGTTGGAACATGATCCGGCCATTGGCGAAGCTGGCGCTACCGACGCTCGCCATGTCGGCGACGAAACTGTCGGGGCCGAGGGTGAGCATGTCCGGGTCGATGTGCGCGACAGTGGAGACTTCCGCGCCGCGGCCGATATCGGCCCCGAGGAGCCGCAACCACGGCGCGGTGTACAGCGTGGCGTACAGCGAGTTCGTGAACAACAAACTGAACTCGAGCAACTTGTCGACCATCCATTTGCGGATCCCGAGACCGGAACGGGCGAGATGCATTCCGGCGGGCGCCGTGCGCAGCACGAGGCGTTTGTTGACGGCGACGAACACACAGACCGAGATCACGAAGATCGGCCCGCTCAGCAACGTCGCCACCAGTCCTGCCAGCACACCCCAGGTGAGCAGTGCACCCCACACCAGTGCGATACCGGGAACCATCAGGGCGATGGCACCTACTTCGAGCGCTGCCAGGCCGGCGATCGCCGCGGCGATGTGACGCATTTTCCAACGGGCGCGGACACTGTCGGCGCGCATCATCGTCTCCACCGCCGGGTCCGCGTATTCGGCGGGAACAGCAGGCGAGCCAGCCCACCGCGCTTCTTGCGGCACGATGTGTCCGGACGGAAGCAGAGACTGATCGCCGAGCACCGCGCGAGCCCCGACGATCGAGCCGGGTTCGAGGACGACGTTCGCACCGACACAGGCACCGGGCTCGATGACGATCGTGTCGACCACGACCACCCCGGATTCCACGCGCCAGGGCCTGATCGTGGCGCCGTATCCGATGGAGGCGCCGGCACCGATCTCCACCAGGGTCGGCAACGAGATCGAGGACGTCGCGATGGTGGTGCGGTGACCGACCCTCGCGCCGAGGATCCGGAGGTAGATCGACATCAGCGGTGATCCACTGACCACGGGCAACGCTCCCACCGCGAGCAGAAGGTCGAGCGTCCACAGCCTTAAATAGGTCGGTCCCCAGAGCGTGTAGCGGCCGGGTGTGATTCCCGCGGCCAGCGGACGTGCGGCGAGCACGGGAAGAAACCAGCGGACACCGAGGTACGTGAGCATGATGGCGGCCAGCATCTCGAACAGCACCGGCACCGAGACGAAACCGTCGTTCTTGGTGTAGACGTACGAGACCGGAAGCGTGGTGATCAGCAGGAACAGATAGATCACCGCCAACTGGATGCCGCCGGCGCGCGCGACGTCCGTATCCTCATGTGTGCGAGCGATATTCGCGGCGATCGGGAACCGAGAACCGGGCGTGGCCAATGCGGCGGCGGCCGAGCGAACGGTGGGATGGGAATACAGGTCGCGGATCGAGACGCTCGCTCCGACCCCACTCTCACGCAGAGCGGAGACGACGGTGGCGGCCAGCAACGAATGCCCACCTAGATCGTCGAAGAAATTCGCCTCGACCGACAACTCGTCCGCCGGGACCCCGAACGCGTGCGCCCAGATCTCGCGGATCTGCGCCTCGTGCTCGGTGCGCGGGGCGACGATCGGCCCCGTCGGCGCCGAGAAGCGTCGGCGGCTCGGATCTGGAAGCTTGGAGCGATCGACTTTCCCGCTCGGCATCAGCGGTAACGAGGCGATGACGTCGACGAAGGCGGGCACCATGTACGCCGGCAATCGGTGCGAAAGTGCCTTCGCGAGTTCTCCGATCAGGTGCTCGCTCTCCCTCTGATCGGCGAGGACGATGTACGCGCACAACTCCGACGCAGTCGCATCGCCCGGTGTCGCCGCTGTGAGCGCTACGACAGCTTCGGCGACCGACGGATGTTCGAGGAGGACGCTCTCGATCTCACCGAGGTCGACACGGTGACCACGGATCTTGACTTCGGCATCCGCACGCCCCAGATATTCGATGTCCCCGTCGGCGGTCCAGCGTCCGAGATCTCCTGTGCGGTACAGCTTTTGTCCCGCGGGTACGGAGAAGTGATCGATGAACCGATCTGCAGTCAGGTCGGGGCGGCCGACGTAGCCGCGGGCGACGCCGCGGCCACCGATGCAGATTTCGCCGACCTCTCCGCGGGGTGCCAATCCACCGAGCTCGTCGAGGATGACCACCGAATACGTCGGCAGGGGCCGCCCGATCGTCACCGCTCGGCCGGGCCGAAGTTCACCCCACGTCGCGGTGACCGTGGCTTCGGTCGGTCCGTACGTGTTGAGGATCCTGCGTCCCGGCCGGGCCCAGCGTTCGACCAACTCGCGCGGGCACGCTTCACCCCCGACCAGAAGATTGCGGATCGTGGGCAGATCGCGCGGGATCGTGGCGAGCAGAGTCGGCACGCAGTACAGCGTGGTCACGGCGTTCTCGTCGAGGAAATCCGCCAGCTCGCCGCCGAGGCGGCGACTGTCGGTCGGCCCGGCGACGATCGTAGCCCCGCGAGCCCAGGTGGGCCAGATCTCCTCGATCGAGAAGTCGAAGGAAATCGTCATGCCTTGGTAGACCCGGTCGTCGGGTCGGACGTCGTACACGTCCGGGACTACGTCGAGGAAGTTGCAGATGCTCGACTGAGCAACCTCGACCCCTTTGGGGCGGCCACTCGAGCCCGAGGTGTACAAGATGTAGCACGCGGGATCGGGATCCGATCGCAGGTCCACCGTCGGCCGATGCCGAGCCCAGGCGTCTATCTCGTCTGCCGCGATATCCAGCAACAGGCGCTCGACGCCGCAGTCTTCGGTTCTCGGCGCCAGATCGGTGGAGGTCAACACGAGGGTGACGGCGGCGTCCTCGACGACATAGGTCACCCGCTCGGACGGGGCGCCGGGGTCGATCGGCACGAACGTCGCTCCGGCCTTGAGGACGCCCAACAAGCTCACGTACGTCTCGACCGACCGATGCAGGAAAATCGCCACCCGTGAACCCACCCCGATGCCGCGGCCGATCAGCGCGTGCGCCAATTGATTCGACCGCTCGTCGAGTTGACGGTAGGTGTACGCGACACCGTCGCATTCGAGCGCGACAGCACCCGGAACCGCATCCGCACTGGCCTCGAAAACATGATTCAACCGGCGAGGCAGCGACGACCGCACCTCGTACCCGGCGCCGTGCCCGGCCCACGTGTCAGTCCACAAGGTGTGTTCCGGCATGAGATCCCTTTCGCGGGCTTCGCCCCGCCCCGCCGCGCGGCAGCGTGCCGCTACGTCGACGACGTAGCGGCACACCACTCCACGCTTGACAGTTCAACTAGCTGAGTGATTGCAGAGGGGAACGCTACGTCGTCACCGACGAAAAAACTAGCTCTCGAATCGCCCGAATCGGCCGAGCGCGACCGTCCCGTTCCTGACGCCTTGGTGGTGGGCAATCGTCCGCATTGTCGGGAAATCATCGCTGCCAGCAGAGTTACAGGTAATTTACAGGCAATATGATCGGCAAACTATCGCAAAGTGGCCGAAATTTCGCTCGATGACGAAATGTGACTTTAGTCCCATCGAGGCGGTTTGGGACTTCGCGAGCGAGAACGTGTCGGTCGATACGTGATGGCATCGCGGAGAAATCTACCTGTTTAAGTGCAGCTCAATCGCATCTTTTGTCCGAATTGAACCCGAGACGTGATGGGTGTCGGCTGAGTGTCTAAGGTCCCGGACGAGGCTCCCATAGAAGAGGCACGAACACGAAAACGTGACCGATTCGTACCCCATTTATAGACGGCCGACTCGCGCGGTAGGGCGATGGTCAACAGCCAGCGATCACCCGCGCAAGCGCAATCAACCCGAGAAGCCGATCGCCTGACGAGTGCGCACAACTCCACTTCGGCAGGTGCTCGGTCCTGCTGCGGATGGATCGGGGCGAGCGCCGGGCGAGTCCTTACCGATTGGTAACTATGTGGTATTTGGGACCCGGGTCCTGCCCAGACCCGTGACCGCGAACCGGGGGGGTGGGGCGCCCGCGATCGCAGTCATCGACGTCGAACCGACCATGTTTCATCTTGCCGACCAAGTTTCATCTCGGATCCGCGCTCCAGACGGGTGCTCCGTGTTTCGACAGGACTCTGCCTCGGGGTGGCGTCTCTAGCTGGTCCTCGGGTGGTGGACCACAGTGATCAAGGCCGTTCCCAGGGCACCCAATGCACTCTGTCGGCGCAGGCGCAGGCGCAGGCGCAGGCGCAGGCGTGCGGCAACGGCAGCCGCAGGCGGGCGCCCCGCCTCCCGTCGAGTGACCAGCCGGTCGACGGGCGCCCACTTACCACTGAACTCCGAAAGCCTCTTCGACGCAAGGCGATACCCGTGAGGTGGTCGCGCGTTCGGCGGAGTTCTTCCTGGAGTTCAGCAACAGTGCGCCGTCATCTCATCACGATGAACGTGCGAAATGAGGATTGATCCAGCGGCATGCGACCAGGAGGATTCGTCAGGATAGCCACCGAACGATGGTGATGGCTGATGCGATGCAGCCGAAGACGAGCGCGGGATCGACTGCCGTGTCGATATTTTCACGCAGTCGCCGCCGGCGGGCGTGCGTCGAGCGGGAAGATGCGGTCACGAAGTGGGGGAAGCCTGAGAAATGGGGGAAGGCTGAATGGTTGTTTCGAGTGTGGTGAGGCGTTCTTCGAGGGCGCCGGTAATCGCGAGAAGTCCGAGCAGAGCGGGTTCGGTGATGTCGTTTCCTCGGTGAGCGTGCTCTAGCAGCGTGGTGCGCAGCAATGAACACATGGGAGCGTCGTCGCTGAGGGGCAGTTGGTCGAGTTTGGCAATCAGACGCTCGGCGGGGGAGGTCACAGCAGCTCCTGGGCGGGGGAATCAGACAGGCCGACGTCGACATGATCGTCTGGCCGGTAGTGCGAGGTGGTGCGCTGGAACCGAGGCGGAAAGCAGCGCACCACCGTCGGCGATGTTACCGGTGCAGTGCTCTTAGGTCGTTGCGCGGGTTGAGTTTCCAAACTTGGAATGCAGTGGAGGTTCCGTCAGTGGGTTGTCTGGACGATCGATTCTTTGCCGGCCACAATCAGTTCTCCGCGGCGACCCGCCATCGAATACGGGGAGGGCGAGTATTCGATGGATGATCAGGCGCCGGAATCTGTGGGTCCTCGACGACGGCTCGGCGCTAAATGCGCAGCGGTTTTCGGTTACCGCACACTTTCAATACGCGTGACGATGCTGCAGGGCGCTTCAGATCCGGTGAATCTCGTGGGCGTTTCATGCTGCTGGGCGCGGACGCGTGCCCCCGTGCGGTTCAGGGGAGGGTTCGGAACGACCCGGATCCCACGATCGCGTCGTCGGCTTCGAGGGTGTAGTTGTAGGGCGTGTTCGGGGTGAGACTGGAAACGATGCTCAGTGTTCGTGGCCCGGTGCTGGTGGTGTAATTGTAGACGTAGAACGGACCTTGTGTGGCGGTGACGCGGAAGGTTGTTCTCCTGGTTCCGGCTGGGATGGTGACGGCTAGTTGTGCGCCGATCCTTGTCGGAGTGACCGTGTGATTCCAGACGGGCTGCAGTGGTGGTGTCGTGGCGATAGGGGCGGTCGGCACCGCTGTTGTTGCCGCCGGGGGCGCTGCTGTGGTGGTCGCGGTTGCCGGGATGGTTGTCGCGGACGGGGTCGTGGCAGCAGTGGTCACGGTGGCGGTGGGATTCTGAGGTATCGCGGAATGATCGTCGAGGTGACGCGCCAGGACGGTGCCGAACCGTCCGGAGAGGTTATGTCCGAGCCCGGGCGGAGATTCGAGATCGACGGTGAAGCCTTGCGCGGCATACCATGCCGAACCCTTCTGGGCGTCCAGAAGAGCGTTGTATCCATCGCTGACGGTGGTGCCGTTGTCGGCGCCGCCGGTGTACCAATGCAAAGGAAGATCGGCGATCAGGCTGCCGGCGAAAGGTTGGACCGGGACGCGGGGGGTGCCGCCGCCGCCGAAGGCCACGGTGCCGCCGCCGCCAAGTGTGCGCGAGTACTTCGGTAGGAAGAACTGGGTGATGAACTGGGCGCCGCCGCTGTAACCGACGAGCCAGATGTCGTTGGTGTCGATGTCGTAGCCGGCTTTCAGCTTCTCGAGTAGGTCGGCGACGAAGTCGGCGTTCGCGCTCCCGTTCTCCCACCACGTGATCTCGCCGGCGGTGTCCGGGGTGCGTACCGCGACGGTGATGTAACCACGCGAGCGAGCCTGCGCCACGATGCCCGACGGACCACCGAGGCTGTACGAGGAGGTGGGGTTCGCGAATTCGTAGGCCCCGTCGCCATGAAACTGCAGGACCACACCGGCGGCGTGATCCTGAGGAACTCCGGCGGCGTACACGTGATACTTCGACGAAAGACCGTTCGCCGCCGTGAAGGTCTGAAAGGTCCGGTCCGAATACGCCATTCCGGTGCCGTGGGTGCCCTCGGCGGAGGCCGTCGAAGGGCCCACGATCACGGCGAGACCGCTCACTGTGGTCAGCACGGCCATGGCCAGGACAGAAAGGACGGTCACGGCCGAGGCCGTCAGTCCAGCTCGGGGCATCAGAGCTGCCTTTCTCCTCGACGAACGTGGGTACTGCGCGTCACTTCACCTTTGAGTGAGAACAATGCCATGCCCAGGGCCGTTTCGTCGGCATTCTCCCTACCCCTATACCCTTGACGGTCGGTGAAGTGGGCGATCGGAATTTCGGGGCATCTGCCGAGCAGCTTCAACCCTGAGTGGCGCTGCGCGGAGTGTGGCTGCGGCGGTTTCCTGGTGCGCAAGTGTCGGTGTGTGGTTCGGTGGACCTAGCAGCCCGCGGCGAGGCATCACGGCAATCCTTGCGGAGGCCGCGCAATCGTGGCCGTGCCGGCGTGCGATCTGTGAACCGCCGGGGGCGATGAGGTGCCAGCGGAATTATGCGTCAGTGTTCGCTTCCTGCGGCGCAGCCGTCGGCCCGAGTGATCGTCGGATAGGTTATTCTCTATTGTGTTGCGCCGCAGAGGCTTCGAAGTTTCTGCGTTGGGGTGCCGCGACTCGGCTGGGGCCTGCGCTGAACTTGTCTCACGCCGAGTGGAGAAGTCCACGGTGCTTGCTGCTTCGACACCACGAGGTGCACCTCCGTGCGATGTCTGCGGGATGCGCGCGATGCATCGCCGTGTGATTCATAGTTTTGCCAGCATCGGCAGGAGTGCAGCGCCGGTGGAGATGGTGATCCCGGTGGCTCCGGCGACGATGCCGAGTAAGGCTCGTAGTGATGCGGTTTCGCTGTCGGCAACTGTGGACCGGGAGGTGGCGACGGCGCCGCAGATTGCCGCGGTGACACCCAGTGCGAAGCTGAGTTCGATAATCCAGAACGCCGAAATAGACAGTGCCCCTATGGTGATCGATGCGGTGGGTAGTCGTGAGGGTTGTTGCGTGTGCGTGTCGTTGCGATCGACGGAGGGGTTCATGGGGTTTGCGGTTCGGGGGTTGCGGGGGCTGGTGGCGGTCATGTTCCTCCTTCGTGGTTGAGGTGTGGCTGATGTCGTGACGAGGGCATAGTCGGTATCGCAGGTCTGAGGTTCAGTCGACCAGCCACTGTGATTCAGGTCGGACATCTCCCATTATGTGATATGGGCCTCAGTCAAGTTAGCACTCTATTGCTCCGAGTGCTAACTAATTACGTGAAGTAAACGTTGATGGCCTGTTGTTTGGTGAGAAGCCCGATCGTCAGTCCACCGGACGCGTGCGGTCATTCGTCACGGTGGTGGGCGGGAAGTGTGATCAGGAGTTGAGCCGATGCGGTGCACGGGTGGGACGGATCGGGTTGATCTTTCGTTGTCGAGTTCGGTCCCGGCGTGGACGTACTCGTGCACACGTGACGCCTGTCGGGGCGGGGACGCGAGTGCGTTGCTGGCAGGATTGCTCGTGGTGGTCGAGAGGTTCGGCCAGGACACGGGAAGGAAGGTCAGGTTATGGCGCGCGGCACTGTGAAGTGGTTCAACGGGGAGAAGGGGTTCGGGTTCATCTCTCCTGAGGATGGCAGTGGGGATGTGTTCGTGCATTATTCGGGTATTGCCGGGTCGGGGTACAAGTTTCTCGAAGAGGGGCAGTTCGTGGAGTTCGAGATCGGGGACGGTGCGAAGGGTCCTCAGGCTGTCGACGTTCGGGCCGTGTGAGGTAGGTGTGGCCAGGGCGGGGGAGTGTCCGACTCCCGTCCTATCGGAGGCTGAGATGGCTTGTGCTGGCGCTGGTCCGGTCACACGGCAGCGAGATCGCGAGAGGTTGCTCGTTGGTTTCCGTGTTTGATGCCTGCTGCCGTGATCGTTGTGGCTCCTTGGCTACGTGGCGCTCCGGTTGGGGTGTGGATGCACACAATGCTCCTTACGAGGACTGAGGTACCTCGACTCTCGTGCGTACGTGGGGTGCAAGCGTTTCGAGCCTTGTGCGCTCGTCGTGTAGCTGCTCGGCGGGTGGGCGCGAGTGTGGTCGGTCGGGTCGGGGTGAGGAGAACCGCATCCATCGATGATGGGTCGGGTCAGCTCCGTATGTGTAGGCGTGTCAGAACGAAGGCGGCAGCGATTGCGGAACCGGTGGAGACTCCCTCCCACGGGTTGCTGCTCCTGGCGCCCACAACCACGCCGGAGAATATTCCGGCTGACAGAGCAAGGGCGCCGTCGAAGTGCGCCGGACGATTGTGGTGCATGGACCCAGCTTCGTTCCTGGCAGAGCTTTGTCGGCGATCGAAAAGCTTCCGGATTCCAAGGCGGCTCGGGGCTCACATGGCATTGTTGGAGAAGTCGTTGCTGCCGGGTGTGGTCTTCGCGGGGTATGTGAGGTGGCCGTCGCGGCGCAGCCGCCGCATCCTGCGGCCGAGCAGGTAGAAGGCCAGCGTGAACACGATCAGGCCGCCGGCTGGGATCGCGACGGCCAGGAGCAGGCCTGCGTGTGCGCTCATGGAGACCATCTCACCGAGGAGTGTGGGAGGGGAGTTGCCGCGGTCACTGTGCCCGGCGTCGTGGTTGGCGACGGTTGCTGCGCGTGGACGGACTCGGTCGAGAGGGCCGCGGAGGCGAGTGCGATCACCATCAATGCTTGGCCGAGCTGTCGTCGGATCATTGCACCGCTCCCGGGGGTTCATTCGCGTGTACGCGGACTTCCATTCTGCGCGAACCGGCGGCGCCGGCGTACGGGTTCGACTATCTTCGGGTGTCACTTCTGTGGTCGAGTGACTGGTCTTATTTCTGAGAAACCAATGGATTCAACTTGATTCGCGTTACAGTGTTCAATTGGAGGGGGCGAATCAGTCAGGTCAGGAAAGCTTCGAGCGAGAGGGGTGGCCGCAGCGCGGCCGCGGACGTGATCGCCGCGGCCGGCAACCCGGGGGTGCCGGCGTTACGGCGCGGTAGGACCGAGGTCAGTGGGAACGGGCGATTGCGTGATACTGCAGATAACATGAACGCCACATCGCATCAGCAAGAACGACGAAGAGGATTTTTGTGGCCGAAATATTGATTCGCCAACTCATCGACGATCTCGACGGAAAACCTATCGACACCGGACTGGGCCGTCAGGTCACGTTTTCCTATCAGGGTGTCGACTATCGCATCGATCTGCGCCCGGCTAATGCCGACAAGATCGAAGCGGCGTTCGCCCCGTATATCAAGTCTGCGGAGAAAGTCTCCGCTGCAGGAAAGGCACGTACGTCAACCTCTACTGTGGCTAAAGCATCGGGGTCTGGTCGATCAGCGGAGCAACTGCAGGCCATCCGGGAGTGGGCGGGTAAGAACGGCTTCGATGTTTCCCCGCGTGGGCGAATCAAAGCCGACGTCGTCGATGCGTTCGACGCCGCACACCGAAAAGTTGTGAGTGGCATCTTTTCTCACTGATACCCAACGCGTTCCGCACCGGCATCCCGTGATTCTCGTCGATGAGAGGGAATTGGTTCAGGCGAGCTCGAGGCCGTCCTCGGCGAAGATCAAACGGCCTTCGCCGAGGGCGATCGCCCACCACGCACCGGCGCTCAATCCCGCCCCAGTTCGGAGTGGTCGATGACGGTATCGGCGTAGTCCTCGGCCACGACCCCGACCTGTCGTTTGGTATCGCTGGACCGTGATCCGGAAGTGGAGATCACGGTGACTCGTGAACCGACCGCAATCAGTTCAGGGTGTTGGGAGTCGGAATCGGACACAGCTCGTATTCTGGCAGAAATCCGACTTGCCGACCTGTCGGGATCGCTTCCAGGCGCTCGACCTGGCGCCCGCTGTCCGGAAAAACGCTGCAGTCAGTGACAGACGACCAACCGGGCAGTCTTTGAGGTGTGAGGCGGCACGGCGAGGGCCGGGTGTGCCGTCGGGTTTGCTCGCCGTCCGGCTGGTTGTCTCGGTCGGGACGCGACATCCGTCGCGCCGGCCCAGTGCAGCATCGCGGCCTCAGTGATACAATTTGGTATAACTGCAGTTGGAGGGAGAGTTCGATGACCATCGAGTATTCCGTCGAACGGGACTTGCGAGCTATCCCGGCCGAGAAGGAATTGCTTCAACTGAAACTGTTGCGTGCTGTGGGTAAGGCAACGGACGAAGGTGTCCCTCAGCGCACGATCGCGGTGATGCTCGGGGTCGCTCAGCCCGAGGTGTCGCGGATCGTGAAGAAGTTGCGGCTGAACCCGGCGGCTCGGGAGCGCAGTCCGCGTGAGGTGATGCTCGAGCATGCAGGCGGGCGGATCAGCCATGAGCAGATGATCGGTGAACTCGCCGGTTGGGAGTACACGTTCGGTCAGGTCGCCGCCGATGACCCGACGGGCGAGTCGTATGTGCGGGGTTCGTGGGATCAGGTCGAGCGTGCGGGAGATCTTCTCACCGAGGATGATCGTCGGGTGTTGTTCGAGGCCACAGCGACGCGGCGTGCGCAGACGAATGCACTCTGACCGTGTGGAAGCTGTTGCAGCTCAACTCGAAAAAATGTGTAGGCCAGGACAGCTGTTGGACAAAGACGGCGGGCGCGCATCGGGCCGTGCCCGGGACGGATTCTCGCGCAGCACCACCCGAATGGCCATCGTCGAACGATATCTGGCCGAGCAAACCGATGTCGCGATCGGACGGCAATTCTTGGCGCTCGCGACAGCGGGGCCACCGGCTGCGGGGAAAAGCTCGAGTATCGAACGTCGGGAGTTGGCTGGGCAGGGGTGGCGCGTCCTTGACGCGGACCGAGTCAAGGACCACCTACTGCGCGATGCCTATGAGCAGGGTTTCTATGACGACCTCCTCGGTATCGAACTGGCAGATGGGCACCGGGTGATGCCGCGCGAGTTGGCGACATTGGTGCATACGGAGTCGACGGTCATCGTCGACACCGTCACCGAGCGTTGCCTCGCGGCCGGTGAAAACATCGTGCTGGAAGGAACATTCAGCTGGCCGGGACTGGGCCGGAGATTGCTTGCTGATCTCGCGGAGGCGGACTACCAGAAGCTGACGATTCTCGATGTCGAAGCGCCGAAAGAGATCACGAAGGCTCGTGCCCTGGCGCGGTGGTGGCGGGGCCGTGAGACTGCTTTGCGCGGTGGCGACGATTTCGGGGGCCGGTTCACTCCGGCGTTCGTGATCGATGCGTTCTACAACGAGAGCAGCACGGCGACGATCTGTGCCCGCAATGCTCGCGGGGCGTTCGAGGATCCGCTCACCGCGGAGATCCCTACGGTGGAGTTGTTGGTCGAGAACGTCGGTGGAGTCGACGAGACGTGGGTGAAGGAGAACGGGCGCATTGTCTACCGCACTCCTTTCGCCGACGAGCGGTAGTCAGCGCACAGCGTCTCAACCGCGCCTGTCACTTGCGGTCATCGCGCACGACCGGGTCGGTGTTGGTCGGTGACTGCGGCGCGGGCTGCCTGTCTCATCGACGGGGAGGGCGCTGCGAGGTAGGCAGTGCTCATCCGCTGGATGGCGGCGGCCGTTCCGGACTCTCGTCCGTGGTTTCGGCGTCTCCATCTCCGACGACCCTGCTAAGGGACCCCGGCACCGTGGAGAGCGAGAAAGTCGATGGCGCCTGGGCTGCGTGTCTAGACGTCGGTGATCCAAAAGGTACGTCTCAGTCTTACTCAGCGCGCCGAGTCATGAGATGGTCTCAGGTACTAGATAGTCATCAGCCCGGACATCTCGTGGGCCACGTTCGCGTCTCAACCGGACACCAGACCCCCGACGCGCAGAACGATGCACTTGCAGCAGTCGGAATAGCAGAAGCCTTCTCGGATGTCATGTCCGGCAACCGATCCGATCGCTCAGGGTTTTCTGCGGCACCGAATATCTCCGCGAGGGCGATGTACTTGTGGTAGCTGCCCTCGACCGACTCGGTCGCTCGCTGGTCGACATGATCAAGGCCGTCGAAGGACTTCGAAGCGCGGAATCCATGTTCGCGCAGGCCGCGAAGGCATCGAAACCAGCACTCCCGCCTGCTGCATGATCGCCGGCATGGTCGCTTCCCTCGCAGAGCTTGAAGTGGGAGCTGATCCACGAACGCGCTGTGCAGTCGCACGAGAGGTCGCAAAAGCTGCGGGAGGCAGACTGGCCGCCCCGAGCGCTCGACGCCAAACAGATCGGTTTAGCCCGCCGGATGTGTGAATCAGGTTGCTGCCACGTAGAGGGGAAGGTGAGAGACATGATCCCCCTGGCGCCAGGGGGATCACCCGAACGACGGTTGCGCAGATCTCGCAAAGGCTATTGGTGGGCACGGCATGTGGAACTCGTTAAGGTTTTCTGCAAATGCCGCGTCGCAGTGCAGTAGTCGTTATCGCAGGACCAGGGGTAGTGGTCGCGGATGGGGCCCGTCGGGTTCGATGAGGAAAGGCCTTGCCAGGCGCTGCTTTTCGATCTGTGTCCAGGCTTGGGCGAGGACGTTCAACCCCCGGGCCACGGGGAACGCATCTCCGGCCTGCTCGATGATGGTCTCGGTGCGGGGGGCAGTCGCGGCGATGACTTTCGGATGTGTGATTTCCGGCCACGTCGGCGACACTAGTGTCTTGCGCGTGGCGGCGTGGGAGTTGAAGCGGGCCTGCAAGCCGTCACGTTCAGCAATGACGGCGTCGACCGTCGCATCGATATCGACTGTTCCTGCGGTGGTGATGTTTTCGCGAGTGATGATGTCGGTGCCGTTGCACAGCACGACGTGCCGACCGCGAACAAGGTTGACGATCGTGTCGGTGTCGTCGCGTTCGAGCACCCAGGCTCCGGACAGTCGGGGTAATCCGATGTCGGGTCCGACGTCGATGTGCCAGATGCATACTTTCCCGGAGGGTTCGTCGATCACCGCGAGTGGAAGGAGATATGTGTGTGGTGCGGTGGTCACGGAGAACTCCTACGAGAAAGGATTGAACATGGGCGGTCTTACTCTAGGTGAGGGCCGTCACTGTCGCGGTCATTGTGTGGGTGCTGACGGAAGTGTTAGCTGCGGGGTTTGCAGGTCGAGCATCCGGACGCAATGTCGCTGAGGCGTCCAGCGCTGATCCGTCCGCATCGACGACACCGTACGTGGTGCGGGTCGTCCGGCAGCGACGGCGCTGTGAGTGACCCGAGGTACTCGTATCCCGATTCTCCGGCAACGAGTTTCGCTTCCTCGCGTCGGACAGGTTCCACCCTGGCCCACGCACCCTGCATGTCCCGGGACTGCGCCGCCCACCCTCGCCAGAAGCTGGCACGGCACGTCGGTTCAGCGTAGGTGTTCTTGTCGAGGGTGTACTCGAACCGGTAGTGCGCCTGGACGGTACAGGTCAGACATTCGGTCAGTTGCCAGTCGTCAGGGTGAGTGAACGACTCCAACGGCAAAAGCCCGCCGCGGCGCTGTTGCTCGATGATGTGCTGCTCGCACCATGTCGGTTTCGTGCGTGTCTTGAATGCCGCGGTGTTAGTGCAGTTGTCCACGGAGCATGCCTGGGTGGTCGGGACAGGTGTTCGCCGCAACGCCCGGGGCGGCTTCGGCGGCTTTGATTGCGGCGATTGCAGTTCCGGGCGCAGCGCCATCGGAACCATCCGAAGGCGACTGGGTACCGGTACTGATGCAACAGAATCGTCGACGCCCCCGGCCGAGAGTAGAACCTCGGGTTCGTCGAGCAGTTTCCCACCCAGGCAGCGAAGGAAATCGTCCTCCGTCATCACCTCGATGTCCTGGCCCTTTTCCTGCAGTTCGAACGCTCGCCGAGCTTTTCCCGTGACCTTCGAGCCCGGTTGTAGGACGGCGGGATTGATGTCGCCGACGACGAGTACGTTGGTCCGCTTGGTCGTCGACTCGTTGGCGGCGGCACCGACGCGTGCGCATTCCTCCCACGCGATCTGCCGTGTCATCGACATCAGCGCTCCGGTGAACACCACCACGCGGCCGTAGAGATACCCATCGGGGTCGGCGTTCGGGTTGATGTCAGGCTGAAGGAGAGGGGAAGAACCGCCGCCTTTGCTGGAAACGGTTGCGACGCTGCCTTTGTATGTGCCGCCGGCCATTCGGCCGATACTGACACCGGCCGAGGCGGCGAGCGTGTCGAGGTCCGAAACGCCCTGAGCAACTGCGAGGCCGCGAACGACATCCACTACGGCGCGGGCATCGGCAAGCGCATCGTGGTGATCCACGATTACTCCTCCGAGTGCCTCGAGGACGTAGGGGAGGCGGTAGGTGGGTAGCGACAGCGCGCGGCGCGCAAGCACCATCGTGCAGAGAAACCGAATTTCCGGCCATTCGATGTTGTCGACGGCGCAGGCGTACCGGATGACGCCGATGTCGAACCCGGCGTTGTGCGCGACCACGACGTCGTTGCCGATAAAATCGATAATGGACGGTAGTAGATCTTTCCATCGCGGCGCAGTTGCCACCATCGCGCGAGTGATGCCGTGAAGCGAGATATTGAAGTGGTCGAAATGGTCCACCTGCTCCGGCGGTTGTATCAGCCAGTGCCGTTCCTCGACCACAATTCCGTCGCGGACGCGGACCAGACCGACCGAGCAGGGTGAGCCGCGGTACGAATTCGCTGTCTCGAAATCGATTGCCGTGTAATCGAGCATTCGGAATCCTGTCATGTCTGCCGGGCCGGATCGGATCTGTGGGGACATTTGGCACGTTGTTCGGGCACTGTCGTGTTGTGATGTGTGGCTCGATCGAGCACCTGTCGAATTGCTGATCGAGTGGGGTCTGGAGAGCACGACGCAGGTGGTGTGTTCGATCAGTGCGGTGCGACGTGCCACCGTTTCGGTTTGGTCCACGTTGCTGCGCAGAAACTTTCGAGACATTTGCCGTCTTCGGGGTCGTCGATGATGCGGAACATCCATGGCCCGTCGAACTGGTATCCGTCCTTGACAGCGTTCGTGACTGCAAACCCGATATCGGAGATCAACTCTTTCAGCTGGCACGGATCGGTGCGGACGCCGCCTCGCCATTCCGGTCGATCCAGGTCGGGGCGATAGCCGCGTTTGGTTGTCGTGCCGTCTTCTTCGAATACCATCCGGATGCCGTAGGGCGGTCGGGTGTGACCGGGGCGGGCGGTGAATGTCATGCGACGGGCGGTGTATTCGTCGATTTCGTCGGCTGGGTCGAATCCGAGTTCCCACCAGGTGTTCTCGAGTTCGATGCCGGTGTTGGTCAACGCGACCTGGAACATCTGCTCGAGATCGAGGTGAAGTAGTTCGAAGCCCGCCGGGACGGTGTAATGGGATTCCGTGCCGCCGCGGCGAACGACGAATTCCTTCTTGACCGGATACACGATGAGGACCGTCGACTCGGGAGGCGGCGAGCAAGGACTTGTAGGCGCTGCGTTCGTCGTTTTCGCCGGCACAGAGGGCACAGAGGTAGTGCCGGAAGGTTCCTCGTCGACAGTGACTCCGTGCTCGGTGACGAGAGCAACCAATCCGGCTTCCCAACCGGCGGAGATATTACGCGCCTTCCATGCACCGCCCCGGCGATAGATTTCCAACAGAATTGCAGCTCGTTCGGTACTCAAACCCGATGCGGCGGCAACGATATGCGTTCCCGACGGATCGGTGAGCGCGGCTCCGAGACCTTCGATCGCGGCGAGGGGCCCGCCCGCCGATTCGTCCAGGGCGACTGCCACACGCAGGAAATACACGTCGGAGGGCACCCGGTCGAGGGCGAGATCCACGCGATCACCGCTCAGCGTCACCGCACCTTCCTTCGAGATGGGAGCGTTGAAGAAGATCAGGTCGTCGTCGGTGCGAGCCTTTTCGTTCATTCCGAGCTGGAACACCAACAGATCGACCGTCCCCGCTGTGACTCCGGTGGCCGTGATGCTGACCGTCCGGTGCGGGAGCGTCGTGTTCTCGCCCCGTGTAAGTGTGACAGTCATGTTGTAACTAAGCGCATTTCGGCCATTCCTTTCCTCGGGTCGTCGATGCTTGTCGACCGGCTTCAGAGCCAACTGGCGACGCCCCCGTGTCGGGAGCAGGTGCCGCGTCGACTTTGGCTGAAGCTGTAAGTGCCGTCGTTGCATTTCGCGGTCGCGCCCGCAGGCGCTTGGGGCGCTTGTTGTGGGGAGGGGATGCAGTTTCCTGCGGTGTTGATGTAACCGCCGACGCAGTCGTCCCAGCCGCCCCCGGAAGTGCCACCGCCGCTTGTGCCTCTCGACGGAGCAGGGGGAGCGGTGTACTCAGGTGCAGGTGCAGGTGCAGGTGCAGGTGCGGGTGGCACGAAGGGCGCGATCGCGATTTCGGTCGACGGTATCGGTGCCTGAGCGAGTGACGTCGTCGCTGGCGGCGACGGTGGTGGTGTTGTGGTTGTGCTGGTAGGCACCACCGTGGTTGTCGTCGTCGTTTTTCGGACGGTAGTCGTTGAGGTGCTGGTCGACGGAGGGGAAGTCGATGTCGAGGTGGTGAGGTTTCGGTCCGACACCGAGGTGGCCGGAGTAGGTGTGAGCGCGCCGCCGGCGAGCATGACACCGAATGCGACGAGACTGACGATGACGGCGGTTCGCCTGTTCGGGATCCGAGCCCAGCCGATGTGGCCGCGCAGGAGCGCGATCACGCCGATGACGAGCGCGATCAATCCCACAAGTATCAAGAAGGTGGCCACGAATTCTCCCGGATTCAGCAATCGAGAAGCAATATCGAGGCAAATTCAACCACGTCGATATGGGCGGAATGTGAAGAGCCTCCATTTTCGATAACCAGCGGGCTGGTTCTGGTCGGCGCACTTCTGTCTCAGAGGTTCTGTTACTGGTGGCCTGTAACCGACCGAGCCGACACGTTGAGAAGGCCGAGAACCGTTCTCCTCTTCGCCGGATCTGGCGCTTGGCGCCTGTGCGGGATTCGCTGTGACGTGGAATGCGGCGAACATCAGATCCCACGCTCCGCGAGGCATATGTACTGCTGTGCTTCGATATTCGGGCGTCGTACATGCGCGTAGTTGCGGATTTTCGACATCCTCTTGCGCGGAGCTTCCGCGATTGTCGCGGTGTTGTGCTCCAGATGGCGCCGGTTTCGGGGAGGTCCGTCGTGAGTGTGGCACGTTAGTCGATTGCCCGGCGGCGCCCCATTCCGCGATCGATATGGGTCGGCCGGCCGCATGCCCAAGTTGTGCTCGGGTTTGATATCCTTCCTCGATCACCGGAGTCTTTGAAGTTGGGTGACGATTTATTTTCAGTCTTGATTGGCAATCCATGTGCAAAGAATGGAGCGGAAGGCAGTCGACGTGTGAGGTTGCAGTGTGATCTCGGGCCCGCGGGGATAACACGCCGCGTGCTTCTCTGGCGCCGCGGTGAGTCCCCAAACCCGGGCACCGGCGGATGTGCGCTACGCGAACGAAGGCACCTACGTGGTTTGTCAGGGCTTTCGATGAGCTTTCAACACCGTAAGATCTGCCTGTCAAATCGGGATCAAATCAGCTCGTAGCGGCCCGGAAACGAGCACGACCCACACTCAGAGCCAGCCAAATCTAGGGACGGGGAATATGAGCTACCGCAACAAGACCTACGTGGCTTTCGCCAGCGAGAACATTCACTTGTACCGATTGATGGAAGCATGGCGCGACAACAAGGAGATCGATTTTAATTTCGCCGACGCACATGATCTCTTCATCTCACGGGATACGAGCAAGCCTGAGACCATAAAACGAAACCTTCGCCAGCGGATGAGTAATGCGAAGCAAATCATAATTATCGGTACGCCAGAAGCCAAGAAAAAAGGCAGCGACGGCGTTTCCTTTCTCGCATACGAGGTAGAGGTGATGATGGAGTTTGATCTACCGGTGGTCGTCGCGAATCACGACGGCGATAAGACCGTGGACAAGAATTTCATCCCCTCCCCACTTCTCGAAGAAAGCTACTACACGATGTCTGTAGCATTTAGCCCCGCGATCATAAAGTACGCGCTGGACGACTATGCCCCCGGTTTCGCGACCAGCTCCAACACAGGCTGCTACCAGTACAAGCAGTCCGTATACGACAGGCTGTGATGCGTGAATATCGCTCGCGATTTATGCAACAAGAGGTTTTGGCGTGGGCTAGCTATACATGCTCTTGCTGCGCTGGGAGCCTTGTCGGCCGTGCTCTGTCTCTTCGCCCTCTTCTGGCCTGACATGTTCGCCGGAAAGGGTTTTCCCGAGGTTTTGGTGATTCCGGCGGTTGCCCTCCTTTACGCAGGGTGCCGGTCGTGGCCGTATCCGGTGGCGCAGCATTACACCACCCCCGACACGAAGATACGTCTAATTACCGGCGACCTCTTTGAGCAGGACACGAATCTGGTCGTTGGAATGGCCGACACCTTCGACATCGAACCCCCCGACATCATTGCGATAAACAGTGTGCAGGGGCAGTTCCTGGACCGTGTGTACCGCCATGATCTGAGTAACCTGCGTCAGGACCTCCAGGTAGCGCTGGCAACCAAGCAGGTTGTTGGCACTGTCAACAAGGAAGGCAACAACGACCGCTATCCACTTGGCACTGTCGCAACAATCAAGCACCAGCGTAAACACTATTTCTGCGTGGCTTATACAAGTTTTGATGAGCACAATAATGCGTCATCCACCATGGGCGTTCTCTGGGAGTCAATGGACAAACTGTGGGACGAGGTACGCTCCCGATCCAACGGCGAGGCTGTTTCGGCTCCGGTCATTGGTCTGGGTCAGTCGGGCATGTCTACGGTGCTGCCGATCCAGGACGCAATCCGATTTCTCATCCTGTCTTTCGTGTTCGCTTCCCGACAACAGCGGGTATGCGAGGAACTGCGAATCGTGATCAGGCCTCAAGACGAAAAGCGCGTAGACATGTTAGAAATCCGGGATTTTCTCGCTTCGCTGAAGAAGTCGTCATGATCCACCTTGATGTACCGGACGCCTACCCTTGCGCTTTCTGTGACTACTTGAGCGGTGCCCGCCCCTTCACCGTCTTACACCGCGAGGAGCTCGCGGCTGTTCTGGTCACTCGTGAACAGCGGGGACCCTCACACCTGCTGGTCATCACGACACGCCATGCCCCAACTGTGCTGGACATCAATGACATGGAATCAGATGCAGTGATGCGGCTAGTCAGAAAAGTGGCACATGCAATCGACCAGGTGGAGAAACGCCCAGGGATTGCCATTTGGCAAAACAACGGGGTCGATGCGCACCAGGCCATTCCGCATTTCCACATCCACGTAGCCGGCACGATCGATGGCGGGGGTACGGAATGGGACTCAGTTCACGAGCTGAGCATCGAGGAGACGGAGGCGATCGCGGAACGGCTCCGCCCCGAGCTGCATGCCTAGTTGTACGAGGAACGACGTTGGTGACGCGGCGCCGCCGATAAACAGCGGGCGCGGGCGTCCTCCGTGTACTGAATGCGGTAAGTGACAATGACTGTGAACATCCACACCTCGTCGGTAGTGCGTCGCTCAGTGTCGCTGGTGCATTCGCGGGAGTACAACGGTTTTCGGCGAGGATCCGGTTGTAGCGCTCGACTCTCCCGTTATGTTTCGGTGTGTACGGCCGGATGCGGTAGTGCCTCCCACATGAAGTCATGGCTGGGCACGCCAGCATTTCCGAGCTCGTGCGTTCCGCTCTCAAAAGTCAGCGGGAGCAGGATGGGCATGACTCCGAGAGTCCGCGCTGAATCAAACCGGGCGGAGTCGGTTTCAGGTGGGATGGAGGCGACGGACAGGGAAGGTGTCGAGGTCATTTCGGTTACCGCTTCCTCTGGCCGGCTGTGGCTTATCGGCCTGAGATGTTTTTGATCTCTCGTGCCGGTTCAGGTTCTGTTGTAGTCCACATCTGAATGAGGTAGTCCTCGACGGGGTCGCCGATGAGTGGGCCATCGCGATTCCCAACGCCGCACCAGCCCTGAAAAGACCTTTATCCTCCATGTCAGACTGCCCGCCGGAACGCTGGCGAACTGGGTCAATGCCTGGCGTAAGGAGTTCCCGACCCGGCGACCGCAATCGAACCCGTAGGGGCTGCCCGCGTGGCGAAGATGCAAGCCGAGATCCTCCGGCTGCGGATGGAGAACGAGTTCCTGAAAAAGGCCGCGGCCTTCTTCGCGAAGACGCAACCGTAGCCGAGTGCTGCGCGTTGATCGAAGCCGAGAAGGCTACTTATGCAATCGGATGGATGTGCAAGTTGATGGGCGTGCCACGCTCGACGTTCTATGCCTGGCGCAGCCGGGTCGGAACACCGACGATGGCGCGTCGTCGGGACCTCGCCGACCACGTCAGACATGCATTCATGAACTCTTCGCGAAACATATGAGCGCCGCGCTCAACCGCGACGATGTCGAGGTCAGCATCGGTACCGTCGCGGACATCATGCGCGAGCTCGGTCTGCGTGCGATTCAGCCCCGCGCTTACAAGCGCACCACCGTCGCCGGTGACGGGTCTGTGCTCAGTCCGGACCTGATCGAGCGGGACTTTCACCGCACCCGAACCCGGACAGCACTTCGTCGGCGACATCACCTACGTGCGCACGGGCAGGGTTGGCTGTATCTGGCGACCGTGCTCGATCTGGCTACCCGGATGGTGATCGGGTGGCAGGCCGCCGACCATATGCGCAGCAGTCTGGTCGTCGACGCCCTGACGAGGGCGGTGCGTGGCGGCTACGTCTCGCCGGGTGTGGTGTTTCATTCCGATCGTGGAAATCATTACGCCTAAACAGGATTCGCCGAGTTCGCGAGAAAGCATGCGATCAGAATTAGCGTCGGCCGGACCGGCGTGTGCTGGGACAACGCCGCCGCGGAATACTGGTTCGCGACTTTGAAGAACGAAATGTACTACCAGCAATCGTTCCCGACCCCGACGATGAATCAACGAGAGGGTGCCGAGGACATCCAGCGCATCCTCCTTGGAAATCTGTCACTCAGAGCGAGGTTCGTGAGCTACAGGATTACGAAAGGCGCTGAACAAGGCCTTGGCGAGGTTGGCGACCCCGGTCTGTTCATCTCGATCACTCCGGGTGCTCAGCCTGCTAATCGGCAAAATCGGCTCCTTGCCGCACATCGCCACGTTGATGAGTGCGTGACTCGCCGTCGCCGTCGGTCTTGGTCACTTGCCGAATCCGGCCGCCGAGTCCCTTGACCGACTCGAATGCTGCTTCGTAGAAGGTCAGTTCGCAATAGCTCGGAACGGCAGTACGAGACAGCGACGCCGCATACCAGGCACAGCAGCAATACGACTCGGATAGCCACATCCTCCTCACCGTCGGACAATCGCTCGTCAACCGTGGGACAGCGCTGTACCGATACGCGGCCGAGTTGCACACTCTCAACGAATACTCAGTCCTACAGAACTGCCGACTGGAGCGGGCAGCGTGTGACTGCTGCGCCGATGCCCACGCAGCCCGCTCCACTGCCTATGAGAACAGCGCAGACAACTAAGCTATATGACAGGGGGATGCGAAAGTCCCTACCCAGTCACCCAGAGCCGCAACGAATCCAGCGGTATCGTCCGGATCCACCTCGGCTACCCAATCACTGCCGCGCCGTATACGTAGCTTGCCCATCGGCATAGGCGCGCCAGGGAAAAGTGCGTGCGGTCCATAGAGGACGGGCCTGATGGAGCAAGATATGCCGCTGTCGCTGACCTCTCCTGGGCCCGCAGCAACAACACAGTGCGCTTCACACGGATTTTTATGTGTCTTCGCACGACCGCCGTGGTAGTTGCACGCAGCTACAAGTTGTTCCATGCGACGTATCTGCTTTGCGGCATGCCAGCGATCACCGAAATCTAGATCCTCGCCGTAACAGGTGCGCAGATAGCCGGCCGCACCCTCAGGTAATGCCCCCGCCCATCCATATACCTGCACACGGGTGACCAGGCCGGCTTGACTGACCCTGCTCTCGTTCGAGAACTCCTCACGGCCGACTTCGAGCAAGTCGCGTCTTTCGTTCGCATCGGCCTCGAGCTCATCAGCGACAGACAGTCTCTGTGCGGCGTTCAGGCCATTGAGTGTCGAGAGGAAAAAGTCGCCGGTGAACTGCTCACGCAACGACGTCGACGTCCATGTCTCACCATGGCGTAGGCCGGTGATGGAGAATCTTTGCGGGCCAATGGCATTGGATGATCGAAGCTGTGTGATCAACTCCGTAATGGCTGCTTCTATCGGTGGGTAGGTGTCGAGCCACATCGCTGCATCCCATACGGACTCGGAGACTTGGGTGAGCTGAAATGCCAGGTGCTGGGCGTGTGACTGACTTTTAAGTGTGGTGACTTTGACGGAATGCTCTTCGAAGTCGAACCCTGGCCACGTGGCTATCACTGAAGCTCGTTGAGGGCCGGTTTTCAACACGCTGTAGCTGGTCATGATGGTGCCGCCTTATCGGAATTGAGCCGTCAAGGTCGGTCGCGGCGTGCGCACGGCATGCGGGCGTTTCCCGAACAAAGACAGCTGAACGATTTGTGGTGGCCGGAAACCCTGCGGTTCCACCGCAGCGTCACTCCAGACCAGCAAAGTATGGCACCAGTGCCGGACACTGTCCGAACCGGCCCGCGAGATTGCTTGGCCAGAGATCGTATTCGACTTGTTTCCGAGTTCACCGCGATCTGGTCTTAGATGAGTTGTCCGTTCGCAATGAACGGGCTCGACGAATGGCGCCGGTCGTTGTTCTGGGCTGGTGGCTATTTTTTCTCCTGCGCGACACGTGTTGCAATCCGCTAGGTTCGCAGCGAAAGCCCTTGAACTGCAACGACCGTATCCCAAACAGCTGACACAGCGCTGTACCCCAAGAGAAGTGGCAGCGATTTTGCCCGACGGAATGGATCTCGTTGTCCTCGGCCTTGCCGGCGCGGCAGTCCCGCCGATCCGAGCACGCGCGGTTGTGGCCCGAGCACGCAGCAAGGGCGCGTGCCTTGTGGTCACCGAAGGGCGGTGGGATGGAGCGGACATCCGCATCGACTCCCATGCGGCCCGCCATACGGGGATCGGGCAGGGCTGCGGGCGCATCACAGGCATTTCCGTCGATGTCGAAGTAAGTAGTAAGTGGCAGGGGAGTGCGCCCACGGTCCGCCAGATTGGATCTGAGCGCCACAGATGGCGTCGTGGGATGTAACCCCACACGCCCGAACAGCCCGCGCCGCTACCTCTTCCACACGCACTATGACCGCACCCGACTTCACCGGCTGGTGTGAGCCCTGGCCACTGACCCCGACGCTGCACCAGCTCGCCGAACCCAAGCCTGAATCGCACCGGCGAGTCCGGAGACTTACTGATTTGAGAACTCCGCAATTCGCGTAGTTCTGTGTTCACCGTAGTAGAACGCCTCGAGTTCAGCGGGAGGCACATCGCCACAATGCTCGTAGAGGCGTCGGTGGTTGAGCCAGTCCACCCACTCCAACGTCGCGATTTCCACATGCTCGACCGTCCGCCACGGCCCGCGCGGTTTGATCAACTCGGTCTTGTAGAGCCCGTTGATCGTCTCGGCGAGCGCGTTGTCGTAGCTCGACCCGGTAGACCCGATCGAGGCATCGATACCCTCCTCAATTAGTTTGTCGGTGAACGCAATTGACGTATATTGCGATCCGGGTCGTTGTGATGAACGAGCCCGGACAGATCGGCAATCCCTTCTCGGCGTCGGGCCCAGATCGCGTGCTCGATCGCATCGAGCACCAGCGGTGTCGTCATCGTCGTCGCAGTCCTCCATCCGAGGATTCGGCGAGGATACGCGTCGATGACGAACGCGACGTAGACCCAGCCCGACCTAATCGAAACGTATGTGAAGTCGGCTACCCACAACATGTTTGGCGCGATCGGGTTGAACTTCCGCTGCACCAGATCGCCCGCACGATGCCCTTGCGGATCGGCGATGGTGGTGCGCTTGGCCTTGCCTCGGCGGGCACCTTCGAGCCCGAGGACACCCATCAACCGTTCGACCGTGCACCGCGCTACCTCGATACCCTCTCGCCTCAGCTGAAGCCATACCTTGCGGGCGCCGTAGACCGAATAGTTCTCGGCATGCACACGGCTGACCGCGGCTTTGAGCTCTTCGTCGCGCACCGCCCGCCGAGACGCAGGACGATTGCGGGCTTCGTAGTAAGTGGACGGCGCAATTGAGCAGCCGTGCTCGCTGAGCACCCTGCACATCGGCTCGACGCCGTACTCACTCTTGTATCGGTTGATGAAGTCGATGATCACTTGTTGTTGCGGTCGAGCTCCGCTGCGAAGAAAACCGACGCCGACTTCAGGATCTCGTTGGCACGCTTGAGTTCCCGGTTTTCGGCCCGGAGCTTGCGCATCTCAGCTGCCATTTCGCTCGTTACGCCGGGACGCATCCCGGCGTCGGTTTGCGCTCTCCGGATCCAGTTGAGCAGCGTCTGCGCTGTTCCGATGCCGAGCATGGCGGCGACGGATTCGACCGCAGCCCACTCCGACGGGTACTCGTGCTGGACCTCGGCGACCATCCGAACCGCCCGCTCACGCAGTTCGGGTGGGTACCTCTTGTTCGTTGCTGACGACATGAATCCGTCTTTCCCAAAGATGAAGTCCCCGGAAACCCGGTGCGATTCACTAGGAGTCGGAACGTGGTTGCCCGAAGTACGAAAATTGCTGGGAACCGATCGAGCCTGAAAGTAATTGGGCGGGGCTTTGTTGGCCTTTCATTCCTGGTAGGGGTTGTCCTGAGCCCTGGACAGGCAATCGCTGGGCCAGTCGAAGCTGTCCCTGTGCAGTCATTTCTTCCCTTTGAAGACTCACACAGTTCCTGGTTGTCGCTTGCCGTCGATGACGCAGGCGATGTTGTGGTCGGGGACGCAGGGATGTGGAGGGCCTTCGAACTCAAAGCCGGCGGATCAGTTCCGCAAGAAATCGAGTTCGGGACGTATATCAACGCTGGCGCACTGGATGTGGACGGCAATGGCAACATCTACACCTTCAGCGACTATCGCAATGTTGAAGTGTTGATGGCTAATACGGGAGATCGATGGGTGGTTGCCCTCCCGTTTGGTGGTGCGTTGGGCGCCATCTCGAGTGGCGGTCTTGCCGTGAATCGTCATGAGGATGTCTTCGTCACGAAATACGGGACTGCACGGTGTTCGAACTCAAGTCCGGGGCGACCTCACCGGTCGTCCACTGGCTGGGAGATCCTCTGACCGCTGGAATTACAGTGGACGATGCTGGAAATCTGTTCGCGATTCAGTATGTTTCCGAGAGCAATGAGGGGCGAATCGTAGAACTCAAGACCGGCGAGACCACCCCCGTTGTGCTGCCTTTTGCACCTATTCGAGCTCCTCTCGACATCGATGTCGACGGCAACGGCAATTTGTACGTTTCAACAGTGAGAGCCGACGGTGTCGGCGAGGTGTTGAAGTATGTTCCCGGAGCGATGGACCCTACGGTGGTTCCGATCTCCGGCGACTGGGTGTTCAGTGGGGTCGCAGTCAGCGGCGATGGCCGCAACATCTATGTCGGAGGCGGCCAAATCGACTCTGGCCTTTGGGTATCCAAGGTTCTGAGGTTGTCGATTCCCGATCGTGCACCCGAGCCCGCGGGTTTCGGCTCGTTGGGTGAACCTTTCGGCTCTTAGCAGCCAATCTGTTTTCTTGATGCGTCCGATGCAATGACCGTAAGTTCATCGTGCATGCGCCGGGGGCCGAAAGCTCTGCAGCGACCTCGTCACAAATGGACGACGCCTTCGCTCTTCTTCACTCTCGACTTAGCGAAGCGACGATGACGTAACCGCGACAGTATCTGGCCTCTGATCGTGCCTGAGATCTCCCGTCAGCGGAGAACATAGATACGCAATCGCTCTCGAAGAAGGATACCGATGACCGGCAGATCGACAATTGACTCAAATATGTTCTCGCGACGCGGATTCTTCGGACTCGGCGCCGGGGCGGCCTCGATAGCGCTGATGGCGGCCTGCGGATCGACAGAGCCTGTACGGGACGGAGCTTCCGGCACGAGCACCGACACAGTGTTGTTCGACCACAACGGATTCACAGTCGAGATTCCTGACAACCCTCAACGAGTGATGTGCCTCGATACCCGTAGCAGTATCGAATTCTCGCTTCTCGCCGGATATCCCATGGTTGCTGTCCGTGCGTTGTCGGAGCCGGACGAAGGCGGGGTGCCGAATCCCGTCTTTGCTCGCTTGGATCCGAGTGTCCGCCAACTCGACGGCGAGAACGTGAACTCAGTGCCGAGCAAGCGATGGACAACGATCCGGACCTCATTCTGATCGCCGCGGGCCGCTACCCCGCACTGCCCAACGCTGCACAGTTCGAGAGCATCGCACCGGTGGTAGGCATCGACGCGGGAAGTCCCGGTTGGAGCAACTCCTCGGGTGTCGCCTGGAAGGAGGCTCTTCAGTTGCAACTGAAGATGATCGGCCGCACGGATCAGCTCGTTTCGGCGCTCGCGGACTACGACAGCGCCATCGCCGAAGCACGGGAAGCGGTCGGGGAGGTCATGCACGGGAAGAAGGTGATCATCGCGACCGGTGACGTCGACCAGTTCGTGATGATGCGTGACGGCGCCTACCCGGTCGAGGTGGCGCGGGAAATGGGGCTCGAGGTGATGACTACTGGCCCAGGATTCGACAAGGTGGACGACAAAGGGCAAGTCTCACTCGAAAACCTCGGGCTCTTCGATACCGCCGATCTCATCATTATGCAGAACCTGACTACCGCAGAGGCGGTGTCGAGCCCGACATTCCAACGAGTGCGCGCTGTCCAAGAAAACAAGCTCCTCTTCCTTCCCTATGCATTCAACTCTGGGTACACGATCACTGGCGCCGCCTTTGCCCGCTATATGGCCGAGAAGATTCCTGGGATCATGAACTGAAGTAACAGTTCACAGGTTCGGGGAAAGTTACCCGCCGAGAAAAGCTCTGACGAGGCCGGCATCGATGGCTTCACCCACCTGTTCATGGACCAGCCGCACACAGACGAGATCATCGACCTCATCGTCGCCTCCGGCGCGTTCGTCGTCCCCTGTGTCGTCCTGAACGCCTCCATGATGGGCGTCACCGGCACATCCCTCACCGAGGACCCGCGTGTCAGTTCACGCCTGAACGAGGCATGGACGAACACTCTCAACAGCAGCTACAACCGCTACCCGCAAGGCAAACTGGAGGACGTCCTGGCCTCGGTCAAAGCCCTGCACGACGTAGGCGTCGACCTGATGGTGGGCACCGACGCAGCGCCTTTGCCACTTCCGTTCCTGGGTGGTGTGGTCCACGGCGCCAGCGTCCATCAGGAGCTCCAGTACCTCGTCCGGGCCGGTCTCACCCCGATCCAGGCCCTGTGCGCGGCGACCCTCACCCCGGCACGTCGCTTCTAGTGGGCGGTGTCCTCGGTGTGTGCTGGCGTGCGTGTTTTGTGGCGTTGAACTGCGGTGACGACACGTCCCCGAGGTTGGTTGTTGTGGGTATGTGTGCCGACGAAATAGGGCCGGCCGGGTGCTCGGGGGCGGGGCGCGCGCCGGGTGGCGGGGTGTAGCCCGTTTTCTAGATGGTTCGGAATGATGCTGCGTGTCAAACGCTTTGGGTATGAGCGGACTTGCGGCGGGGACCAACGCCGCCAGAGGGGATGTCGGGTCACACAGTCTTGGCGGTCCTGCTTAGGCGTCGTTTGCCTTGTCGTCGAACGAGATTGAGGTGATCGTTCCGTCGTCGTTGCTGGCGGGTCGGTGACTCGGCCGGACGATGGAGGTGAGTTCGTAGTCGGCGATCAAGTTGTTGTCGCGGTGGGTGATCCAGCGTGTGAGCAGCCCTGTCTCGGCGTCCATCGTCAGCGTTTCGTGTTGGGTGCTGTCGTGTGTGCGAGGTGGATGAGGTAGCCGATCGGCGTCGATTCTGCCCGGGCGATCGTGACGTTGTCGCGTTGGCGAGCCCAGATCGGAAGGTCGAGTGGGTAGCACAGCCGGATGGCAGGCGGCACGAGGCCGGTGGTGGGGGATTTCGCTTCATGAACGGTTTCACCTGCGCGGTTGACGTGCGTGTAGAGACCGTTCTGGTTCGTTTCTGCTGTTCCGGTGTCGAGGTCGGTGATGGACCAGGTCCGGTGGATGGTGTTGGTGGTGAAGTCGAATTCTGTGACGCCGCGCTCGTCGGCTCGTCGTGATCGTGCGACGACGGTGCCGATGTGGTGGACGTCAAGGAGGTGGGCCAGAGCTTCGAGGATGGTGGACAGTTCGTTTGTCATGATGTTCTTCCTCTCGAAGGCTCCGGCCCGTGCTCGCTGGTGTAGGTTAAGAGAAACTGCAACCGTCTTCCTTGCTTGCGCGGCAATCGAAGTCGCGGCCTGCGCCTATACGCCGGATTGCGTTCCCATCTCCCGGGCGTGCTTGCTTGCGCAGTCATGGTGCATCGTGGGACCGACTGCGGCACCGTCGAGTGGATAGTCGCAGATCGGACATTTCGGTGCAGGGCCGTGTACGGGCTGAAGGACCTGGTTCTGTGTCCGAGCTGCGCCCGTGTGAATCGGTGCCTCGCATAGTCGGCGGCCTTGCGTCGGGTCCGGTTTCTGTTGTTGTTTCAGGCCCGGCGTCCAGTCGGATTCCCTTTGGGGCCGAGCGTGTCTCGGTAGCGTCGGGGAACGACGTACACGTATCCGGACCGGTCAACGATAGGCGCCAGGTCGCCGCTTGCGGCACCGGCGATTGCGCCGTCCAGTGTCATTCCGATCAGCGGCACGAGCTTTGTGTGCCACTTCCCGCAGTGTCGGCCACCAGTGTTCGGGCATCGAGGGAAGCCAGTGGCGTCACATCTTGTCATTTCGATCTCGCGGAGGGCGGTCGCGGTTGCGGTGCCAGCCGGGGGCATGCTCGATGACCAGTCGGTCTCGTTCACGCGCATCGAGGGAACTTTGTGGAGCCAGGCGGGTTGTCTGTCCGAATCCGAGGTCCACAGTGGGACGATGCCGGCGCGTGCAGTTTTTGTCGTCCGATTGTGGGCTGCGGCGGGCTTCAAGTTGGAATGTTGCACTTCGGCACCGACCAGCACGGGCCTTTGACCAAGACGTCGACGCGAGTTCCCCCGGTCGTCGTGTACTCGGGAATTGCCTCGTAGCCGGCGCTGTCAGCGGCTCGGCATCAGTAATCCTTCTGGCGCCTGTGCTCGTCGGTCTCGGGCGTCATGGTGTGCTCTGCGGTGCATTGAGCGCCGGGAAAGTGCACTGCGTAGTACCGGTCGCCCTGCTTGCGTAGGTACATTTCGTCGCCGCGATCGATGTTGCCGTGCAGCTCGGCGATTCTCGCTATGTCGGAGGGAGTGAGGGCCGAGAGGTCCACGGTCGTGCCGTCGAGTCGTGCCTGGGTACTCATGGAGACCTCCAGTGGTTGCTGCCGTTGCTCTTCTCAAGTGTGCAGGAGGGCGCCGACATTCCCGGGTGTCATTCTGAGCGTTCGGCTGTCGGTGGACCTCTCTAGCGTGAACACATGAACTGGACTTATGCGTTGAACCCGGATCTGGCGGGGCCGTGGGACGAGGTGTACCCGACCGATCCCACCGTGGGTTACCTGTACGTGATGGCGTTCGATTCGGGCTGGACGAAAGTCGGCCTGACGACCGATTGGCTGAAGCGCCGGCACTCGCATACGTCGACATTCCGCAGGCTGGGGTGGGAGTTGACGCAGGACCCGTGGAAATCGTGCGTGGTACCGCGCGCCGAGCTGGGTGTGATCGAGAAGCGCCTGCACGCGGAGGCCTGGAGAACCTCAGACGGGAGCATCTTCAATCCGCGGGTCGCCGCCTCGGGCGCGATGCGTCGAAGCCCGCGGGAACCGAACTGTTCCGCGGGTGCTCGTTCGACTACTTGGTGGCCTTCGCTGAGGTGTTGGCAAAGACGGACGCGCTCGTCTAGTCGACGAACGGTCGGACCAGGCACGGTTGTCGGCTGGTGCTTTTCGTCGCTGCGCTCGTCATGCCGAGGCAGGTCGGCATGACGCCAACGCCAGTGAGGCGGGGCGTGTCACCTGCCCAGGTCAAAGGTGAAAACTGCCCACGGGCCGACGGGCAAGGTGTAACGGCGCGAGAGACGATCGCTGGGTCTCTATTTGCGGAAGCCACGCTCTTCGTCGCGTTGGAGGCCCGTTTCGAACGGGATGAACCAATCTTCGGGGTCGAGGTTCACTCCGTCCGGGATGGGTTCTGGCCAGAACAGTGTCAGCACGTCGTGGTCTTGGAACAGGTAGTCGAGCGGGTCGTCCCAGTTGTCGTCATTCTCGTGCTGGGGAAGCTCGGTGAGGTCTTTTGCGAATCGGCCCGACAGCATCGCGATGCGGGCGCGGCCGATGATCAGATGCAGCGCCATTTCCTCACCGGTACAGCGAGGTTCGGGATCGACTGTCGCGGTTGCATCGGCGGAAAGGTCGTCGAACGCGCGAGCCATCGTGCGTCGCCACGTCGCATCCTGAGTCCAGGTGCATGCCGGCAGTTCCGCCAGCACCCCGCGGCCGGGCCCTGGTTGGACAGGGAGATCGCCGAGTAGGGGGGCGTCGGCGGACACCGCGTCCGCGAGCTCCGTCGCGACTTTCGAAACGACGTAGGACTGGCGTGAGGTCAATGTCGGTGCATCCGGATCGAACGTGTCGTCGTGGTAGTTGTAATCGTCTTCGTCGTCAGGGTTCGGAACCAGATGCATGCCACGCAGACTAGACCGAGGACCGTTGTCGGTCTCGACCACGCACTCTCCCGCTGCTGCAACAGGGGATCGCGGAGCTAGGGACGGGTGCTCGAAGGCTGAGATCAGCGCATCCGGACAAACCCTCGTCTGTCGGGAGTAGTCAGCTACGGGACCTAGTGCTCAATCATGTTGGGCTCCAACAAAAGTACTAACTTCTGTCACTGACAATACGCTGACCTGCTGTTTAAACAGACTGCGTGGTTCTGTTACCAAAGTGATACACGGGAATCCTGTGAAACTGCTGAGTAACTCTTTACCGTGAGCATCGTTCGCCGCCCTCACAGCATGTTCGCGGGATCTACCCAGAATCGTTGTGCGGTTGGCGTTTCGATCCGACAGGTCCGAGCGAAGCAACTGGTGCGTCGCCGCCTGTCTGGTAGATGAGGGGTAAGAATGACCTTGAAATCTGCGCCACATTTCATTCGAAGACGATCTATCACACGCGGCCTTGCGATCTCGGCAACCGCATTGTTTCTGGTGACCACCCCCGTCGCTGCGGGCATGGCCCAACCCGGCGAATCCCCAACCAATGGCTCACCGTCGCAACTAGATCAGTCATGCACTCCGACCACGACGGCGACGACCACTGCCACAGCAACCACGACACCGACGACTACCACGCCGGTGGTCTCAACGTCGGTGCCTTGTGTCCCTGTCGCCACCGCAACGTCTCCATCGTCAACTGCGCCACCGCAGAAGAGCCCCTCGGCAACGGCCGCCCCGTCCGCTTCCGTCTCCGAAGCGTCGACACCGGCTCCAACTTCTGCGGCAGAAGCTCCATTGACCTTGACCGTCGAGCCCAGCCCCGCCGATCCATCTGCTTCCGTACCGCCGTCGGCAGAAACCCCGCAGAACACTCCGGGCGGGCCACAAGCTCGCTGGGGAAGCGACCCGCAGTCGGAGGACCCGAATGACTGGCCGATTTCGGGTAGCGCGGGATCTGGCGGGTTGTATTGGGAAGGAATGAAATTCGGGATTGGTTCGAAGGTGTGCGAGCGGGTAATTTTCCTCGGCCGCAAATGCACTACCACCGACAAGATCACTGCCCGGGTGACGGTTAATCCTGGTGCGTACAACAGTACAGCGACCTACACCACGATTTACTCGCCAAATGAGTACTATTTCTCCGACCTGCACCTCGAGTTTTTTGCAATCAATCGCGGACGGATTACCAGTCTGCCGTTCGAAAACACGAATTCTTTCGGGCCCAACGGTGGCGGCAGTTACTTCCTCTCCAACAACGAGGATCTGCACAACGATAAACTCACCGTCGCGGTTAGATTGTGGGGGCAAGAACCAGAGCACGGAGTGTATATATATTCGGGATCGAAGACCGGAGATTTCGACTGCGATGACTATACGGATTCGAATGGAGATCCATCCAATTCGTGTCGGTACTAACTAATCGAGCAACGCTACTTCAAGTTAAGTGAAGAGGATTTCATGAAGAAGCACGGAAACTCTAAGAGATCGAAGGCTCTGGCAGTTGCTTTATTAGGGATGTCGCTTCTCTTGGCGGCGCCCACGGTAGCCACCGCAGCTCCCGACTCTGGTAATACAGCACCATCAGCCGACGCTCCGGTAACTCCCACGGACCCCACACTGTCTTCCAAGACTGCCGAGCCGGACCCAGATTGGGCACCCACCGAAAATCCCAAGGCAACAATTGTTCAGGGACAGATGCGCTCGGACCGAGAAGAGATCCCGGAGCCGTTCACCAAGGCTGACGCCGACAAGGCCGAGACCATGGAAGCCAGACTTTCGACAGCTCGGGTCACCGCAGGCTGCCAGGTGTACTGGCCGTCTCCGTTCGAGGTATGCGGCGCAATCCGCGACAAGTACAACAGCCTTGGTGGTCCGGGCAGTTTCTTGTCGTTCCCCACAACCGCGGAACTGACTAACCCGGGTAACACCGGGAAGCGCACGCAATTTTTGAACGGCCCGATCTACTGGTCTGCGGCCGGAGGTGCGCATCCTGTCGTCAACAGTTTCCTGAACAGGTGGGGCGTTCACGGATATGAGGCTGGCTGGTTGGGCTATCCCACCACAGACGAGATCGTGCACGCTGACGGAGTCGGCAGGCGCCAGGAGTTTCAGAACGGTGCAATCTATGTCGCATTCCAGAACGCGGTCGGATCCGCTATCAAGAACGGACCGATCCGCGACAAATGGAATACCGTCGGCGCCGAAACCGCCGGCAGCCTCCTCGGCTATCTGACCGGTGACGAGATCCCTCTCCCCGATGGCCAAGGTCGAATGGCACGCTTCGAACGTGGAGTGATCTATTGGCATCCCACGTTGGGTGCGCAGCCGGTTGTCGGAAGCATCCTGACCAGATGGGCAGCGATGGGATACGAGGCAAGCCAGCTCGGCTACCCGACCTCGGGAGAAGTCGTGAACCCGGACGGGGTTGGGCGCAGGCAGGCGTTCCAGAACGGTGCGATCTATTGGAAGGCGCCCTATGGGGCACACGAGGCATTCGGTCCGCTCTTCGCCAAGTGGCAGGAATACGGCTTCGAGGCCGGGTGGCTCGGATATCCGGTAGCAAACATCGGACCCAGTACCGGCGACTGGACGACAGTCAGCCAGGTCCAGGCGATCTTCGAAAACGGAGGACTTTTCCTGGACACCGCAACTGGCACCATTCTTGAGGGCGTACGTGTGAACACGCCTGAGGAGTGATTCGGCTTTCGCCCAGTAGAGTCTGAATCAGAGAATCCACAGCAGAAGATCGAGGGAAGCATGATCGACGTTCCGCGTGACGAAGTTCCAGCTTTCCTCGGCGGCGCCCTCCCGATCGCCAGGTCATCCGACCTGGCGATCGGGTTGGGGCCAGTCTTTGTGTATCGAAAGGTGTTGGTGCTCAGGTTCGAGGCCACCATACTTCCGAACTCGAAGGCCCAACGAATCTTTCTCGGGCCTCCACCGCGCAGACTCGCGCTTCCTTTCATGAACCTTCGTTGTGCTGTACGCGATGAATCGCACAGTGACCGCACGGTCGAAACCCACCCAGTTCCTCGTCTGTCCGAACGTGGTGGGAGGCGGTGCACAGACTACTTTTCAGTCGACGACTTCGGCGATACGGGAACACTGTCCATCCTGTGGTCGTATACAGAATATGGGATCGAAGAGACGAAATATGATATCGATTTGGAAGAAGTTTCAACGTTTCGATCCAAAGTGAATTTGATTTTTGCAGGTGGGAAATGACTATTGACCGAAGTGCAGCCCCCTACGATCAGTTGCCGACATACCTTGACGTTTCAAACCCGCTGGTGGAAAATGAAACATTCTGTATCTGGGTGGAGCCGATCAGGATATACGAGAGTGGACTCGAATTTACTTTCCATCTTGCCATCAACGCCTCAGATGGACGCCAAGAAAACGGTTACAGGATGGGAAGCGTATCACCTGGAAGTCCTCCTGGCATTCGACTCGAATTCTCTAACAACGGAATTACTGTTGACAACTCAATGGATTTTCGCGCGCCCCAAAAATCGGACACAGAACCTGTACTGGCTGGTCGATCATCATCCGAGACCGATCACCAATCCTGGGCAGTCTATTACTACAGCCCCCTTCCAAAAAATGGGATCCTGGACATACGTATAATTTCTTCTGACCATGGTTTGGACTCCGTCGTCCTCACAATTGACGCCCAATCCATTTCAGGCTTCGCTCCCGGCGCAGCTGGGTAAGACCCCACCCGAAGCGGCCGGCGCTGACTTTCGGCCATGACCTGGAACGGAGCTCGTGCTATGCGCAGTTTGAAAGTATTACTTACGGTATTCGGGCTGGTGATGGGGCTCGTCGTAACCCTGGTACTTGCACTTTTTTCGAGTGGCCCAACCCGGTCCAACTACGCCTTCGTATCCGGCAACAGCGAGTCCACAGTGAATTTCTCGGCGTTCACTGACTCGCCGCTGTATTTCGTCATTGGGGTTCCCGTTGCCGGAGCGCTTATCGGCTGGGTGGCTGCGTGGGTACTGATCCGACGTGGCTGGAGGATGAACCGATCCAGTGAGCTCTGACCGGCGAAATAGCCACCCGGCGATTGAAACCCCATTTGATGGAACGTATCTCCAACATTGAACACATAGGACAGCCCCGCCGCCCCATACATGGTCGAACTCGAAGACTCACGATCCGCGACGATCCTGCAGGAACGTCAGAAGAATCTCGCGGCACTCGAAGTTGGGAGCCAACCCTACTCCGCTCATGCAACAGTCAACCGGGCAGAGATCAGTTTCAGGCGGCACGGAGGCGACGGACAGCGAATGAAGGTGCCAAGCTCATTCAGGTACTACTTCCGCTGAACTCGTGAACCTCTGAGAACTACGCAAGGAGCGTGCATCGAATCACTGATTCGGTGCACGCTCCTTCTTGTCTCAATGGCGAAGAACGATTTTCAATCTAGCGTTCGGGTCAGGCGACGTAGGCTCCGGTCGACGGCGTCCAACGGAATGGTTCCTCCGAAGAATTCGCTTTGTTTGCCGATGCCGTCGGGGTCGAGAACTTCAGCGGACTTCGGGAACCCCAACACACCCGTCGGTCCTCCCAACGACGCGTACAGGTCGCGTATCGGGCCGCACACCTGATACGGCGACGGCCAATAAGATTGGCAGTCAGCGCTTGTCGAAACTGGGGCCGCGGCGAACGGTGAGAGTGGTTGTGCGAGAGACGTTCCTGTACCCAACCCGAGCAGTCCTGCGAGCAAGGCAGTTGACAGCAGAACACGTTTCATTGAGTCTCCTATGGCCGGTGATTGCCCGAGAGGTTCGTTTCGCCCGGCCTGTAACGAACCGAATGGTCTAATCGTAATGGGATAGGGGTTAGAGTGCGCTCGATTGTGAATATGACTGTGAATCGCAGCATTTCGGGTGTTCGTCGCATGCGCGGACCTCGCGATGTCTTAGAGCGTGATTGAGAACTCGACGACGGGGCGTGTGTCTGCGGCGGTCAGTGCATGGAAGTGGGCTCCTGGTTTGGTTGGTGAGGTCGACGACCGCATCCGAATCGACGAGGCCACCCATGCCCTCGTCATCCACCTCACCATGCCCGTCGTGTCCGCCCCACTCGGCGGGCGGGCACCGTTGCGCGGTGTACCCGTCGTCGGTCACTGACTCACAGTGGGCGATCCTGCGACCGCTGCTGCCGGCGCCGAGCAACACCGAGGGGCGTGGCGGAAGACCTGAGAAGGCCCGTCCCTGTCCGCCTTGCGCTACGTGCAGCTAGATGAGCCCATCCCAGTCTTTCGGTGGATGGTGGTAGCCATCTATCGTCAAATCGACACGAGCAGGGGGTGCATAGGCGCCGGCGGCGGGGGTCGGTGGTGTGGGGGAGTGGTGCCGGGGTCGGGTGGGGGTGTTGTGGGGGCTCGTTTTGGGTGTTTTTGAATGTTGTTGCGTGTCAGTGGGTTTCGGTATTCGGTTGGTGTTGGTTTGGTTTCGTGGGTTGTGCACGGTGGTATTTTCGTAAACGTCGAATGTTGTTGGAGTGGTGAGGGTTTCGGTGCTTCGTGTTTTCGGGTTGTTTTGCGGTTTGGTGGGCGGGGGTGTATGATTGGGAGCATGATGATGAGGCCGTGGACGCGAGACGGGACGCTTTTCCTGACCCCTCCCCTCCTCCCCAGCCTCGTTCTGGTGTCGGGTACCGGTTCAGACGTTGCGATGAATTCGATTGGTGAGAACCAAAATTCGGAATTCAGAGGAGCGAAGCGACTCGATCGACGGCAACGGCACTCGACCCACTGCGAGCCGCGCAGCGGCTCCCTGGCGGGGAGCGAAGCGACTCGCTCCCGTCTCCCGACGCGGAGCGTCGGGAGGAGCGCCGCGG
>Ga0153993_100033_pt1 | contig 40334 bp, 42 predicted proteins | sample TSNC077MetaG_FD_104706 | JGI IMG/M metagenome (GOLD analysis project Ga0153993, IMG submission 104706) | Attine ant fungus gardens microbial communities from North Carolina, USA - TSNC077 MetaG | ecosystem: Host-associated > Fungi > Mycelium > Unclassified | place: USA: North Carolina, Lumber...
AATCAATAGAAATCAATAGCTGATCGTCGCCCGAGTGACTTGGACTTGCAACTTGAATATTCTCGGTATTGGAAAACAGTGCGCCTCAAGAATACCGCTGCTGTTCCTTTCTAAATTGCAATCATATTGAACAAGCTCTGCGAACCGACAGAGAGTATCTTGGCTGGTAGGTTTTTCAACGTCGTGGCCCATATGAGCCTGAAGTCCAACCAAAAGCCCATAAAAAGGGTTGAAATCACGTGCCACAATATACCAGCTCCAAAAGACGTTCTATCATCTTCCCAGTTACATCTTCCCTGAAAAATGTCCTACAAAGTTGCTGGTACGTATCAGCCTCAGAAATCCATTCTCAACTTTTTGATTATATCATTGCTAGACGTCTCTCTCGCCGCCTTCGGCCGCAAAGAGATTGAACTCGCTGAGGTTTGTGATACCCCCTTGGTATGATAATCACTTCCATCAGTCAATCATTGTAGAATGAGATGCCTGGTCTCATGTATCTTAGGAAGAAGGTAAGGGGAGAGGAATAATTAACCACTCTGAAATGCTCTAATCAGTCCCCAGCATAGTCCAACCCAACCCTTGAAGGGTGCCCGTATTGCGGGATGCCTCCACATGTGAGTAGCTAATAGATGATAAATTATTTCTCAATATAACGGTATCTCTATCAAAGGACCATTCAGACTGCTGTCTTGATCGAGACTCTGACTGCTTTGGGTGCTGAAGTCGCTTGGTCCTCTTGTGTATGTGTGAATCTACCCTTGTCCATGCTATTGCACTCATTGTCCACAGAACATCTTCTCCACTCAAGATCATGCTGCTGCTGCGTAAGCCCTGATCATTCTTCTGCCAAAACGTCGCTGATCTCGTATTAGCATCGCTGTGACTGGGGTCCCTGTCTATGCTTGGAAGGGAGAAACTGAAGAGGAGTACATCTGGTGTATAGAGCAGTCCCTCACTGCGTTCAAGGATGGAAACTGCCTTAATATGATCCTCGATGATGGCGGGGATCTAACTACTCTTGTGCATGAGAAGCACCCTCAATATCTTGAAGGTCAATCCTGCCCAATGAGTCCATCATTCTAAACTGATGAACTCTAGGTATCCGTGGTATTTCCGAGGAAACCACTACTGGTGTTCACCACCTTTATAAGGCCTTCAGAGAGGGCCGTCTTAAGGTCCCTGCTATCAATGTCAACGATTCCGTCACGAAGTCCAAGTTCGACAACTATTACGGTTGTCGCGAATCCCTCGTTGATGGCATCAAGCGTGCCACTGATGTTATGTTGGCCGGCAAAGTTGCTGTCGTCGCTGGTTACGGTGACGTTGGTAAAGGGGTGTGTTGTTCGATCAGATTGTCTTCATTCTCCACATTGACTATTACTAGTGCGCTGCATCCCTCCGCAATTACGGGGCTCGCGTAATTATCACCGAGATTGACCCCATCAATGCCCTCCAAGCTGTGATGGAAGGCTTTGAGGTAGCTACTATGGAGGATGCTGCCTCTCGCTCTAATATCTTTGTCACTGCCACCGGTAACCGCGACATCATCACCGGACAACACTTCGCTGTGATGCCTGAGGATGCTATCGTCTGCAAGTGAGGACCAGATTGCTGTTCAAAGGTGCTGAAACTGACTTTCAATTAGCATTGGCCATTTCGATGTTGAGATCGATGTTGCATGGCTCAAGGCCAATGCCCGATCTGTTGTCAACATCAAACCTCAAGTTGACCGCTATACCATGCCCAACGGCCGCCACGTCATACTCCTTGCTGATGGTCGTCTTGTAAACTTGGGGTAGCGTTCTCACCTAATTATTGCACTTGTCTTCTGATTTCCTGTCAGATGTGCCACTGGTCATCCTTCGTTCGTCATGTCTTGTTCTTTTGCCAATCAGACTTTGGCCCAGATAGCTCTCTGGACTACTCCTGAAAAGTTCCCTCTGGGTGTCCACACGCTTCCGAAGGAGCTGGATGAAGAGGTCGCTCGTGCTCATCTCGCTCAGCTCAAAGTAAACCTCACGGTCCTCAGTGAGGGTCAATCCGATTACCTTGGTATCCCAGTCTCGGGCCCCTACAAACCTGTTTGTTCTTTTTTCACTCCTAGCATCTTTGTAGATTGATTGATTCTGCTATTCTCTAGTCTCACTACAGGTACTAATTGATATACGTATCATCGATGGCCTCAACGAGCCCTCGCCAATACAGGATCCCTGACATCTTGGGGATGTTTTTTTGATTTACTCGCATTATGTAGCAGGGATATTTAGCGATTCATGGAATCCAGAAGGTCTGGGATACGTTAGAGATAGAGGCACGGTGTTTTGGAGGCCTCAACGAGCCTACGCTTTACAGAACTTAATGTAACATACCCGAAAAAAATCTATCTGATGTGTGCTTGAAGGTCCAAAGTTTCAGCTACCCCCTATGAATGCCCAGTATTGTAGATTTTCGAAGTCGGTTTGATCCACATCTCTTGTGCCCATTAGAAGGGAGATAGATTGGCACCCTGGGGTGTCATGAGTCCGTCTCTACTTTCGGATGATGATGAAACTAGGGAGGTGTCACAGTGTTCGAAAATGACCTGTCGCAGCATATGATCTGAGGGTGTGCCTGTAGAGGTCCCCACGTACGTTTCCTTGCTCTAGGTAGAAATAGCAGAGATCCCTTCAAACAATAGCGGAAGGAAATTAGCAGTGAGTCCAAGAATATTGGTAAGAATCAATGGGATGACTCCGACAATACACACGACATCCGTCACACTTCTACTCTTATCCTTTCGATAGATACATCTATCTACTCCGAGTCCCTATTGCTTGCTTGTTTCATCTCCTATCATTGATTGATAGCGCTCACTGTTTGTAGTCTGTGGTAAGCCGAATTATAATGTTAGTCCCCTCTAGTCAGTTCGAGCAACTGGGCCGAATGTAGCCTCCCTTTGCCCACGAGTCGATACTTTTCTCAGGGGTTCATTTCAACCTGGCGATTAACATCTCTGTTAGACTCACACTGGTTCGCGAACGATGATCATATAATGTAATTTATCATTAACATCAGCCAACTACCTGATGATTGCCGGAACACAATGTTTTGATTGTTTTCCCCTTCAATCAACTAGTCTCCGTGAAGCGATCCATCGCCTGTGCTTTTGTTGATCTGATCATGCATGAAACGAACGCCACGACGGTAAGATCCTTGATTTTCAATCATTTTGTTGGACTTGTTCCCATAGTGCCAGCGCTCTGTGATGAATCACCTCCTGTGCCAATTGAAACCGCAATGACGATCCCCAACACAATGTTTTCCATCACGCGTTTTGAATGATGTAATCAGCTTTGTAAAGTTATTCGTGTGAATTAAACTAGATTCGAGCTAGCTTCTGGCTATCTTTGAAGGCGGCCTCATGTTTGATCGCATAGCATCCTGTGTAGCACCCTATTAATCACCCTCAGGTATAAGCAAGGAAAGGACGTTATTATGTTTGAGAGTTTCATTCCTTGCATCAGTGGGCTGTCCTGATAGTCCCAATATTATATCATTATAGGGTGTTCTGGCAATCTGATTTGATGATGAACGCTTGCAGAACTCAAACTCTATAATTTCTTCTGAAATTTTGTTCTTTCTCCTTGTTCGCTTGTCGTACTCGACTGTATCCAGAGAAGGCACTGTGTTTGATCTACCAATTTCCTCTATGGAATATGTTGGTCCTGTAAAGCCAATGATGGTGATATCTATGTGATGCTGCACGAGTCGGTGCGGAAAGATGTAGTTCCAGATGTAGTTCCAGGTCCACAGTAGTGTTTGGAACCATTGCAATTATTTTGAGTTGATAGATGCGGCTCCAATTTGATTGATATAATGGCTGAAAGCTTTTCAGGTACATCTTGGAGATCTCAAATCTGAAGAGTTTAATACCTCCGAGCAGCAATCTCGTCTGAGGTATCGCACAAAGCAAAATCATCTGCTTCTTGCAATGTGCATCACACATGTGTAGGGAGCAAATGAATCGGATGCGGATCACGAACCTAGTAGTGATTTCAAAGGCCTCGGGAGTCGGGTCAATTCGAAGTTTGTATCCCAGCCCAGGGTCAATGGTACATACTTGACACCTGAGTGCGCTCAAAACAAGCTGCAGAAACCAGATATCCAAATGCCATAGAATCAAAGTCAATCATGATGTGGGACTTGCTGGTGATGTAGAATCCATGGCTCGATGCTTGTGGAGTCAGGTAGCCATTGATCCCCTGATGCTTGGATGTACATTACATTGCTCGTATAAATTAGTTGTGGGCTATACTGGATATGTTGATAAATGTCCTTTGATGTGATCTTTTAGATTGAAAAGGGGTGATCGGACAAAAGATGATATTGCGTATGACTGATAGTGCGAAAACTAATTCCATCCAGCCTCAAGAGTAGTGAAAGCTATGAGAGCAATGGTGTCGCATATTCGTCAAAACGTTTGAGGTTGGGAATGGATAGGCCAACCCAACCTAGAGATAATTTAGACAGATCCATCGAGTTCTGCTCTGAGCGCTAGAGAACTATCCAGTCTACTGTTCTGATCTGGAACTAGATAAGTATTGGAGATCACCGCTGAGGTTTGCAACGTATTGACAAGCTCAGACGCCTTGGTAACAAGTCATTCACTGTATATCAATGGCAATGTTGATGTGCCGTACAACGTTAAAATGGGGTTTGATGCTCGAATGCCGTGGCAGCGAATCGGGGGTGAAGTAAGGGAGAATAGCCATCAATCGAATATCGGCATAGTGCCTCGACAAAGCACTTTGACGAGTGGATCTGACCTGGGGCATGAATGGGGTAAACTTATGAAGGCGCCACGTTGTGGCGCTGAGAGCTAAATACAGGTCGAAGTGCGAAGGAAGTAGATCAAAAGGTGAACGAGGATTGACTTTTATGTTTTCATGGTCGAAGAAGCAGAAGAGACTAGCCCATATTTGAATCTGAATGGCGGCGATTGAGAGGCCCGGATGATTGGAATCAGTGAGCTTCCCATTGTCATTCGCCTGAAAGGTATAATTAGGAGCGTGGGAATATGTGCAGGTAGACTGCTCTTTCCTAACATCCATGGCAGCGCCGTCGTCCCATGGCCAGCTAACCTACGCAGATCGTGCCAGGAAGGCACAGGCCATTCGTTCTCCCAACCAAGTCCAACAGCCCACAGGCCCTCCCTCACCCTCCAAAAAATCCCCCAATTCTGACCAAAAACCGCACAAATCAGCTGCTGTAAATGTCTGGGATCGCCGGAAAGAAGAGCTCGCTGCGCGGTCCCAGTCTCGTGAAATCATCCCTAATGCACCCTCCGAGGATGACGACGACGATCCTTTCGTAGTCCGTAGCTCCCGTGCGCGTCCCCATGTCCCCGTCACAACGGAGGGCCTCGAAGACTGGCCAGAAGTGGGAAAATCTATCCAACCTCCAACAGCAGATGAACCACGTCCCGCAAATGGCGGTCAGAACTCGAGAAAAGGTCTTTCTTTTTGCTTCTTCCCATACACCTGATTACTGATTCTTCCTAGGCGCCCCCAAGTGGATACCCCTTCAGCTTCAGTCTCCTGTAGAGGTCCAGTCTCAACACCGCAAAGAGGCCAATCATAATCGTCGGAGTGCCAATGCATCCAGACCTTCCTCTAATCATGGTCAGGGTCGAAGTAGCCGAAATCACTCTGCCCGAAATTCTGCAAGTCATTCTAGGATACATAGCACTGAAGGCAGCGTCCACTCAAGCCCTAGAAATCCCAGGAACAGGCGATTACCAGCAGATGAACCTCCCCCTACCTCAAAACCTATATCCAATACCCCTCGTTCATCGAGAACGGGCTCTCCTTCTCATGTACAGGCGCCGTCGGATATTCCCGCCTACAACACTTACCTTTCTCCTCCCCAGCAAGGGCCGTCTCCTTACTACTCTCAGCCTCTCGTCAATCCAGTCGTTTACCACTCACCATCCCATGCTTCCCATCCGAACCTCCCACCTACTGATACACCAATGCCACCAATGTTACCGCAATCTGTGCACGGCTATCCATATCCCTACCAGTATATCTCTTACGATTGCGTCACTGCGTCTGCTCCGTATTCCTACTGGAATGGTCACCAGGGTAGTCATCCTGGTTCTGGTACACATAGTCCTGTGTACCCACCATCAGCTATGCTTTATCCAGTTTTGCCTATGTATGTCCAGCAGCATCTTCAGTCACCACCAATGCAGCAACAGTCTTCTACCTACTCGTATTCCTCCAGCAAGAATGCTTCGTCAAAGGTGGCTTCGGCAAGTAGCAGCCCAGGGACTAAGACCTCGAATATGGCCATGCCATCACAATCTTCCGCTCAGATAAACGGATTGACATCTGTTGTGTTTGGGAGCATTGAGTCTCCATCACTACCACCTGAGATGACGTTCTCACCATCGACCAATAGCGTTGTAGACGATAGCATCACCGAGAGAACGTCTAAGACGCTTGCTATCGGTGTTGATTCATCAGCAGTACCGAAATCTCGCAAATTAGCCAATAAACCAGTTAAAGAGAAAGAGGCTGTTGACGGGGAAATTACGGTTGATCCTGCAATTGTGAAAGAGGCTGAGGCAGGATCTAGTGGAGATGTCAAATGGAAATTTGGGAATGAAGGGCTTGTACATGACAGTCCGGCTAGATGCACCGTAGCAGACTTGCCTAGTGCGTTGACGAACAACGAGAATTCAGGTGTGTTAAAGATATCTTATCATTTTTGGTGGGTTTGTGAACATGTATCGGACCAGGTCATGAATGTTCTCCACCAATCGTAGATGGAGAAGTTGGATATGATTTTGGGATTGCTGCTGAGAAGACAATGTCGGTTGATGTGTCCATAGATCAGGTTGAAGTTGATGCTCCCATAGGACATCCGTCATCTTCATCGGAAAACGATATCCCAGCGACGACACTCACGAGTGAGTATCCCTCTCAACCTGGACCGAGTAACGGTCGACCTCGCCGAGGAAGTTACTACAAGGGCTACAGTGGTTATGATCGTGGAGGATATACTGGTGAACGACGGAGAGGTCGTGGAGGAGGAGGATTAAATGGCTATAACGGACGTGGTGGATACCATAATAGAGGGTACGCTGGACGTGGTAATGGCAATCACAATCACCATCACAATTCCTACAGCCATCAAAATAGTGTGTATCAGCCACGACACCAAGTTCCACCATCCACCGCTCATGGTACCTCGTTTAATGCGACATCTCCGACTTTTCAAGGATTATTGCCCTCGCATAGTTCACAACCATCACATGTCGATTATTATCCTTCTCCAATTCCACATAGAGGTGGGCATGGAGGAATGGCAACGTATATTTCGATTGGGTATGAACCTTATCAGCCCCCACCTCCACCTCCACCATTATCGCTACATAGAGCTTCATCGTCATCTGCACAAACACCGTCACAACTGTCACAGTCTTCTTCGGCTGGCCATGCTGGCCATGGACATACTGCACCACCGATGCCGATGCCTATGAGTCAGATCGGATTTCCATTGGATAGTACAAGATATTATTTGTTGGGACAGCTGGAATATTATCTGAGTCCGCAGAATATGGCACAGGATTTGTTCCTTCGGCGACGAGTGAGTTCAAAATTCTGAACACTGATTGATTTTTATGTGCTAAACTCTTCATCTTTTCTTGTAGATGGATTCTAGAGGGTGGATAGAGATAGATCTATTAGCATCGTTCAACCGGGTGAAACAATTAACATCGGATCATCGACTTGTGAGAGAGGTGTTGATGCTGTCTACGCTCGTTCAGGTTAGAGAGGGATATGTGAGGATGGGGGGATGGGAGAGGTTTGTTTTACCAGATGCAGCAAAGAGTGTGGTTCATGGTTCCGATGGGGATAATTTGGAGGATCTCCAGTCGCAGCAACGACAGGAATATTTAACTTCGTCGTCATACAATTTGCAATCGCCGTCTTCTGTGGGGGAACCCGGGAACATGATGACGAGTGGTGACGTTATATCATCATCACCGTCACAAACTCCCCAGCAATGGGAAAATCAGCATGGTGGCGGTAGTGGTGGTTCAGGAGAGGAAGTTGAGTACGCTGAAGAGGAGGAAGAGGAAGATGATGTTGTGTTTGTGATGGGACAGAATGGAGGTGAAGAGATGTGGTCGCATGAAAAACGTGCTGTGAGATAAAAATCCCGGATTTCAGAGTGCTCTCAGTCAAGAGTAGAAGAAAAAGAAGGAAGAGAGTGTAAAAAATTCGTACGATGAGGTAGCGGTTAGCAATCCTTATCCTCGCTTCTCGAGGCGGAAGTCCGTCTGTCATCGATTGGCATATACGATTGTGTATATATATTCGCGCACATTGCTTGTACCTCATGCGTGTGCATGTTTCTGTGGGGTTCGTTACCCTTCCAGACGTTTCATATCATAACATGAAACTTTTTCTATGGACGCTGGATCTTTTCTCCTTTTGCTGCTCGGCTCTCTTCTCTGTTTCTGTTTTTTCTTTCTTTCCTTCTTCGGCTTGGAACAGCAATAACCCTGATTGATTTACTCTGTCTTCTTGAGTTCCCCTGGTTCCCCACGAGTTCAATTCTATTATCCTATTGAAGATTTCTCCATGTGTGCTCTGCTCAACTCTGTTTCCAGTGATGATGCGTGCGGTGAATTTGGGTTTTTCTGTCTGTCTGCTACCTTTCGAATCTCGGCTAGTTGTCGAAATATTTCTAGGGGTTTCTTTCTGTTTTTGTTTCTTTTTCTATATGTATTACAGGTCTTTCTGCGGTGTCTCCTGTCGTCTCTTTCCTTCCTTTTCATCTTTTTGTCCATTTGGTTCTGATTATTCTTTTGCCATTTCTCCCGTCTCATTACTTGATCCATGCAGTGTTTTTTTCTGTATCTTACGTTCAAATAGCTTATATCTGGTCTAGTTTGAACCTGTCCACCCGTTATTTCTTTGCTCTTCGGTTTCGCGTGCATGCGTACAGAAGCTTCACAAATACAAAGGTACGATATATAACAATCTACATTGTTTCTTCCTTTGATCTTGACTTTGCCAGCTTGTCTTCAGTTCCCGCATATACACGATGTTCTTCATTTTTGTTTGCTTTTCGACAGTACATCACATTGGTTTTGGTACCTTTGAATGAAATCTCTGGGATTTTCGTCTACCTGGAAACACAGCCACAAACACCTGCCTGTCGCTGACCTTACTTGTCATGCTCAGTAGTACCAACTCTGATGGAGGTCAAATGGGTTTTTTTCCGCTGCTTTTCCACCTGTAATTGTTGCGAGGCGCTATACTTGTTCCTGAGAGGTCATCACATGAAAACTCCAATTCCAGAACAAACGAGGAGTTAGCAGAGCCAGGAACTTATGGACCATTTTCCGTTACGCTTTTAGTTCCACATTAACACTGGATTGTAGCCAAGCCTAGAGCTAAGTATTTCCTCCCATAAAGATACTACTCCCTTGGCAAGGATTCCATATCTAATACAAGAATTTTAGACTCCCTTCATCGGATGTATTCTGATTATTCGGCTCGAGGATGTTTCCACAGTACCCCTTTGGAGGCAGTTTCAACCACTAGAGTCTTCCCATTTTCTAACTGCCTGGCACTCGCAGTTGAATTTCATCTCAATGAATGATAGTCCGCTATTTCGGTGAGAGATATAGCATGATTGATTGATTGACAAGGAGGCAGCACTGCCGGTGCACTGCCGGTGATAGTTATTTTTATCTGTGGGAACACTGATTGAAATATCTGATCAAAGAACCAGAACAATAAGGCTCTGACACGTGACGTCAGCGATGGTGAACCCTTTATTCTCTTTATTCTTTTCATTCTTGGCTCTTCTGCTCTCGACTCTTGATGGCGCGTGTTCTGTTCGAGTCTCTGCTGGTTGCTTTTCCCATCTTAGCTGGTAATTTTTCTTTTATCCGTTTTATGCATGGCACTGATTTCTTAGCTGCGCAATCTATCGCGGATACAATCATTTTATGTGTGCCGGGCCACTGTGTACAGGGATATTCCAACGTAACGCGTGAGTCATATCTTATATCCTCACTTTTGAACTTGGCAATATTGTTAATCTATCACAGTTGGAGGAATACTCTCATCATCCTCTGTATCGCCATACCCAATTCATCTCCTACCAGGCCAATACACATCCTCAACCAACCCTGAGCTCCTTCACAATGCACTCACATCTTCCACCAAACTTCAGTCTTCTGCAGGCCTCAATAGCACACTTTCACTTCCACTTGACTTTGAGCTTCAACCTGGTCTTGTGACATTTTCTGATCGACTTTATGCCGGCCAAGCTGCTTTTATGTCAACATCAAGCACAGCTAACTCAAGCACAGCTAACAACAGCTCTACTACATCTTTAAATGCTCATTCATTTGCACTATCGTCGGATGTCATTGCAATAGTGTCCGCTGCCTCGTCTTCAAATCATATCATTCTATGGGATTCTATTCCAGACACACAGCATCTACCGTCGCCGCTGAACTCCGCCCAATTCTCGCTTTTGAATCTACTCTCTACGACATGCGCGCCTCCATGTTCGTCTGCTGGTGTCTGTAGTCCTCAAGGACTGTGCACTTGTAAATCGGGTTTTACGGGACAAGCTTGTGAAGCTTGTGCTTCAGGGTTCTTTGGCCCGAGCTGTCAGAAATGTCCTGAAAACTGTGCGCAATGTGATGAAGGGATTTCTGGCACGGGGAGATGTCTGAAGTCGATTGGGGGAGGGAATAAATGTAATTGTTTAAATGGAGTGTGCAACTCGGATGGGAGTTGTCAGTGTAATGCTGGGTTCACAAAGGCGGATAACGGGACCCAGTGTGCCAAGTGTACGACTGGGTTTTTCTTGACGACGACAGGGGACTGTAAAGGTACACTCTACATTGTTTATCACGTTGACCTGTATTCATTTGGAATCAGCCTGCGAAGTTGGGTGTACTCAATGCGCAGATGGTACTGGTGCCTGTCTCTCCTGCCAGTCGGGTTTTTCTCAAGATATGAACAGTCGGAAAAATTGTAATCCGGAACCCCAAATCACATCTACTGGAACAACATGTCCCCAACTCGCATTTTCAAACGGTACTTCCTGCCAACCATGTGCTTCTCCATGTCAATCCTGTTCTGGTGGGACGTCAAATAATTGTACGGCCTGTGTCCAGGGTCAATACATGCTCAACGGCGTCTGTGTCAAAGCGAATGACGATGGGGTTTGTGAAGGTACGAATCTGATCGCAGATAACCTCAAGAGCGTATGCGATGCTTGTGGGTCGAAATGTACCACCTGTAAGATCCCGAATTTCAATATCGCATCCCTTGCATCGCAAGCTCAATGTACAAACTGCATCACTGGAACCTTTCTGTCAGATGGTACTTGTGTAGATGCTTGTCCCTCTGGGACATTCGTTTCTTCCAAGGATAATATGTCTTGTCTTCGTATGTTGTCATGTTTTCCTTTAATAGAATGATCTCCTGCTCACGTTCTGCCTCTTACAGCATGTGATTCAAGCTGTAGTACCTGTTCAGGCTCCGCCACTTCCTGTCTTACTTGTTCCAACTCGAATCAGCTTGCCTTCAATGGCACATGCTTTTCTGCCTCCTCCTGCCCCAAAAATACATTTGCAAGCCCCTCCGTATCGTCCTGTCTTTACTGCCACCCAGATTGCACGACTTGTTCCAGCTCGTCCTTCAACCAATGCCTGAGCTGTCCGCCTAGCAGGCCCGTCCTCGACAATGGCCGCTGCATGCCTATGTGTTCCAAAAACCAGTTTTGGAACCCAAATGCAAATGTCTGCCAGAGCTGCCACAGTTCGTGTGGTAGCTGCTCGGGTCCTGATTCGTCCAGTTGCCTTTCTTGTTCGAATGCCAATGAGTTTGTACTTCGAACCGGTTCTTGTGTCAACTCTTCGCAAGTTTGTGGGGGCGACGCGAATGCCACGACGGTTATCAACCCATTTGGTGTATGTTTCTCAGAACTCATTACAGTACCCTCCGAGACGAGTGGTATACCGCCCCTGCCAACTGTAACGGGGATCGATAAACCCACCACCGTCGTTCAAAGTAGGAGACTCGAATGGTGGCAAATTCTGTTGATGGCACTTGGTTGTGCATTCATTTTCATCATCGTTATCTGGTGTTGTCGGAGGAGATACAGGAAGAGGAAAGCCGAAGAGCGCCGACGTGTACAGGCTTATGCTTTTGCTAACACAACCAAGAGGTCTTGGTGGCGCGGCGGAGATGAGGAGGACAAGAATTATACAACGCAGACATACCATTCTGATCCCGATCTCAATGAGATCATCCCAACTGATTCTCTGTCCAAAGACAAAAACAGCTGGAAATGGCGTCTCACTGACTTTGGAGAAAAGTTCTTCGGTCATCCCAAATCTACGAGGGTTCACTCAATGGAAATGGATCGTACGGCCCGTAACGGAAAAACCACTGCCTTGCTCTCAGATCCACTGTCCTATTCTCATTCTCGTGAAACAAGCGATGTCGATGGCTATGACTATACACCCGATCGTGACCGTGACTCTCACGTTCCTGGCCTCCGAGAGTCACTTAGTCCTTTACGCTCGCACAACGAGCATCCTCTAGATGTTCCCATTGATGTCGATGCGCAGTCTTCTGATCACCTTCATGGTGACACAACAGCTGTTCATCATCAGAGAGATGCTCCTTTGCATCGTAGGTCCTTGATACAAGGTCCGACACAAAGTATACAAGGTCTGACACAAGGTCACCAAAAGTTGTACGCAGAAAAGGAAGAGCAAGACATGGTCCAGCTTATTTCCACCTACCGATACACTGTGACCCCTAAAACACATCCGGCCACGAAAGCTACCCATTTCCACCATGATTCGGAGTCTGGTGCATCTACACCTTCAAATGGAAGCAGGAACGACAGCAGCGCTCCGTTGCTGCCACGACTGTACTACGAATATCGGGATGAAGACAAATCTTATCGTGACCGTTCTGCCTCTCGTCATCACCCTGTCAATCATCATTCAACAAAGAATCATCAACACCCACAATCAAGTATCTCTACTGACTCGATGTATTCATCGCTAACGGGGTATAATCGACGTATGCCCGATGCTCGCCAGCCTGTGCGAGATCCTGTATCGCCTGTTCCTGTCCCGCCTGTTTGTGAGTTGAAGAGCAGGTTTTCTATGAGCAGTGATAGTCATCATCAAGCAAAGCGTTCTAAGAAATCGAAATCTAACAAGAAAATTCTTGGTAGCGGCTTGTCCTGGAAAAAGCTGCTGCCCTGATCTGAACTCATTTTCCCCCTCAGCTCATTTGCCACCATGTAATACGATGGTTTGCCCCAAATTTCTTTGCAATGTAGCATTCTATGCGTACGAGGCTTTGACCTGTGCCTTTTGCACAGGCTTTAACCTCTGCTACTAGTTCTGGATAGTGCTCACTATGGTTATATCTGAATTATGTTGTTTATTTATTCACTTACAGACCATTCTGATCAACACACTGACTATATACCTTCACTCACCGGCTGGCTTAACAAATATTGAGTTCACAATTTCATTTTTTTATCACACTATCAAACAATCACAAGTCCATTGAAACGACAAAATAAAATCTAATAAAATTTTTTCTATAGTCTTATACCATTGAATATGTACTACATTGAGTGCTCTTTTCTGGGAGAAGTACTGAGATATTCAAAAGTGAAGTACATCTTAAAAGGGCAACAATAGGGCTGTCTTTGTGAGAACACTGATGTGGTCATGTGGCATGAATAATCTCAAGAGCACATATCATGAATAGCTGCAGATGCTTCAATCACAAGACAGAAGATCAAATGATCTTCTTTTCCCTTTCTTTGTGTAATTAAGTTTCAGTTGTGAGTGATTCCGGTTGTTATCATGCTATTGGATGACATTCTATAGGACCTCCTTACCCTAGACAAGGTTTTCACTCATGCCTCTGGCATGTCCATACACCTTTACTAATTTATCTGGTTCTACTCATGTCGCACTCAGCTTGCTTTGCTCTCTTCATGCCGAAATTTGTCGCTCATGTGTTTGTACTCATATAACTCCCTCCTCTCCTCCAGATTTTTGAGACAACACGGTAGTCAATGTAGACGATCAGCAAAATACAAATGATATAGTCTCAGGATACATGGTGCCCAGCCCTCCGCAAATAGCTCCCCGAGCCTTACTTATGGCACAATCACGGGTCCAAGTACATTGATATTTTACTATAGTGTGCATTACAATGGTGGAAAGAGATATGGTCAACGGTTCCTTTTAAATTTTTCATCTAGAGTCTATAGCCCATGACTGGGAGAGGACTGCAAGAGGACCGCGTGACACTGTTGATATTCAACCTGTAGGTATGTTAGTCTGGGCTGTATACAATAGTGTCATAGTTCAAAAATCTACATTCAGGATATGAGCTGTGTCCAAGTATCAGAGAACCTAATTAGCACTTACGTAGGCATCCTCTCCTCTCTCTACCGCTTTCATATTCTTCCTTAACACCTGTTGTGCCTCAGCCTGCCAGTCTGTCTCCATAAGCCTTACCAAGCGTCCCTTCACAGCCTCTTCTGTCATATGTTCTGGAATAAAACTGTTGACTTGTTGAGAAAGCTGCACAGGCGTATTGGAAACAAATACTCGCCGGCCAATGGGGGTCTTCGTTGCGCTTTCGATAGCCTCAAGAAATCCGGTAAAGTTCTTTGCATGCACATGGTAGACGTATCTGATGGAGGTCAGTCATGGGACCATCAGCACAAGGTAGCAAGGAAAGGTGCATACGGCCGATCATACTCTACAAGTGTCGGATGTTGCGTATCCCAGCTTGATTTGTTCCATGGATCATCCACGTCCCAGCTTGATATCTGAAAATATGACGCAGTTCTCAGATAAACATTCATTTCATTGGATGAAGATGCTCACTGGATTCAAAAACGGTACTCCCAAACAAAGCGCATCAATGGGTGACGGACTCCAAAATGGGTTCGTCATTCCAATCATCACCCTGCTGTTCCTCACTTGATCATAAAAATCTTCCGGAGGCTGCATACCAAGATTGAAAACGCCATTGGCATGATCCTCAATATCTAACATCTCTTCATTGATGTCTTTATCCCAGCCGAGGTAGTCTTTTTCCAATAACCAGCCACCGACAAAGTCTACCCCCAGCATCTCGTGTACTATGGGAAAATATGTTCTGTTCCATGGAAATCTGTCATGGTAAACATAAATCAGTTGTTTCATCAACATCCACACTTGATTCTTCCGCTGATGCAGGGGCACAATAGGAATTTTGTTACAGGCGTCTTGAGTAGAATACCTGATTGGGAGAATCAGCCAATGAGGTTAAGGAATTCGCGATAGGATATAACCCTATATATTGAATAGGACTTGAGTCAAAATCGTGGAAAGCACGATCCGGGCCAGCGGAGAGGAGCCATTTGCCTTTCATCGGATAGTTGTTGTCGTTTGTGCGGTAGTCAGGAAAATAGTTCCAATCGAAAAGCTTCCACGCGGGAATTCCAGATGGATTCTGACCACTTTTGACGCAGTTTACATCATGATGGCAGGAGCCTGTCCCACCGCGAATGATAACCTATAATAACATCAAGAACTGGAACATTAACAGTCATAAGTTACAGTTGTACCTTTACTAGATCAGGCATCATGTGGTATTGATATAGCGTTTCGCCTCGGATACATGTCAGCTATGTCCATGCGCGAAAATTTGACATCAGAGCATACTGAAATCATTGGAGAACAATATTGTGTAACCCAGCTCTCGGAGATTCTTGTACTGAACCCAGCATATATCAGACTTCCACAGGAACTATGCGATATGCAGTAACATACTATGGATAGGGCCCTATAGGTCATCCTCCTGGTCAGCAAGCAGATGCAAGCGCAAGGTTATCGCCCACCAAATGCCTTCCCCACCCCGGAAATCGCTCATCACGGCATCCGTCATCCATTTATCTGCTAGAAGCGCAACCTTCATTTGGTTTGACCCACAAATTTCCAGCGCCATGCATGTATGCAGGTCGCGCAGCGTCTTTTCGTTCAATTCATGATAGTCCCTTCGGTTCGGACTTGGCGAAGAGAAAAACTGGTCAAGTGACGCCTCTACATAAGGCAATTTTTTTTGTTGAGTATCGAGGAATTGTAAGGACAGACTTGTGTTTGGATTCGAATTTGCCCAATCTTGAAAGATACGGTGTAGGGAAAACCTTATTCCTGCCTGAGAGGGCTCAGAAACGAGTGAAAGACAGAAGAGATTGAAGATGACAAAAACGGAAGCAGCACAGCAGACTATTCTGAACAGTGCCCCCTGGGTGACAAGCATCCTGTCCTCGAGAAAGCACAAGAACAACCCGAGTTAGGATAAATATAAGTGCGTCGACTAAGCCTCAAATATAGGCCAACCGATCAGCTGTCAATCACTGCTAAATCACCATTCTGATGCGATGTGCACCACAAGTCCAGACTGTATAAAGACTAGTATGTATCTCGACTGAATGGATATACGTTCGCTGGCGGAGGACAATGACAGGCCGCAGGGGCGGGTGTGTCGACCATTGTCAAAAGAGAAAAAAGAAGTGTTCAAAAGTGTTCAATTGGGCTCGAATCGATCTGTAACTTCAACATCGTACGGACATACGTTGCCCAGCAGGAGACGAGTACACGAGTCTAACTTAAAGGGAGCATTAGGATCTATTGACCGAGAGGTGAGCCTTCATGACGCCTCTCTGTATCAATGGGAAAGAGGGACCATATCGTGTCTGTCTCCGTTTGTGTCTCCATCCCTTGCCGCTAGATCGTCCAACAACAGCAGACGGAAGTACGGTAGATGTGGCAGACAGTATTTTCAAGAAAAAGAGTGGATACACTCATCCTCTTCCTTTCCTAGATAGCTATTAGCCCCTATGGGTGGATATATCTATAGTAGTATCTTATGCCTAATCGTTAGTTTCCACAAACAAGGATTCTATTGGTATCTTCAAAAGCCAGCGAACGGTATCAGCGACAACAATCAAGAGAAATACTTTTCCATGCGAGACAGATAGAACCTGTATGGTAGAATATCAGCTATTGTGAAAACAGTCTTGGAATATGTTAGTTAGTGTGAGAATACCTACACCAAACCGTTTTCTCTCACAGAATCCCAAAAAAATGATATCTGTCAAGGTCCTCTCTGGAGAATAATCCTGGAGTAAAGATTGTTGTATTAGGGTGTTGAGTTGGGGACGGACAACGCAAATTAACGGGGGAACTCGTTGCAAACGTGCAACGTACATTTATCTCTACATAGGCTATTTATCTGTAACTAGACTAATACATTTTGTTTGACACAAGACAATAAGAAAGAGAAACAGTAGCTGAAACATGAGACCAATTTTAGTATAGCGTTTGATACATGCATGGGATTAAGGTAATGACAATGTGATTTCTGTTGGAATATCAAGCCGAAATCGTGATCCGGCCGAAGGTCCAACTCGGAACAACTCCAGCCGACTCCCGCCCGAAGCTCGGGTGTAGTCAGTAGTGTACCGCTGTGTATCTCACCCACCGCGTCTTAGCATCTGCTTGCTTGTTGCGGTATACAAATACAGAATTCTCTCCCTCTCCTACCGCAGAATTCATGATTTTTCAATCAATAGATGATTGATCGGACGTTCTTAGAACGACATTATATGGGATAGCTCACTTAAAGTCATTCTGAGACTAAAGGAGATCATATTTGATCACTATCCCGACAAATGATTAATGCCGGTAAGTTGCCATGACGCTCAACTCTATCTCCTCCCTTACAGACAATGCGTAGGCAATGCGTTCGCATGGACTAGCGATTCTCATTAGGATGCGGCAACTCGCCTATGAAGTGTTCCTCAAATCCCTCTTTTCTCTCTTTCTCTATATCATCTCCCCCTGACCGGGTCAGTTGCGAGTGACTGTTATTTACTCACATATATAGCAGTCATCAAGTAGTACTATGTATTTTACCGCGAACTGCGAGAACCGCGTTATCAACTTCTGAAGGGAAAAAAAATGCTCAACGTGACCAAAACTGACGATGACTCTCATGTCAGCATGTCTCCTGACCACAGCTCACCGATAAAATTTTCTCGTGTTTACACATCCCGAATACGTGGATGCAAACAGGTATCTGGTAGTCTCACAGAATCACATTACAATGTGTATAAATAATGATGCTCGTCTACATTCGTCTTCTGTCTCTCAGGGGATCATTCTGAATGGATCAACACGCAATCCGCAAGAGGGGAGTGTTAAATCTTCCTGGTATCTCCTACGCCACGAAGTCGTTGACAGAAAAGCTTCTCCTGTCCGATGCAGAAAAACATCATTGCTTCTTCCGTGCTGCAGGGCTACATAACCACTTAAGCCACCAGTACGTGGTAAATTTATGCTCGCATATCGAATATATGAACTGATCAGTGTCTACCTCAAACGTCAATGTAGACTTCTGGCAGCCTATGATTTGGGTGCATCGACTGGTGTCATCCAAAAGATACATGACATGCACGCGAAATATCAACGCCCGATATACATCGAAGAAAAGGATGCAGATATTGTGATTACAGCAGGCAACTGGACAGACTATTTGGGCAAACAAGAGTAAGTTCTTACTCGCCGTGGTATGGGGCTCATATAATCTCATTGTCACCCCGACAGGGCGTATGGTGGCTACTTCAAATTTTTTTGCCAGGAGATAGAGAAATTTGGCCCTTCTGCTACAATAGAATCCTATGTCTTCCAGCCCGAGGCGAACCATAAAGGGAGAGATATGTTAGATCGCTTCCTCGGCGGAGTGTAAGCACATATGTCGTTTTTTCAATATAGAAGAAACTCACCCATATTATGACAGCCTTCACCCATTCATTCAAGTCGGTGTGCGTATCTCTTTGTATGTCTCTGCCATGAATTATCGATAATTTCCTCAAAAAAGTACGGTGCTGAATTCGGAGAAAACTTACTCGTGGCCACTGGCCTCGCTCAGACCGCAGTTCACAATGCCTCTCTCGCGTCAATTTCCCCTTATTCGACTGCCTGGGGACCTGACAATGATGCACCTCTCTTGCCAGTAACTGGACCTGGAAGGCAGCCCTCTCGTGGTATATCGCTTCTCGAAGTACTTCGTCAAATCTCTGATTCTCCGATTCTCACTCCCCCACTTCCTTATAACCGCGAGATTTTGGTCTATACTCGAGTAAAAACCATACTGGAAGACGGAAACCTGACAGATATCCTTCGTATCGCGCAACAATATACACTGGCCATACCGAATGATGCTTCTGAAGATGAGTTGGACTCGCGGGTCGAGGAGCTTATTTGGGTCGTAACATTATTGTTGTTTGCTACTGGACGAGAGGGACGAGAGACGCGCCTGGATTTCTTCCTCATGCACTTTGTGACGAGTTCTCTTTTCTTGAAACCACTTTTCAGCGTTATTAAAAGCTCGAAACCCAAGGTTGCGCTCATCAGACATTATGTTCTTCTCTTGGTTATCATGATGTTAGCAAGGGGTCGCCCTCTCATTCGTGCTAATCTGGTTCAAGAGTGGACTGAAACTCCTCGCCCGGTAAAATGGGATGAAGTTATGAGTATCAATGGAGGGAAAGATCTCGGTGTTGGAGATATGAAGAAAGACGAAGACTATAATCCCTGGCCTTTACTTATTCAAGGAGCGATACACCATCCAGATCTGCACCTCACGAAAGTCATACGTAGCCTCGTTTCCGCCAATCGGAAGTTTGGTGATAGGGGGCCTGGAGAGGTTATTGGTGCGTTTAGACCTGGGGAAGGAGAATGTCAAGAGACATTCAAGGGAATGTCGCAGCTTGATGGGACTTTATTTGTAAGAGCTGCAGGAGTAGCGATGGATTATATGGGATGGACTATTGCTGGTGTTCCTGCAAGTTCGTTTTATTGGGATAGAAGCGTTTTGGGCTACGATGAAGCGTGGGCTGCCGACAATTGACTTCATCTCCTGATGTCTCAAATTTGAATTTACTATGCCAAAGTTGCAGACACTTTCGCACATTGTATTCATCTGTCCTACGTTGATTTCGCAAAGAATCATTTTCCAATCGATCAAGATCGCATAAACAAAAAGATCTACAAAAAAAGAGTTATCCCTCTTGAATCCTAGTGCAAGCCCATAGCTGTAAGGTGTGGTCTGAAGGGTAATATTATATATGAAGGGTCAGTCAAGAAAAATCAAGATTCATAATGCATTCGGTAGGAATGTAATCATAATCGCCTCGACGACTTTTGTGCTGTTGGGGTTGACCTGGGGAGGTGTTTGATCCCCCTCGTCTTCTGCCAATGTACTTGTTCCCCTTGTCCCTGACCTCGCGGGTGTAGTGGCTTTTATTGCTCATGAAGTATTCGTACCCTCCACGCCAATCAGGAATAGGACCAGCATCAGCAAAAAAGTACCCTCTCCAAGTTTATTCTGACCCTTTTTACTTGTGGCAAAACACATACGTGGCTACAGCTATTCATGGGATTTCGGTAGCCCTATGACGCTTTTCATCGTGGATTTGCCATCCACGGTCCATATGTCAGTCTATTTCCAAGCCTGTAAAGATCATTCGCTTGTCCACAGCAGCGCCGATTTTCTTCCATATAGCTTTTCTGTCGCACCGGCTACAATATACACAAAGGCAACAATACTCACTGCTCATGTAGATATTGTGGTAAGGAATTGGGTTGGATTCGAGTATATGGCAGAAATTGGATCCGGGATGCTAGTTTGTTCTCACTTACAGAGTGTCTCAAAGTTTGACGTGCAATTCGCGACAACATTCCTATTAATCCTTCCCATGAGTGGTAGTTATATAGATGTCGGGAATAACCATAGGTTCTTGGAAAACAGTTCAAGGCAAGACCTCCGGAGGCATTGATTCAGTCGCTACTTCGGGGGCTAGAACTATCTTGTGAAGGATCCTGCTGCATTGGGGTTTTGAGTGTGTCCATGACAAAGGAGGTGCCTATACAAACTGTAGCGAACGAGCAGTACGCTTTGAACGAGCAAGCTAAAGTGAGGTCCACAGAAAAGCCTGTTAACGCCGATGCCAATGTGATGAATTCAACAATCAGTCGACTGGCAATCAAGCCAATGGCAAAAAGGTTCCTACAACTCCACTCTGTCAGGGTTCAATAATTATATCACCTCATCATCAAAACATCATCAAAACCTGACATGTCACCAGCAGCCGTCTCATATCTCTGGGCATTTCTCTCTTTCATAACTCTGCTGGCTCTCTACATATACACTAATGACAGAAAAATAACTCGCCTACCTGATAACTGGGAGTCATTTACGACCAAGACACGCTGCACGCCAGATCAAGTTCGTGCGACAGGCAAGCAGCTTGCCGAGCACCCACCAACTATAGATAATCAACTTCCTCCAAAGACCGGTAGAAGATATATAGTAGTCGGTGGGGTATGTCCTTTCATTTCCTTTCATTTGAAGGCATTTTCTTTAACTACAGTAGGGAGGTTTTCTCGGTGGCTGGATCGCTACACAATTATTAGACAGAGGGGAAGACCCTGCATGTATCCGTCTTCTCGATATCCGTCCACCTCCGAGCAAAGCCCTACAAAACACTCTCAAACTTGGCGTACAATTCATACCTGTCGATGTTTCCTCCTCCTCTTCTGTCCTTTTGGCCTTCTCCACACCATGGCCATCTTCCATCGCAGAAAACACCGAAATTACCATCTTTCACACTGCAGCTACCATCCGCTTTTATGAACGCTGCATCTGGCAGTTGCCTTTATCTACTAGGGTTAATGTTGATGGTACCAAGAATGTTATCGACGCCGCAAAGAAAATCGGTGCTACGATATTGGTTTATACTTCCTCCGGAAGTATTGGTATCCGAAGTAATCGGTTCTTACTTTGGCCTTGGGAGCCCTCTCCCAAATTCCATACCCAGATCATTCGTGACGAAGACCAAGAACGCGAGAAATCCTGGATACATTACGCATTTTTCTCCAATTATGCTGTGAGTAAGAGTATGGGCGAACGTCTAGTTCGAGGTGCCAATGGCGAACCTGTACAACCACTCAATTCGAACAACAAATCAGCATTCCCCAAAATTTTGCGCACAGGCTGTATACGCCCTGGAAACGGTGTATTTGGTCCTCGAGGTGATATGCTCTGTGGTGCCTATGTTGCTCGTAGAATCAACCCGACTTGGATCCAGTCTCTTATCAGTTCTCACTGTTATGTTGAGAATTGTGCACTCACCCATCTACTTTACGAACAACGCCTTATCGCGCTTTCTGACCCACCAAATAACAAATCTCTTCCTGACATAAGCGGACAAGCATTCAATGTCTGCGATCCAGGTCCAGCGCCTACCAACGGCGATGTTTTCACCGCTCTTACAACTCTCACAAATTCTGAATGTGTCTTTCACTTCCTCCCACCGACATTCATGCTCCTCTTCGCATATTTTATAGAATTCTACTATACACTCCCTTCGTTCGTCTTCACGCACTTGAAATTTCCTCGCATCAGAGGTAATTTGATCAACCTCCAGCCATCTCTTTTTTCGCTCACACAAGTACATCTGATATTCGATGATCATCGTGCAAGACTTGAGCCAGAGAAAGGCGGCTTAGGATATCAGGGTGCCTGGACGACGCTGGAAGCGTTGCATAAGACTGTAGCGGAACATTATAAGAGTTTGAGTGATGGGAGTATCCGGGCTAACGCCGCAGGAATTGATTTGAACTTCAAGTTCGGATTTGGATGGAGAAGGAAAAGAAGTGTGAACCAGGCAGTTCAGAGCATGAAACCCCAGGCATTAGAGGCAGTCGAAATCGTTCCCGACATAGTCGAGAGTGCTATCGCAACCATTGAGGCGGTCAGACTTTAATAGATTGAAGGTAACATTTATGATTCTCGTTTGTTGCATTTGCATAACACTACAAATGTACATATCATCCTGGTACCTGTTGAACAGGGGACAGCATCAATAACACATTTTAACGCAAAAGCATGTAGATAAAAAGGAATGGATCAGAAAAGCCATATTTTCATATCCTCCATCTATATGACCTCCATGCTCGGAACCAATTAGCAACGACTGAATGTCCCAGCCAGAACGGGTGCAACACTGTCATCGCAGATCAACCTCCCTCGCAAGCGAGTAAAGCCGGCTCGTCACAAGCAGTAACAAGATGGGGTAATTTTTCAAAGAATGGATGAACTTTTTTTCGTCACGACTGTTATGCCAAACATGAGCAAGAGGAAAGAGAAATGAAGCTCACATGGAGATCGAAGACCTAAGAGGGGAGAGACTTCGAATTAGTAAAAGCATACTCAAGCAGTCAGGAGGAAGTCAGATACAGTATAATGGTATAAAGCCGTCCACAAGAGGTTGACTCTCTCATTCGGAAGCAGAACTGAACAAATTTCTCATCGCTAAAAAGAAAGAATGGAGACTGTGCTTACCTGTCTGTGAAGCATAAGCAGAACAAGACATGTCAAAAAAAATCGAGCTATCAGTTTGAGCTCCGCTTCGGTACCACCCGCAAGCCACAGAAAAATCACTCTGGATATTATCTGTTGACACGGACCCATGCACGAGGTGAGTGTTCATTATTGTTTCCCAGCTCTTGATGATACTTTTCCATTCCGAGTCGGTGACTTTTTCAATTCAAAAAGAATGAACCAACTCTCGTAACATGCATCACCAACTGACCCTCGAGATCATCACCTTTTTTCGTCGAACTGCATTTGCTAAACGCTGAATAGCTTCTATAGGAATTTTATTCTGCTTGATTCGTGTAAGTCTCGCTTTACAATAAATTACCAGGTCTTCGTGTCCCCTGGTTCTAGGGAGGAAACTTGTGACGACAACGTTAGTGGGCGACAGTCTCGAAAACGTGTGCCCAAATGCTAACACGCACCACCCGCTGAAGTTTCTTATCCTCTTCATGTTTCCCTGTTTTCATTTGAGTTCGGTCAACTAACATTAGAATGTTTTCCAGTCCCTTTTTGACCGTCTTGCTTCAATGTTTATGAACAGTTTTTGTAAATTCAAGGTGAGCGGTTGCCTTATCTCTTTCTGCCCCAATGATGTTGGAGACAATTTATACAAGCATATGTCCGAAATGAATGAAGGACAAGTATGTTCTGAGGGGTTTTCTTGCTGTATTGATTGCACCCATGCTAACGTCTACCTTGACAGACTACAACTTAAGCACTTACCTCCTCCTGTATCTAGATAGTCCACAAAAACTATTCATGCATACATAAAAATGCGAGCAAGAAAAAAATACAACAGCCCGGTAGGATAATGCAAAGTAAACAACAAAGATCACCATCACTCAGGGCCGATCTACCCTTGTATCTTTTGTAATCCAAAGGTATCAGAATCTACAGATAGAGGCAAGGGTCATAGAGGTAGAAAAGCACCATCAAAAGACACTGTCAATGAATGCTGCCACAAAAGAGATCACAGCAATTCTCGATGTCAAAGATGTTCATCGATATTGAGGGGTTGCCCCATAGTACTGCGGAGCTTGCGGGTAAGGTTGAGGAGCAGGTGAATGAGAGTATTGGCCTGAGTAAGGGTCCGATTGGTAAAGCGGTTCATAGTGGCCTGAACCGAGGTCTGTGAAGACGCACAAGGGACCCATGAATACCAAGGAAAAAGGGAAATGGAATACGTACAGCGGAAGCCACCATCTCCATACCTCTCTTCTGCCTGCATCTTTTTGTAGATCAACCAGAAAGCGTGAACATGTCCTGGTAAATAACCCAAGCTATAACAACAGCCTCACTAATGAGCGGAAACCGACAAGGAAAGTAGAAATGTACATCGTCAGCAAGACATTGATGAGAAGGTCACAACTGCAGCCAGTGACAACCAACGCAGCAGCAGGGGGAAATATAATGGCGACGAGGATGAGAACAACATCTGAAGCATTAACCATGGTTGATTGCAAGAGACTTAAATTGCTGTGCCGGTCACATAACGTACGTCATTTTCTCACACATCACTTATTCCACAATTGTGGCGAAGTTCATTAAGCTTCATTCCCTGAATGGAGCTGAAACTGACAGCATGTTCTGTCTTGGTAGATATTCTAATGAGTTGATAGTTTTCTGTGTTATCGACTGTCATGAATAAATTGTATTGATTCATGTGCGAATAACTAAACCTCTAGTGTTATGGTTTTTTTTGGAGTCAGAATTTGTATTCCGCGAAGTAAAGTGATGTTAAGAGTGATGGCCTAAACAGGTGCACAATCATTCACAAATCAATGTTGTGATATTCTGGGGTAACAAGTGATGTCTATTTGGTACCCATTTGGTCTTTCATACAGTCACATGTGAACCTAGGAGAGAAGAGATATGTGGAATCATTGTTTACAAATGGAAAGTCTCACCTGTTGAGGAATGTGATAAATAAAATCATATATCATCAAAGTAGCAGAAATGCTTCAACTGCTGCTTCGAGAACGACAGAATCAAGAGCAGCATCCCTTGGCCGTAGCGTAAATTTGACAGTCTCTCCAGGTCATAAATATAAATCATCCGGTGTCAGTCCGTACTGGTCAGCCACTTGAGTGGAATATGCAGGAGGGAGGTATTTTCTACGACGAAAATGGTTGTGTCGGGCAAATATTCTCTTCGGCTGTGCGCGGACCAAAAAATCTGATCATGGTCAAACATGTGATATTCTCTGGGTCAATACATTGCAGCTGTAATGAGACTTGATCTCAGCTGAAACTGACGAGCCATTCCAGCTTTCACGATGGATGGTGGAAGATTATGACATTTCAAGGAACTCGGCTGTGGCTTGCATTATTCTCCAGACTTTGCCATTCAATTGACAGTTGATCAAAAAAACAGGTTCTGCTAAGTCTCGAGCTTCAGGGACTGCGATTTGTGATATGGGTTTTATGTCAATCAGTGGATACTTGGCGGTGTAATGCTCATCAATATGGTCTTTTGAGAAGACTGATGAATCACATCTTTGATATCTAGTGGAGCTTCCACTGGTTTTCTTACATTCCGGACATACATTTTCAGGCTTCTCCTCTCACCCCTTGAAGCGTCTGTCCACGCTCCTTCCTACCTTTGATTCACATAACGCAGCCACCGCAACATGAAGTACTTTTTTCTCACCGCTTCTCTGGGCCTCAGATCTCAATCCATTTTTGCGGATGGCTTTTTGCCTTGTCAACACTAAGCTGTGCTTAAAGGGAGACGAAGCGAGCGTCTGGACAGAGATCAACCTTAACCTCGTTTGTCTCTCAAGACTTCAAGTCTCCCAGCTCACCCCTCCTTTGAACATTCCATCAACGAACCTTTGAACTCTTACCACATTTTCAGTATTGACTCGTATTGGAGAAGCATTCGAAAAGGTATCTAGAGTTTATATTATCTGACACATTACCATTTGCTTTTCGAAATTAAATAAATGGGTACATATCTCGAAGCATACCTCACCCAGAATACATCGAAACAAATGGCTATACCGTAATATGATTCGCTTTTGAATCCTCGGGGCAGTCAGGAATAATGGCAGTAATCGACGAAGCCGCACTGACATTTTCTAATCCCTCAGCCACTGATGACTGCACGCAGGAGTGCCCAGAGGGTTCAGCGTACACCTCTGTTGAAACATAAATACCTCTCTGCGCATGAGAGGTAGAAAAGCACCTCCTTCTACCTCCACCACCGGCCGGACGTGAAGGGCTAGTGCGATATGCGTCATGGTTACGTGCCCACCCAAGTCCCACACGGACATTAATGAGTGTTATGGAAATCCCATAGACTGCAGGTATGCAATCGAGGAAAGTAAGAGCTATTTTGCTTTTCAGGCCTATACCTGTGATGATGAAAAAAATATTCCATATGCTAGTAGATCGATCAATCATGTTGATATGAAGCGAGAGACAGCAATCATCATCAGGCGTACGCACGTGTATAATGATGCACTTTCAACGATGACAGCAAAAATTTGCTAGATAACAAGCTAACCCGTCAGGTGGGGAGCATCAGCCAACGGATGAGAAAAACGCACTCCAATTTGGGGACTCTGTCTAACGACTTCAGATCTCACACGCATTCGCGCTTTTGCCAACACCCAAGCAATCATCGCTGTTGCAGATGACAGTTTTATCGCCACTCTGAATTATCACAAGTACTTACAAGTAACATAGACCGTGATAGTCGTCGTACACGTTATAGCACCTATATGCCAGCCCGTTGGTTCAAGTCTCCCATTCTTAATCGGAATCAACGAATTCCCTGTCGTACGTCCCGAGAGCTGAACTCCACACACTGGAACAAGACAAATGGTCCGTCAGAAGCCACCAAATAGCGATCATAGTTTGAAAGTGGATCGATTCGCACATACCTAGAAAACCAAAAAAGCCCACTATGGGAAATGCAACCATCAATTTATTTCGACTACTCAATATCCATAGTCGATAAATCTGGTAAAAAGAAGATATGAGCTCTCACATCCAATTGACTTATGGACGAGAAGAAGGGGACTCGTACAGTGATGATATCACCTAACAGAACAGTGATCCGTATACAAACGCCCTTCATACGGTATGCATAAAAATCGAGCCTAGGCACTTGTACCCCAGCGCTCAGCCCATTGGAAGAGGGTATCGGCAAGACCTCTGCCCACCAAAAACACCATTTCTACCGCGGAACGTCTTCAGCAGGATTCGAAGCCTCGCGCCGAGCAAGCGACTCACCGCCGTGATAGCGAAAAACATCAATATACCCATCACTAAATACAACGTCAAGCTCCTCAACGCCACCGACTGAGTCCTCGTGCGCAACAGTACCCTTCTTCGCCTAAAGAGAAGAATCGTCGATAGAAAGAACAGCACCAGGAAGCTTCCATAGCCGAGCGTTTCAAGTAGGATGCTGATAAGGATGTAGGGATCGACCTGGTATCTTTCGCTGTTGATAGATTCTGGAGCCGTTGAGTTCTGGCTCTGTCGTGGCAGAAATCGTATGTTTGTTCTGGATATCAAAGAATCGACTGTCCGTAGATAGCACGAGTCAGCAATGGAGGATGCAAGAACGTGAAGCCCTGACCCGACGACAGCGAGCCTTTTAAGAACAAGAAGGCTCAAGCAGCAGTTCAATTGAAAGAGAGAGAGAGATACGACGCAGCAGATAAGGACGCATGTCATCAACAGAGTAACCCACACAGCCCGCAGTGCATCCTGATCCTTTCCAAGCCATCATATTGGCCCCCAGTCAGAATCGCCGCTCTATGCCAAGTTAATATATATCGATCACGAACGCTCCAGGCGCCGCGTTACATACTAGATGGGCGTCAATCGCTTTCAGGAGCTTATGTGCAGATGTCGTATTTTTGGACCTCCAAGTGGACATCCAAGATCAAAGTCCTGACCAGAGCAGAGGTCCATTTAAGATATATTAACGACACTTTTAAAAATGCGATGTTGATTGTTTCCATTTAAGCCATAAGAAGACCTAGAGGGGGATCTTGGTACAGAATACCATCGCCGTCATAGTCGGAACCTTCTATCTGTGGATTGGTTTCGAAGTATCTACTTGGAGGTCGATCTTCAGGTAAAAAAAAAGAACAACAGGCAGTTCTAATCTTTTCACGCTCACAACATGGAAGGATTCCATGTTATTGTCAACCCAGAGAGAGGCAGTCAACAGAATCGGAAATCCATGCGTTTTTTCCAATTCGTGGAATTTTGGAACCTCGGGAACTGAATTAATGAAATCAAGAGTGAAGAGATGAGAGATGCTTCTTGCGGTCCAGTCCGATTATTGCTGTTTCGTCTTTTCTTACCCGGTATTATCGGCGAATCCGGTTACAATGACAACAAAAACAACAACGAGTTTCCCTCTGCGTTCATGGTAAGAGATGAGGGGTTTGAGAAATGATGATTAATTTTGACGCGGCGACACACAACAGTGGTTGATTGTCTCTATCATATCATTCATTGATTGTCCATGCAAGTCAGATGCACCGAGAAGACGAGACAAAAGAGTAGAATCAAAACACGGTCCCTAGTTGCAATATTCCAAAAAAAAAAAAAGCACACAAGAGAAAAAAATCAGACGGTTAGATCATCTTCCAAGTTCAGGAGTACGGCCAGTATCCAGCCATGTAAACAAGCCAATTCTAAGAGGTCATCCTTTCAAACGCATCTCCCCTCTCTATCACCTATCCACGAGGAGATTCAGAGTCTCTATTGTTTTTTTCTTTCAACCAACAAGTTCGACTCTAATACTAATAACAGAAATTAAGCTACACCCTATTCCTACATCGCAAAAAAAAAAAAAAACAGTCAGTCACTCTAATATATCAACAAAATCAACCCAAAATCAACTCCTCCACCTCACTGCTGTAAATACGGACGTGAACGTTGAGATATCCAACCATGAGCGCCAGCACTCCCCTCACTCCCCTCACCACCACCACCACCACCACCACCACAGCCATCACCACCACCCACTATCGCTCTCCCACCCAAAGACGATCCAATCACACCCATCTTGGACAACCCCGGAGGCGAATGCAATCTCACAGACGAACTCGAACTCGAAGACGCCGTCGTAGGCGAAGACGGTGGTTGGATGTTATTTTGCGATGTCGTCAACGACGGTAGCAAGGAAGGTATCGCGTATGAATAAGAAGCAAGAGGCGGCTGGGAATATGATTTCACATGTTGTTGTGAGGATATTGAAGTTGAAGTTGAAGTTGATTGGAGATGGGACGATGTGCCATCAAACGAATGTCCAAGTTGTGCTGAAACGAGACCACCAGAAGGATACAGACCAGAGCTAGCACTCGATTCTGTTCGAAATTGAGTAGACGGTGTCTGTTGTTGTACTCGCGTCAATGTCGGGGAAGGAGCTGCATTGGTGGTATCGCGAGATGGTCGACTTATGGGACCCAGTCCAGATAGAGATAGAGAGCTCGCAGCAGTATTAGCCCGCCGTCTTGTCGTCGCCGACAGTGAATAGTTCTGTTGCTCAATCTCAGAGGGAGCGACCAACTCGTCCATCTGGTCTTGCTCACTCTCCATCATCTCCCATTCCCTCCTCAGCTCTGCCAGCTGCTCTTCCAGGTCCAGCAGCACACTACCCTGCATCTTTTCCCTCTTGGCCATCATCTTTTCGAGCTTATGAGTCAAAGATGAATGTTCCGAGCGTAGCTTATCGACGCGTTTCTTGTCCTGGTCATCCACCATTTGCCTCTGCTTTGTGACCCTATCAGCCTCTTTCTTGGCAAACTCATAATCACGCTCCTTCCTCTCCTTTTCCTCACGCAGTGCTGGCAAAGAGCACTTGAGCTGATCGAGCTCCTGCTCCATGGCTCGTGTGCCCACGTGGGTACGTTTGACAGCCTCTTGGAGGGCGAGGATCTTCTGTTTTGCGCGGTTTTCAGCGGCGATGTTTTTCTCAGAGGTGCGTTTGAGGGCCTCGATTTCTGAGCGGAGGGCTGCATCTGCCTTTTGGCCGTCACGACGGACGGATTTGATCTGGGATTGGAGGGAGTCGCGCTGTGAGGAGAGGAGAGAAAGGGAGCTGGTGAGCTGGGAAAGACGATCTTCGATGGTGAAGGGAGAGGGAGCTGCTGGGGAATGGTCGGGTGCTGTAGGTGGAGGCGCCACTGGGGTAGGAACCGAGTCTGCATAGCAATCCAAGTCTGGTCCTGGGGATGGTTCGCCGTCGTCGGTTGTGATTTCTCGTCTGAGCTGCCCAGCACGGACCATGGCGAGCTCAATGTCGTACTGTCTGCCAGGCATCAGCCCGTATATGATCACCACCGCTTCGTCCGCTGCTTCGTCTATTCGAATAATAACTCGCTGCCACGCTGAGCCATTGACCTTGACAGACAGTCCGTTGGCAAGGGCCTCGGTCACGATGCACTCCGTCTCTGCAAGCTGTGCCTGGAGCTCAGGGTCGACCAGGGGCACCATCGTCGCAGTCAGCAGAAAAGTGACTGAGACGGAGGTGATTTCCAGGACAGACAGCCCCAGTGGTGGGAGCCATGGCCGCACACAATGCCAGTCGCTCATCGAGTCTTCAAGTGTCACACACGTCACTATTTTGTAACTACATTATTACATTGTAACTACATCATTACATTAGTCCCCGACGGCTCAGCCGCAGAGACCGTTACAAATCCAAAACTTACAAACCCAATTCCGGGATCATTCGCAACCTGGCTAACAAACGGAGTGGGGGTCGGACCGCAGCCGACGGTGACTGTCGAGATGGAAGTAGAGACAACAGTGACTGTGGAACCACCACTGGTGGCTGCGACAATCGAGCTTCCAGCAACTGATGTGCTGGTGGGTGCAACAATTGACATACTTGAGGTCTCAGCTGTGGCGACAGCGCTGGATACGGAATTAGGGGGGACGAGGTCATACGCTTGGCGGCGGCCATAACTGTATGACAAAGAATGGGTGGGGGCCGGTGAACGTTGACTGGCACTTGAGGTCTGTTGACTGCTGGTAAGAGTTGCAGCCGTGGATATAGCCATAGTCAAGGGTGTAGGCGTGGGCTCGCTCTCATCCGTACAATCATCGTCACCTGCCGGAGGATCGTCATCAACACAATTACCGTCGTCGTCGCAGTCGCAATCATCATCTCCAGAGCCATCTGAGGGGGTAGCGCTGGACGAGGGTAAGGGGGTGGTGCTATGTACAGTGGATGAAGGCAAAGATTGGGTTAGGCTCGAGCCGGAAGGCACGGGAATTTCTACATTAGTCCCAATCGCATTCGAAATGCGAGCGGCAGCGTCTTCAGCAGTGTCGCAGGTAAGGCTAACGCCTGGCGAGTTGATTAAAGGGAGGGCAAAGCAGTAGAGATTGCGATCGCATGGCTGGATTATCCATTTTCCGTAGAGACATTCGGCAAAGCCACCATCAATACAGGCAGTGCTACCGGCTTAAGATAATTGATCAAAAAAATTCACAAAAGAGATTAGGAACATACCTTGACAGGCATCTGATGATTTCATTGTGAGGAATTGCGCATTTTGTTTTTGAGCATCAAGCCCATTCTGCTTCACAAAACCAGAGCCTGGAGCGTCACGATTTGAAAGAGGTGCAGAGTTGATAGGAACAGCGATGGCGAGTGCAGATAATAAAACAAGGACGTTCTTGTGCATTGTTGTAGAGAATAAAAACTTGTCAGGGCACCTGGCCTACGAAGAGGAAGGGAAGAAGGAGCAGCAACATTCCGGCAGTCGTGGTAGCGCTTTAAATCCATCCCTGAACAATGGAACGAAAATGGACAATGCCATTTTAGGTAGATTCCCTTTTTGTTTTTTCGCATGCCACAAACGGATATTGGGCGCAGTGCTATGTCATGGAGTGAGACTCTTCAGTGATGGACCGGTCACCGGTCTGCCTCGGCTTGTTCGGTATCCTCTAGGATTATGAAAGTGGCTGTTCAACAAATTCGTATTCAAGTTCAATACAGTCGACTGATAACTGCACTTTTCACCTGATGGATCAGAAATGTTGTTGCATTGTCCAACATCAGGTACACAAGAATCTTAGGGACACTGACACCGTTCAACATTTGAATATCATTCGTTATCTGATCTGATTTCGGCGTGCGGTGGCATCGCATATCGTCATGCGGAGACTGAGACACACACTGCTCTGCCGTGCCTAGAGAGAACCGAACAGCGGGTATTCTGCCATCCAAGTAATGACATAATTTCGGTGTTCGGCCTTGGAAGACGTCTTTGTACCGTCAGCCGTTGTCGGATATTATGTAATATAAAGTAATAACATTGATCTTACCATATGTTTACTAGTGTCAGACATAAGAAATTTTAACTCCGATAGTCGCCGGAACGTACCTCCTAGGTAAACTTGCCAGGCAAACAGCCATGGTCCAGAACACGACACATTCTTGTTGAATGATTCGAAATTGGACGCTTCGAACAGTACAATAGACATTGTTCCGTAAGCGTGATCATCTTGCTCATAATTGCCAGTCGAAACAATAGCAAATAACACGACTGTTTGGTTCGCAAACCTCTTATAAACCATGAGGACCCTGTCTGCATTCCTTGTCCTCTTCCATTCCGGATTGTACTACTGTCTCTCTTACCCCTGAAGTCCTCATATAAATTCTTTGCGCTGGTCGTACATTCCTTCTGTCTTGCCCAAAAATGAAGGTTTCCCTCGCTCTTACTGCGCTTGTGTCCCTTGTTTCGGCTCGCCTACAGTGTTCACGGCGACCATCCAGCACGCCCTCTTATGCATATGGAGGTCCAACGACGACGCTCCCTGAGGGCTCCAAACCAACCTCGCCGGCGGGTTCTACCTCCGGAAATAAACTTGCTACTGGATGGTACCCTGGCTGGGTTGCGGGCAGTTTTCCACCCAGTCAGATTCCGTGGGCAAAGTACTCAGCTTTAACTTATGCCTTTGCGTACGTAGTCGTTATGAGAGTATGCAGCAGAGATCTTACCTGAAACATAATCTTTCAGTATCACAACTCCTGATGAAGCATTTATTCAAATACCGGACGATCCAAGTGTCCTCAAAGAATTTGTCTCCCAAGCTCATGCTCATGTACGTCTGCTCTTATGGTGTCCTAAGATGAAAGCTCACCTCGTCAAAGAATGTCTCAGCATTGCTTTCCGTTGGAGGCTGGACTGGTTCGCTATATTTCTCTTCTTCAGTTGCAACGTCCGAGAACCGCACTGCCTTTGCAAATGCTTTGATCAGCTTTGCGACTAAGAATTCACTTGATGGTCTTGATTTTGAGTGCGTTTTTCTGCAAGGATGCCTGGCAGTTCACATGTTGATTGTTTTTCATGCAGTTGGGAGTATCCTAACAAAGATGGCATTGGATGTAATGTTATCAACAGCAACGATGCTGCCAACTTTCTTGCACTACTAAAGGAAGTCCGTCAGAAAGCGCCACAGGGCTTTCTGCTTACAGCAGCTGTTTCTATTCAACCGTTTAACGGGCAGGATGGAAACCCTATGACTGATGTTTCTGGCTTTGCGCAGGTCCTGGATCACATTGGTGTGTCTCATCCTTCCCACTCCGTCGTAATGGTGCTGAAAGCGATATAGCCATCATGGCGTATGACATTTATGGGACTTGGTCTACTGTTGGTGCTGGTCCGAACGCTCCCCTTCAGGATTCATGTGCACCCAGCAAAAACCAGTTTGGGTCTTGTGAATCTGCTGTCAACGCTTGGACTGCGGCTGGTTTCCCTGCAAAACAGATCGCTCTTGGTGTGCCCAGCTATGGTCATAGTTACACAGTCGCGGGCTCAGCTATCAACGGCGATGCGCAAAAGCTTGCACAGTATCCTAGCTTTGATAAGAGCAAAGTCCCTTTGGGTACTGGTGAAACTTCCTACGCTAGTGAGTCGTTCATTGTCTGCACTGTTGAAATCTAGTATATCTGCGTTCTAGCAACCCCTGATGTTTGTGGCAACGAGCAGGGACCAGGCGGCATCTTCAATTATAACGACATGGTTCAGAGGGGCTTCATTGACTCTCAGGGAAATGGAAATAATGGGCTCCTCTTCCAGTTCGACAATTGTAGCCAGACTGTGGGCATCTGTCTATTGATTTGTGTTTACAACATGCTCATAAGGGTTGACAGGCATACATTTATAACTCTACTTCCAGCGTCCTGATCAACTACGACAATACCGATACCTACAGTACGTCCATAAGTGCGATCTTTGATCATTCGCTAATGTTGTGAACAGAGGCCAAAGGCAGCTTCATCGGTGCAAAAGGTCTAGCAGGCTTTGCTATGTGGTCGATAGACACAGATACTCGTGATGGCATTCTGGCTGATGCTATCAGATCCACCATGTGAGATGGTGAGATGTTCGTAATTTAATTGTCTGTCACTGGTTGCAGCACCGTTTCGTTCTTGTGAAGTACTTACTCTTATATTGACTTGTCGAAATAAAGTTGGTTTTGCTATCTGTATAACTACAATGGTTGTCAAATTCGATGACGTATGAATTGTGCGGGCGATGTTCTATAATTGCGGAATGAGCGAATATGCAATTGCATCTTTTCAGAAACGCATAATCAGTTTAAAACATATACTATTACATAATACTAATCTCCGTACCTTGCTCAGTCAGAGACACACTCAATGTCGATGATGTCCAAGAATTTTTAGTGTTATGTCAGTATTCATGAATCGAACCATGTACACGATACTGCCATATAAAATTCTACAGGTATTGCCTGATAATCCAGTGATGATCATGATAATTATTAGGTAATTATCCAATAACGCGCCAGGAGATTATCATTAATTTACTGGGCGCGGAGTGTCTGCCCTCCATTTCCTTCCTACCCATCCTTCTCTGAGTAACCACCATGTCTTCCAAAGGTCTGTCTCCTCCCCTGTTGGTGTGCTTGTCGCTCACGCTGTCTCTCCAGCCATTCGTGAATACGATGCCAAGCTCTTGCTCGCATATTGGCTTGAGCGTGCGCCTTCAGTGGCACCCCATGCGACGGTTGAGACCAAGTTCCAGTACCCTGCCGCTCGGGTTGCCCAAGTGTCTTGGGATCCGGAAACGAATACGATTACTCCGGATAACAAAATTCCGAACTGGGTTTTTACTACCAAGCTCGTTGCGAAGCCTGATCAGCTCATCAAGCGCCGTGGTAAGGCTGGGCTCCTCGCTCTCAACAAGAGTTGGCCCGAAGCCAGGCAATGGATCTCTGAACGAGCTGGAAAACCGCAAAAGGTAATGCATACATCAAGTTTTGTTATACACACACTACATTTCGCTTCATTCTTTTTTTTTTTTCTGATGCACCCGATAACAGGTTGAAGCTGTCTCTGGCACTTTGAACAATTTCATTGTCGAGCCTTTCCTCCCCCACCCTTCCAATACTGAGTATTATGTTTGTGTCAGTTCTCAGCGCGAGGGTGATCGCATACTCTTCACTCATGAGGGTGGTGTTGACGTTGGTGACGTTGACGCCAAAGCCCTCGTCCTTGATATCCCTGTCAACAAACCCTTCCCCACTCGCCAAGTTATTGCTGCTACCCTCCTCAGTCATGTCCCTGCTGAGAAGAAGGATACCCTCACTGATTTTCTGATTCGTCTCTATTCGGTCTATGTTGATCTCCACTTTGCGTACCTTGAGATCAACCCTCTTGTTGTCCTTGATGCCGTTGACGGTGGTGAGCCCACGATTCACTACTTGGATATGGCGGCCAAGCTCGATCAGACCGCTGAGAGTATCTGTGGGCCCAAGTGGGCTATCGCTCGTGATCTTTCTGTCTACGAGGGTGGAGATGCCATCACTACCAAAGGCGCTAAAGTTTCTGCCGACCGTGGGCCTCCGATGGTGAGCGCTTACTGCTCTTGTGACTCGGGTCTCTGATACGATGATTGTAGGTCTGGCCCGCACCGTTCGGCCGCGACTTGACCAAAGAAGAGGCTTATATTCAAAAGCTTGATGGTTCAACCGGTGCTTCTCTGAAATTGACGGTTCTCAATGCTGAAGGTCGTATCTGGACCATGGTTGCCGGTGGTGGTGCTAGCGTTGTCTACTCTGATGCTATTGCCGCACACGGCTATGCCCATGAGCTTGCCAACTATGGAGAGTATTCTGGTGCTCCTACCGAGGGTCAGACGTATGAATATGCCAAGACTATCAGTAAGTTATTTTGGGTGTGTCAAGACAAAAATACTTGTTGACAGTTCATCAAGTCGATCTGATCACTCGGGGAACTCCTCACCCTGATGGCAAGATCCTCATCATTGGGGGTGGGATTGCTAATTTCACCAATGTTGCGGCCACCTTCAAGGGTATCATTCGTGCCCTCAAGGAATACAAGAACCAACTCATCAGTCACAATGTCAAGATTTTCGTCCGTCGTGGTGGACCTAATTACCAGGAAGGTCTCAAGGCAATGCGCCTCCTTGGTGAGAGCCTTGGCGTTCCCATCCGTGTCTTCGGTCCCGACACCCATATCACCGAGATTGTGCCTCTTGCCCTAGAGATTGATATTTCCAAGTCTAAATCTCCTGCTCATGGTCTAAAGAGTGTCCAGCCAGTCACTCCACCCCCTCAAGTCGCTCCTGTTGGTGATAATGAGTCAACCGTCGGCTCTATTCACCCTGATGGTGGTCGCACTCAGCCCAAGGACCAGATCATTCATTTTGAGGCCAGCCAATCCCCTTCCACTCGTCCCTGGTTCAGGCCGTTTGATGCCCATACCCGTTCCTTTGTCTATGGTCTCCAGCCCCGTGCCATTCAAGGCATGCTTGACTTTGACTACTCTTGTGGTCGTGAAGCACCTTCTGTTGCTGCCATGATATACCCCTTTGGTGGTCACCATATTCAGAAATTTTACTGGGGTACCAAAGAGACTCTCCTTCCTGTATACACCAGTGTCAGCGAGGCGGTTTCCAAGCACCCTGATGTCGATGTTGTTGTCAACTTTGCTTCGAGCCGGAGTGTGTATTCTAGCACCCTCGAGTGCTTTGAGCATGCCCAAATCAAGGCTATCGCTCTTATCGCTGAGGGTGTTCCTGAGCGCCATGCTCGTGAGATCCTCTGGACGGCCAAGGAGAAGGGTGTCCTTATTATTGGCCCTGCTACCGTTGGTGGCATCAAGCCTGGTTGCTTCAGGATTGGTAATTCTGGTGGTATGATGGACAACATCATTGCATCCAAACTTTACCGCTCTGGCTCGGTTGGTTATGTATCGAAGTCGGGTGGTATGTCCAATGAGCTGAACAACATCCTTTCTCTCGTTACGAATGGCACTTATGAGGGTATTGCTATCGGTGGTGATCGTTACCCAGGTTCCACTTTCATTGACCACCTCCTCCGTTATGAGGCAGACCCTGAATGCAAGATGCTTGTCCTTCTCGGTGAAGTTGGTGGTGTTGAGGAGTATCGTGTCATTGAAGCTGTTAGGAGTGGCAAGATTAAGAAGCCCATTGTTGCCTGGGCTATTGGCACCTGTGCCAAGATGTTTACTACTGAGGTGCAGTTTGGTCATGCTGGATCTATGGCGAACAGCGACATGGAAACGGCCGACGCGAAGAACCGTGCTATGAGGGCTGCTGGATTTATCGTACCAGACACCTTTGAAGAACTTCCTCAGGTCATTCAAGATACCTATGAGGCGCTTGTCAGGTCTGGTGTTATCGTTCCTCAGAAGGAGGTTGATCCGCCTGTCATCCCTATGGACTACAAGTGGGCTCAGGTGACTTCAAATGCTGAATCACTGCGTTGAGTGGTATGCTCATGATTGATGCGCAGGAGCTTGGCCTCATCAGGAAGCCTGCTGCTTTCATCTCTACTATTTCGGATGAACGTGGCCAGGAACTTCTTTACGCTGGCATGCGTATTTCTGAGGTGTTCAAGGAGGAAATTGGGATTGGTGGTGTTGTCTCTCTTCTCTGGTTCAAACGCCGTGTGTTTTCTGCCAGTTGTGTTTGTTAATCTTGGACTAAACCTACAAATTCAGGTCTCCCGCCTTGGGCAACCAAGTTCATTGAAATGGTTCTCATGCTTACCGCCGATCATGGTCCTGCCGTATCTGGTGCTATGAACACTATTGTTGCTACTCGTGCTGGGAAGGATCTTATCTCTTCGCTGGCTTCTGGTCTCTTGACCATCGGCTCTCGGTTTGGTGGTGCTCTTGACGAGGCTGCTGCAATGTTCTCACAAGCTCGTGATACCGGCCTCACCCCTCGTGAGTTTGTCGACAATTGCAGGAAGGCGAACAAACTCAGTGAGTACTTTTCTCGCTCTACATTGGAGTTTGATACTGATATTTTATGTAGTTTCTGGCATTGGTCACAAGATCAAGAGCGTCAATAATCCTGATCTACGTGTTGAGCTCGTCAAGGAATATGTGCACAAGCACTTCCCTAGTCATAGCTTGCTCGACTATGCTCTTGCTGTTGAAAAAGTGACCACTGGTAAGAAAGATACGGTGAGTAACGTTTTTGATGCCTAATTTTATGTTATTTATTTGAGGATTCTTGTAGCTTATCCTGAACGTCGATGGCTGCATTGCTGTCTGCTTCGTTGACTTGCTCCGTGATAGCGGTGCCTTTACCCCTGAGGAGGCTGACGAGTACATCAAGATCGGTACTCTTAACGGTCTGTTCGTTCTTGGTCGCAGCATCGGCTTCATTGGTCACCATCTTGACCAAAAGAGGTTGAAGGCACCTCTCTACCGTCATCCTGCTGATGATATTTTCATTAACATGGCTGATGTGTCGCAGCCTCGTGTGTTGGGTCGTATGCAATAGACTAACTGACTCACGACAAAATTACTAATGAGCTGGGTTTTTTTTTGATTTCGTTCATATGTGCTGTATATCTTTTGTTGGTTACTATTTGTCCTTTTTCCTTCCCATTTGGCATTTTAATCGTAACGGTCGGATCGCTGTCTCCCTCTTTCTCTGTATCAAATACGCAATAGACCTCATCGTTTCTTTTTTGGGATTCTGAGAAAGATGCAATTTTTTTTTGGGTGTGGAATGGGAAACCAGATGCCCATTGTATAAATACCACAATAATCTATTAATACACTTGGTGATAAGTTGGCGATGTATTTGGGTTTTGCGGACATGAACTCGATTACTGGGACGTAGTTTGACTTGTATGGAGATCAGCAAGAGATATGGAATGATATCTGCATTTTTTCGGGTATGTAGGTCCTGTTCATGAACCATAGGTTCCTAACGACCGGTGTATGTATAGGAGTTACAGTGTAGGGACAGAATCACCACGTCACGTTTCGAATGTATGAGTAGTAACCGGTGTCTGACAGACGTGAGCGAAATTTTGTGAGAAGTTGAAAAAATGAGATCATGAACAACATAACAACGTTGTGCGAATGTCGAGACTTGGTAAACATGGTGTTTTCTGAAAAAGGCCGGCTTGTGATTTGTGAAATAAATGAGAAAAAGTCGATGGTGTGATGATACACAACCAGAGAGATAAGATGATGATGTGGAATGTTCGATTGAGTCGAACATGCTCTTTGGTGGATGTGGTAGTGAAAATTTGAGATTGGAGGAAGGATGGATTGCATGTTGTTGAAATCCTTGATCATGGGGAGAGAGGTATTGAGTTACCTCGAATAGGGAGACTTGATACGGATCCGTGCAGGGTCACATTTGCGTCCAGGATTATGAGCAGTGAAGAATGGTTCGGGCTTGAGTGTTTTGGTGGGTTCTGAATGTCCTGGGACGTGACCGTGGTCCATGCGACACCTGAT
>Ga0153993_100034_pt1 | contig 39710 bp, 37 predicted proteins | sample TSNC077MetaG_FD_104706 | JGI IMG/M metagenome (GOLD analysis project Ga0153993, IMG submission 104706) | Attine ant fungus gardens microbial communities from North Carolina, USA - TSNC077 MetaG | ecosystem: Host-associated > Fungi > Mycelium > Unclassified | place: USA: North Carolina, Lumber...
CGCTCGTCCGGCGCGGTTCGCGGGGAGTCACCCTGACGGACGCTGGACGCGATCTCACCGGTCCGGCAGCCCAAGTACTTCGGGCGTACCGGGATCTGGATCACGCTTTGCATCCGTTGAACGTCGTGCAGCGTGGGAGGCTGACGGTCGTATGTCCGCGGACGCTGGCGCGTGATCCGGCGGCCACAGCTCTGGGTGCGTTCACAACCAGGTTTCCGAATGTTGCGGTGACGATGCTCAGCAACGACACCGACGGAATCGGAATGGTGGTCGCCTCGGGTCAGGCTGACGTAGGCATCGGGGTGGACGAGGTGTTCGACGAAGGTGTTGAACGAATTCTCCTCGGTCGGCAACGAATTGTGGCGCTGGTGCCGAGTGCACGAAGCAGCGGGGAGGGGGCAGATGAGTTGACCGATCTTCTTCGAATCGGGTTGATCGCCAGCCCGCGTGGTGATGTGACACGGCGGCTATTGGCCGAACGCCTTGGCGAACGCACGGTGGACGAGGCCGTGGTTGCGGAGACCATTTCTGCAGCCTCGATGATTCCCCTTGTGCGCGCAGGCGTCGGGGTTGCATTCCTTCCCGAATCCGTTGCCGACACCGTCGGAGAAGGTGTGGTGCTTCGTCGTACTCGCCCCCCGCTCAGTCGCGATCTGTGGATGTTTCACGGTTCGACGCCATCGCCTGCGGCACAAGCGTTTATCGAAACGACGACTCGATTGCGTGACGAGGGTGGACTGGGGAATGCCGGATGAGCAACTTCGGCGAGGCTGCGAGTCCACGAATCGATCCGCAGCAGCTACAAGACTTCCTCGCAGTCGTCGAACACGGCAGTATCACGGCGGCAGCGGCGTACCGGTTCACGGGAACATCGAGCGTCTCTCAATCGATTGCGCGACTTGAAAGACGCGTCGGAGGAAAGCTTTTCAATCGGGGGCGGGCCGGCGCGACATTGACTGCACGCGGACGAAATTTCATCGATCCAGCCCGCGATGCGTTGGCCGCGCTCGACCGATTGGTGATCGACAGCGAGTCGGTGCTGTCAGCTTTCCCTCACCTCAGCGTCGCCACGACGGCGAGCCTTGCGGACGATCCCACCGCGGTATTGCTCGGAGCGCTGCGTACCAAGGTGCCGAACCTGAGGATCACCATCTCGGATCCGCCCGGGTCGTCAGTCTCCGACGCAATTCACCCGGTCATGGCCGGCACAGCGGACGTGGCAATCATGGAGTCGCCGCCTACCGGTGTCCCCGGGGCGCGAATCGTTCGCCTTCCGGACCACAACTTGCGACTCGTCTGCCCGCCCGGCACTCCAGCCCCGGTTGACGGAGTGTTCGTTGGCGAAGACCTGATGCGCATCGGCCTGGTCGTCGCACCACGGTTCGAGACATCTGACGTGTATCGCCACCTGCGTTCGATCGAACCTCGGATCGACCACGCCTTCGTGATGAGGTCACAGCACCGCGACGCCTTCGCGGATTTCGCGTATGAAGGAATCGGTGCTGTGATTCTCGAACTCTCGAGTGCTGAGCGCGCATCCCAGCGCGGTTGCACGGTCGGCGAGATACTCGAGCTTCCACCGCGCAAGATCGCAGCCGTGGCAAGGGATGGCCAGAACACCCAGATCGTCGAACACTTCCTTCGGCTGTGCGCCGAGCAATCCGTGCGGGAGCCTTAGGCAGAGGTGATTCTCTCTTTGAACTCTGGGTATTCGCGGCGGCCGGCTATCTGTCGGGAACGATGATTTTGTGTTCAGACACAACACTTCTGGCATAGTCCGTTTTCTCGAACAAAGCCGACGGGCCGCCTTCCGGAAACTATGTAATACACGTCACTCTGGGTCGACAATTCACCGAATGTGGTTCACCTACCGAATACAGGACCCCGAGCGTCCCGTGATCGAACCGTCTGCACCGAAATTGCCGCAACTTCGAAAGGTCGACCTTCATGCGAAAATCTCTGCAATTGTTCGCGAATGCTGTAGCGGCGGTTGCGCTGTGCGCGACACTCGGACTCGCGGGCCCGGCCGGAACGGCCGCCGCAGAGACGCCCGGCATCCCGAGCGTCGGTCACGACTGGGCGAGCGCAGGGCCGTACACGCCGACTGTGTCGATCGGGCTGGTGCACACTCTTTACTACCCGCGTCAGCTCGGCGCACGAGGCGAGAAGCATCCGGTTGTGATCTGGGGGAACGGGACCGGCGTGCTCCCCGGCGCTTACACCTCCTTGTTGCGCCACTACGCCAGCCATGGATTCATCGTGGTCGCCGCCAATACCCCGGCAAGTAACTTCGCCATCACCATGCGGTCGGGAATTGATCTCATCGAAAGTAAGGCAGCCAACCCATCCAGTGTCTTCTTCGGCAAAGTTGACCTGGAACATATTGGTGCGGTGGGGCACTCGCAGGGCGGATCTGCGGCGATCAATGCCGCGATCGACGACCGCGTCGACACTGCCGTCGCGATCCAGCCGGGCCCGCTCAACGATGTCGACCTCATCGACGAGCCGGTTCTCTATCTTGCCGGTCAGGCCGACGCGATCGTCTGGCCGGCGATCGTGCGGGCGATGTACGAGGATGCCGACCACGTGCCCGCCGAGTATCTGGAACTGCGCGGCGCGACGCACTTCGGTACGGCGATCACCGGTGGCGACATGCGCGGGCCGAGCACCGCCTGGCTGCGGTACTGGTTACTCGACGATCCGAACGCTCGCACCGAGTTCTTCGGGGCGAACTGCGGATACTGCACTGACACCCAGCAGTTCTCGGACTTCGACCGCAACGATCTGGCCCTGCAGGTCCCGGGCTGACCTGGTCACTGCCGGTGGAAGACAAAGTCCGGGTCGGGACGGTGTAGCCTGCTCGCGTCGCTATGATAGCCGTCACAGAGGGACGGAACTGAGCGCTGGGTTACACCCTCCTGATAGGGGATCGAACGATTTGACTGCGCAAGATCTGGGCACGCGTATGGAGCGCGCCCTCAAGCGGGTCCGGGTCTCGACAGGGGCCTCCCTTGCATTCGGTGGGCCCGTCAACAGAGCCGGAAACCTCCTTATCGAGCGCTTCGACGGTCCGACCCTCGGAGCGCTCCCCGGGCTGACGCTGGATCCGAGTGAGGGACTCGGCGGCAAGGTGGCGGTCATGCGCCGGCCGATCGCCGTGAACGATTATTTCGAGACCCAGGTGATCACACACCGATACGACAAGGTCATCCGAGCTGAGCGGCTCAAGGCGCTGGTCGCCACGCCGATCATTGTCGGGCGTCAGACGGTGGGAGTCATTTACGGCGCGTTTCGCACTTCCGAGGTCGTGGGAGGTCGCATCGAGGACACCGTCGTGCAGGAAGCGCGGGCGCTGGAGCAAGAACTGGCTGTCAGTGCCGTGACTTCGACGAACGGTGTGTTGTCCGAAGAAGCGACCGTGAATGCGCGTTTGCGCGAGCAGGTGCGATCGGTCTATGCGGAATTACGGCTCCTTGCCGGCAGTGTCGGTGATGCTGATGTGCGTGCGGCGCTCGTCAAGGCCGCAGCCCGGCTGGTCGACGAGGGGGGACGCTCCGAAAGCGTCGGCAGCGCTTCGCTCACGAAACGTGAAATCGACGTCCTGACGGTGGCCGGCGCGGGCATGACGAATGTTCAGATAGCCGGAGTGTTGGGTCTGGCTCTGTTCACGGTCAAGAGTTACATGAAGTCCGCTATGCACAAGCTCGGCGCGAGTACCCGGTTGGAGGCTGTTGTCCTTGCTCGTCGGGACGGCATGATCGCGTGACCGTCAGGCTCACACCGTTGGGACGGTTGCCGGGACCATGAGTGTGGTTCCGGCAACCGCCGGTCAGTGCAGGTACTGTTCAGCGGTTGATCCGGGGAAGTACCAGACGGCTGGGGTGGTCGGGTCCGGTGAGGATGGTGTTGTGCGCGACCACGGCGTCGTCGATGGATTCGCGACTGATGAAACCGCCGGTGTTGGTGTTGCGGTCGTAGTGAGGGAAGTTACTGCTGGAGATGTCGACGCGGATCCGATGCCCAGCACGAAACACGTTGGACGTCGCGGCCATATCGATCTCGACTTCGTAGACCGCTCCCGGGACCAGGTGTTCTGGGCGATCGAGGCCGTTGCGGTAGCGGGCACGCAGGATGCCGTCGCAGAGGTTGATGGCTTTCCCGTCAGGAAATACATCGACGAGTTTGGCGGTGAAATCGGTGTCGACTGCGTCGGAGGTGACGAACAGCGTTGCCCTGACGTATCCGGTGACCTCGGTGTCCTCATCGAGTGCTGGGCCGGTGAAGCACAAGACATCCGGTCGCGATGCAACCTCCTTCTGGTCAACGGGACCGTTGAATCCGAACCGCGCGGGCATGCTCGGTCCACCTGCAGTGGGTACCGGGTCTCGTGGGTCGTACCGGTATCGAGACTCCGACGCTGCCCCCGGTCCGCCCAGCAGCAGTTCTCCTCGGCCGTTCGGGGCATCACCGGAGAGGAAGTAGTCGACATATGTCGTGTCCGGTAGCGGCCAGTCCTGTTCGTCCCGCCACTGGTCGATTCCCATGACGAACAGCCTCACCGGCGCGGGTGACGGCGCGGGTGCATCAGCTCCCGGGCGTAGCCACCGATTGAAATGCTGCAGGTGCGCACCGGTCAGGTCGCACGCTGCGGCGGCTCCGATGGCGCCGAAGTCGCGGTCGGGAAATTCGGAGGAGTAGTCCAGTTCGTGAATCCAGGGGCCGACGACAAGACGTGATCCTGTTCGAGCTTCCTCCGAACCAGCCTCTCTCCGGAACCTTTCGAAGTCGCGTAATTGCTCGACGATGAATATGTCGTACCAGCCGGCGATGGAGAGGACGGGCTGGGTCATCTCGGGAACCGAAGTGGTGAAGTCCTGTTCCTTCCAGAATTCGTCGTAGTCGGGGTGATCAAGAATCTCGCTCATCCACTGCTCGAGGGGAAGCAATGGGTGGGTCGAGATCGGTGTGTGGTCGTTGAGAGAAAGTCCACGACCGTTGAGCAGACCGCCGCCCAAGTCGAGCACGCGATCGAGGCTGCCCCGCCCTGCAGCAAGCTTCCTGCGCTCGTTGCTTGCGTTCATAGCTGTAGGCCAAAACGTTGAAAAGCTTTGCGAAAGCGCACCGCCGGGGTGATACCACAAACCTCGGTACCAATTCATCGCCGTCTCTTTCACCACACTGGCTTTCAGCGCGGGATGTCCCGTGGACGCGGTCGCCCACTGTGTCATTCCGCAATACGACGGCCCATAGGTGCCGACCTGTCCGTCCGACCACGGTTGCGAGATGATCCATTCCACGGTGTCGTAGCCGTCCTCCGGTTCGTTCGTTTTGGGCCGAAATTCCCCCTCCGACTTGAATGTTCCACGGCTTTCGACCCATACGACGGCGTAGCCCGCGTCGACGAAAGGTAGGACTTCGGTGGGTCCGGCGCCGTGGGATGCGAGCCCGTAGGGAGTGCGCAGCAACAGGGTGGGGGCGTTGCCTTCAAGGGGTTGGAATACGAGAGCTGCGAGTGTGACGCCGTCCCGCATGGGAATTTCGACGCCGGAGTTGTACACGTGTGCCATGAAGTCTCCTTGGATGGGGCGAATCGAATGTGTCCGACCCTCGACGTTCGACCGGGCTGGACCGATCTCGGTCGACACGAGGGTGAGGCATGAAGCACAGGGTTACCGGTGACAGTCACACTTCGTACCCTCCGAAGAGGGGGCTGAGGGAACCTGGAATCGATACCCTCTTCGGAGGGTGGTGACAGTGCCGAACGCGGGCAAAGCTATCCGTCTTTGTCGGATCTCCCCGGCCGCAAACTCGGCCCAAGACCTGGAGTGCGCATGATCATCCCGCTGACCATCAGTGATTTCCTCGACCGGGCGGTCACTGTCTACCCCGATCGAGTCGCCATCGTCGACGAGCCGGATCAGCCGGCGCAGTCGTGGGGCGAGATCACGTTCGCCGACCTCGGCGACCTCGCTCGTCGGCAAGCGGCGACGCTCGACGAGTTGGGCGTCCCGGTCGGTGGTCGCGTTGCCATCGTCTCGCACAACGCGGCCCGATTCCTCGCCTCGTTCTACGGCGTCGCCGGATGGGGCAGGGTGCTGGTGCCGATCAACTACAGGCTCAGTGTTCCGGAGATCCAATACATCGTCGAGCACTCGGGGGCCGAGGTCCTGTTGGTCGACCCCGAACTCGAGCACCTTGTTGCCGAGGTGCCGTGCAAGCGCACGTTCGTCCTCGGCCGAGACGATGATCGGATCTGGGGGCCGAATGCCGATCCGAGGCCGTGGGTCGCGGACGCGGCGACGAAGGAGAACGCGACCGCCACGATCAACTACACCTCCGGAACCACTGCCCGTCCCAAAGGTGTGCAGCTGACGCACCGCAGCAACTGGATCAACGCGGTTGTGTTCGGTTGGCAGGCAACCGTTACCGATCGAGACGTCTACCTGCACACGCTCCCGACCTTCCACGCCAATGGCTGGGGACACCCCTTCGTCACGACGGCAATCGGCGCGAAGAGCGTCGTCCTGCGCAAGGTCGACGGTGCGGAGATCCTGCGCCGCATCGAGGAGCACGGTGTCACGTATCTGTGTGCCGCGCCGGCTGTCGTCTCGGCGATCCTGGACGCCGCCAAGACGTGGGAAGGCGAAATTCCCGGCCGCGACCGGGTGCGCATCATCGTCGCCGGCGCCCCACCCCCGACCCGAACGATCGAGCGGATCAGGGTCGACCTTGGTTGGGAGTTCATTCAGATCTACGGTCTCACCGAGACGTCGCCACTGCTCACGATGTCGCGCATGCGTTCCGAGTGGGACGACCTACCGGTGCCCGAGCAAGCTCGACTGCTCGGGCGAGCGGGCGCACCGGCCATCGGTGTGCAGATCAAGGTCGACGACACCGGCGAAGTGCTCGCACGGTCCAACCACATCCTCGCGTCGTACTGGGAGAATCCCGAGGCGACAGCGAGTGCGCTGGAGGACGATTGGTTCCACACCGGCGACGGCGGCACTTTCGAGGACGGTTACGTCACGATCGCCGACCGGAAGAAGGACGTCATCATCACCGGTGGCGAGAACGTGACTTCGATCGAGGTCGAGGACGCGCTCATGTCGCATCCAGCGGTCAGGGAGGTCGCAGTCATCGGTATCCCGGACGAGAAGTGGGGTGAATTGGTAACTGCGCTCGTCGTGCTCGACGAGAGCGCGGAATCGATCGACGAAGCAGCACTCATCGCCCACTGCCGCACGCGACTTGCCGGCTACAAGTGCCCGAAGCGGGTCGAATTCCGTCCGGAGTTGGCACGCACTGCTACCGGGAAGATCCAGAAGTTCAAGCTTCGTCAAGAGTTCTGGCAAGGTCGGGATCGGCAGGTCAACTGACTTCGGCGAATGTTGCGGCGGTTGATATCTGGCGAGAATCTGAGCGTCAGATGACGACGTAGCCGTACATTCGTTCGCCTTCGGCCACAGCTCTGGCAGCTAGTTCGGCGAAGGCGGTCAGGAACGGCAGCGTGTTCTCCGACGGCTCACCCGTCTCGTCGATCGCCCAGGCTGCCGCAGCAGCGGCGACACCTTCAGCGTTCAATTCCGCTAGTGCATCACGTAATTCGTCGGCAACCGTGAGCACGAGGGTGTCGCCGTCGTCGCTCATTGCGACGAGTTTCCCGCAGCGTGGACCTTTTGCGACTTCGTCGTAGGGTCGATTGGTGAGGGATGCTTCCAGCCGGCCGAGTGCGACAACTGGATCGACACCCTTCGCCTGTAGAACTGGAGTTCCGCTCGCAGCCAGCTGGATCCGCGGGCGAGAGGCATCGTTCGCCTCGATCGCCGCTGGTTCCAGGTCGACGAGTCCTTCGAGTGCAGATTCGGCGTGCTCATCCGAGGGCGCCGTGAAGTAATCGGTGATCGCAGACATGGCGTGATCATCCCACACACGATGCGCACCAACGCCCCGGAGTCCTTCCGCGACTTGACTGATCGCCGTCAGGTTGGACAGGTGTGTGCTTCCTCGATCGCCTTCGCGAAAGCGCGAAGTCGTGGGCTTTCGAGATCGGTTCGCCACACCAGTCCCAATGCAGATTCAGGTAATCCGTTGATCGGCACGAATGTGATGTCCGAGCGCTGGCTGTATGCAGCGGTAGCGGCACACAGGATGAGGCCGACTTGGCTGAATGCGACCTGCGACAGGCCTTCTTGGACGGTGCTCGCCCCACCCTGCGTGGGAATCGTGGCTCCGCCCGGCGTTGTGCTCGGGGAATTCACACGCTGCCAATAGTCAGGGGCGGGTCCAGTGATCGGTACCAGGCATATCTGCGCTAAATGCTCGGCGTCGATCACGTCCAGTTCACTGAACGGGTGATGGACTGAGACGGCCAGTGTCTGGGGCTGTCGAGAAAAGACGAGCCCGGTTGTCAGTTCGGGCTCATCCACGGGGAGAAGGGCTACCGCCGCATCGATTCGCCCGGCGAGTACATCACTGAACGGATCACCAAGGGGTAATTCCTTGATGGTCACGCATATTTGCGGATGTTGTATCTCGAAGCGAGAGACGGCCGTCGCGATCGAATCGTAAATTGCTCCTTGGAAACCCACCCGAAGTGGTGTCGGTATGTTGCGCGCCTTCGTTCGAGCGTCGTCGATCACTGCTGCGAGTGCTCGGTGGGCGGGAGCCAGCGACGCAAGAAATTCGGCGCCGAATTCAGTGAGGTGCACGCGGCGACTGGTCCGCGCTACGAGGCTTGTGCCGATACGACGCTCCAACGCGCTGATCAGCTGACTGACCCGACTCTGGGAGATGAACAACCGTTCTCCGGTGCGACCGAAGTGCAGTTCTTCAGCGAGTACGAGGAAGCACTCGATCTCACGCATCGGAAGTTCCGACATATTTCACTCCGATCCACGACTCGTTCGCGCACTCCATCCTTGCTCATCGATGAATTGGGCTAATGGTTGGATGAGCGATTCGCCGTTGATCCGGTGGCCTGTGAGAGCTTCCCTGGTTACATGCCACATTCCGCGCCCGGGCAGCACAGCCCTGCGCCCACATCCCCAACCCACGCACACGTCACCGAGAACCACTGGGCTGCTGTCGCCCTGATCGCAGCGTCCACCTTCGTCGTTGTCGCGGCAGAGATGATGCCGGTCGGGCTACTCACCCCGATCGGTGCTGCTCTGGTGGAAAGCGAAGGGACCATCGGGCTCTCACTGGTCATCACCGGGTTGGTGGCAGCGGCCACTGCGCCGTTCGTGCCCGTTGTGACCCGGCGCTTCTATCGTCGGTCGACGCTCATCGTCTTGATGCTGTTCGTCGCAGCGGCGAACGCCCTCACGGCCCTTGCGCCGAGCTTCGCTGTCCTCGCTGTGGCTCGCGTCCTTCTAGGGGTGAGCATGGGCGGAGTCTGGGCACTCGCCGCGAGCCTGGCTCCCAGGTTGGTGGAGACCAGATCCGTCGGGTTGGCGACCACGATCATCTTCAGCGGAATCGCCGTCGCCTCAGTTCTCGGTGTTCCTGCTGGGACCTACATCGGGGCGGCGGCCGGGTGGAGCGTCGCTTTCTGGGCTCTCAGCTGCGCCGCGGCGGTGATCGCGCTCGCCATGTTCGCTGTCCTGCCGACGATGCCGGCCGATCAAGCCTTGTCGCTCGGCAGTCTCCTGGAGGCTTTTCGGAACCCAGGAGTCCGGGTCGGAATCGCAATTACCGCTCTCCTCGTCACCGCTCATTTCGCGGCCTACACCTATGTGCGTCCGGGACTGGAGTTCTTTGCAGGGGCGAACGCTTCGCAGGTCGGCACCATGCTCCTGATCTACGGTGCCCTCGGTGTCGTCGGCAACTTCATTGCCGGGCCATTCGCCGCCAAGTCTTCGAAGACGGTGGTCGTCGTCCTCAGCGTGGGAATAGCGTTGACACTCGCCCTGTTTCCGATCTGGGCCGCCACCTTGATCGCCGGCGCTCTGCTCATGGCAGTATGGGGTTTCTTCTACGGCGGTGTATCCGTGAGTACTCAGACATGGATCGCGCACGCAGCTCCCGCACACCGAGAGGCTGCATCCGCCCTCTGGGTCGCAGTCTTCAATGCAAGCATCGCCCTCGGCGCGTTCGTGGGCGGACGCGTTCACGACCACTCCGGTCCCCGATCGGTCTTCTGGATCGCAGCGGGAATCGCCACTCTTGCAATGCTGCTCGCGGTAATCCGCAATCCTGTCGCGGCAAAACAGGAACAGACAACGTAGCCGACCACACAAATTTTTCACGCAGGCAGGACAACAGATATGCGCGCGATGTCCGATGTGACCTTCATGAACGTGACCGAGATGCTCGGCCGCTACCGAGACAAATCGCTGTCTCCGGTGGAAGTGCTCGAGTCCACCATCGAACGTATCGAGGCGCTCAACCCAACCGTGAATGCAGTGGGACATACGTTCTTCGATGCTGCACGGGCACAAGCGAAATCAGCCGAACGTCACTACGCCCGCGGCTGGGATGACGGGCTTCCGCTCGCCGGTGTTCCCGTTGTGGTGAAAGAGGACGAACCAGTGCAAGGTCAACCGTGGACTCAAGGGTCCAAGGTCTATGAGGATGTGATCGCCACTCACACTTCGACTTTCGTGCAGCGAATCATCGACGCCGGTGCCATCGTCCACGCGCGATCGACCGCCCCGGAATTCTCCTCGGCCGCGTTCACGCAGTCCGAGTTGTGGGGCGTCACTCGCAATCCGTGGAACACGAAATACTCCTCCGGTGGGTCTTCCGGCGGATCGGCAGTCGCACTTGCCACGGGGATGGCGCACTTGGCTACCGGCTCCGATGTTGCGGGATCGATCCGAACTCCGTCGTCGTTCAACGGAATTGTCGGGTTCAAGCCACCACACGGACGTGTTCCGGTCGATCCTCCCTTCAACCTCGATCGCTACTGCCACTGCGGTCCGATGGCTCGCACCGTAAGCGATTGTCTCACAATGCAATCAGTCATCGCGGGACCGACCTCCACCGACATTGCCTCGCATGTACCGGTATCGCAGTTATCTACCTTCGCGACGCGTTCGTGCACAGGCATGCGTATCGCCGTGATTCCCGCGTTGGGTGACTGGCCGGTTGCTTCGGACGTCGCCGAGAACACGGCGAAGTTGGTGGATACTCTCACTGCGCTGGGCGCACGCGCCGAGATCGTCGAAGTCGACCTGTCACGCGCTGCAATCATGCGCGCTGCTGCCATTCACTACGACCACGTATTCGGTGCTTCGATTTCTGCCGAAGCGTCCGCGCACCCCGACAAAGTCACGGAGTACGCGAAGGAATTCGCCCGATGGGCACGCCGCACCCGTGGTGACGCGACTTTCCTCGACGGACTCGCGATCGAAGCCGAACTGTATTCGTCGATCGGGTCTCTGTTCGACACCTATGACGCATTGATCACTCCGGCAGTGGCGACGGACGGGTTTCTTGCCGGTGACGACTACGTCGGGCACGGAATCAAGGTGGCTGGAACAGAATTGGAGTTCTATCTCGAGGCTGTACCGGCAATCACTTTCAATATCCTGAGCAGTTGCCCGGTGTTGACAATCCCCACCGGTTTCGCTCGGAACGGAATCCCCACGGGCACACAGATCGTCACGCGGCCGTACGACGACCATACGGCCTTCTCGATTGGTCTCGCCCTGGAAGGGGTTTTGCCCTTTCCGAGCGAACATCCGAACGGTCGCGCTTTCTCGTGAGTACCTCGACTCACCTCGGTGGTCGATAGGATTCTCGGACGTGGCGGCCGTCGACGGAGACCAACGATCTCTTTCGAGTCAACGGGAGATCTTTGGTGTTCGGCGAGTTGTTGTTTCGTCGATCGACACTGATCGCCGGCTCACGTGAGTGCGTCGAAGTAGGCGAGCATCGCCATCTCTCGCAGCGGCATCGGTAGGGCGTCGAGCACGAGGTGCGTCTTCGTCGACGGCTTCCCGTCCTCGAAGCTGTCCATCACGACGGGCACGATGTCGGCGAAAGTAGTGTCGGCGGGCAGGGCGTGAATCTCGGCGAGGCGCTCCGCCGGAATCAAGGGGTCACGAAGTCGCGCTGCGTCCAAGGCCTCTCGCATGACGTCGATGAACTCGGCCATGTAATCACCATGCTGTTTCGCGATCGTGAAGTGGATGCTCGGAGGAACGCCGGGCTGCGTCAACTGTGGCTGCATGGTCCAGTTCCGCTTCGCGAGTTCGTCGATCCAGAGGAAGAAGTCGACGCCCTCGTCCGCGTCTGGATCGGTTGTGATTGCAGCGAGCGTGGATTCGGGCTTCCCCATGATTCGCAGCCCTGGTATCGCGGCGACCCCCGCCTCCAGTTCCCGGCGAATCCGCAGACCCTCTTCGACGAGATGCATGTAGCCGTCGTCTCCGATGTGTTTGACGATCGACCATGCTGCGGCGAGCAACCCGCCTGGTTTCGAACTCATCACCGTGGAATTGACGATCGGGTAGCCGGTCCAATTCGCGTGTGCGAAGAACTGTGGAAGACGTAGTTCGCGACTGCGATACAGAACGAGCGAGCATCCTTTGTTCGTGTACCCGTACTTCTGCAGGTCGACGGTGATCGAGCTGACGCCGGGAACTCTGAAGTCCCACAGCGGAATCTCGCATCCTTGCCGTTCGGCGAACGGAAGAACCCAGCCACCGATGCAGGCATCGACGTTGAGGCGAATCCCCTGTTCCAGGCAGAACTCACCGATCTCTTCGATCGGATCGATCACGCCCTGCCCGTACTGGGGTGCCGACAGAACCACGAAGATCGTGTTCTCGTCGACGGCCGCTTTGACTGCAGCGACGTCGGCCTTGTACGTCTCCGGGTCCACCGTCGTAGTCCGGGCCTCGACGCCGAGGTAGTGCGCAGCCTTCCACCATGCCGCATGGGCCGAGATCGGAAGCACCATGTTCGGCCGCGTGATGTGCTTCGCTCCGTCTCGTGCGGCCTTCGTGGCCATCATGATGCTTTCGCTGCCACCCATGGTCCAGCTGCCGGTGGCGTCGTGGGGCGCGTGCAGCATGTCATTCGCGGCGCGGACCAACTCCTTCTCCAGCGCATAGACGCTCGGAAACGTCGACGAGTACAGGGGATTCACATGTATGTACATTCCGAAGGCATCTGTTGCGACCTTCTCGACGGTGTCGAGACCAGTGTTGTACATGTTCACCATGCCGGGACGATCTGCGTACGGGTCATCCACTCGATGCCGTTCGGCAAGCTCCGCCAGCACCTGGTCGATCGGCACACCGTTTTCCAACACGTCTTGACTCCTCTTGTGTGTCAACTTGATTGGGTCGTCGGCGATGTCAAGCCGAACTAATCGAAGAGGATCGTCGGCGCACCGGCGAACAAACGAACCGATACGTGAGAACCTTTCACATATGGTGAACGTGACACTCTGTCATGTCAAGGGGCGAAGGCCGTATATTCTCGTATCCATGACGGAGATTGCACGATGACGACCGACGCCGTTCCCTCCCGTCGCCTTCCGGAACAGCAGCGCAGCAAGGCGCGCGTCGAGGCCATCTTGGATTGTGCGGCAGAACTCATCGCGCGCGACGGCATCGATGCCATGACCATGAGTGAACTGGCATCGGCAGCAGGCCTTCGGCTCCCGTCGATTTACCGATACTTTCCGGGAAAGGCCGCCATCGTGCAGACGCTGCTCGAGCGATACGAAGGCCTGGTGCGTGCCCGTCTCATCGAATCGATCGCTCCCGCCGGGACGGTGCAAGACGCACGCGAAGTCATCAGTTCCATTGTCCGCGGCTACTGGCAGATCTTCCGCGACGACACCACGTACGCGGCGGTGTGGTCAGCAGCCGTCGCAAACCCCGACCTCGCTCGGATCGATGTGGAGAACACACGTCAGACCAGTGCTCTCATCGCTGACGTTATCCGCGGCGTGGTGCCGGAGTCGATGCAGTACGACGTCGATCAGCTTGTCTTCACGTGCAATCACATCGCGGGCTCGACCGTCCGGTTCGCGACTCTCCTCGCTCCTGGCGAAGCTGAACGCATCGTCGACATGTTGGTCGATCACATATTGCCGACTTCACTCGGTTTGTCCGGCACCGCAAAGAGTTGAGTGTCTTGCTTCCAAGGTCTTTCGAAGACTGCGCAATGAGCTTCACGCGGAAGGTTCCACACTGCGACGGGCCGGCTCACCGGGGCTGATCGGCACCGCTCCCACGCGGTACCCCCGCTCGTCGAGCAGGTGACCGTTGAGCTTCATCGTCCACAGCGAGATCACGCGATCTGCGATCGAGAGACCGGGAAGTGCTTCGCACAACCGTCCTTCGAGTCGCTGCGCGTCGTCCACGGACCGTGCCCACGCGACGATCAGCAAGTTGTCGCGACCAGTGACCCCCGTGCATCGACGGACCTCGGGCATAGCCGAGATCGTCAGTGCAGCATGGCCGATCTGAGACGGCGAAACCTGGGCCCAGAGGATGACGGTCACCTGGCTTCCGGAGAGAGGACGCGCCACCTCGCATCGGGGTCGGGCCATCCCAGCGGCAAAAAGTCGGCGCGCACGTCGTCGAATCGTGTCGACGCTGGCGCCACATTCTGCGGCTAATTCGGTGTACGACGCTCGACCGTCCACCGACAGTGCAACCATGATGCGTCGGTCCATGTCCGTCGGCCGAAACGCGCCGTGGTGATCCACCGTGATGCGCGTTGCCGCCAGAGCATCCGCCTGACTCGAACTCAGCGCACGCAACCGCCACCGACTGCCGCCGGTGTAAATCGTCCCGGCGAGCTGGATGCGGCTCGATACGACGCCGGCAATGGCACCCAACTCCTCGGTGGCCCACTGCGACAGGACGCTCAAATCCGTCACCATCACCGTGACCAGCAGGTCGCGCGCGCCCGTCACGTGTTCGATTCCGGTCACCATCCGCTGCTCGCTGAGCGCGTGCGCCACGGCTTGCACGCTGCCGTTGACACAGTCGATTTCCACGAAGGCAAGATTTCCCAGACCGGACGCGGCCAGGATCGGGCCAGGATTGCACCCGATCCATGCTGCACCGCGGTCGACCAGCCGGATCCATCGACGGGACAGAGTCACCGGATCGAGGTCGAGAGCCTTCCCGATCTGCGACCAACTTGCCCTCGGGTTGATCTGCAATGCGTGAACCATTGCCTGGTCCGCCGCATCGAGCATGTCGAATTCCTTCATTGATTCATCACTCATGCGAAATTCCTGCGAATTCTCGATCATTCCTAAGGGAAGCTTCATCATAGCTATCTAGATCGTTACCTACGACACATCGTGCCGGGCTGCGAGAACAGCAGATCGCACCTGCGCCTGTCTCCGGAAATTCGCGAGTCTTCCCCTGCCAACGAAAGGCCACATTCTGTGAACCTGAAAGATGACGCAGACGAGATGCAGGGCGACCTCGTCGCGCTGCGGCACGAGTTACATCGTGAGCCGGAGATCGGCCTCGAACTACCACGAACCCAGGAGCGGGTGCTCGAAGCGCTGCAGGGACTCCCACTCGAGATCTCCACCGGAACCTCGAGTACCTCGGTTACGGCCGTCCTGCGAGGTACAGCGAGGGATTCAGACGATACGACGACAGTGCTGCTGCGAGCCGACATGGATGCGCTTCCGGTCGACGAGCGCACCGGGGTGGACTTTGCCTCTACGAACGGAGCCATGCATGCGTGCGGACACGACTTGCACACAACCGCATTGGTCGGCGCGGCGAGGCTGCTCTCTCATCACCGCGATCACTTGGCCGGTGACGTCGTTTTCATGTTCCAACCCGGTGAAGAGGGCTGGGGTGGGGCCAAGAACATGATCGACGAGGGCGTGCTGGATGTATCCGGAAAGCGTGCCGACTACGCGTACGGACTGCATGTCATGGCCAACGGGATCCCGGCCGGACTCTTCGTGAGCAGGCCGGGGCCGATCATGTCGGCGTCGCACACGCTCGACGTGACGGTGCGAGGCGCGGGTGGTCACGGCTCGTCGCCGCACCGCGCGAAGGACCCGATCACGGCTGCGGCACAGATGATCACATCGCTGCAGGTCATTGTGACACGGGATTTCGACGCATTCGATCCGGTTGTCATCACCGTGGGGGTCGTGGATGCGGGCACGGCACACAACGTGATCCCCGATTCCGCACATTTCGGTGCCACCGTCCGTCACTGGTCGGCAGAGAACGAGGAACAACTCGGCGCAGTGATCCGCCGTGGACTCGAGGGCATTGCCGCCGCGCACGGCGTAGAGGTGGACGTCGATTTCCGTGCCCAGTTCCCCTTGACCGTCAACAATGCGGAAGAAGTTGCATTCGGTGAGGGCGTGATTCGTGAATTGCTCGGCGAGGAGCACTACCTGGAATCACCAAGACCGACAAGCAGTTCCGAAGATTTTTCCTATGTCTTGGACAGAGTGCCGGGGGCGTTCATCGGTCTCGGCGCTGCAATGCCGGGCTGTGATCCGATCGCTGCTCCGACAAACCATTCACCGCGTGCACAGTTCTTCGAGGGTGTGCTCGGGGATGCGGCCGCGGTCTATTCGGCTCTGGCTGTCGAAAAGCTGGCCGTCACCGCTGGAGGTACACGATGAGCGATCACCACGAAGAAGCCACACAGTCCTCGTCGAGGAAGAAGAACCTGAAGGTTCTGTTCGGAATCGGCACCGGAAATGCCATGGAGTGGTTCGACTGGAACATCTACGCTCTTTTTGCGGTGTTCTTCGCACCACAGTTCTTTGCCAGCGGAAGCCCGATGTCCGATCTGCTGAAGACTTTTGGAGTCTTCGCCGTCGGGTTCGTCGCCCGCCCATTCGGCGGAGTCCTCTTCGGTTTGATCGCGGATCGCCGCGGCCGACAGTTTTCGATGACCGTCGCAGTCGGGCTCGCCGCAGTGGGGAGTCTGATCATCGGCCTCACCCCAACGCACGAGACGATCGGAGCTTGGGCTGCCGTCGTCTTGGTGACGTGTCGAATGATCCAGGGTCTGGCTCACGGCGGAGAGTTGCCCTCGGCCAATACGTATATATCGGAAATGGCGCCGAGAGAGAAGCGCGGCTTGTGGGCCAGCTTGATCTACTTTTCCGGAACCATCGGCATCATCTGCGGCGCAGTTCTGGCGGCGGTCCTCTCGGGAATACTCACTGACGCCCAAATGAGCAGTTACGGTTGGCGAATTCCGTTCGTGCTCGGCGGAGTCTTCGGGTTGTTCGCGCTGTACCTGCGATCACGGTTGCAGGAAACAGAGATCTTCGAATCATCTGCCAAATCACAGAAGTCGGAATCGCAGAAGTCCAAGCCTTCACTGTGGTCGCAGATCCGTGAACATCGTCGTCTGCTGGTGCGAGTCGCTGCGATGACGGTCGGATCGACGGTCAACTATTACGTGTGGGCCGTGGCAACTCCGGCGTATGCCATCAGTGTCCACGGCGTGGATCCTTCGGGAGCAATGTGGGCGGGAGCCGCCGCCAATGTCGTGTTCATCATCATGTTGCCTGTCTGGGGAACCGTCTCGGATCGCATCGGCCGGCGCCCGGTGTTGATCTTCTCGGGAATCATGATGATCACCTTGCTGTTTCCGCTCACCTCCATCATTCGGGGGCAGGCGTGGCAGTTGTTCGTAGCAATGGCAATTGCCCTGGTATTCATGGCCGGCACCGTGTCCATCGGTCCTGCCGTGTTCTCCGAGATGTTCCCGACTCGCATGCGCGCGGTCGGAATCGGATTACCGACTTCCCTCGCCGTCGCAGTTTTCGGTGGTACGACGCCGTATCTACAGGCCTTCTTCGCCGACAAGGGAATTCCCGGCGTCTTCAACTGGTACGCCATTGTTCTGATGGCAATCTCGGTCGCCACCGTGATCTTCTTCCTGCCCGAGTCGAAAGGAAAGGACCTCACTGCTGCCGGCGAAGTTTCCGAATCCCTCTCCCCTTCCAGTGTTTAGCTCATCGATACGGAGCAGGTCTCCCATCACCCGAGAGGATTTGGCAGTGCCTGCAGAAGCAGCAGTGACACCGAATTACGAAGGACCACTGGCGGGTATAGTCGTCGTGGATCTGAGCAGGGCACTGGCCGGTCCGCATGCGGCCATGATGCTCGGGGATCTTGGAGCGCGCGTCGTCAAGGTCGAAACACCTGACGGCGGAGACGACACGCGTGGGTGGGGTCCACCTTTCGTCGACCCCGCCCAGGGCGAACGTGAATCGACGTACTTCCTGTCGGCAAACCGAAACAAGGAATCAATCGCCTTGGATCTCAAGTCCGAGAACGGTTGTCGAACTCTCACAGCCATCATCGCAAGCGCCGACGTTCTGATCGAGAATTTTCGCACCGGCGTGATGGACCGCTTGGGGTTCCCGATGGAAAGGTTGGCGGAGATCAATCCCGGACTGGTCGTGTTGTCGATCAGCGGATTCGGCCATGACGGTCCTGAGGGCGGCCGCGCCGGGTATGACCAGATCGCCCAAGGCGAAGCCGGATTGATGTCACTGACCGGTTCGTCACCCGATGACCCACAACGTGTCGGCGTTCCTATCGCCGATCTCCTTGCCGGAGTGCATGGAGCGTTCGGAATTCTTGCAGCACTCAGAGCGAGGGAGGTGACGGGCAGGGGACAGGTTGTCCGAACCTCCCTGCTGGCGAGTGTTGTCGGTGTGCACGCCTTTCAGGGGACGAGATGGACCGTCGCAGGGGAGATCGGCGAGGCTCAGGGCAATCATCATCCGTCGATCTGTCCGTACGGACTATTTCCGACGGCAGACGGTGCCGTACAGATCGCAGTCGGCAGTGAAGGCCTGTGGAAACGTTTCTGCGACGGATTCTGGATCGAACCGGATAGACACGGTATGGCGACAAACCCGGAACGGGTCGAGAACCGTGAGAAGGTCAACGAATTGGTCGAAGCGGTCTTCGGGGCCTACGGGACCGAAGAACTGTTGACGAAGCTGGAGGCCACCGGCGTTCCGGCGGGAAGAGTCCGAAACCTGCGTGAGGTGTACGAGTGGGAACAGACCCGCTCGCAGGGGCTACTCGTCGACGTCGATCATCGAACACTCGGGAGGCTGACCATTCCGGGACCACCGTTGCGGTTCTTCGACACTGACGGCACCGAGATTACTCGCACTGAACATCGACCGCCGCCGGTGCTCGGCGCGGATGGCGCAGAAATCTTGAAATGGCTAGGAGACCAAGGCAATGAACCGTCTGACCGCACACGAAATGATCGATCTCACGTTCGATCCTGACTCCTGGGCATCGTGGGATTCGAGTGTATGTCAGAGCGTGGCTCACGGCGCGTACGCAGACGAACTGGCAGCGGCGCGTGAACGGACCGGGCTGGACGAATCCGTGATGACCGGGTCCGCAACGGTACGTGGGCGCCGAGTCGCGGTACTGATCTGTGAGTTCGGATTTCTGGCGGGGTCGATCGGTGTAGCAGCCGGCGGACGCCTCGTCGATGCCATCGAGCGGGCGACGAGAGAAGCGCTACCTCTTGTCGCCCTGCCGGTTTCCGGTGGAACACGGATGCAGGAAGGAACGACGGCGTTCCTTCAGATGGTCAGGATCACCGGCGCCGTGACCGCCCACAAGGAAGCCCACTTGCCCTACCTGGTGTATCTCCGAAATCCCACCATGGGTGGAGTTTTCGCTTCTTGGGGTTCGCTCGGTCACGTCACGATCGCCGAGCCCGGGGCGCTCATCGGGTTCCTCGGTCCCCGGGTGTACGAAACCCTGTACGGCATCCCGTTCCCGCCGGGGGTCCAAACGGCCGAGAACCTCGAAGCGCACGGGCTGGTGGATGCCATCCGCTCTCCTGAAAAGCTCGCGGAGACACTGGATGTGTTTCTCAGGGTATTGACCTCGCGCCCGACACTCGGTGAGCGCGGACTGGCGCTCTCGAATGTCAGTGGCCCCGCGACACCCTCCTGGGAAACGGTTCTTGCTTCCCGCCGTTCCGGACGGCCGGGCGTTCGCGAGCTACTTGCCCATGCGGCCTCAGACGTGTTGCTCCTGAATGGAGCCGGGCAAAGTCAACATAGCCCTGCTCTGCTTCTTGCATTGGTTCGCTTCGGGGACATCTCGTGCGTTCTGCTCGGGCAGGATCGCCACGCCCAGACCGGACATCAGTCCTTCGGCCCGGCATCACTGCGTCAGGCGCACCGGGGAATCAACCTTGCTCGAGAGCTGGACCTGCCGCTCGTGACGGTCATCGACACACCCGGCGCTGATCTGTCGAAAGAAGCAGAAGAGGACGGACTTTCGACTCTGATTGCGAAGTGCCTGGCAGAACTCCTGGCGCTGAGGACGCCGACGGTATCGCTGCTCCTCGGCCAGGGTGCGGGTGGGGGCGCACTGGCGCTGTTGCCGGCGGACCGCATTCTCGCCGCTCAGCACGGTTGGCTGTCCCCGCTACCTCCGGAGGGTGCAAGTGCGATCATCTACCGCGATATCGTCCATGCGCCGGAGATGGTCTCGGCGCAGAACATTCGATCAACGGATCTACTGGCAGACGGCATTGTGCATGCGGTGATACCCGAGCACCCCGATGCCGCCGACGAACCTGACCAATTCTGTGAACGCGTCGGCCGGACATTACGCGCCGCACTGGTCTCCGCACTGAGAGAGACTTCCGAACAGCGCCTGAGCGGACGCCTGACGCACTTCAGTCACATCGCGGAATCTCCTGTGGCGGTAACGATGTAAACCGGCCCGCGCCCCATTTCACTGGACTACTGATCAGCACCGACTCGAGGAGCATCACTTGACGTCTTCACAGCCCACGTCGCCCGTTGGAAACGAAATCGTTCGTCTTGACGCATCCGATTTGTCGGTGGCAATCCATGATCGGCAAGTGTCATGCGAGGAGGTGATGAACGCCTATCTCGACCACATCGAGTCGGTGAACCCTTCGGTCAACGCCATTGTCAGCCTTCGCCCACGGCAGGAATTGGTGCAGGAGGCGCAGGGGCGGGACAAACTCCTGGCCGACGGTCACGATTTGGGATGGATGCATGGGTTCCCTCATGCGGTGAAGGACACCGCAGACGTGAAAGGTCTCAAGACGACTCGAGGCTTCTTTCGGGATGAATTCGACATGCCTGCAGCGCAAAGTGATTCGATTCACGTTGCTCGCATACGGGACGCGGGAGCGATCTTCGTCGGCAAGACCAACGTTCCGGAATTCGGGCTGGGCTCACACACCTACAACGAGATCTTCGGTGCAACCGGCAACGCCTACGACCCGAGCCGATCGGCGGGTGGAAGTAGCGGTGGTGCTGCCGTCGCAGTGGCTCTTCACATGGTCCCGGTAGCGGACGGCAGTGATTTCATGGGATCACTTCGAAATCCCGCCGCTTGGAACAACATTCTCGGACTCCGTCCATCCTTCGGCCGCGTACCGGCGAAGGGACCGGATGTGTTCGTGCAACAGGCGGGGGTTCCCGGACCGATGGCACGCACCGCGACAGATCTCTCGATGTTGTTACAAACGATGTCGGGATACGATCCGCGCACTCCGTTGTCCCTCGACTCGGACGGAGGCCTGGCGTCGACGCTGGAGCGAGATTTTTCCGGCGCGCGGGCAGTGTGGATGGGTGACCTCGGCGGGTATCTCCCCATGGAGTCGGGAGTGCTCGAGATCTGTGAATCGTCATTGCAGGTCTTCGAAGCGCTCGGAATCGAGATGGATTCACAACATTGTCTTCCGAAAGCGCTCGGGTTCAACGGAAATGAGGATCTCTGGCCGCTGTGGCTGACGTTCCGGCACTGGCTCGCCGGCTCTCAGCTGTACCCCCTCTACTGCAACCCGGTCACGCGGGCGGCGCTCAAGCCCGAAGCTCGATACGAGGTGGAGGGCCTGATCGATGGAACGGATGGGCGTCCACCCATCGGGGCGCTGGACGTCTACGAGGCTTCGGTGAAACGAACCGCGATGTACAACGCGTTCCTGACTCTCTTCGATACGTACGACTTCATCGTGCTACCGAGTGTTCAGGTGTTCCCATTCGACATCGAAATGGACTGGCCCACATCGATAAACGACAGGGCAATGTCGTCGTACCACCGGTGGATGGAGGTCGCGACAATCGCAACACTTCTGGGCGTGCCGGCCATCAGCCTGCCTGCAGGCTTCAATTCTGACGGGCTGCCAATGGGCATACAAGTTCTGGCTCGCAGTCATGCCGATCTGGACCTGTTGCAACTCGCGCGCGGTTTCGACAGCGTTGACACTGGCTCTGGCGGAGGGTTGACCAGAATGTAGTTAGGTGCCATATTAGTTGCATGGCAGTGGACGGAACCGATCACGACTCACCCACGTTGGATCAGGCGCGGCGACAGGTGGAGCATTACGGCCTCGGGTCCGATCCGCAGGCGGTGCTGGTTGCGGTGCGGCTGATCTCGGCGGGGGCGCGACTCGGTCGAGCGACCGAGGTTCACTTCGCGAGGTATGGACTGTCGACCGGCCGTTATCGATTGCTTGCGGATCTGGAAGATCACGACGGGGAGAAGTCTCCCTCGCGGCTGGCCGCTGATCTCGGCGTCTCGCGAGCCACGGTCACCGGGCTGGTCGATGGGCTCGAGCAGGAGGGTTTGGTCGCTCGGCGTCCGTCCGCCGAGGATGGGCGTGGTGCCGTGGTCGTCCTGACTGCTCGTGGCGCTCAGCGTTTGCGTGACATGGCGCCAGAGCACTTTGCCCGTCTCGAGGAGATGGTCGGCGAGCTCACCGTCGACGAGCGTGCGGTCTTTCTGGATCTGCTCTCGCGGGTCGTTCGCGGAATCGGTGCGCTGACTGCGGAGTAGTCGGCTGGGATTCCAGGCATTCGCGTAGCGATTCGAATCGTCGTTGAATCTCGACAGAGGCTTCTCCTTTCATGCCCAAATAGTTAGCCACCTAATTAAAATCGGAAAGTTGGTCTCCTTCATGTCCGGACTCACCCCACCGATCCGTCACGAAAACAATAGGGAGATAACAGATTCCAATCGACGCGTCCCGGTTGCCGATCGTCGCACCGCACGACCTTTCACCCTGTGGAGAGAGGTGCTGGTCGCCTACCTTGCCCCTGCGTTGATGGCGGGTGCTGGCGGAGTCGCGTCCGGCCAATCGGGCCTCACGATGGCGGCCTTTACGTCCATCGCGGGCACGTCGGCTGTGGTGGCGTTGCTGATCGGCTCCTGGCTGCAGCGTCGCGGGAGGTCACGACCGTGGACGACGGCCCTGCCTCGCATCATGGTGGCGGCCATTCTTGCCGTCGGAGCCGCTGTAATCGCAGGCCTCGTCGGGTGGTTCGCCTCCCGTTGGCTACCAGATCACACGAGCGTGGTCGACACTGCTTGGCTTGCTCGCCTGCACATCGACCTGCCGATATCTGCCGCTGTCGCTGCCGTCATCGTGAGTTGGCGATGGCGCCGTCAGAATCCCTGACCGACAACACATGTCAAAGATCCCCGGTTTCCTGGGGAAGACCGAAAGGAACACGATGATCGTCATCATGGGAGCGTCCGGAACCACAGGCGGCGCGTTGCTACGCAGTCTCGCATCCTCGGGTGTGCCGAGTAGAGCCCTGTCCCGCGACCCGGACAGGCTGCGCGCTCACCTGGGCGACTTGGCCGACGGTGTGGTCGAAGTAGTGCCGGCCGACGCCGCAGACCCAACTTCGCTACGTACGGCTTTCAAAGGGGCCGAACAGCTTTTCCTCGCCATGGCCAACGGCCTCGACCAGGTCGAGCTCGAAACGCGTGTGATCGACATAGCCGCCGAGAGCGGCGTCGAACACATCGTCAAGATCTCCGACCCTGCCGCCGCGGCCGACTCCCCCATCGCTCTCTCCCGCGGCCACCATGCCGTCGGCGAACACCTGCGCGCATCCGGACTCCGTCACACCCTGCTCCGCCCTTACGCGTTCATGCAGAATTTGTTGCTCCTCGCCCCGGGGGTGGCTGCGCAGGGGGTCATTCTGGGCGCGATGCGAGACGCGCCGTGCAACTGGATCGACTGCCGAGACATCGCCGACGTCGCCGCCGCCGTGCTCACACGCGCCGACCTCGCCGGCGGCACCTACGTCCTGACGGGTAGCGAGGCGGTCGGCTACGGCGGCATCGCCGATTCTCTGACCCGCATGCTCGGTCGCCCCGTCCGATACATCGACCTGCCACCGCACGAACTGCGGCAAAACCTCGTCGATCATGCCCACATGCCTCCGTGGCTGGCTGAGCACATTCTGGAGATCCAGGAGCTTGCCATCTCGCGCCCGGAGTCACCCACCGACACGGTGACACGTGTGCTGGGGCGTGAGCCACGAAGCCTGGATGCGTTCCTGCGTGAGCATCTGGACCGTTTCCGCTGATTTCACGCTGCGAGAGCGGTGTCGCCAGAAGTCACGCGGTTGATCAACGAGCCCACCGAATTCTGATCGGACCTCGTGCGGATTCCGGGTCGACGACTTCGCCGCCCTGGGTGATCTGCACTTCGCCGTCGGCGACCATGTGGCGGGCAGCCTCTCGGACGGGTTCCATCAGCGGACGCCAATTGTCGGGTGCCGCTGCGCGAGCCACGTCAGAGGGGCAGATGCTCGACTCGGCTGATCGGGCACTGAGCAATTCGCGGATCTTCGCGGACAGATCCTTTTCTTCCACCATATGAGCCAGCTTCCGATCGTGACCGCTCGCAGTCAACAGCGCGGCAGGCTTTACTACGGCGAGTTGCGAATCAGGTCGGCTCGCATCGACGATCATTGGCGGAATGGAGAACGCGAGCGCGCTACGAAGAGACACCGTCCGAGATTCGTACTCAGCCCGATCCCAGGAGTACATGGATCTCTTCGGCCGCATGGATTCGACGCACGAATCTGATCGGGCCCTGGTAACCAGTTGGGCCGCCACATTGACCGGCCGTGTGCTCGACGCCGGGTGTGGGCCGGGGCAGTGGACGGACTTCCTGGCCCAGCGCGGGCTGGCCGTGAGTGGGATCGATCTGGTGCCGGAGTTCGTCGAACGCGCTCGCGATCAATACCCAGACCTTTCCTTCGAGGTCGGTGGCTTCGAGGCATTGGACGTCGAAGCGGATTCTCTGGGCGGCGTGCTGTCCTGGTACTCACTCATTCACCACCACCCGCAAGATATCGAGACACCGCTCGCTGAATTCGCGCGTGTGATCCGCCCAGGCGGTGGGTTGCTGGTGGGCTTCTTCGAAGGCGCAAGCGTCGAGGCTTTTGATCACGCGGCGACAACCGGCTATCGATGGCCGGTGGGTGAACTTTCCCAAGTGCTGGTCACGGCGGGTTTCGACGTGATCGAGACCCATACCCGGACGGGGAGCGGCTACCGGCCGCACGGCGCAATCACTGCCAGTCGGCGCAGCGGCGAATAACGGATCGAGGCAGAGCGAACTGTCCTCTTTCATTCATTTCGTCCGAGTGGTGTGCTGGATGAGTCACTCCTCCGTATTTCAGCACCGGATCATCCACAGTTGAAGGAAGGCGCCATGACCACGATCCATCTTCACCAGACCACCACCGCGACGCCCGAACAGGTTCTCGCCGGCCTGACCGACTTCGGGCCGGGCCGTGAGGAAATCTTCGGCCGCAGCGCGGACAGTTACCTGAAAGTGCACCAACAGGGCCCCCACGAGGCTGATGTAACCGAGGGCTCGAGCGGCATCTGGGAACGCCTGCACTACGACTGGACCGACCCGCATCGCGTCGTGATGACAACCACCGATTCCAATCTGTGGGGTGGTGCCTCGAGCCACACCTACACCCTGACCCAGCAGCCCACCGGCCTGACCGATGTCGACGCCGTCGTGGTCCGCGACGGCAAGAACATCAAGGGAAAGCTCCTGGCATCGGTACTCGGGCTCTTCGGCACTCAGGTGTTGGGAAAGTCGTTCACGAAGTCCATCGAGGCCATCGAAGCTCGCAACGGCGGCGCGAAGAGGCAGCCGGGAGAGGGCTGAAATTTTACCGATTCGCGGTCATCGTCGATAGCAAGGTTTCAGAAGACTGCCCGATCCAATGGACGGGGCAGCGGTTCCAGCGCCCCGGCGTCACGGAGGCGTTCGTAAGCCCGAAGGACGGTATCGGCGGATCCGATCTGAAGCAGTACGCCCCGGCCCGGCACTTCGGAGGTTGTGACTCCCAACTCGGCAGGGAGCGCATCTGCCCTGGCTGCCGAGAGAAAACCGACTCGTCCCACTACGGGATCACCGACGCGATAGTCGGACTCGTCTTCGAGAGCGTCGAGGATGTTGTCGTCGGTGACGTCTCCGAAGTCCGGTTCCCACACAACGGCGAGCATCCGAAGTAGTTCTGTCTCAGGAACTTCGGCGACAGCTGGTGCGCTGACAGCGAGAACCATCGACTGAAGGACGATTTCCGGTTCGCCGCCCGCCAGTCCGGAGAGTTCGAGTTCCCATTCTGGGCCACCGCCGGATGTGAGTCTCAATCCGATTCCCAGACGATCCGACCAATTCTCGGCAGTCCGTGCATTGTCGAGCACCTGGGTCAGTTGTTCGACGGTCAGGGTGGTGGCAGGTCCGGATGAGTGGACCTGTTGCCACGACCCACCGACTGCCTCCGGCAACAGGAACTCGACTTGTTCCAGGGTTCGGCGCCACCGGATCGACACGGCCTGAACCGATTCGGGCCGCCGTCCCCAGAACACACGAATTGCCCGTCGTGCCATCAATTCCTCCGGTAGGGATCGTCCTTGGGTAGCCATATTCCGTCTTCTTGGATACCGAGATCAGTGACGTCCCGAGTGAGAGCGTCGACGACGGCGAGAACAGCAGAGCGCGTTTCGTTCTCGCGGCACAGGAGCGACCACGTCCAGACTGCTGCCGGGTCGACCATTGAACGTGCGGTGAGATCGGTTGGCAGCGTTGTGGTCTGACCCTTGGGTGAGTTGACCACGGGGCGGCCGATAGCTCGGACGTGATCGAAGAATGCGGGGCCGGTGATCCCGCCATCGTTGATGCGCAGGATCTGCGCGCCGGTATCGCGGGCGAATTCTTCGGCAAATACATTCCACGACCACCAGGAGGTCGTGTCATCGTCGACCAGTAGGACGACGTCTCGCGCCTGCACCGGCGTGGTGTCCGCACCGGAGGAGACCGCGTGAATCCGATCCGCGCCGAGCAGTCGGGCCTTCAAACCATGTTGGGCTACATCGGTTTTCCGCACCCAGGCGATAGCAAGGTCGAGGCTACCGTCTGCCACCCGCGTGGCCTGCGCGTGCGAGGGCACCACCCACGGGTCGACGTGCAGTTGCGCAACCCCTGAGGTGCGCGCGACGAGATCCGTGGGAAGCCAGTTGACGTAGCCGATCCGGACGGGCTCAGCTCCGGACAGACGTTCCGCGCGACGACGTAGATTCTCGGCTCGCTCGAGCAGCGCGCGGACGTCGGGGAGCAGCGCAGCGCCGGCCGGGGTCAGGGCGACGGAGCGGCGGTCGCGGACGAACAGCTTGACGCCGAGGTCGCGTTCGAGTGCCTTGATCTGTTGCGACAACGAGGGCCCGGCTATCAGTAGCCGTGCCGCGGCTCGGCCGAAGTGCAGTTCCTCGGCGACGACCTCGAAGTATCTCAGCTGACGCAGCTCCACAATCCCAGATGCTACGTGCCCGGATGCTACGTGCGGTGGGAGGTTGCGCCTATCAGTCAGGAGCAAAGCGGTCGTGGCGGTCCGGCACGAACGAGGCACAGGATAAGTCCATGACCTCAGCCCAGAGCGCGACTTCTCCGCGAACGCACGCAGTCCAAGCCGGCGCTGCGTTGGCCGCGAGCATGGGCATCGGTCGGTTCGTCTACACACCGATCCTGCCGCTGATGCACTCTCAGGCTGGTATGTCCGCCTCGCTCGGCGCCACCCTGGCCACGGCCAACTACGTCGGGTACCTCATCGGTGCGCTCGCGGGAATCTTCATTCCCGGGGTGGTGCGTTCGGCAGCGGTGATGCGTAGGTCGTTGGTGGTTCTCATTGCGACGTTGGTGCTCATGCCCACCACACACGACGGATCGATGTGGTTTGTCCTCAGGCTCGTCGCAGGCGTCGCCAGCGCACTCGTCTTCATGATCGCCGTCAGCGCTTTGCACGCCCACCTTCGGGGAACGTCCCAATTCCTGGCCGGGTGGGGGTTCGGCGGAGTCGGGCTGGGTATCGCCTTGTCCGGTGTCCTCGTGTTCGTCATCCGCTTCATCGGCACCTGGAGTACAGCCTGGCTGGCATCTGCGACCCTCGCAGCGGTGTGCGCGGTCGTAGCCTGGAGACTGACACCGGAACCACGTCCGATCATCACACCGGACGCACCCGCAACTATCGGTTCCCAACGCACACGCCGGTGGTTCACGCCCTTGTTCATCAGCTATTTCCTGGAAGGCATCGGCTACATCATCGCGGGCACGTTCCTTGTTGCCGCAATCGATCTCGCCGCACCCGAATGGGTGGGCAGTGGTGCTTGGATAGTGGTCGGGTTGGCTGCATTTCCGTCATGCGCCTTGTGTGCTTGGCTCAGCCTGCGTTGGTCGCGGCCGACTCTGCTGCTGGCTGCACTGTTGATTCAGGCGGTGGGCATAGCGCTTCCTGCTGTGATCGGCGGCGTCGGCCCTGCGTTGATCTCCGCTTTCCTGTTCGGAGTGACCTTCCTCGGTGTCGGGTCGATCGTGTTGGCCATCGGCGCGCACCTGCAGTTCCCTCGCGCAGTGGCGTTGCTGACTGCTGGGTACAGCGTCGGTCAGATTCTTGGTCCGCTCGTTGTCACTCCGCTGCTACGAGACGGGTACCGCGACGCTCTGCTGCTCGGAAGTGCCGTCGTCCTTGCCGCGGCAGTGGCTGCCGCAGCCTTGCGATACCGATTCCCTTCCGATCTCGATGCGGGCCCTCGGACGGCCACCTCGAATGAGAAGGTAGTTTTTGATGTCAGATGACGAAACCGCCGGAGCACTGTCCGGCGTAGGACTGGAGATGTTCGAATGAGTGCACTCACAACCGATCTCGACCTGAAAGTCCCTGTCATCGCGGCCCCTATGGCCGGTGGAGCATCGACACCGGCTCTTGTCGTGGCCGCCGCGCGCGCCGGCGGCCTCGGCTTCCTTGCCGCCGGATACAAGACGCCACAGGCTCTCTCCGACCAGATGGACACCATGCGTACCGAGGGAGTCTCATTCGGTGTCAATGTTTTTGCCCCCAACCCGGTACCTGTCGACGCCACCGCCTTCCGAACCTATGCCGAGGCGATTCAGGTAGAGGCAGATCGTTACGGCGTCACACTTCCCGTCGGGGAACCGGTCGAGGACGACGACTATTTCGAGGACAAGATCGATCTCCTCCTGGCAAACCCGGTTCCGGTGGTCAGTTTCACTTTCGGCTTTCCCGCCCCCGGTGTCGTCAAGGCACTGCGCGCGGCCGGTTCGACTGTCGTGTTCACCGTGACCTCGGAGGCAGAGGCACTTCTTGCCGTCGACGCCGGTGCTGATCTGCTCGTCGTGCAATCTGCGGCTGCCGGTGGTCACTCCGGAACCATTACTCCCCTGCAGGTTCCGGCAGAAAAACCGATCACCGAACTGATCGCTCGGATCCGTCACCGCACGTCGGTTCCACTGTTGGCGGCAGGTGGACTCGCAACGTCCGCCGACGTCGCAGCGGCCTTGCATGCCGGAGCGGAGGCCGCAGTAGTCGGTACTGTATTGCTGCGCACCGAGGAAAGTGGTGCCTCGGCTCCACACAAGTCGGCCCTGGCCGACACCTCGCGCGGAAAGACCGTCGTCACAAGAGCTTTCACGGGACGTCCCGCACGGGCACTTCGGAACAAGTTCATCGACCGCTACGATTCACAGGCGCCCGTCGGATACCCGGCCATCCATCATCTGACCAACCCGATGCGCAAAGCCGCTGTTGCACAGGGAGACCCCGAGCGCATGCACCTGTGGGCCGGCACCGGGTACCGTCACGCCACTGCCGAACCGGCAGAGGTAGTGCTTACGCGATTGATCAATCTGTGACGGCGCGGACACCCGACATCACAGTGCCGGAGGTAGTGACGTACGACGGGTTGCCCGGTGGCGCACACTCGCTTCGAGCCAAGCGTCCCGACGTGGCATTTCAACGCCTGCATACATTCCTGGAGGCCTGTGTCGAACCAGTGCGGTTGCCGTCCTGGACGTTCGAGATTCACAAGGGTGGGCCGCCCGCGCCGACCGAGCAGTTGTTCGAGCTTGCCACCGGGATCTTCGGTGGGCCACGACTCAAAGCGCAAACCCATACCGAATGGAACGTCCCACCTGGTTCCGTCGACGACGCGCTCGGTGTGCTTGTCCGGTCCGATGCGGTCACAACCTACGGACATTCTTTGGCGGCACTGACGTACAGCGCGCCCGTACGCCTGATCGACCCGGACACCCGCGCGCCGTATCCCGACATCACCCCGGACATGTTCGGCGGTTTTGCCGTGGATGGATACGGCCGGACTCTGGGCGAGTCTGGAATACGCGCGACCCTCGGCAACGCGGCATCCTCACTGTCCCTGTGGCTCAATCTGCCTGCAGACGAACGGTTGTCGTCTGGCGCTCGTCACCTACAAGACCATCTCCCGTTCCGGCTGTCAGCGAAACACTGGCGTCTCTGGCGGCCGACTCGTCGCGGAGACTCATACCGTTCCAACAAGATTCCGTCGCCGGTCCTCGACCACGGTTGAATCACGCAGCAAGCATCCTCATCTCGGGCAGAGTTCGCCGATCTCGGCGACAATGCGATTCGAGCTACGAACCACCCATACCGCGCGCCCGTCTCGCAATGACGGCATCAGAAATCGGTCCTTCTCAATTGGCCAGTGCACAAACGGAAATCCGCCGGCCAGCTCATCCTGGACTTCTCCGGCGATCAAGGCCCTCAGTTCCTGTGCAGACTGTTCGACGTGCGGCCCGATGCACCTGATGCCGATCAGGGAACTGGTTCCTGCACTCTTGTGCTTCGGCCGCGGTCCAGCGTCGAGCGCGAGGTGGCACTGACCGTCATCGAGCATCGACACCGTCCACACGCAGTTCTGCATGTACGTATCAGGGCCGTGCCATCGGCATTGCAGATCCCTGCCGACGGCCTGGCACGCCTCGACGACGTTGGTAGGGGCGTCGTCTGGTGCATCCGGCCCCATGATCGGAAAGCTCCATACCTTCACGTAGTCGAAGTCGGGCATATACATGCCTTCACTGTGGCATGTTGTCAGAACGCCTCTTCCTCGAGTTCCATGATCTCGTTGTCCAGGGAACCCAGGATTTCTCTGGTCGACGCCAGGACGGGCAGGATGTTCTTCGCGAAGTACGACGCGACGACCACCTTGCCCCGATAGAACGACCGGTCCTTTGCCGACGCATCACGATCCAAGGCTGCCAACGCGACTTCGGCTTGCACCAGCAGTCGCCATCCGATGAGCAGGTCACCTACCGCGTACAGAAAGCGCACCGAGCCGAGGCCTATCTTGTACAACTCGGAAGGCTGGTCTTGGGAAGCCATCAGGTAGCCCGTGAGCGTCCCGGCCATCTCCTGCACGTCGGTCAACGCGGTCTCGAGTAGGACTCGTTCGGCCTTGAGACGACCGTTCCCGGCCTCACTGTCGATGAACTCTCGTATGCGACCGGCTACGTGAGCGAGTGCAACACCGCGGTCGCGGGCAATCTTTCGAAAGAAGAAGTCCTGCGCCTGGATTGCCGTGGTGCCCTCGTACAGGGTGTCGATCTTGGCGTCGCGGATGTACTGCTCGATGGGGTAGTCCTGGAGATAACCCGAGCCGCCCAGGGTCTGCAGGCTCTCGGTGAGCAGTTCGTACGCCTTCTCGGAGCCGACGCCCTTGACGATCGGCAGCAGTAGGTCGTTGACCCGTGCGGCCAATTCGGCGTCTGCACCGGAAACCAATTCGGCGACATCGGCATTCTGATGGGCAGCGGTGTAGAGGTAGACCGCTCTGAGGCCTTCGGCGTAGGCCTTCTGCATCGCCAGACTGCGTCGGACGTCGGGGTGGTGCGTGATGGCGACTCGGGGTGCGGTTTTGTTTGTCAGTTCGGTGAGGTCCGCACCTTGAATTCGTTCTTTTGCGTACTCCAGAGCATTGAGATAGCCGGTGGACAGTGTTCCTGTTGCCTTGGTACCCACCATCATCCGTGCATTCTCGATGACCTGGAACATCTGGGCGATACCGTTGTGCACGTCACCCACGAGCCAGCCGACCGCGGGAACGTCCGTGGCCCCGAACGTGAGTTCGCAGGTCGGGGATGACTTGAGGCCCATCTTGTGTTCGACGCCGGTGACGTATACGCCGTTGCGCTCGCCCAGTTCGAGTGTCTCCGAGTCGAAGTGGAACTTCGGAACGTAGAACAGGCTCAGCCCTTTGGTTCCGGGGCCTGCTCCTTCGGGTCGTGCAAGCACCAAGTGGAAGAGGTTCTCGGCAGTGTCTCCGACGTCGCCGCCGGAGATGAACCGCTTGACACCCTCGATGTGCCACGTACCGTCGCCCTGCTCGATCGCCTTTGTTCGGCCTGCGCCCACATCGGATCCGGCGTCGGGTTCCGTCAGCACCATGGTTCCGGCCCAGCCGCGCTCGAATCCCTCTTTGGCCCAATGTTTCTGCTGTTCGTTTCCGATGGAGTAGAGCACGCTTGCCATCAGCGGGCCCATGTTGAAGAAGCTCGCCGATCCGTTTGCCGCGACCAACATTTCGCCGATCGCCCAGACCAGCGGCGCCGGAGCGGGGACACCGCCCATGCCTTCGGGTAGACCGAGGCGAGACCAACCGGCCTCGTTCACCGCCTCGACGGTCTTGCGTAGCGGTTCCGGGACCACGACCGCGTGATTGGGTGCGTCGAATTCGACAGGGTTCCGATCTGCGTCGGCGAAGGACGCGGCGACCGGGCCCTCCGCCAGCCTCGCTACCTCGGCAAGAATGTTGCGCACAGTGTCGGTGTCGAGATCCCCGTAAGCACCGGCATCCAACAGCTCGCCGATCCCGAGTACCTCGAACAGATTGAACTCGATATCACGGACGTTGCTCTTGTAGTGACCCATTGTTCTCCGACCTTGGTTCGTCAGCAATACGGCTTGTCAGCAATACGGCTCGTCAGCGGTACACAGAAAGCCTGCCCCACAAGGAATTCAGTACGCAACCGTAGGTAGCGACGAGTGACTTTGCTGCGAAGTAGCGCAGTCGTAGATTGCTTTGAAACATTCACTCGTACAATGTTTCCGAACGAAGGCTCACGTCGGTCGAGGAGTGCTCATGTTGCGGCCATATTGGTCAAAGCAGTTATGCAGCAAGTGAAGTGACCATCCCAACTTCGGGAACATACGCATTCGCCCTGATCAGTGAGTATGGACTTCGATAGACCAGAAGCATCTGTCGTTGGTAGCCGAGGGGTTCCTTGATCAGTTGCAGTGGCGTCGAACGCCATCGTCAACCGGAATGTTGTCGGGGATCCGCGACCGTCCAGAGAGTATCGCCCCGTTCTCGGGGCCAATTCGCGCTACCGTCGGGCTAGATACCGTCTGAACCGGGGAGGCGCGCCCATGACACGACGACAGATCCGAGGGCTTGGTGCCGCCGTGCTCGTCTCGGCCTTTCTGACGGCCTGCGGTAGCGAGGATCCTGAAGGGCCCGATCCGCGGGCGAGTACGACAACACGATCGGCGCCTGCCGTGGCCTTCGGCGAACCCGAGACCGTCGCCGACGGCTTGGACGCGCCCTGGTCGATCGCTTTCCACGGCCGGACGCCACTTGTGAGCGAGCGCGACAGCGCGCGAATCCTCGAAGTCGACGGTAGCGGAATCACCCGCGAGATGGGAGTCGTCGACGGTGTCAGCCCTAGGGGCGAGGGCGGTCTCCTGGGAATCGCAGTACATGAAAATCGTTTGTACGTGTACCTCACCGCGAACGGGGAAAACCGGATCGAGCGCTTCGGCATCACCGGCGATCCCGGAGCGCTTGGTCTCGGGCCGGCCGAGACGATTCTCGACGGACTCGCTTCGGCCAACTACCACAACGGAGGTCGCATCGCCTTCGGTCCGGATGGGATGCTGTACGCCACCCTCGGTGATGCCGGTAGTCGAGACAGGGCTCAGGACCTCGACTCGATGTCCGGGAAAATCCTTCGAATGACTCCGGATGGCGGTGTACCGCAAGATAATCCGTTTGCCGGCTCGCGCGTCTACAGCTATGGCCACCGCAACTCGCAGGGCATTGCCTGGGCCGAGGACGGCACGATGTACGCCAGCGAGTTCGGGCAGGATACCTGGGACGAGCTCAATGAAATCGAAGCAGGCGGAAACTACGGGTGGCCCGAGGTCGAAGGCATTGCCGGCGAGGACGGGTTCATCGACCCGCTCCAGCAATGGTCACCGGATGATGCCAGCCCCAGCGGAATCGCCATCCACGGCGGCACGATCCACATCGCCAATCTTCGTGGCGAGCGGCTCCGGGTTGTGCCGCTGACCGATCTCGCAACGGCCGACGAGTTCTTCGTCGACACATACGGACGCCTTCGAGACGTGGCCCTCGCTCCCGATGGGTCGCTGTGGATATTGACGAACAACACGGACGGTCGTGGCGACCCGAACCCCGGTGACGACCGCATCATTCGCGTCCCGTTGCGCTGAGTCGATATACGGCGAACGCAGCACTTTCAGCCGGACGAGCCTGGCCGAGGCCGGTGATTCACTACTATCGCTACGACAGATGACGCGGGCACGGATCGGAGAGACAGCATGGGGACTTGGGGTTCAGGACCTTTCGACAACGACGTAGCGGGCGACCTGCTCAGCGCGATACAGGCGGGTGACTACGACATCGACGATTACGCTCGCCACCCCGACGACGGCTACCTCGATGCCGATGATGCTCAAACAGCCATCGCTGTCGCCGAGATTCTTGCGGTTGCGCACGGGGTTGCGCCGAAGCCCGTGCAGCTGGACGAGATTGACGCCGCGGGGTACGCCGGAACCTTGAGCCCGGAGCAGAAAACCTGGATCCTCAACGCTCTCGAGCGCGCAGTCTCCGACAGCGACACGTCGGAGTTGCACGAGTTGTGGGAAGAGAACGGTCCCGAAGATCTCGAGGCTTGGCGGGCACCGATTCTGAGCAGATTGGCCAGTCTCAAATCGGTGGGATGAGTGTCGCCCGTCGACAGTCTCTCGGTCACTCGGAGTTCGACGACGACAGGCTCTGCTTGACGTACCGGGTGGTGTCGTCGGCGAGAATTTCGGCGAGCCCGTTTTCGATGCCGTCCAGTGCTTGCGCCGCGACATCAGCAGGATCGATCTTCTGTTCGGCCGGTACGCCCGCGGCCATGTCGGTGTCCATGTATGCGACATGGAGTGCCGACACGGAGATTCCGCGCGGCGCCAGTTCTTCTCGAACGGCGTCGCTCATCGCCCATGCCGCGGCCTTCGATGACGCGTAAGACCCGAGTGCGGCAGGATGGAACCAGGACAGTACTGAGAGAACATTGAGTACTGTTCCGCCTCTGTTGTTTTCGATGACGGGAGCAAACGCTCGGGTCACGGCGAGTGGGCCGTAGAAATTGACGTCCATCTCGCGTCGAACGTCATCGATGTCGCCGCTGATCAAGGCCGCGGAGGTGGAGATACCGGCGTTGTTGACCAGCAAGGTCGCATCCGATGCGATTCGGGCCGCAGCCGTGATCGATTCGGCGTCCGTCACGTCCAATTTCAGGGGAATCACGCCGGGCAGGTCGACAGTTTCCGGATTGCGGGCGGCTGCGTACACCTTCGCGCCGCGCTCGACGAGTCCCGCGGCCAAATGCCGTCCGAGTCCACGATTGGCTCCGGTCACAACGGCAACGGTGTTGTTCAGGTCCATGATTTCTCCCAGTGCTGCGGCTAGCGTCGGCTGCTCCGACATTTAGATTATGAATGTAATCTAAAATCGAGTTAAGATAGATGTCAAGTGAAATCCAAGCCGGAGGGATGCTGATGGGCCGCGTATCGCAGCAGCAAGCGGAAGAGAACCGTCGACGCGTCGTGGAAAATGCCGCCCGTCTGTTCCGTGAGAAGGGCACTCACCTCAGCGTCGCAGACTTGATGAAGGCGTCGGGACTGACCCACGGTGGTTTCTACAAGCAGTTCGCGTCCAAGGATGCGCTGATCAACGAAGCTACCGCCCATGCTTTTGCCGAGTTGGCTCAGCTTCAGAGTGCGGGGCTCGAAGAGCATGCAGGGCAACGTGACTCTGCCCGGAAAGCTCTGATCGACACTTATCTCTCGGTGGAGCATCGCGACAACCCGGCAGACGGATGCCCCGCTGCCGCGCTCGCCGCCGACATGGCGCGCGAGCCTGCAGACAGCGGGGCCCGTCGGGTTTACACGGAGGGCGTGGGTGATTTTGCCGCAGCCCTGGCTGACGAGGAAGCGGACGGTCTCGTCCGGCTCTCCACCATGCTCGGCGCATTGGTCCTCGCGCGAGCTACGAAGGGATCCCCCCTCTCCGAGGCAATTCTCGATTCCGCGCGAGCTGCGCTGGGTTCGACGGATCGCGAATCGGCGCAGACGTCGGCGACCAAACCCTGACGCAACTTGCCGATCAGAGGGCCTCGAGAGCCCCGGTCATCTTCTTGACTGTCTCGGGTGCCACCTTGGCCTCGAATCCCGCTTTCAACAGTGGGGAGGCGATCTTGGCAGCGCCGTTGAATTCGACGTTCGCTCGGTAGTCGATTTCAGTCGAGTTCGCGCCGATTGCGGTCAAGGTGATGTCGTCAGTACTCGTGGCGGTCTTGTTCTTTCCTTCGAGCACAATGTGATTCGGCTCGTCGGTCACCAAGGTGTACGTCAGTTCGGTGCCGATGCCGAACAGCTTGGACACGTTGTGCCACTGGGTTCCGATACCGATCGGGCCATCCGAGGTCTGGGTGCAACTCTCGGTGCCCGGATCCCACAGTGGGGCGTTGGCGAAGTCGCGGAGAAACGCGGCCGCCTTCTCGATCGGTACTTCGGCGGTGAACTTTCGGGTGACTTCGACCATGTTTCGTGCCTTTCGATTCGGTCTCGTAAGTCTGGATCTCGCGCATCGGGTTCGACGAGACAACGCCGAGCGTCGCGGTCGAACGATCTAGTTGATACCGACGACTTCCTGGGCGATCGCTGCCAGTCTTGCCTGAGCAGCGGAGACAACGCCATGTCGGTTCTTGTGTGCTTCCTCGTACGCGACGATATCTCGCACTTGGGCGGCCTCGGTCAGTTCCTTCACCGCTGAGACGGCCTGCGCGACGTTGAGTTCGTCGAAGTCTTCGATGGGAAGTTCAGTGGGGTCGAGTAGCCCACTCGACTTTCGTACCGAACGGAAGACGTCTGCGGCGCCGTCCGCGCCCTCTCGGCGAGTGACCTTCTCTGCAGTGGCAATGGCCGCATCCCTACTGGCAGACAGCGTTTTCACGGTCACGTCGCCGGCATACGCACCCCAGCTGATCAGCTCACCCAATACCGGCGGCGAGGTGCGAACGGCGTCGATCGCACGGTCGAGGCTGCGAGTGGACCAGGAGACGGGAACGTTCACCAGGCGAATGGCTGCGCCTGTGGCCGCTTGGAAGGGAGTGCGACGCAAAGCTGCCGGGCCCCCGAGCGCCTCTTCGGCCAGGACGGTGGTCAGCCACTCCACAGTCGCCGAGTGCGCAGTGATGAGTCGATCGGCCAATGTGGCGACGGTCTGATCGCCGCCGGCTGTGGCCAGGGCTTTGAGGTAGCGCGAGCGGTCGAGGAGTTGATGTTCGAGCGCAAGGTCACCCAGTACAGCTTCGTCGAAAGGTTGGGCCTGTTCGACCATCGCTTTCACTCCTGCTGTCGCTCGCCCGATGAACGGACCGACCAATTCAGGTACGCCACCCAGATCGCGAATTGTGGACTCGATGGAACCGGCCCTTTCACGACCGTTCTCTGCGTTTTCCGTGAGTTCGCGTCGAACGGCTTCGGTTCTGGCCTGAGCGACGCGCGTTTCGGCGACCTGGATCTCGGCGTGCGTCAGTCCGAGGAGGATGCGTAGCTGCGTGATCAAGGCGGACGTGGTTTCGGAGTTGCTCATAACGGGGTCGTCCCTTCGTCGGTGCGTGCTTTACGTGATGTTCAGCTTCTGCTCGACGAGTGCTCCGCGGGTCGCGGAGCCACCGCCGCTACGCGGGCTACCCCGACCTACCGCGTGGTAACCACAACGAACGAGTGAGGGCGACTTACCGGGAGTCGTTGCCCGGACGAGTGAGATGTAGGCCACTTCGAGGTTTCGATTCCGATATGCCGAACCGGTGCGCAATGCAGGACCCGACGACGGCGTCACCGGTCAACCGTTGTCGAGACCGGCGGCGATCCCCTGGGGAGCGGTTCTGGTTCAACTTCGCTTTTCCGTTGCACGGGCCACGTGCAGTTCGATCCCCACGATTCCTCGCAGCTGCGCGTCGATGAAATTCGTCGGCGCATCGGTGACCTTCTATTCGTTCTCACGGCCGGCTTCATGTCGGGCGGTCAGGGCGGCGACGTGCGCACGCAGCCACTCTCTGAAATAGTGGCGAGCCCGCAGTTGTCCAGCTGCACTACGGTGCGAATCCGAATTTCTCGCGTCTCGACGAAACTACCCGCGACGGCTGGATCGATAGGATCCGTTCGAGCGAGCGACGAAGGGTGTAATTGTGGCGAGGGCGGTTGTTGTCGGTGCGAGCCGAGGTCTTGGTCGTGCGTTGATCGAGGGATTGCGGAGTGATGGCCACGATGTTCTCGGCATCTCGCGTCGGCGCCCTGGCGGGTTCGACGTCTCCGAGTGGATCGAAGCAGACTTGACCGACCCTGTTAGGGCAGCGAACTCGATCGATCAGGAGCTTGTCGGGGGTGTAGACACACTGATTTGCAACGTCGGAATCTGGGAAGGCGACGCCTTCACTTCCGACTATGCGTTCACAGATCAATCCGACGTCGACATGCTGGAAATGATCAATGCCAACATCACGGGCACGATTCTTGCACTCAAGCGCCTGATCCCGCGAATGATCGGCCGTCCTCGACCTCGGATCATCTTGACCGGGTCCACCTCGGGACTCCCGCGAAGCGGTAGGCCGGAGGTTGCGTTCGGTGCATCGAAGTTCGCGATCAACGGCATCGCCGACGCGTTGAGAGAGGGCTATCGGAAGGACCGACTCGCAGTGACTGTCCTGCATCTCGGATATCTCAATACAGAAGACGGACTCGACGTGCCCCGAGACGTCGCTGCGGCCAGGGGAGAGGGATCTCTGGTCCCGGTGCATGACGTTGTGGATATGGTGCGCACGATTTCGAGTTTGTCGGCTTCGTCGTCGATGCGGGAAGTAGTCCTCACTGCGATCGACGATCAGCGATTCTGACCCAGGATTGTGAACCTTTGCCGTGAATCTGTTTGTCGAACAGACGTATTCAGAGGTTTTGCCCGTAGATCAGGAGGTAAGCTCCTGCCGGATACACGACGGTGAGCCCCGTCAGGAGCCATGCCATGTACGGCCGGATGTAGAGGCGCCGCAGGCGGTGCAATCGCAGGGAAGATCGCAAGAACGCGCCTACGGAGCCGAGCAGTAACACGAGGCTCGGGACGAAGACCGCCAGTCGGCGATCTTTCTGTGAGCACAGCAAGGTGTCGGTGCCGAAGCATTCGCCTCGTCGCGAGCCCAACCACACGATCGCGATAACCAATACTGCGGTAGCCAGAACGACTGACAGGCCGTACGTC
>Ga0153993_100035_pt1 | contig 39651 bp, 41 predicted proteins | sample TSNC077MetaG_FD_104706 | JGI IMG/M metagenome (GOLD analysis project Ga0153993, IMG submission 104706) | Attine ant fungus gardens microbial communities from North Carolina, USA - TSNC077 MetaG | ecosystem: Host-associated > Fungi > Mycelium > Unclassified | place: USA: North Carolina, Lumber...
TCAACATCTTAAAGCGTGCAATCATGGGATCTGCCTGGGATGCTGCAGATGTCAAAGCGTATACTTATCGCTATAACCAGCCCGATCCTGCTACAGGTAGCTCAGCAACAGAACATGCCGCTGAAAATTATATGATGTTTCGGGGGACACATACAGGGTATGCACTGGTCTCTCTTTTCCTTAGTTCTTATATCTGAACAGAACTCGATCATAGCATCAATGGAACAACGATGTTTTCGACATTCAATCCCTCTGAAATCGCATTCTCTGAGGAGCTCATTGCTTATTGGCTATCTTTCGTTCGCACATATAATCCTAACACTTTCAAGCTCGATCGGGCCCCTATTTGGGGTCAATATACGTCCGAGCATAGGAACAGGGTCGTGCTGAACGAGGCACCGGTTGGAGCAGACGTTAATACCGTCAGCGGTAGTCATATGGAGATCGAGGGCAATGGTGCAGCAAAGCGATGCCAGATTGTAGCCGGATTGGTCGATGAGATGGAAGATTAACTAAATACTATGTCTGAACTGAAGATGTATTTTGAGATGAACACTATAGGTCAACTAAGGCTATAACAATACAGCACATCAGATATGCTCAAGTTTTCCCTCCCCATGTTCCTCCTTGGAGGTCCTGACAGGCAATCCGGAAAACTTGCTTCTAAGAGCCTCGTACTTCCTCTTCTGAATAACACTAACACTAGGTGGAACTTTATCCAACGCCTGCAAGAAATCATTCAGTCCCACTATAATCTCGTCCCCTCCGTCCATAGTATCTGATGTTGAGCTATTCATGGCATCAAAAGTGCCCAAAGTCCGGCGAAGGGCAACGACACCAGCTTCTCTGACAAGTGAAGCGAGATCGGCGCCAGAATATCCTTCACACCTAACACTTCTTACTAATTCCAATAGTTCCCTCATCACTACCTCCTTGCCGCTATCAGAATTCACGCTTCTATCAACTTCGTTTTCATCAATGATACCGAGAGGAAGCCTCCTCGTCATGGTAGTCACAATCTCTGCGCGTTCATCTGGTCCCGGAAGGTCAACGTAGAGGAGTTTATCAAGTCTACCTGGGCGGACCATAGCCGGATCGATGATATCAGGCCGATTGGTCGCTGCAATGACGTAGACACCTTTTCGTGAGTCAAGACCATCGAGCTCAGTCAGGAGGGTGTTCACCACTCGGGCTGAAGACTCAGACTAAGACGCGAGGAATTAATGATGTTGTGCGGTGAAACATAGGATGGAACATACAATATTATCATCTCGTCTTGGAACAAGTGCATCCAGCTCGTCGAAAAATATGACGCAAGGGGATGACGCGCGAGCTCGAGAAAATACCTGTCTCACTGCTCGTTCACTTTCGCCAACATACTAGGTATCCATATCGCTCATAGGTCAAAAAATTGAAATGGTGGGACATTTGTCGATCTTACACACCTTGTTTAACAACTCTGGCCCTTTTACACTAATGAAATTGGCTCTGCTCTCATTGGCAACCGCCTTTGCCAGTAATGTCTTCCCACACCCAGGAGGCCCCCACAGCAATACACCACATGCAGCGTCAATCCCGACTTTTTTAAATATCTCTGGTCTTCTGATAGGTTGCACTATCGCCATGTGCAGCTCCTCTCTGATACCATGGAGCGCACCTACATCTGACCAAGACACATCAGGAACTGTAGCGAATCCTTCACGTTTTGAAGAGGGTTGGACCTGTGACAATGCGTGTATAAAGTCTTCGGCCATTATAAAAAGAGGAGAAAGTTGATTTTCGGTGAGGGGGGAAGGATGTGCATTGAGGAAATAGGCGATCGAGCCAAGGTCCATAGGAAAAGAGAAAGTACTAGATATAGATGGCCTTTTGGGTTGAGAGACAGGAAGGTTTGGGGCTGATGTAGAAATCACTGTGGTGGGCAATGATTCCGGAGGATCGATAGCCATTGTCACATCTGGGTCTTGTGAGAGAACAACCGCTTGGTGCTGATGTGATGTATCATTATCATCAGGATCTTCTGAGACAACAAGTGTTCCATCTGAGAGTTGTTTGAATATTCGCTTGACAGCGATGATACCCGCAGCACCAGTAAGCGCAGCTAAGTCGGCACCCACATAACCGGGCGTAGCTTTCGCAAGGGCTGTAAAATCGAAATTCCCAGCGAGTCGAAGCTTAGCGCATAGCACACGTAGTATCCTGTTAAAGGGGATTCGGTATGTGATAGAAGTTGATTGGGCGCGGTTTTGTTAGAGCTGAGAGGAGAAGATAAAGGGAAGCATACTTAGCACGAGCTTCATCGTCTGGCACTCCCATACTGATTTCATGGTCGAAACGGCCCGCGCGGCGAAGTGCAGCATCAAGTGAGTCCGGACGATTGGTGGCCCCAATGACTATAACGGGCTTGTTCTCATTCTTCTCCCAAGACATGTCTGTAAAGATATAAGCTCCGGGTCACCAACTTGTAATATCCCCGCATACCATCCATGCAGGTTAGAAATTGGGCCACAATTCGCCTTTCCATCTCTCTCTGTGCGCTTTCGCGCTTGGGAGTAATAGCATCGATCTCGTCAATAAATAACAGGCATGGTGCTACACGCTAGAAGGATAATAAACACCCAATTGGTAAAGGAAGATGATGCGATTGAGTCACCTTTGCTTCCTCAAAGGTATCTCTGAGCGTTTTCTCTGATTCTCCCGACATACCAGAGACAACAGAGGGTGCAGAAATACTGATGAAGGGAACACCAAGTTCCTGAAATCTTTTCAGTTGACTTCATTTTAATTTTGGATTACGTAGCGACTCACACCAGCCATAGCATTTGCCAGCAATGTTTTTCCACAACCTGGAGGACCATGTAGTAAGACTCCACGAGGAGGTGGAACGCCCGTGTGGAGGTAAATCTCAGGATGACATAGGGGCATTGCCACGAGTTCAAGTATCTTCTCGATGCACGCTTCGACACCACCAAGATCTGACAAACGAGCAATCGGAGGAGCATGGTCTTTTGCTATAGACCCAGAAACAGAGGTAGAGGTGGATGTAAGAGAGACTTTTGTCCGCTTTGTATTACCTGCTTCAGCTATCCTGCTTGATCTCACTTTGCGCTTCCCCGGCTGGGACTCTGGAGATGGAATTTGTGCTTCAGAGGTAGGAAGCTGAGCTTGGTGCGGTGAAGATACTGAAGGGGCAGGGACATCCTCTGTTGGTGGTGTTGGTGCTGGAGAGGCATTTGGTGAAGGTAGAGAGTTGAGATTGATTTTGGTACGCCTATGAGCAGACCAGAGGCCTTGCATAGAACGATTCAGCACATTTGAACCCTATCTGCAATTTTTGTAAGATTACGCAGCAGTAGAACAAGCATACGCACAGAATAATCCATGGAACTTGATAAGAATAAGAGCCGAAAATTAATCTCGAGTTTCTTTGGCATTTGTATTGATCGCAAACAAAGCAAATCAGGCAACTCTTGACAACTGGGGATCCTGAAGATCAACTTCTCGATCCAGAAGAACTCACCCTCGGTGATCTTTGCATGCATCACCGCACGAATAAGATTATCTGCTATCATCATACTCAGTCTGGCTATACGAGAACCAAATCCAACGGCCAGTAATGAAAGTTAACTCCTGAGCTTAATCCATGGAGACGCCTACGCGGTGATTCTGCCCTTGGGCTGCTATTCAGCAATGGTCTATATAGCCTATGAAATATAGCCTCTTCCTCTGGTGTCTTAATCTTGACTGGTTCTCGCACTACGCCCATCGGCTGTATGATATCCGAAACGCCTCTGAAAGAGTCTTTTGGGGAAGACACAAAGCAAGATAAAGATGTCAAATGTTTCGTTACAGAGCCACCACTATACGTGACTGCTGAAGAAGATGCGAGAGTTCTCAAGAAAATAGATCGCTGGTATAGGTTCTGACTACTCTCCTTGGCCAAGACTGACGCTCAGGCAGCATCATGCCCATCATGTTTGTGATATATTTTCTACAGTGTGGGTATTCCTTGAGCCTTCAGGCATCCATCTAAGATAATTCTAGACATGGATAAGCAAACACTTTCGTTCTCCTCCGTATTCGGCATAATTGGCGACGCACACCTCATTGGGAGAGAGTACTCCCTATTGGGATCCATAGTTTTGTATGTTATTAACTCTTCTGATTTGTCCTATAATTTGACATCCGGACAGTGTGGCGCAGCTTCTGCTTCAGCCATTATCAGCATACTTCCTCGTCAGGTTTCCGCTTTCAAAATTTATTCCCTTCATTGTTGTATCCTGGGGAGCGATTTTGGCATGTATGTCGGCTACGCGGGGGTTCACTGGTCTGCTCATTGGCAGATTCTTTGTACGTTAAACTTTCCACCGCGTTTCCATCCTACCAGGTTGATGATGATAAATAAAACAAAGCTTGGGGCGTTCGAAGCGTCGATCCAGCCCGCTTTCATTCTAGTCGGTCAAATTTGGTATCGTCGCCATGAACAGGGATTTCGTGTTGCAGGTAAACACATTCAACCAAGATCTTCGTCCGCTTACTGAGTTTGAACACTATTGTAGTGTGGTATTCGAATAATGGATGGGGAAACATTTTTGGCAGCCTGATCATGTATGGGATTGGTCATATCCATTCCAAGATTCTTTTCCGGTACCAAATTATTTTTTTGTTACTCGGATGCGTTACAGTCGTCGTTGGGATGATCAGGTAGGCGCCACTTTCAGTATCTTAGTGTGTTTGTTCACCTTCCTTTCCCTGAACAGTTTCTCCGTGTTTCCAGACAACCCAACAAAATGCAAGTTTCTCTCAGGTGATGAAAAGATCATTGCTGTAGAGGTAATGAGAGGAGGGTCAATCATACTTCTCAATTGACATTTGTGCACTTAGCGGTTACGGGCAAACAATCAAGGACTCGAGAATAAAATTTTCAAATTGTCCCAGGCACTTGAAATGATCACTGACCTAAAGTCTTGGTGTTGGATGACGCTTATGTTCTTGATGGCCCTTCCTGCTGGAGGAATCGGAACCTTTGGTCCCCTCATTTTGAAGGGGTTCGGGTTCGATGGGTAGGCTCCCTTCCAATGCTTCGAGCTCAAGTATATTCATCCATGAAGATCCGAAGTTATGTTGTTCAATATGCCGTTCGGGGTGATGCAAATTTTTGCCATATTCGTCGCGTTCGTGAGTGCCTTGTCTCCCTCTCTTTGAATATATCAAATAATTGATTCGCATTGAAGTGGGCCGCAAAGCGATTCCGGATGAAGTCCCCCGTAATCCTTTTGCTACTGATTCCATGTATCACAGGGACAGGTGCGCCTCCTTCTCAATAATTACATATCAGGTCCTCTAAAAAACTACAAAAGCCCTACTTTTGTGCCTCGGAAGATCACATGAAGACCATCCGTTCTTATTGTTGGCATACTACATGTTAGCTTGCCACAGCTCTATCATTCCTCTTATTTTCAACTGGCAAAGTACAAATGTCGCAGGCCACACGAAAAAAACTACGGTATGCTCGATGATCTGACACAAATAGGCAGGTAATGAGATAGAAAACATTCCCAGACTACTGCATTCATGACGATGGGAACCGTCAGCGGTAATATTGTGCGTCATTAAATAAAGCATCTGAATGTCTTATTTATGCTCTAAACTACTAAGGTTGGTCCTCTGTTGTTTAAACCCCAGGATCAGCCTTACTATACGCGTGGTAATACTTCTCGCAATCGAAAAGCAGATCACCATTGATGAAGATACTACAGGTTTGAGGGCAATGCTAGCGTGTTATTCTTCTTGCTTCGTCATCGTCTGTTGCACGACCTTGTATCTCCACTTCCTTAACGCTAGAAACATGAGGCGAAGAGTACTGGCTGGTAAAAGTGCGTAAGCCAGTGGCCCTCAAATAGATTCAAGGACTGACGCTGTAGCAGGTGCACAAATCATCGATTATTCTATGTTGAGCGTCCAGGAGGCCGAAATCGCTCGCACCAAAGCAAGAGAAAACCTGGAAATTTCGAAGACTGGTAGTGGTGATCCTAGTTCATTGGTGGGACAGGGAGCCTTCGATGACATGACGGATTTACAGAACGATGAATTCATCGTGAGTTTATTTTCCTACCAAGAAATTTCTATTGAGACTGATACATCTTATTGAAGTATGTTTACTAGCACGCTAGTCTTGTTCTATTATATAGCTGGGGAATGTACATGATATTCTAGTGGTTGCTTTATATCATCTGAGTATCTCATAAGAGAGCAATAATAATAAAGACGTGAAACGCGCGATGATAGTCATGATCAACTTCACTTGGCATTTAGAGGAATATAGTCCCTCCAGGGCTTGCTACTGACTGCAATACAGTCCTACAATACAGTCCTACAATGTTTTGATGCGTCTGAAAACAGACCACGATCCAACCCAAAACGGCCACTCACCGATAGATTCCTTGTCGAAAGATCCTTTCACGCATCTTGAAGTTAGGCTACTTTGAAGAAGAAGAAAAAGAGGAACCCAACTGACACTTCCGTGTCCTAATATCGCAAGAACACCACACCACACCCCATCCATTTGGAGAACCTTTTACCCTTCCCAAGGCAACCTGATAAGCTCATTCCATAATTTCTGGAACGTTACGTAGATTATTTGCATCAACTGCTATTGGGATCCTAGCCGCACGAGGGTGGTCATAAGACACTTCTTGCTTCATTTAGGACCCTATCCATCATTCTTGGGGCCGATGTCTTCTCTATCTTCTTCGCATCCCCGTACCTCGGCTGCAAACGTTCTAGATCAGCCATTTTTCGCCTCAACAATTCCTCCTCATCAATCCTACTTGAACAACCGTTTTACATCGTTGTACCATCTGACTCTCCGTGATATGCTGTTCAGGGCCTCTATGCTCCGCATGAAAGCTGTCCAGTCCTTGAGGAAGCTTGAGGAATCAGCCGAAGAGTCTATCGAACTCTGCGAACATCTGGCCTGAAAAATGACCTTTTAGGAGCACTATCAGTACGGCCAACTTATCTAGGTACCCTTCACAGCCCGGGACAATTCGTCATGACAACAAAAGTCTCAATGTGGTCCAATATTCCCAGTTTGGCTTCCAGGTGCCCTAATTCCCCTTTACTTTACATCAAGACTACACGTCTTAACCAGGCGTTCTTTAAATTTGAGTTTTTAGCAAAGTACTTAAAGTTACGCACGGTCTTGACGATGCTCATTGGCCCCACCCCAACACCATGACAATCTTCGCCAAATTGCAATACCTAATACCTCCAAATTCATGATCGTTCTGAATGCCTATTATGCCGAACCACTACCACTACCTCTCGTCTAGATCCGCTCTGCTAACACCTTGGTAGTCTCTCTCTACTCAAATCTCAAGTCAAAGACCTTGGCTAAAGTATAACTTCATACACCATTGGTATATTGTGAAGATTATCATAGTAATTGTAAATAGGTGAGTTTGATGCCTGAGGAAAAAGTCAGTACAAATACCAACAATGACACAAGATCAGATAGACAATAATATAATCAACGCCAAAGCAATTCATCAACAGCTTCTAGTTGGTTTGTGATATTGATTCATCATGGAGAGGAAGACTCAAACCCACAGAATACTCACAGGACTTGGAGATAGTAGCACGGGTAAACCTGAAGATAATCAATCAGCAGGATTCAAACAAAAAGAGGGAAGATCAGAGGGGGTTGCCCGAGGATTGAGCTGTGCGGGCATTTTCGGCAGCGAAGATACGAAGACCGTCGTGATGGAACATCATTGGATAGGAGAAGAAAATTCATACATACTGCTTACAAGTAGAAAAATCAGTCGATTAGGCAAAGCATATCTGATCCTGGAAAGGCGTAAGCTCATGAAAGATTTAAGACAATATTTCAGATTCAGAAAAGTAAAAAAACAGCCATGGAGTCATCGTCATCGCTAGTAGACTAGCTCAGGCGGTAACTCCTTTGAATCATCATTTGCATTAAGTGAATGCGTTACATACCCGTCAATCCAGGTTAAAAGGCGTTGAATAATTGCACATAAGAAAAAGGAGACCTATTCTAAAATTTGAGTGATGCTCAGAGACAAGATTTGAAATAAGTCAGCATATACGGCATGCTAAAAGCATCGGGCCACAATAGAGGCACTCAGATACTCTAGTTTGAAAATGATAATATCATCCTTGAGATGGAGTACAATAGTAGAATGGATATGAACATCAAATGAAGACCCACCCGAATACTTCGGCACGACTCAGTTCAACCAACACTTAAGAAGGAGAAAAATGTCCCTATAAGCCACCATTATAAGAAATCACTGGTGCAGGAATGAGGTTAGCTTCTGAAAAGACGAGGGAAAAAAACCGATCAGTGTAACTATGACAAAAAGCCACACAGCTTCATCGATCAGGTTTTCGATGAGACTCGACACATAAAAGTGACATCCTGTCGAACAATAAAACTTCGAACTCACCCATGGGATGGTCAACATAATTCAATGAAGAGAGGAAAAAATGTTCGAAACGCGTCGATTAGGGCAGGTACATATGCAGTCACGGGATTATTCGGCAACGCTGTGCCGTAGTCATATCTCTGCAGTTATAAGATAAAATAAGTCATCATATTTGCTGCTACCAAACATCCACTAGCAAACTTCGCTTACACCCTCCTCTTATGGCCGCGTGCCTTCTGTAGACGCACACTCTAACGTCAGGCCCTGCTGAGGCCCTCCGCGTCTTAGCACTAGCTGCAGAATAGAAATCCTGAAAACATCACATGCTCCTTGTGTGTCACGTATATCTCAGCCCGCACATGACCCTAGTTTTAAATAGCCTGACCCGCGAGATATTCAATGTGGTCAGTTTATTGCGAGCTGTTCACACGTCCCAGAGATGCCAACCGTCAAGCCTTCCAGTGATGATAAAGAAGTTGTCATAAACTGAGGGACTAGACAAAGCCCAAAATGACCTGGTAATGGCTCCGGCTCCAGATGAACCGATTGTAACGAGGAGAGAGTTATGGAGTCATTACAGTACGTCCTTGTCTCGGCTGAGCGAAGGTTATTGATTCTGATTACAACATAGTGTATTACAACGGGAATAATGTCCGTTCTCAATATTATCTAAAATTCGTGGCTCTCAAACGGCGTGTGACAGAGTGTCAGTCCTGAAGTCTTCTCTATGACGTTGTTTCAATCCCTCGCCACTGCAGCTGGTTACGACCCTACAAGAGGGCCTGGGTCTTCATGCCTCGCGCAAGATGCATCCGGACAATGCGTACTTACATGGAGTGGTTGAACGAAAGCAGTCGCAAGTATAGTTCTGATTGCGAACGGTGTCAGCTTTGCCGCTTTGACTCTGTTGTTCGCCACCATCGGCTCAGCTGCAGATTACGAAATCTTTGGGCGGTGGTTATTGTTCTCAGTGACAGTCATATGCTGGGCTGCCCAATTTTCCAGCTTGACGGGTAGGTGGCAAGTCTCTTCGCGCGGAATCAAAATGGCAATCATCTTCAACAGGGCCTTCTCGATGGGGATTAGCCATGGCATTGGTCATGATTGGTTTTATCACTTATGGGGCGACACTTGTGTTCTACGCAGCTGCCTTTCCGAGACTAGCCAGGAATACCGCACACGCACGAGAATTACGGGAGAAATATGAAAATGGAGAAGTCGATCTGGAGGACTATGAACGTGAAGAGAGCTTGGAGAAGAACAGAATCAGCAACATTAGCACAGTTTATTTACCTGTGATCTCATTGTGGCCTCTTGACGAATCATGCGATAGACACACAACAATATTGGCTACATCATCGTTCTCTGCTTGAATCTCACCCTACTTTTGCCTTTGAAGAACGACCCCAGGGTTAATAATCACTGTATCATCCATTACGCATCCAATTTTCTTGCTAAAGAACGAGTCAAGCGACCTACTTCAGAATTAATGCATGGTGGGTTGTCGCTGGCATCTAGTGGTGTGCGTCTCCCTATACTCTTGTTTATCTCCATCAAGACTGATTTTGTCCAACAAGTCATCTTCCAGCAACATTGTCCGGGTAGAAACAAATCTGGCTTGCAATCAAGCAGTACAAGAAACTCCCTTGTACATCTATATATCTTTTTGCGTCTCTCCTCCTTGCCGACGTGGGTCTCTCCCTAATCCTCTCATCATATGTTGAGACTGATATTGCGATCATTTCAGGGCCTGAACACAACAGGGACTCTTGTCTCTATCTGTCAAAATGATAAATTTGAATTTAGCTTCCTCCAGAACACGTACCTTGGGGCTTTTGCAAGCCCTTACCTCCACTGTTGATGCACTTGGCTTCTGGTATGTCCAGAAGTACTGGAAGATTAGTACGAAGAAAATGGCAAGCAAATTTTGCGATTCTTCTAATGTCATAGTCGTCTCATTAATTGCCTTAGTCTGTTGTTTACAATCCTCATTCCATTTTGGGGTATGCTGGGTATCTGGACAAAAAAGATTGGGTACATTTAGTTCTTTTCTCTCCCTGTATGGATCTGTCTACTGATACATGCATAGATTCCATAATGTCTGGGAATTCTGGGCGTATAGTATTGTCTTTGGCCTCTTTCAAGCACCCTATTACGCATTTTCGCAGACCATGATGGCTGAACTCTGTCCTCCTGGCTATGATAATATGTTCTTTGGGTTCTTCGGGCTTTCAAATCGCGCCTCGAGTGTGATAGGCCCAGGCGATTATTGATAAGAGTGGGAGTAACTGGAAGGGGTTTCCTTTCATTTTTGTAATTTGTGCAGCTGCGAGTCTTACAATTTGGTTTGGGGTTGATGTGCATCAAGGAAGAAGAGATGCGATCAAATGGGCCATTGATTTCAGGATGGAAAGGGATGTGAGTGGGAGGAGCAGTTGGGATGATTTAGCTATTGTGCTCAATCGTGCCAAGTTTAGCCAAGAGCTTCCTTACGTCATACAAGTCATAAAAGATCGCAGACCTGCAGCCCCTCTTCACTACCAACAAATAGCCTATTCAGCTTTCTGGTGCACAATTTCACAAGCTCTACCTTCAGATACACAAGGTTCGATTTTCTGACCAATATAATTCCAGTAACAACAACCTATGCCTCAAGGAAAAAGCAACTCCGAGGGAAAATCCTCTTCCTCAGGTTCATCAAACTCGGCTGGTGAACGCTCCAACAAATAGTACTACAAACCATTCGGCGGTTGGTCTGGCTGGATGCACTCGTATGGATTGAAGATTGATGAGAGCAAATTTATCTTCTCTGTCTCTCTCATCTCAGAGTGCTTTTTCATGAATCTGGCTAATCTGGGGTCTAATTACGGGATTCTGTGAAAATCCGGAGCTCAAGTATTAACATCAACCATCGATAGGCACCATACACTTTAAAGATGGGCTCTTGAATATCGATTGCACTAGGTATCAGCCTGTAAACCAGATAACCAGTTCAAGCGACATTGAATATGGCAAGTGATGCCTTCCATGCTCCTGCCAACCCTCACTTTCGTCTCCCTCGTCTTGACTTGAGACTTCTGGACAAGTGTGATATCTCCTTGGGCGACCTGCGTGAGGCAGTAGGCGGTCAAGTCTTTGGATTCTTAAGATACAATCCACTGAAAATCCTCTCAATTGAACCAAGCAGTGATACAAAACGTTCGGTTCGGTCCTTCGCCACTGAATACACAGTATTTTGTCTTCAAGTAAGTCAATCTTAGATCTCGAAGGCAGCAATTCCCAGAAATTGTTCCGACTATGTCTTCCAATGATATATCGATTTCAGGAGATCCAATTCACGTCATAAACTTGTGACGGTGCTCCAGCCACGTTGTGGGCAATCTATTTTAACAGGTCGGATGGCTACTCCAGCATGGCGTCCAATTATTAGGGTGCAATGGCGAGGCACAAAAATAGGATCCGCCAAACATTGGTTGTTTAAAGTCTGGACCAACAAACCCATTCAAGACCCACCTCCTCCAAGCGTATTCTTGACGGACCCTCTCCACTGCTGATATTAAACCCTCCAAAGTGAATATCATCACTTGTATGATCATCGATTATCCAAGGTGCATAGCCAGGCGGAGAAGTCACCACCGAAAACGACGACAAATCATCCTCCTCCCTACAGTACAGCCTCCCTGATGATGTCCAATTCCCTATCCAATGTGATAGGCTATCCCCAAACAGAATCTATTCGAATCTATGTAATGGCTACTCACTGCTCCTTGCTCTGGTCTTTTGGAATATAGCGGGCTCCACTGATATCAGGACCCCTACAGATTTGGTGTTCCGTCCTAGACTCACCCTAGACCAAGCCTATTCATGCTTGTGTCACATGGAATCCATACTAGACATCCATCATCACACCCATTTCGTTGAGCCAGATCCCCACCATTATCCATGATTTTCAACATTAGACAGAGATGATCGACATTCTGCGCAATCTATGAGCTTTCTGGATCAAGTATTTACTGGTTTATCTCAAGCAAAGAACATCTATCCCGCACCAAGTTTCTGGAGCAGTTTCTAAAATTGAATAGACGGAACGGTTGACGAACTGGCCTCATGGTTGACAGCGATAAGAATAGGAAATGCTATTTTTATCATATCGTGCATACAATGATACGTCAATCTGGAGTGTCCTGAACTAGTTGGGCCATATTCAATCTGTTACCGAACCAAGAACTTTCAACCAGCAATAACGGGCTGCTTTGTCTTGGTCAGTTTGGAAATGACGTCGTCCGAGAAACCAAGGTGAGCCTTAACAAGCGCAGGCGGAGTGAGAGCGAGCCACTAAAAACCGATTAATGAAACCCTGATTACAGATGCTTTTGCATGTGTTTGCTTGCCTGGTTCAGACTGACGTCCTGGAATTTATCTGTAAAGAGATCTGCTTTGATTCTGGTGTTCGACTGGGCAATTCGTGGTCATACCATCTCTGAATATTTCAAGGAATCTCAATGTGGAATTTCCCGTATTCTCCACGTAATGACCTGAGATATTTTCGGCATTTTATATATTTATAGCTTGTTCTAGCTCACCCATGGATGCAGGAACATATCCTATCAATCATGTCATACCCATATTAGCGATTAAACATGTGGATGGTACTTACCAATGTCACCTGCCTGGTAATCGAAGGTACGTGCGTTCGATTGTCCCGCGAAGATCGTCACTCGTCCATTTCCTTCGCTAAAAATGGATGAAAATTTGTTGCCAGGTTTATAGATAGCACGTACAGGAAGAAACTCCATTCGTCTTGCGTGGGATGCCACTGGTTAAAATAGCTCAATTCAATTCCAAACACGTTCAAGAGAGGCCCTTACGTGGAGTTCGCTGTCATCCGTAACTGTCAGTGAATAGCCGAAAGTAGGTCTCATATACTGACCGCATTGCTCCAGGTTCAACAGTCACCTCAACAGCTGCAATAGTTTTTGAGACCGTGAACGTAGTAGAGTCCACCACCTTCACAGAACCGCCGCTGAAAGTCGTAGGCTTGACTTTGGAAAATTGGAATGAGAATGGTTCGGGTACAGTGCCTTGAGGGCTCGTCGGCGCTTGGGTTGATTCAGGGAGTCCTGGCGAGAAGGTGAGCTACATTTTTTCTTATCTTATCTCCTCCTTGTGAAATAAGTACCGGCAGGGAATATATAGAGCTCTTCGGCAGGTATGTTTTTCAGCGCATCGGATTCCCTATGGGTACTCAATGCCAGGTTTACTGATCTGGAACGTCCACTCACACACGGAAATTCTTTGCGAGCACTGCCGACGGCGAATTGGATTAATTTAGACAGTTGACATCAAAACAAGATCTTACCTTCTTCAGGAACGTGGGCCAGCCAATCTGTGAGAAGGAGGGTACTATCTTCACTGAATGCACCGGAGTCGAACACCTAAGAATAGGCGATCCATAAGAAATCAGAAACATCAATCATCAACAAACCAGGATGAATTCTGTGCCATCTGGATCATCATTTGTAGCTTGCAGCGCGTGGGGAATGCCAGCAGGGAAGTACCAAAGATCTCCAGGACCCTATGAATCCTCATGAGAGCTGGGTAACATGGTGAAGTTCATTACTGACAACGTTGGCTAAATAATTCTTTCCATCCTGGTCAACAGATGATACTTGGGTAGTTCCCTGGGCATGCTTTATCAGATTTGGATCTCATCTTGTCCTTGATCTACCTACCTTCAGGACATAGGCCCACTTCGATCAGGTTATACATTAGCTTTTATGAGTGTTAATCAAAGGCATGCAATACCTCTGCAGTCTTGTGCCAGTGCATCTCTCTGATCAAGGGGTGAGAAAGCATGCACAGTTCAACATAAAGTGTCTCACCGAACGGCTCCAGGCTCTAATCTCATATTCACACTTGCCATCTCTGCAGGTATTTGAGCTTATATTTAATAATCAACCTAGTCAGCCAACCTGTTGCAAGAGGCATCACATCGACTGTGCAACAAGGCGTTAATCATAACAGAGCTGACAAAGGCACAGTCTTACTATTCTCTTGACGGCCCACCCTCCTGTCTGGAGCCGATTATGACTCAGACTAAATGGCCATTTCGCGTTTCCTCTGAGAAATCGAGTGAAGATAGTACTCCGAGGGACATATCAGCATTGACTTACAGGCTACCATGATCTGTTGTAGGAGGAGCGAGAAAATCCGCATTCTGTTTATCGATGGGGACGTCCGAGCTAGGACCAATAATCGGAACGCCGAGAGAACCACGAATCGGCTCTGGCTGGTTATTTGACGACTCATTCCACAATTGAAAATTTGGATCAAGTTTGATTGTGGGGACGGTTTCGGATGCAGGAGGTGGATTGCCGGCCTTAGTTCCTGCGGGAGAAGTAGCCGATGCTGGTGCTGCAACACTTGAGGAAACTGCAGCTGCTGAAGATGATACTGGTGCACTTGCAGAGGAAGGAAGGGAAACGGTGGAGGAAATAGTGGAGCTGCCAGCATCTGACGGTCCCGCGGGAGCGGAAGATGAAAGGCTTGTGAGAAGAAGAGCACAGAGGCACGTAGAAAGGTAAATCATGTCTGAGGTCTAGAGTTCACTCAGGCAAGTGCTGAGTCCTTTCACACAATTGGTGCCCTTTAAATAGGAAAAGAGTCCAGTGGGCCGCAATGTAAGACCATCACACAAAGTTGTCTAAGAGCGCAATTGAGACGTCAAAAAACAGTGCTTCGGGATCTATTCATCAGATACGGCCGCCTTCAGACGGTCTCTAGGTGAAGCACATGTTCTCTGTTCTCCTGAAGGGCTGGCATACAGATAATATTATACCAAGTTTTGAATGCATCTCATCTAGCAGGGAATAGAGTCAGCATAATGGAGTCAGCAAACTGGTCCAAAAAGAAGGGAAGTGAGTGTTATAATGAGCATGAGCCAACAGATCTTACCTTACTCAGACTTAGGTGAAAAGTGGCGCTATCCTCGAAAATTTCTAATCTGTTGTCGCAGGCAATTTTGAAACATAGTTAAATGCACGGCGCGTGCGACCAAGAATATCCGACCTCATGCTAAACCTTTACCTTATGAAGGATCAGAGCCTTGAAAGGAAGGTAGAATCACCGTTCACATTCAAGTTTAGGCAGCTATTCTCATACACGCAATTACAAACGTTGGACAAAGTACCAACGGTCACTATACAAATACTTGATCAGGCTTTATCGAAATCTGACGAATGATTCCTTGACATAAGGTACAAGATTGAGAGAAGCATGACCGTGTCAAGTGATAAGCAACCTCAAAATAGGTGGAATATTAATAACCCGTGGCAGCTACATTCTCAACGGTGGAGATGTGACGGGGGCGTCGGTCAAGTACGAAACTCACTATTGGGCTAGATACAAGTCATGATTACCATTAGAGATAGATTTGTAGTGCTATAATTTGTGAAATGACGGATTTTGCAGAAAATCGTTGCACAGGAAGAAAATACAGACTATTCTAGATGACGTGGTGAAAGTCGCCTCCAGTCAGGAACCAGGGATGCTATTATAATCACAGTAGCGAACAGCCAAAGGCATAAACTTAGCAGTGGGAAATAGAATCAGATGAACCAGTGCTAAACTCAACAGGGTGAGATTCTTATTTGACGCCCGCTTTCTAGGATCTTAATGGCCTGTTGAACCTCGACAAACCAGCTTAAACCCTTGTGATTCGACCCATATCCTTTGCTTATGGGGTAATCCAAGGCCCTGAACTGCGGAGTGTATGGCCTTGCTTGAACGTGTAAGTGTAGATGGCTGATTGAGTTAAATGGAGGTATGTGAAAACCCATTCTACGATTGGCCTCAATAAACTAATGCACCTACGAGTCGAAATTAGCAAACATTACTTTCTCATGTCGGGGCTAACGTTGTGATTGTCCAAGATTGTCTCTCCAATTTTTTGCATTGATCGCACTGACCAATCACCAATGAATCAAGAGAGCAGAATTTCGGAAGGAATATCACCAACAGGTCACGGCGTCACTTTTCCTTAGGGAGCGCACGCTCTCTAGAGAGGACTGTCGTGAGAATTCCGTTACATATTTTGGGGCGATTACCAATGTGGTTCTTGGGTATCACTTGGACATGGACAACTGCTGCTGGTGAAATGTCTTTAAATGCTACAAATTTGTCATCCTAGAAAAGTTATCATAGCAGTGTGGAGAGAGAGAGAAATGCATACCTCATATACGATGGAAAACCCTTTCGCTGCAGAGACATCACAAAAAATACAAGGCATCATACAGATTTCTGAGAGCCAGTGTTTGACCCAGGTCTCAGATGTCGGACGACCTTGCAACCTGTAAGTTACAGACCAGGCTGACGTGACATAAATGTGACGGTGACCTCCCACATAACTTTGTAGTTCAGTATACTACCTTTGACATAGACTGGTGAGTTAAGTTGATGGCACATGCTGATGATATATCAACTCCTGCATCTCAGAATCTTGGATTATGGACGTCGGACCTGAAACAACTGAATGCCCACACGTCAAAGACATGATCCGTGACACATCCAAAAGAGAACGATTTATTCGCCAATTCAAGGTCATGACAATGTGGAGTATACGTAGAAAATCCATTTTCAACAATCCATCTAAACGTCGAAAGGTTGTATTTACTAATATCTCCAAGACTATCTGCTCATGCTACCTAGGTCACTGCACCAACCTGTGGAGAATGCGACTCTTCACTATCACGACCGATTGCATGCATGGAATGTTCCTTTACCGGATGCTGGCTTGACAGGCATATCCTTCATCACCTTGAACGCGAAAATCATAAATTCTGTATGCGTCGAAATCAGCTCGCGTAATATCTATGCTAACTGGATTAGGTCTTGACGTTGGATCTGGTTGCTTGTTCTGTGCCGAGTGCAATAACTTTATCTTCAACGAAACTATTGAGCAGGTTTATACGAGCTGTATCCTCTATACAGAGGAGAAAACCACCCGATTTCAAGGTACATCTCGTGCATCGAAATTTCTGTGACATCTAAGATTTTCCCAGTATCCCAAATGCTCAGACAACCATATTCTCTTTGGGTTCCAAATGAACAAGAAACCGCAACTCTTGAAGGTGCTGCCGCGATTCCCTGTCAAGGTAAGATCAAGAACTCTGGGATTTCTTTCTGAATCTCCACAAAATCACATACCAGGTCGACGAGGATTATTAAATCTCGGTCAGACGTGTTTCATGAATGTGGTACTGCAGTGCTTGATCCACAATCCTCTGGTCCGCAATTATTTTCTTGGCGACAAACATAATCGCAGACAATGCAAGACCGATAATTGCACTTGCTGCGAGATGGACAGGCTTTTAGAAGAGGTGAATACATAGTAAGTACGATTAGCATATCGTGCTAACAGGAGCGATAGGTCTATTCGGATGATACAGCCCCTTACGGACCCATCAATTTCCTTACCACAACTTGGAAGGCTTCAGCTGAGCTCTCGGGTCATGCACAGCAAGATGCTCACGAGTTCTTCATCTCTGCATTGAACCAGATCCATTCAACCTCTCGGGGATCTACAAACGTATCTTGTAACTGTGTAGTTCACTCTACTTTCTCGGGTCAGCTGCAGAGTGACGTTAAATGCGAACGTTGCGGAAACATAACGAGCACCGTTGACCCGATGATGGACATCAGCCTTGAAATCAACAAAAATACCAATGGACGCTCTGGTTCAGTGGCAGTCAAGAATAGTGCCGGAGCCGAAACACCTCACAATGACAACACTCTCACCGCTTGCCTCAATAGGTATGTATCCACACAGATGTTGGTCGTTGTCATACTAAGAATTCGCATCTTCTTTGTCGTAAATTCCTTGGTTCGCTGTATATAAATTTGCTCACCTCTGATGCTATCCATCCAATCTATCTGACTAATCATGTATTATGGTGCTCTGATCAGGTTCACACAACCAGAAAAGCTGGGCTTGAAGGATTATTCATGTGGAAAATGCGGCAAAACTCATGTATGTCCAAGATCTCAGAGTTTTCACGATCTTTCCCTTGAAGCTTTCGTTCACACTTCTATCGCATGCGATCACAGGAGGCTAGTAAGCGGCTAAGTATACGAAAACTGCCACCTGTCTTAGTTTTTCAGCTCAAGGTATAGTGCCCTCAGTCTATCATTTTGATCCTAGGGACGCTGTTTCACTTTTTAAATATTTGCAGCGCTTTGAGCATAAGACAGCAGACAAGTCTTCTGCGCGCAAGATTGATACAAAAATCAAATTCCCTGCTACATTAGACATGGCACGCTATACCACCTCCATGATGAAGGAGATAGAAAAAGAGAACGTCAACAGCTACACCAAAATAGATGATGGCAATTCGTAGGTTTCTGACCATATGTTTGTTGATGTCTATCATTCACGAACTAGTTCTGAATGTACTCAATGATTTCGATCTGATTGCCTGTTAACCTTGTATGTGTCATCTATCAGGCAATCACTAGCGCTGTAGGCTGATTTCGTTGTTAGATCTGCTGTCAGATCTGCTACGGAGGGTTTGTCGTTGGAATACGAATTATTTGCCGTAATTAACCATGAAGGGCATCTGGACAATGGTCACTACACCAATTATGCCAGATTCAAAGACGAATGGTTTAAATTTGACGATGATAAGCACGTGTTTCTCTGAGATAGATGTATTTAGAATCCGCTGTAACTAATGATTCCCGTTTTTACCCAGGATGACTCATTCGAGCTTGTCGGCTTGCCTGCAATCATCGGCATACATGCTTTTCTACGTAGAACGCCACCTGAACTACAAACCTAACACGGTCCCATCATATGTCCGTATGCGAGAAAATGAAGCCGTCCGTGAGAAGGAAAGAGAACTTGAGAAAGAACGGGAGAAAGAGAGAGGAAAAGAACGTGAGCACGAACGAGAACGGGAAAGGGAAAGAGAGCGTGTGGAAAGGGAGAAAGAAAGAGAGAAAGAGCTGGAGGATGCTTTATTGGCTACTGTCTGACCAGTACATTGCACTTTTCCGACTTCCATGGTTGAATCTGATGTAGATGGCTACAATTTGGTTTCAAGTGAGCTTGAAATCAATAACATTGGCATTTGAACTAATCATCTACTTTGGTCAATATCGTTGGACCGGTAATATGGTGGGCAATTTCTACGATTTGCCGTAGTTCATTCGATTCGCATAACACCATATCAGGTACCTGTTTCCACCGATCGCACTGAACCACTTTTTCTATTTGAAGCATACTTTCGTTCTTCTTACTTGAAGAATCGCATCTGACAGTGAACGGAACGGAGTATTATTGAGGAGTGTGAAGTCTAGGCTATCATATCTGATACGATAGAGCCTGCCGCCCCCCTTCCTATAGATTCGCTATTCAAGACAGGACCACCTCTTGCTCTTGCCATGTGATGATGTAGTCTGCGATTTTGGCAGGTTCAAAAACGCTCAATCCGTGGAGATAGGTTCATGTGTTCCTTACATCATCACTTCCGGCCTCTGCGCAAGACAAGTAGTTCGGGCCAAACGTATCTAGAGATCTCACGAAAGGCTTCTTGAAGTTTGATAAAAGTGTCTGAGTAACACGAATGTCGTGGGGTAGTTCGATTCGGCCTTGACATTGACATTGGCAGAAATTCCGATGGAGTTGTGGGAAGTCGTACTCCATTTTTATTTTTGGTGGACAACAAAAACCACTCGGCTTAAAATAGGTATCTAGGGGTGAAAAGCCCTGGCGGTAGCCTACTAGAGCTTACCGCTTTTACCGCAGTAATCTGGATGTTTACAATCCCCTGGTTCCTTGATAATAAGACCATAAACGTGTTACGGCACCATTTAGTTTCTCACTCCATGAATGATCTTCGGCAGATCTGGCCAACTTGCCCTGGAATATTCTACAAACTGAAGTTCCTAAATGACGTGATGCCCAGATATCACGATTTCTCGATGAAAGGTCAAGGAGAGGTTACCCCAATTCTTATGGAGACCCGTTGACGAGTCCACACCTCCTAGACCTTTGCTCTTGAGCTGGCCGTATCTAATCTTGTGCACGGTCCGGTTCAACTTGTCAAGGAATTGCGTGCGAGAAATTGAAACAATTCACGCTACCGGCTGTGGCCTGCCCTCGTTACGATGTTCCTTGTTCGACCTGTTTGGAATTGAACTTGAGTGTATGATGTGCATGAACCCCATTTCATACGGTCGTCTGCACCAGAAATTGAGGATACTCATACAATCCTGGTATATTTTTGTCTCTGTGCAGGGCACAAGATCCGTTGAAAATAAAAATAACAGCACATTGACATGTATCACGTGAAATGTATAACTAGCATGAGAAACATGAGACCTATCGCACCTGATCAAAGGGTGAGCTTGAGAACATCTAGTCAATCTGAAATCACCATAGATAGATACAAATAGCGTCCATGCGATTGTAAGGATTCTATTGTTAGGTCGAAACAATGCTCTGAATGTCACCCGGAGAATAGTCCCCGTGGGACTCAATCATTCAAGGACGTCAACTCAAGCCTAACTAGCACAGTCGTCATCTACTTTGACTTGGATAATTCTGCAACAAAGTGGTTGAATCCCTTAATATACTTGTGTATATCAGCAAATTACCAGACCTGGGCAAAAAATAATGCAAGAAGAAATACCAGAGCTCAGCCGTCATTCTGATAATAGATCGGGCCGACTGTTCCAAAATTCATCAAGGATGATATCGCAGTGTAAGAGAGCTATTCTGGTCATCTTTTGTTTCGGTTTGGCTTTCGGTTTCGCCTTTGCTTTGTCATATGGTTTTAGTTGGGTTTGAGTGGGTTCTTGGTTCGAGACCTCAGAAGTTGGAGCTAGACGTGCCACTGGTGGTTGACGTGCACACACGGTGGAATCAATTGAAGTGTCGATATCGATAAATATAGGATTATGCTCTTCTGCCGGTGTATGAATCGAAGGTGACGATTTTTTTTGGAGTACGGGAGCGGAGGTGGAAGGGATATCCGAACCCTCACGGCATTGACTTTCATTGACAATATCTTCCCGTACTAGAATGCTCCCCTTACGAAAGCGGGGATAAGTCGCATTGTAGTTAATGTTGAAGCGGGAGAAGAGGATCTCGTTCTTGTCTTTAGAAAATGTGCCCTACAATGAGGTATGAATGAGGTGCAGAATTTCGGAACAAAGGATGAGCTCGAGAGGAAGAGGAGCGATAGGAGGAAAAATATTAACACACACGGAGAGTGGCGTGAGCCTCGGTTGTGGTCTGTCCACCCTGTTGTACCAGAGCCCAGAAAGTAGTATTATAGAGATTATTGATATGTGCTGGAGAGTGTTGAGCAATTCGTGTAGGGGTGAGTGAAAATAAGGTATTCACTATCAGCCTGTCTCCAAGAGAAATAATCCTTGACTGATTTTTCCGTGGGGTAACAGATAATCCGTCCGTCGAACGAAGGAGGGTACTGAAGTAGGGTATCGGGGAAGTATCTTGACCAATGGAAAACATAGGATGAGGTAAATTGTGAAGTAAGTGTGGAGACGATTTTAGACTGTCGGCGATTGTAAATCGTTGTCGATTTTTTCAAAAGAAAACTGACAAAAAACAACTGAGTCGGGCACCTAACCAAGCGACTGTAAACGTGCCTATATTCATCAGACTCTCCAAATGCCAATACAATGTCTGGATAGAGTTCCATCGTGTCTCGGGCGGCATGGTCCATCAATTCTAGGGCTCGTTCGTCATTTGGTTTTGCAAATTTGTGAGTGTCAGAGAATCTGAGTTTTTTTTGTCGTTTGTTGATGATCCTATAAGGACTATGTCCAGCTTACCTGTGAAAAGCATGTCCATCCACCCTCACAACCAGGAATGTATCTGGAAGCAGAGGATCAGGTAGCTCAAAATTGCGAACATATGCATATCGGGTGTTAGCCATCGTCAAAGTAAAACCAAGGTAGATAGCGGAGATAAGATTACAGTACGCATAGATTAGATAAGATATTTTGTATGGCTACCTGAATATTCAGACTAACCCCATGTCTATCATCGATCAGAGACTGATAGACCCAGGTTTACTGGGTTCGGACTCTAAGAAAATGAATGAAAATAGAATCTTGTGACAGTAGTCGCTGCTTTCAATATAATCAATCACAAGGTGATATTATGTCTTCAAGTCCCTTGCCAAATAATCCGCGTCGCACATTTTACGATTTTTACCGCAGGCCATTGCCACTGAGTGGCCTTAAGGATCGAGTCCTGTCCGCCCATCTTTTACGAAGCCTACCAAAAAAGGAATTCCTATTTAAATCACATCGTAACGCATTGACCAAACACGGCTCCTCGTTGTCTTCCATCCTTCACCTCAAGGTAAACACATTTTTCTTTCTCGTAAATCCCGCCCCAATTTCTCTTATTGCACAGGAATATCTTCATGAGTACCGCAGCTAACTCTTACTATTTCCGTCGCCGTGCTATCGGCCGGGCGGCTTCTCCACCCACCTGGGCATGCTATGAGGAAATCCCTTACGACGATGATTACAGCACTAGCTGCTCAGAGGATAGTTCTTGCTCTGAAGACGACGAGGATTATAACCGACACCTTGAACATTCAAGCGATTCCGAAGGGAGTGAGAGTGGAAAGAAAACGGTAGTGCGAGATCGTAATGTGACTCACGAGAATAATGCTCCTGTCATGAATATGGAAACGGAAGTTGCTAGAGCCACAGATGCTGTCGTGAAAGAGAAAGAGACACAGAAAGACATCAAGGGTAAACAGCGTGCCGCAGATCCTGAACCAGAGTCCGCTCGGGGACGCAGGCACAGGAAGAAAGAGCACCGACCGAGTTGTACTCTCAGGCCTATCTTGACTATTCATCGTAGCCAGGGTTTCGTCTGGAACCAGGTATAGATCTTTCTTCAGGCAACACTTGGAATTTTAAACTTGAATTCTTGAATACTTCCAGGATCTGTTCATTCCGCCATACGCCAAGGACAGATGTACGTTTTTGTTCCTTTGTACCTGTCGAGTGTCAATGTTCACATTCTACCTATTTTACGTCGTCTCTCAATGTCCTTTGGCTTTGTTCATATTCCCAAGACGTCGCTTCGACCTCTCCTCCAAATGCTCGTGGTTTTCTCTCTTCCAACTGCTCCAACACAGACTATGAGGTTGAGGTTGTTGAGATTCGAGTCAAGGAAGGCGAGCTGTTTCATTGAATTGTAGGAGTGCATCATCTGGCATTCTATCCGCGGGTATTTCCTCCAAAGTTTCATTTCATTGTCTCTCTCAATTAGCATAGCATAGGTATTTCCCAATCAATTTCTCTCGTTCTTTCTTGTTGCTGTTCACTATTTCTCGGGTATCCCCTCTTTTGTCATCCTGATTTCATATCGTGTTTGTATTTTTAGCCTTATCGTTTAATTTCCATACGAGTTCACACCGTCCCAGCTCATTTCCGCAATCAAATCAATCTGTGCAATTTACTTGATTTTTTAGATCTCAGTACAACGGCTGAGGGAGCAAATGACATTAATTAATAGACAACATATTTTTGTTCAAGTGCTCGATCTATTCCTCCGCACACTTTTGCCAAAGCATGAGAAGGAAATGGTTGGGCTCCAGAATTCAGTAGAAGTACAAGCCAGTGATTAAGCCAGGAAAGGAGGTACAACACAGAGCAGGAGAAACCAATATCAAGAGTGCGCTACTTCAGATCACGGTCACCTATAACTTTCTGGCCATCATTGATAAGCTGAGTTTTCGCAGTCACCAATGCTTTTTCACGATCCTTGAGTAAATCTTGATGGTTGGAGAGTTGACCCTCAAGAGCCTCAAAGAGCTCTTCCTTCTGACTACGAATCAGAATCAGCAGCGGGAAGGAAGCGGCGAGAAGATTACACACTTCATGAAATCTATCGTCTTTGCAACCGGAAAACAAACTTAGATCATTGGCGGACGACATATAGATGAAAGAGAAGGAACCTTCTTTATCATACTTTTCAATCGATCCATAAGTTCTATCAGAAGAACGTGTCAATCCAGGTACAGTAGAATGCAAAAGCCTTTGCTTAATACCTTCACCACCTGCTATCCACTCTTCCTTGGATGCCGCTTGCCAAATGTTTATGCGATTATGGAAATGCTCTACTTGATTTCGGAATAGTTTATCGCCATCAAGGCCACAGAGATCCTGCCAAACATCAGTTTGAGGCAGAACCGACTGCGGGTGTAAGTTTCCCCCAAGACGATCCCCAGAGGCTGAATTTGAAGGATGGAGAGAGCGGCCAGGAGCCTTTACCTATTAGTGAAAAGTGTTACAAGAGCAAACAGAAAGCAGTACTGAGTTGCGCTGGCGCTTTGCAGACTGGTCTGTGTCACCTTCAGCGGCATAGCGTTCTCGAGAGTGTTTCCTATTGACTGGAGCCTGTTGTTGTTGCGCAAAAAGCTGGTCATAAGGGTTCTCCATCGTAAAATTCTGGGGGAAAACCCTCTGAGGACCAGTAAAACTAGACTCTGGCCCGTGACCTTCTATTAGAGCTTGCCCATTCCTGCGCCCATAAGGAGTAGAGGTCCTGAATGAACCCAGGCAGTCCGCATTAATTTCATCTGAGCCGCCTGAAGTCTCAGGCGACGGTTGCTGACGAATAAGAACTCCACAACTCTGGCGTTTATGCTGTATAGGATCGGGTATATGCGCATTAGAAATGTCGAGGGAGCCCAAGGATTCGCCTGGCGACATCCCACGCGACAAACTGATATGAACAGGTAAAACAGGAGCCTTGAACCCAGTATCTGGCGTTGTCAGAATCGGCGGTTTCTCAATGGACGCGCGGATGGGTTTAGGAGTCACGATTGTATCGGCGTATCCAATGGCACCGTTTGTGCTTAACGAGTTGTTCAGCTGCTTGGAACCAGGAGCGGTTGTCTTTGGGCGACCAAGATTTGCTCCAGCAAGCTGAAATATATTTTTAGGTGCTGAAATATTACCATGAGAAGAAGTTCGGTGAGCCATGAGTCCTGGGAGGGGCAGGACCGAGTTTTCCATCCCGAGAGGAACTTCTGGGTCCGGGTTTGCAGAACGGTGTAAGGGGTTTCCTTGGTTGGGAGTAAATCCAGGTGCATTTAAAGAGGCAGAGGAAGACCCTGACTGAGCGAGGGGCATAAATGGGGTTCGCACACTCATGGTAGTTTGAGTTGAGGATGACCAGGACTGAAATCAATTTGATAAACAGTATTTGTGTATATTTATCAGTCTTGAGTAACCAATAATGATATTGCACAAATTGTATTTTATGCTGACCGCCGGTCTTCTTCATGTACGGCCTCTCTGCGGCAGCTCCTTCTTCTGCCGCGCTAAACATACCATTACTACTCTACCAGTTCCTAAAGAGATCAAAGTTCTCGAGACTCATGATGACATGATTGATGCGACCTGGTGGACAACAAGGTTCAGTGCAGTTGCTATACCTCGAAGCCGTGTCGATCTTCAATTCGCAAAAAGTTCAGGACCAGGTGGTCAGGTCCGTCAATGAACTTCTTAGAAAGTCATTCTTGCATTTGAACTGTTTTGCAGAACGTTAACAAGGTCAACACGAAAGCAGTCGTCAAATGCTCTCTCGATAGTCCTTGGATCCCAAGGTGGGCCAAGGCTGATCTCATAAAATCTGTGAGCTCATCAACTGTCGCCACTATAATTTCTGATGAGATTATCCTCAGCGTCACTATGCTTCCTCATCACATTGTCTTCAAGTTACGTCGACTTTGACGCGCTCGCAGGCCCAGAACGCTGATGATTGTTTAACAAAGGTTCTTTCACGCAGTCATTTTTGTGGTTCCTTCTCAAGATTGCATGACACAGCTTCATGATATCATCCTATCCGCGGCAAAGGCACATATCAAGCTCGAGCCTTCACAAGAGCAAAAGAAAAAAGTAGAGAAGCATCAAGCTGCAGAAAAAGCAAGACGGAAGTTTGAGAAGATGCGAAAAAGCGATGTCAAGCGATCCCGCTCAAATAGCGATTGGTAACGATGACTGGAAAGATTTGGAGGTAGGTACCTTTGTCAAAAAATATGCCTTTTTTTCAGCTCTCAATGGCTAGCAGTCGATTTACTGCTTTCAATTACTTCATAGCGACCGATCGATCTACATTGGAATTGCTATCTTTCTCGAGCTGAGTAGAGACGCTGCAGCCAGCCGCGCACCGCTTACCCTGCTCCCGGCGAGAAACAATCATGCAATCTGCAAAGGGAATGATAGCTTGTAGTGAAAGGCAATCGTACGTAGACTTCAGTGCTGTATCTCCTATGACTGTATTAAGATGAAACACTTAAGCCTGATTACTTTTGTGATACCGGTCATTTGATCGAAAACTGTATGAGAAGGATAGATGAATGAATTAATTTCAAACGTTGCTAGAATGGGATTCAAATAACTGTGTGGAAGCAGGATAGGGTAAGACGACTCTAACAGAGAACAAACCTCAAAAGATTTTAACCAGTCAACGTTAATACCGGTGAAATCTTCTCGTTATTGGAAAGCAGAGGGTTCGTCGTAGGAGTCCTCCATCGTTCTACCTTCTCTCTTACACACTGACGTAAAGATCTTTGTCATTACGATGTTGCAATTGTCTTCCGTGCGATCTATTGTCACCATATGTTTTCTGGACTTTCTTAAATATTGAAAATGTTGATCAGGTGAATCATCCAACGACAATGCCTTTTATTGGAAAGCTTCTGGAGCTCTGATCCATCATTTGCACATATCTCGGTGAAGATTTGGATTTCTATGTTATATGAATGGTCCAGTTCCCATGATACATGGTATCCGATTCCCAATTCTTCATCATGATGAATATATCACACAGTGCCTACACAGTATTGATTTTATTTTATGCCCAGAGGTGAATAATGACAAGAGATCCAATCCTTATTTTGATATCCTGTCAGAATGCACTTCGAGACATAGTCAGTGAGTAGGCACTAAGCAACCATTAAATGAATAAACTTCTTTGGCTGGTTAAGCCGTTCTGAACATTGAACAGTCCAATCCTCGAGATAGGTATAAGCATTCACATGGCGGAAAACAGGACCTTGTCTGAATGATGCAAGATGCAGAGATCTCGGATTGAATAAAACGGATGAAAGTTTCAGAGATTCCCGATTTATATTTGTCTCGGTCAGCCTTCTAGCAAAGATTGGGAAAATCTATCTCGTCCAGTCTTCGTCCCCTCTCGCGATTTAGAAGGTTTAGGCCATGAGTTATGACAGAAAGGTTTGGACACCTAAAGATCAGCTTGGGAGATGAAAAAATCTATAGGTAATGACAGGGTATGGGCTATTACAGTGACTATCACAAAGTCGACTGTATTTCGACCAGCTGGAATCTCGTCCTAGTGAACCTTTTGACGACCAAGATTGGTTAGTTTTATATAATCCTGGTTATGGTGATCTCCGAAGGATCTGGCCGGAAATAGGTAGCAATGGCAGTCAGGAGGGATGAGATTATGGCCTTTTATAGGAACAATGGAAATCGTTTACGGGGCAAACGATAAGACGGGAAACCAGTGAACCCTGGGTCTATCATAAATATTGCCGATAGCATCGCACATATGTTCTGACTGAGCCATAGTCACCTCTTCTGAAATAATTTACTCGGAAATAGTCCGATCTCCTTTTAGTCGCCTGTTTAATTGCTGAGCTCTTCTGATTTGTATCACCCTCTTGTAGGAAAAAAGGTATTTTAATGAAAGGGACACGACGAACGAGACACAAGATCGAATGGAAGAATGTAGGATAGAAGAGATGTGGCTAGTGATTGAATGAAGTAGTGGAAAATTCTTTGGCCAAAATGCGATGGGTTGGATGAGAGGTATACTGATTAAATAAAGGGGCCAAGAATAGCACAATTTATTCATTTTGAATGCATCGGGATATAGCTTGATTGTGTAACAGAAGTTCCCTTCCTTTTTTTTTTAGCCCGGAGCGAGAAGTTGGAGCGGGACGGCAAAGTTTGATATAACGTCGAAATAGAAGTTGACAGAGAACATTGTGCATCTCAGTATTCAGAGAGCCGTCTTTTCCCAGGTCCTGGGAGAAGTGCAATGGTTGGCAGTAAAGCTATTGTAGGCAAACTTAAAAAGGAAGCCAAATTTGAATACAGGGGTGATGGCCAATAAGGTATAATTACCCCGATCCGGCGATCATTACGTATCGAGAATGCCCAGGTGGCCCCTTGGCACATAAAAGGAACATTTCATTAAAGACGAGGAAAAACTAAATAGGACAAAGAAAGGGAAGACATGATCAGGCGTGCGTCGCAAACGGATAGCCACATGATATTTGGCAACGACGCGTAGCCGGTCACAAAATGCCCGACACCAGTTATTGAAAACAAAAGATAAAAGGCAGGTTCGGGGCTGCTGTGAAATCGACCTCTTGTCGCTCCTCTGCACGTGCCTCAGACATCCACGTGATTATGTTCCACAGTCTAGTGAGTCTAGTCATGTGTCCATGTAATGTGGCGATTCACCCTTGTGGGTCTGTGTTTTGCTACTCCTCTCCTTTAGACAGCTTTCGCCCTGCCAGCCTACAGTTCTTCCTCTCGACAGGGCTCGGGATTTGTGACTTTTGCGGCATCTGCCTCGGGCAATGCGCTTGTGAGAGCAGGCTTGCCCATAAACTCGCTCGCCACAAGAAACGAACCCTATCTCCCATCTAGGCAGCCCTATTCGCCGACGGGCAATCCGAGCCCTTTAAACTACTTGGTCGCACCGGAATGCATTCCAGCTCAGACGGATAATTTAACTGACTATTCCGATGACCCCTATATCCCACCCAATTTCAATCACCCACCGCCGCTTACCTCACAGAATAATCTCCCACCACTGTCGACCTCACAAGATAATCACCCACCATTGCTGACCTCACAAAATAGTTATGACGGATATGACTCTCCGTCTCCGCAGCTTGTATCCTATCCGCTCCATGCCCCTCCAGTTCAAAGAGAGCCGTCGATCTCCTCATCTTCTGACAGTAGCGTCATACTAGACTCGGTCCGTCAAGTGCCGTCTCAGGTTGACTCTCTATCTGATAACGCCCCTCCACCCCTCCAAGTACCCTCGCCCCGCTGTAACGGTCCTGTCCAGGAAAATCGCCATTCCGACAAAATTAGTGACTCCAGTGGTCCTCTGCATTTAAAGCGCTGGATTGAGACAGACAAGTATCTCAGAAACCAGATCGGAATCCCTGAGGGGACTCGTGTCGACTTATGGGCTCTACCCGATCCTCCACTTGGTCAGAAGCCCCAACAACCTCTTCCTATTCTTGTGAAACTTGCCATCCACGGTTGCGAAAAAGGCATGCTGACGTTACAGGAAATTTACCAGGCCTTGGAGAACAGGTTTGAGTATTTCTCTTTGCTGCAAAATACGGCCTGGAAGGTTTGTAGCATTCGGATGTTTATCGCAATCAAACTTCGGCTCTGACTGTTTCGCCTGCGTCCATAGAACTCCATTAGACACAATCTCTCCCTTAATCAAGTTTTCCGCTCGTGTGACAGGCCGATGACCGAACCCGGCAAAGGTCGCTATTGGTCCCTTGATATATCCAGGGGTGAGGGTTACAAACGAGAACGTCGGCGTAAGAGAAGAAATACTGCTCCATATAATGGTACAAGAGACCTTCCCGGTGGTATTGGAAATCGTCTCAATTCCGGGGACTCGTCCGACCCTGACGAAGAGACAGCTGCCACAGGAAGACGTGTGGCGGCTGTTAAGACTTCGAAAAGAGGACGTAAACGTGGTCCATATACTAGGATTAAAGTCGGCCGACCTTCTGTCCCTGGATCAACTGGTATCACTGCTGGGGGAGTTGCAGCCGCGACTTTTGTCGCCTATCAACCTAATGGCAGCGATTCTTCCGCTTCATGTGCAGCTTCAACTGCATCACATACCGAAGTTCCAGCTGCACCAAGTTCTGCCGAAGCTATCGGTTCAGGCTCAAGGAATTACCGTTTCAGGACAACTTTTGCTGAACATTGTCAGGCAGTGGATGTCTCGCCTGCTCCCATCTCATCTGTGTCATCTGCGTCTCACTTACACGAAGAGCATTTGCAGATGAGGGATGTTCACTCTACCGTGCCTGCGACATTGTCATTTCCTTCGTCGTATCGTGGGATGTACTTTAATCGCGTTCCCACACCAGAGTTTGGAGAAGTCTCGTTTGCTATGCCGAGTACCCTTGTTCCGCGGACACGGGTGGGATTTCTAAATCCTATTCGAGGTACTATGCGATATGGAAGAACCGCAAGCGTGATCTCGATATCGTCGGATGAGATGTCGAGTCCCGAGGTGGGCGAAAGGAGGCTAGGGGCTGTTGTGGGGACGAGCGAAAGTGAAAACGATCAGTGAATAAATATCAAGTGGAAACGTTTGTCCCTTACAAGTTTGTAAGTGACGGTTATACTGTGTGAGATGCATTTTGTGCTAATATTTTTTCGATTCCTGAGATTTAGGGCCTCGCTTATAGTGCAAGTGTCGCTTGGGAGTGCGTCCGCAATGTGTTGCATCACATCTTCATCATCGTCTGTGTCATAGTGAAATCATACCCGACAATTCGGTCTTCCCCGCATCTCTTATCATCTTGCTCGTAGCCGCTATTGTGCATGAGATCTAGTTGAAATGTTCTTATTGTTAAAGTTGTGCTGCTCTCATTGCTCTTCGTGTTATCTTTGACATGTTTGCATTGCTTATTGTCATATGTATACGCAGTCTCTCTATCTGTTGCAGTCTGTTGTCATAATTTGTTTTTTCATTCCTCCTTCCTTGTTTGTATCATACTCTATTGATTTAACAAAGTAAAGATATATATGTGCATATCTTGCTATCTTTGCGTATGCTTGAATCATAATTTAACGCATGGGTTTTCTCCTATCTCCCTTCCCATTCAGAAAATAGGGGTTGAATTTCTACTCACAAGAGAAAAAGAAGATGGCCTCCTTCATTACCATGGAATTCTTGTGACTGTGAGTTGATATATATTTTTCTACTATTCATTCATTAAGAAAACATTTAAGTAATACATCTTATTAGTTAAACATTGCCCTAGAGTAAATAACTTAGCTAGTTTATCCTTTGAATGTAAGTAGAAGATTTATGCACTTGCTATTAGAGATATATTGACAACCTAAATGACCTCTGAACCTAGCAACTTAGACAATGGTGTCTATCAAGCAAGACTTGCTGCAACTAAACCTCAGAGTCAGATTAAGGATATGACACTTTGCTAGAAATAATCCTTAGATATTTGGAGTGTTATTCAGTGCTTAAGTTATTTCTGTAATCAAAGAAATAGCTGTCAAATGCGTACTTAACACTTTATTTATTTATAGCCTTACATCACATTCTTATCACATTCTTTTTCCTGCAGTTAAAATAGACAGATGGAATGATCTAGGCCTCAACTCATATGACTTACTATTACATGGTTGCAATTTCAGGTGACTACATCAGTGTAAGCTAGAAGGAAGTAGGATAGATACATGGGTTACAGCACTATCAGGCAGTTAAAGACTGTAATAAAACAAGTCCCTCCTTTTCAGAAGAGCTATACCCAAGGACCTCAAGAATAAGGAGACTATCTTACAACTTCCCATGGTATGTCGCAGCAGAGACATCTAAGGGATATATGGCCGGTGACCCCTATGTTCACATTCCAAAAATAAATGGTTGAGATATCGCGCGCTTGGGATTGGGGGGGACGAGTGATTTTTATTTTGGTGTGCACGAGCGTGCTGTTTTTGGTAAGCCGCATCATCACAAAGCTGATAGCCGCCAAGAGCTTTCCAAACACGTGACTTAAGTTCAAATTCTACGGGTAGGGTTCTCTTCCTCTCTTCCTCCGCCGTGGCGGTCCCTCTTCCCCTAGAAAATACTGATTCACATTTGCATTAAACATAAAATGTAAGTCCACCGCTTTTTTTTTAGAAAAACGGGTGGGAAGCTAATGAACATCCATTCAAGAGCCTACGCTCTCTACTGACGATAAAACTCATTTGTATAGCAAAAAAAATAAATAACAAGTATCTGCGTTCGTACGCTCTACGGGAGCTGGAAAATGGCCGCTCCGACTCAGCAGTATCCTCCTTGGCTTACACCTATACCTTCGGTGATCGAGAATGCAAACGGAGTGCCAATTGCCACTTTAACAACGGTATCATTCATACCACTGACCTACTATGGTCCAAGTGTAAGTGATACATAAGACTCTTTGCTAACGCTGCCACTGGTATATTGTTTATGATTGCCATACTGTAGATACCATTGGGTTCGGATTGGACTTATGGTGGTTTATCCTCCCCTGCGTCAACGTTGAGTACAACTGCGATACCCTCTTCCGCATCTACAACCTCTGCCCCTACGAGCATAAGCTCCTTCGTGTCCTCTCCAACATCCTTAATATCTAATACGCCGACTCCTACTCAATCCAGTGCAGTTACGAACAATAGACTCACCAGAGGGCAACTTGTCGGTGTTATCGTTGCCAGCATCCTTGGTTTTATTTTTCTCCTTGCCCTCATCCTTGCTATCTATCTCTTCTGTAAAGACAGACGTCGCCGAAAGTCCAGAGACATTGGAGCATCCATTGATGACGATTATTATGTTGTCAGTGGTTCCCCGAGACTTAGTGGCGAAGAGGCAGATCCTTTCCTCGTACAGCGTCGCGGTGGAAAGGATGGTAGGACGCACGTACCGGAGAAGACTGTCGGAGGTGGTTCTACGAATCAGTATACAGAGATAGGTGTTCGGCCACCTCAACCACCAATTGTTCCACGTGTTCCTCCACCACCAGCTACTACTATTGCCAGTCTCGGTTCCTCCAATTCATCATCAACGAATTCTGGATATGGTGAACCCCTTGCTCAACCCACCCTTAGCATTCGACCTATTAGGGAGGAATACGAGCAGGAGACGATTGACGATGCAATTCCGTCGTCCGAGGAATCGCACAGGCTAGATCAGGAGGTTGTCCCGCCCCTTACGGAAGAATTAGAAAACAATAGTGGACGGTATTCTGGAGCCTATGCTTATCGTGCTGAAATACCGTTCTTGCCTCCTAAACTGGTCGATCCTCCATCAAAAAGCTCCACCAATTTCACACTTCCACGTCCCCCATTCGCAAAGAAACCATCTTTTCCTCTCATCGATCGTCGTTACCTTTGGATGTGGATGAAAATGCCACCTTGCTGACTGCGAGAAGGGTCAAGATTGAAGATTTAGGACCAAGAATCATACACGGTTCTTCTCCGATTGAGGACCGCGCCAGCAAGCCCTTGACATCTTCGTTCCTCGGTAGTCTTAGTGCCATTGCTGGACGACTTAGTCGGCGTAGGAGTGAAAGTCTGTACACGCCTCAACACCAGCCCCTCCTTCAATCATCGCCACTCTCCGACCAGGACCTTGAACATGCACGTTTGCCTCCTACCATTTTTACACCTCATATAAGTGAACCTGCCCTATCACGAGGTAGTGTGAGCATTGGCCTCAATCCAGATGGAGTCAGACCAATTTCAAACGTCAGCGGTAGGAGTCAGAATTCTGGTGCAACTGTTTACCATGATGCGCTTTCTTCTTTACCTGGAACACCGTCGGATGTCGCATCTGCTATGGCCCCATCCTCATCTACCACTAAACCAACTGTGCCTTCACAGCTGTCCCAGTCACAAATGCCATCTTACGACGACCAGCCTCCCACCTCAACGGCCAGTCCTTCTGGTGATACTTCTCATGCTCAGGCCTTCGACCTCGGTTATGATGTTCTCGATATGCCAGCACCTTCTGCTATTTTCAAAGCTAGTTCGAATCCATCGCTCCAGACTTCGACTTCAGGTGCTACAGTTGTTAATCGTAGCCCTATTCATTCAGGACATCTATTCTCTCCTGGTTTTAATGCATCAAAACAATCAGAACAGTCAAAAAGCACAATCAACTCGCCTGGTATCGATCAGGATGTAGGATCTGGTACCACTATTGATGTGTTGGAGGAGGAGCCACCTACTGCTGGTGAAGGATGGCGTTCGATGGCTACTGTAACTTCAACAAGCAGTGGTGATGATGTTGAGCGGCTCGCTAGAAAGACTACCTTTGGAGTGGTTAGCCTTCATTCCCTCATATTTGAAATTTCGATGCGCTAACAATCCCTCAGCCAATATACGTTGCCGGGATAGACCTCACGTCAGAGCAAGGCTCTCTCCACTCAATGCGTTCACATGTTGGGCCCTCTTCCCCGCCCCGATCAACAGGATCAGCAGCGGCATCCGCCAGGAGGGAGCTCTTGTACGGCTCCAGTTCTTCACACCCATCGGCATTCTCTGCTTCCCGTTCAACAGGAACAAATGGTAGTACCGCTTTATCATTTGTACAATCAATAGCGAGGTCTGGCAGTATTACCTCTGACGGTCGTAGACGTGGATATGTCTCGCCTGCTCTATCTGCTTTTGGTAATCGGATACAAGATAGCAGCAGGAATGATCTTGCGGTGTCTGCAGAAGGGGATAGCAGCGGTCATAGTAGTAGAAGTGGTCTTGAAGGAGGGATGCTACAGAGCCCCAGTACGGCGTACCTGGGGCCTGAGAAGGCTGTGAGTACGAGTGCCATGTCTGGATAACATGTGAACTCTGCTCAATTCAATGCCTTTCCCCGATCGACGGGCCGTCGTGTACAATTTGTTCGCGCATGCGACCTTTCTCCTTGGGGGCGTGTTAGTGCTCTGGTGATTAATCTTGGACTTTACTCCATTTTCAAAACTCATTGTTCTTTGGTGTTGGACTTTTTATCTTGCACATGCTTCTCTTCGGGTGCCTTTGTATCTATTGCTTACTTATGTAGTATGTAGTGCTAGACTTGATGACCTAAATGACCCAGTTACTTGTAGCGCCTGCGATACCTATACTTCCTTCATCCCTTTGCCGTTGATATCTTGTCTACATAGTTGCCTTGCCAACTGCAATAAATAAACTTGATACTTTCCTATGTACTAACATACAAGATGGCGATCCGATGAACTGAAAACTAAGTTATAGGATCGGATTCACAAAAATTTTCCAGTACATCAAAAGTCAGTGGTCTAAGTGTGTTCCATAGAGTGCTGGAAAGAGCTGGTGTGATAATTTTGTACTTTTCAGTAACCTTAATTACCTGATTTGGAAGAAGTTCATTCAACAGGCGCTGGTGAATTCTGTGGATTTCTACGTTCATGATAAATCTGCCTCACGATCCTTTATGAGTCTCTCCGCTGTTCTATTTTCCCTACTTGAACTGGCATGGCGGGCGCTTGTTATCTCTGCTCGTCTTCTCAGGTGGCTTGTGAGCAAGTACCTGGAAACAAAAAAGGTTCAAGGTATGGTGTTTTCAAATGATAGTTAAGCTAGGCAGATTGAACACAGTGTTTCATCCTCTTGAAAGCTCCTGAAACTTCCTCGGAGCAGCTAATACCCACAAGACCATCATTCCAGAACCTGCCGCTCAAACTCCAAACAGAGGTCCTTCTGCATCTACATTGGAGGGAGGTTTTGAGAGTACGACGGGTAAGCACTATCATTCCTCTGGTCTTAAGAGTGTGTGGACGACATGGATACCTGCTAGACATGTAAATCATGGAATCGTGCAACCAAGACGCGCGAAATTTGGGTTAACTTCGTCACCCGTTTCACTTCGTTCAAGAACTGTAACCCAGCGCCTGAAGAACCAGTTGAAGCCTATTCATCAGACGAGCTTGAACGTTGGTTGCTATCGCGCTTATCGGTTGAACTTGGATGGCGGAACGAGAAACAGGAAGCCACGCGTTATAGGCCGATCAAATGTCCAACGCCTGCCGTTTTTCACTTGGTTGAAGGCGGGAGGTGGTTGTTGGTGCCAGACGTGGGAGGTATTGGACGTATCTCAGTGTATGATCTTGACAAGAAGAATCCAGGCTTGGTCGAATTGATCGAACCAATGCACAAACTGGACGCTAATCGAACATTACTGATGGCTGTAGATATCGACAGAAGTATGAAGACTTTAACTTTCAATTTGGTTCTGACGACCAATTTAATACGAGGTTTGTGGGTCTTGTTGAATGATTGAGCAAGCGCTGACCTCTATTCCTATCACAGAAACGACAAATACACCAGCGCATGTGCGCATCTACCGAGTCCAGTTGGAAGGTCACGGCAAGGAGGCACGGCTGAAAGCTCAACATCTTTCAACTTTTACGGTACCTGGTACCGGCAAATTTACGAATGTTGATATCTCTGGCGAGTTGCTCGCCCGCCCCAGGCGGACAAAAGAGGGTTCGTTCCTTGAAGTTCTCAAGTGGCGACAGTCCACCTCAATCACACACACTCGAGTCAGAATACCCGTAGACCAAGGAATTGTAAGTCGTTGTACCTTTCAAAAACCTATAGTTTCTCATCAAGTTCAGGAACAAATTCGCATTGTTGGAACGAACCGTATTGTCGTTTTCTCTAAAACTCTTGTGTTTATCTACCCGATACCCCCCTTTCAAACCACCCAAGCCAATCTCCTTGACGTATATGATGTCGTTGCACCACTTTGGAAACTTCCCTGTCCGGGCGCGCGTCTCTACCGTGGCGGTCTCTCCTCTGCGTATTTTGAACTGTCATCTCTTATGACACGCTTTGTCCTCTGTTCCCAAGACGGTATCTACGGTATCTCCATCCCTCAAGACCAGAAGGCCAAACCACGTCTCTCTAAACTAGTTGACTATGAGACCACGACAGAGTCAGGGTATAGCCTCGGTGTATCAAAGGCGTTTTTCAGACACCGAGATTCGAGTTCGACAGCTCTGAGTTACACGTGGGTCGAGGATGAGATGTTTCGGAATAGAGAGTTCAGGTTGAAAGCTCCTGTTGCTATTCGGGAAAGAGGGTACCCCGGACAATGGGATGCCGATCCACCTGTAATGGATGAAGCTAGTGGACGAATTGTGCAATTCACGAAAACAGGGTTGATTGTACTTGATACAGGGCTATGTTACGAATCGCGATTGTCATGGTGGTAGTGACAGCAATCGTAGTCCTTTGATTGTCTTATTATTGAACAAGCTGTTAGTTTCTTGGATTGAGTCCAATGCTATTGTCTCTTCCTCTTCCATACATATCTTTCCTCACAATACAGATAGCCTGGACAATCAGAGTTCATATACTAGAATATATGTATCTAATACCAGAATGTTCAATTTCGGTGTGTGAGTAATACATATAAGATTGAGATGTGATACCCCTGAGATATTAAGTTGAACGAGGCAACGAGCAATATCTATGTGGGAAAGACGACAGAAAAAAGGTAAAAATACTTCAAAAATAACAGCCAGTAAGATCATACTTGAATTTCAAACGAATTTGACAGCAATTGATATTGATATGATTGTCTTGATATATTACACTGTGTATACGTAGGTATGCCGGCATACTATGATATCTACCCACTACGTGCTTGCGAATATCTTCTTGACAGGAATATTATGCATCATTTCACATTGCTGCCCGTCCAGCAGTCTGATAACAGCAGGTCAACCATGTTCGTGCTAATCCTTGCTGCGGCTTACCTCGATCGGGAGAAACATCATGAAGAATGCTGTTATAGTCAGCAATGCAGCTGAAACGAAGATGGAGCTATAGAAACATAAACAATTATCAGGAAAATAAAATTGTAGATGCGCACGTATTGGCCGTTCCATTCGAACCAGCACCGGTGGGAGTGGTGCTGATGATCTTGATGATAGGAGCAAGAATGCCTGTAAGACGGTTGATACTACTAGCAAGAGCATCACCTGTTCCGCGATGAGGGGCAGGGAAGACCTAAATGACCATCAGTGCTGATCAAGGTTGATGGGAAAGTAGAACTAACCTCCGGCGTGTAAGAATACAGTACGCCATACATCTTAAAGGGAAAGAATATCAGATAAACAATTGTAACCAACAATTGAACCACATACAGAATTTCTGTCAGAAAAAATTATCGAGTTACCAATTGGTCAAAGCAAAAGAAACAGCGAGTACACTCACTGTGTGAGAGCACTTGCACAAGAGTAGCCCAGTACTGCGGCTTGATTCTTACTCGTCGTAAACAGGAACAGAAACACGCCTGATAATAGTGTTGACACCGCCATTGTAAGCTTCCTCCCACCCACAACTGTGAGCCCCTGCCAAATACTCCATCGTTTCGGCGCCCCTTGACGACGGATCTTTTCCTCATCCTCTTCTTCAGGCCCCTGAGCCTCTTCTAAATTATCAGCTGCAGGTCTAGATTTTCTGGTCCAGTCAACAACCAAGCATGCAATCAAAGATCCAGGGACGCCCATGACAGATATGATGGTATAGTTCTTATAGGTAGTGCCGACACTTGAATCGGCGGCGAAGCGGCTACTCAGGTAAAGAGGCAAGAAAAAGTTGAAGAGTGGGTATGCGAGACCAATGAGTGCTGGTAGCAGTAATTAATTCTCTGGTATCGAATAATTATGTAGTCTTACCCCATGAGAGGATTATGATCGAGCTGTTCACCGCCATGCGCCTACCGGAAAAGAGGGGCCGAACATGTGATCTGATTGAATGGACGGTGATGTCATAGAATGTCAGACGACATAAAAACTATGACGCACAGTGAAAATTGAGAAAAGGATACTTTGAGGACCTGCCATGATGATCTCGGAATGCTCTCTTTGTTGGCACCTGCATTGATCTGTAGCAGATGCCCCACTTTGAGTGAAATGGTCTTGCCATTGCGTTTAGCGATTTTTTCAAGGGCCTATGTTATAAGCATCAGCCATGCTTCCCAAGTAGCAAAGAGTAATAACCTGGACTGCTTCAGCGTCACGTTGCTGCGCAATAAGATACTTGGGAGATTCCTGAAGGTCAAAGACGATGAATCGGAAAATGAACGTCAAGAAGGTCAAGGAACCCCTGTCAAAGTTTAATTAAGGATTTTTTTCTTCTCCGGGCGCATCGTATAGATAGATCACTGACATCATGTAGCTATATAGAACGTCAGCTAGACCGATGGAAACGGGATGAGATACGCACAAGGTGTACCGCCAACCCATGTTATCCCCCTTTTGACATTGGCCTACTGGGGAATTCGGTGAGCATGAAAAATTACCAATGAACGCCCAGGCAA
>Ga0153993_100036_pt1 | contig 39607 bp, 33 predicted proteins | sample TSNC077MetaG_FD_104706 | JGI IMG/M metagenome (GOLD analysis project Ga0153993, IMG submission 104706) | Attine ant fungus gardens microbial communities from North Carolina, USA - TSNC077 MetaG | ecosystem: Host-associated > Fungi > Mycelium > Unclassified | place: USA: North Carolina, Lumber...
CCTTCTCGGGGAAGTGGTACGGACCGTAATTGTTCGAGCAGCGCGTGATCGACAGGTTCAGGCCGTGGGTGCGGAAGTAGCTGCGGGCGAGCAGGTCGCTGCCGGCCTTCGACGCGGAGTAGGGGGAGTTCGGCTCGAGGGGGCGGTCCTCCGCCCAGGAGCCCTCGGCGATCGAGCCGTAGACCTCGTCGGTGGAGACGTGCACGAAGCGCTTCAGATCGTTGCGCAGGGCGGCGTCCAGCAGCTGCTGCGTGCCGAGCACGTTCGTCTCGACGAAGATCGAGGCATCGCGCACCGAGCGGTCGACGTGCGACTCGGCAGCGAAGTGCACGACCGCGTCGACGGTCGGGAACAGCTGGTCGAGCAGCGCGCCGTCGCGGATGTCGCCCTTGATGAAGGTGTAGCGCGGCGAGTCGGCGACCGAGGCGAGGTTGGCGAGGTTGCCGGAGTAGGTCAGTGCGTCCAGCACGACGACCTCGGCGCCTTCGAGGCCCGGGTAGGCGTCCTGGAGAGTGCGTCGGACGAAGTTGGAGCCGATGAATCCGGCGCCGCCGGTGACGAGAATCTTCATGGAGAAATGGGTGCTTTCTGTCGATGAACCGTGCAGGAGTCTACCGTGCGGCCCTGATTGGTAGACTCCCGGGGTGCAGATCCGCGAACTTTCGATCCCTGACGCCTACGAGATCACTCCGAAGCAGCACGCCGATGATCGCGGCATGTTCACCGAGTGGTACCGCTTCGACCGCCTCGAAGAGGCCGTCGGTCACCCCCTCGACCTGCGCCAGGGCAACCTGTCGGTGTCGAAGAGGGGGTCGGTCCGCGGCATCCATTTCGCCGACATCCCGCCGAGCCAGGCCAAGTACGTCATGGCTCCCCACGGAGCCGTCCTCGACTTCGTCATCGACATCCGCGTCGGTTCACCGACGTTCGGCCAGTGGGACACCGTCCTGCTGGATGATGTCGACCGGCGCGCGATCTACGTCGCCGAGGGTCTCGGCCACTGCTTCGTCGCGCTCACCGAAGGCGCCACCGTGAGCTATTTGGTCACCGACACGTACAACCCGACCCGCGAGCACGGAATCAACCCGCTCGACCCCGACATCGCCCTGGTCTTCCCGCCGGAGGCGGGTGAGCCGCTCCTTTCGGCGAAGGACACGGAGGCTCCCGGCCTCCTCGAGGCACGAGACAGCGGCCTGCTGCCGACCTGGGAGGCTGCCCGGGCCTTCTACGCGTCGCTCGACGAGAAGTAAGGAACGACACGAACATGCGCGGAATCATCCTGGCCGGCGGCTCCGGCACGCGGCTGTGGCCCATCACCAAGGGCATCTCGAAGCAGCTCATGCCGATCTACGACAAGCCGATGATCTACTACCCGCTGTCGACGCTGATGATGGCGGGTATCAACGAGATCCTCATCATCACCACACCGGAGTACAACGAGCAGTTCAAGGCGCTGCTCGGGGACGGGTCCTCCCTCGGCATCCGCCTGGAGTACGCGATCCAGCCTTCTCCGGACGGTCTGGCGCAGGCGTTCATCATCGGCGAGGAGTTCATCGGCGACGAGTCCGTCGCGCTCGTGCTCGGCGACAACATCTTCCACGGCGCCGGCCTCGGCTCGTCGTTGCGCAACCACAACTCCCTCGACGGCGCCCTGATCTTCGCCTATCACGTCAGCAATCCGCGGGCGTATGGCGTCGTCGAGTTCGACGACGACTTCAAGGCACTCTCGATCGAGGAGAAGCCGTCGACGCCGAAGAGCAACTACGCCGTCCCCGGCCTCTACTTCTACGACAACGCGATCGTCGAGATCGCCAAGACGATCACGCCCAGCGATCGTGGCGAGCTCGAGATCTCGACGGTCAATGAGCGCTACCTCGAGGCGGGCAACCTGCAGGTGCAGGTGCTCGATCGTGGCACCGCCTGGCTTGACACCGGCACATTCGAGTCGATGATGCAGGCATCGGAATACGTGCGCGTCATCGAGGACCGTCAGGGCTTCAAGATCGGCTGCATCGAGGAGATCGCCTGGCGTGCGGGCTGGATCGACGACGCCCAGCTCGTCGAGCTGGCCAAACCGCTCGTCAAGAGTGGTTACGGAAAATACCTGATGAACCTGCTGGGGGCAGGAGAGGCCTGATCCGTGGTGCTCCGGCAGATCCGCGAAATGTTGGCGCTCAACCGCGCCTACCTGCGTGACGCGAACACGAGACTGGCCGTGCGAGGCGCCCTGACCTCGTCACCGAGTATCCAGGATGCGGTTGAAGCGCAGGGGAGTTTCCCTGCAGCCGTCTCGTCTGTCGGAGTCTCCGAGCAGATCGACGACGTGGTCACGCGTATCGTCGTCGGATCAGTCGAGGCGTCGACGTGGAGCGCTGAAGCCGCTCGCCTCATCGCCTCGGCCCCGACGCCGTACGTTCTCGTGCTCGACCCCGCGATGTCGATCGAACGGGAGTCGATCGATGAATTGCTCAGAGTCGCTGAGGAGTCTGGGGCCAGCGTCGTGCAGCCGGTCGTTCTCGGCGACGACGGCCTCGTCATCGACGCCGGAGCCGTGTTCGCCTCGCGCGGATCACCCCCGATGCGACTCTTCGAAGGTTTCCTGCCGGTCCAGCTTCCGCAGTCGGACTTCTACCGTGCACGCGCCGCTGTGGTGCCCGCGGTGCTCCTGCGGCCCGCCGCGCTTCCGGCGTTGGTCGACGGTGAGCGGGCCGACGTCGCCCTGGCGAGGGCGTCCATTCACGGGGGAGTCGTCGTGGCCCGCAATGCCACGGTGGAGGTGCCGGCATCGATGCGCGGCCGATTCGCCCTGCACGAGCGCGCTCGCCTTGCCTGGTCCGGGTTTCCGACCGACGATCTTGTGGAGCCGCGCGCATCGGACATCATCGCCGACGCCGGGTTCCGGCTGGAAGGCCTCCGAGGCGATGGGGTGCCAGACCTGGCGGAGCGGTTGCGGGTGAACGAGCTGAGCATCGGCCGCATCGTCCGCCCGGTGCTGCGGGCGGCACACGTGCAGGGCAAGGCCACCCAGAATACTGCTCGCGCCTCGAGCAGGCGGTGGACGATCCGCAGCGGGACGCCGCTCGGACCGGAAGGGAGAACCTGGGGGGACGCATTCTTCGCCGACGATCTCGCGGTCGCGCTGCGCGCGGCAGGCCAGCAGGTCCTGATCGACACCCGAGAGACTATCGTTCGGCCCGACTCCGATTATCTCGATGACGTCGTTGTCTCGCTCCGTGGCCTCTACCGCATCCCACCGAATCCGGCGGCGATCAATATCTTGTGGGTCATCAGTCACCCTGAGGTCGTCACCGTCGACGAACTCGAGAGTTACGATCTCGTTTTCGCCGCGGGCCCGGCGTGGGCGGCGCGAATGGACGCGCGCTGCTCGGTCCCCGTCGTTCCACTCCTGCAAGCGACCTCTCCCCATCGGTTCGCGCCCGGACCGGCCGACGAAGAACTCGCCTCGGACGTTCTGTTCGTCGGCAAGACGCGGAACGTCTTCCGGCCGATCGTCCGCGATGCGCTCGCTGTCGGCGCGGATCTCGCCATCTACGGCGATGGGTGGGAGCGGTTCATCGACGCCGAGCACGTACGCGAGCAATTCCTCCCGAACGAGTCCCTGTCGGCGGCGTATCGCAGCGCCAGGATCGTGCTGAACGATCACTGGCAGGACATGGCGGACGACGGCTTCCTCTCCAACCGGCTCTTCGACGCCATCGCCAGCGGTGCGCGGGTGGTCACGGATCCAGTCCGAGGTCTCGAACTGTTCGGCGACGGAGTGCGGCCGTACTACTCGACCGATGAGCTTCGAGAGCTTCTCTCGTCCGACGAGGGGTGGCCGTCGAACGACGAACAGCGTGCGATCGCGGACCGGATCCGCGTCGAGCATTCCTTCGACGCCAGGGCTCGACGTCTCATCGATGCCGTGGAAGAGCTCGAGCGCCTGTTGCGCCGCTGAGCCGCTTCACGCTCAGCGACGGCCTGCCAAGGCACGCGTACTCCACCTAGGTGGCGTTGCGGAGATCGTGGTCGAACAGACCACCTTGCCGTGCGGTGACTTCGGTCGTGTCATTCGGCGGATACGGTGACGCCCGTCTGCACAGAGACCATTCCAACGCCGGGGACATCGGTGACCACGTCGAAGCTCGTTGCCTGAGGGAGATCTGCATAATGACGACCCGCAGCATCCATGAGGGAGACGTTGATGAAGTACTTGCCTCGGCCGAACGCAGGCGCGGTCAGCCGGAACTGGAGTCGCGAGGGGCCGACCGACGGCTCGAACTCAGCCTCCAGCAGCCGCGTCGAGATGCCGTAGGCCACCTGGCCCATCGTGTTGTCGATCTGTACGCCGCAGAACCAGCCTTCGACCGGCTGGAAGTGTTCAAGATCGACGGTGACGAGGAGGTCGTCGCCGGCCTGCAGCTCGCTCCCGATGGTGCGGCCGTCTGGACGCGCCGCGACGACGTTGATCCTCGCTTCGCGTTTCGGCTGCTCGGACTTTCCTCCGGCCTCCGCTTCAGTGATTCGCCTCTCTTCGAGGATGTCGCGAAACTCGGAGACAGCTTTGCGCGGATCACCGTCGTAGACGACCTCACCGCGGTTGAGCAGGATCGCCCGATCGCAGAGCTCGATCACCTGGCCGAGATTGTGGGTGACGAGGATGATGGTCCGACCCTCCTCCTGGAAGGAACGGATCTTATCGAGGCACTTCCGCTGGAATGCCTCATCGCCGACCGCTAGCACTTCATCGACGAGAAGGAGATCGGGGTCTGTGTGGATGGCAACGGCAAATGCCAGGCGCACATACATGCCCGAGGAATAGAACTTGACCTGGGTGTCGATGAAGTCACCGATCCCGGAGAAGGCGAGGATGTCGTCGAAACGCTCCTCGGTGACTGCGCGGCTCAGACCCATGATCGAGGCATTGAGAAAGACGTTCTCGCGCCCTGTGAGGTCGGGATGGAAGCCGGCACCCAGCTCGAGTAGGGCAGCGATCCGGCCGCGCCGGCTGACGCTGCCGCTGGTCGCGTCCACGATCCCGCCGATCACCTTCAGGAGAGTCGACTTGCCGGACCCGTTGTGGCCGATCAAAGCGACCGTGTGGCCGGCCTGGAAATTCGCGCTCACGTTGCGGAGCGCCCAGAAGTCCTCTCGATGCTTGCGTCCGCGACCGAAGTTGACGAGGCGCTCCTTGAGCGAGTTGTCTTTGCGGAGCACGAAACGCTTCGACACGTCATCGATCACGACGATGTCGGGGGACGGCGCCATGGGCTCGGTTCCTGAGATTGTGGTGGTCTTATCGGTCATTCGATACTCCTAGAGCGCCTGCGCGAAGTTGCGCTGGAGGTGCTGGAAAACGCGCTGGAACGTGACGAGCAGCGCCGCGCCCAGCGGCGAGGGCGGTGCCCCGTCGTAGGCCGACCTTCGGCGGGTCGGCAACGATCCCGCTGCTGCGGGGCCAGAGGGCCTTGTGAAACCCCGGTCGGCAAGGGTGATGGGATTGTCTTGGAAGATCTCGGGTTTCGTCACCAGGATCTGGTGAGTCAGCGCCTTAAATCGCTCCTGGACTGACATGCACGTCTTTCATCGGGGTCGGGGGACCCCGCAAGTATAGTCGGACCGCTGAAGCCGACACCGTGCGTCGGCTGAGTGCTCACGGCCGCCTGCACGCTCGCGTCCGACCGAGAAACGATCTGTCGATCAGCGTCGGAACCGTCGGCGAAGGCCACCGATCCAGGTGCCGGCCGCGCGTAGCGGCGCGGTGAGGCGCCAGGAGGAGCTCGTCTCCATTCCAGCGACACGAGTGCGCAAGTCAGCCGCGATCTGGTTGCGCTGCGAAATCACTCCGCGCACGCGGTCGGCTGCGGGGTACGGCGCGGTGGCGTAACGGACCAGCGGTTCGAGGGTGTCGGACCAGTGCATCCCGTCGGCGAAGCCGGCGACGTTCTCGCGTGTGCGGGCCCGCTCGGCGTCATCGAACAGGAGCGCACCGAGTGCCTCCTCGAGTGCGGCCACATCCTGCGGCGGTACGATCCGGCCGAGACCGTTCTCACGGATGAGTGGCGCGAACGTGTCCCCGTCGGTCGCGACCACCGGCAGCCCGGCCCACCAATAGTCGAGTACTCGGGTGCGGAAGCTGTACGCGGTCTCGATATGCTCCAGATGAGTGCTCACCCCCAGGTCTGCGTCGAGGAGGAAGTCGGCCCGATCGTCGTACGGCACCCAGGTCTCATTGAAGAATACGATGCGGTTCGTGAGGCCCAGCTCGTCCGAGAGACGCCGCGCGGCGCGCTCCATCTCCATCTGCGGCACGTCGGGGTTGGGGTGCTTCACGCCCATGAAGAACAGCCGAACCTCGGGATGCGCGGCCGCCAATCGGCCGACTGCCGAGATGAGTGTGAGCGGATCGAACCAGTTGTAGATGCCGCCGCCCCAGAGGATGACCTTGTCGTCCTGCTCGATGCCGTCCACGACGCCACGGATACCGTGCTGCTTCTGCACCGGGGGGGTGTTCTGGATACCGAAAGGTGCCACGTCCAGCAGGTTGCGCAGCGTCGGGTCGGCCGCGTACGTCGCAGGGTTCACGCGGGTCATCGCGGCCAGCTGCCCCAGCCAGAAGTCGCGCTGCTTCTCAGAGGCGCAGACCATGAAGTCGGCACGCTCGATCTGGTCGTTCATCACTTCGACCGCGTCGATGGTCGAAGCGTAGTAGTCGGGCTCGGGTAGGTCGCGTCCCTGCTCCAACCACTCCAAGTGCACCGGGTCGTAGATATCGGCCACGAGCAGCTTGTCCATGCCTTTCAACCACGGATGGGTGCGCAAGATGTGTCCCTGGAACACCACGATGTCCGCCCATTCCGCGTGGGGCTTCAGAGCCTCGCCCGCCACGTGGATGATGGAGAAGTCCGGTGCAGTGACCGTCGCCCCGACCGTCGACGCGAGTCGGACCTCGCCCACGGCGCTGAGTGCCTGTGAGACGTTCCAAGCGCGGATGGCCGGCCCGGCCATCCGCTCCCCGATCGTATCCGGCGTGACGACGAGGATGTGCTTTCTGTTGTCCTCCATCAGTGGGCCTCTCTACTCATCGTGTGACCCACCACTGCCGTGCCCGCAGGCCGACCCACAGAACGGCGCGCACCGGTAGCAGATGCCACCCGGCGTACTTGCGCGAGAGGTAGCGGTAGGCGCTCTCATGGTGGACGGCCTCCATGCGGCGGGAGGCCGAGCTGGTCGAATGCGCACCGGTGTGCACGATGCTCGTGGTCGGCGCGTACAGATTGGCCCACGCCGCCTTGCTGAGCCGTGCGCCGAGGTCGACATCTTCGAAGTACATGAAGTACGACGTATCGAAGCCGCCGACCTGCTCGAAGGCGTCGCGTCGCACGACCAGGCAGGCGCCGGAGAGCCAGCCCACGGGACGCACGGCGTCACTCTCGTAATCGACGCCGCGGTAGCGCCGGGTCCAGGGGTTTTCTTTCCAGATGCGGCCGAAAAGAGCGTGGCCGATCCCGGTGCGCAGCGAGGGGAGGCTGCGGGCAGACGGGTAGACCGATCCGTCCGCATTCAGGATACGCGGTCCGGCCGAGCCTCCGGCCGGACGCTCCTGGAGCACCTGGACCAACGCGTCCACGGAGCCGGGCGAGAAGACTACATCCGGGTTTGCGATGACCAGATACTGGGCGTCTGGGGAGCCATGGCGGAGTCCGGCCTCGATGCCGCCGCCGTAGCCGAGGTTCTCGTTGGACGCGAGGAACTCAGCATGAAACTCTTCGCTCGCCGCGCGCTCGACCCTGGTATCCGCAGAGGCGTTGTCGACCACGATGATCTCTGCCGGCTCGGCGGTTGCCGCGCGGGCAGAGCGCAGGAAGTCACGGAGCACGGCGCCTGTGTTGTGCGTGACCGTGACGATCAGCACGGATGGCGAGACTGGACGCGACGCTGTGTCGGCGGCCTCAGCTGGCAAGAGCAGCCTTCGCGACGTCGTCGACGATCTTGGGTGCCCAGACGTCGGGGAGAGGGGCCGAGCGGCCGGTCGGATTTTCAGTCATACCGCGATCCTAGAGAGCCTGCGCGAAGTTGCCCTGAAGGCGCTGGAATACGCGCTGGAAGGCTACCAGCAGAACGAGGCCCAGCACGAAGGCGATGCCGAGACGCAGCCCGAGGCCCGCCGGGTAGCTCGCGACGCCCTGGCCGCCCATCCAGAAGGCCTTCTGGAATCCGAGAATGGCGAGCGTGATCGGATTGTTGGTGTAGATCTGCATCGCCAGTCCATTGCCGAGAATGCCGTGGACCATGCTCCACGAGTAGACGACCGGAGACGCCCAGAGCAGTAGGAGCAACAGCACCTCGACGAGGTACTGGATGTCGCGCAGATACACATTGAGCGCTGAGAGCAGCAAGCCGAATGCGGTGCCGTACACCAGCAGCACCAGGACGGCGGGGAAGAAGTAGAGGATGTCCGGCGACAGCGGGAACGACCCGAGTATGGCGGAGAAGATCAGCAGGATCGCAAGCTGGATGACGAAGTTGAAGAGGGCGGAGCCGACGCTCGCAAGCGGGAACACTTCTCGCGGGAGATACACCTTCTTGATGAGGCCGGAGTTTCCGACGATCGACGCCGTGCCGCCGCCGATGATCTCGCTCAGCAGGCCGTACGCCGTCAGACCGGTGAACACGTACACCGCGAACTCGGGAATACCGCGCTCGGCCTGGAGGAATTTACCGATGACTATGTAATAGATGAACAGCTGGGTGAGCGGCCGGATCAGAGTCCAGATGAATCCGAGGGCGCTGTCCTTATAGCGAGACTTCAGGTCGCGACGCACCAGGAGCGACAGCATCTCGCGGTGCGAGAAGATCTCCTTGAGCGCTGCGAGGGAGCGTCGCCCACTGGGCGAGGCGGCTCCGACCGGCACCAGTTTCTGGCGGGAAAGAGCCTCGAATCGCGCCTGCGCTGTCATGCACTTCTTTTCGTTGGAGGGTGGGGGACCTCGTCAGTATAGACGGCCGCCTCACGGCCCCGCCGAGTGGCGGCTGAGTGCCACCCCGCCTGCGGGTCAGCGCCTGCGCAGAGATCGCGAGATGGAGTCCACGGCCCGCACCAGCTTTCGCGAGGCGTAGCCATCGGCGCGCACCTTGGCCTCTTCGGCCTCGGCAGTGAGCTGGGCGACGCGCTCATTCAGCTCGTTGAGCTGGTCGTACAGGCCGAAGATCGTGTCACGCTCGCGCACACCTTGGCGTTCGAGCTCCCGAACACGGGTCTCCATGGACCCGAGCTCGCGGCCGTATGCGTACTCGGTCGCCACCTGCTGCTCGTCGATAGGCTCGTCGTGCACGGGTGAGGGCCAGCGGTCGGCGATACGGCGCTCCTCGCGGTACGCACCGTGGGCGAGTCCGTCTGCAAGCTCTTGTGCCGTCGGATTGCGCACCAGATACGAGCCAAGCAGAGTGCCCCCGCGGAGACGACGGTAATCGCGCATGCCGTGGTGATTGGGGCTCGGAGTGAGGTCGGGGTTGCTTTCGTACGCCCGCCCCGCGTTCTCGACCTTCCGCGCGAACTGCGACCACGAACGCCACGGGAAGTGAAGCACTTCGATCTCGTAAGCGGGATCCGGGGTGCCGAGGCTTTCTACATTGACGAAGTGATTGCCTTGCGCGACCTCGATCTCAGCGTCGCCGACGTGCACGGCGTCGGGCGTGGCATGTGCGTGAAGGCCTACGGCATTGAGCGCCTCGACGTCGCGTTCGTCGCGGTAGATCAGGCGCTGCAGGCCGGAGCCGGCGTGCGCCGCAGGTCCCGTCATGTCCGTCACCGGCACGGTGAACGACTGTATGGCGAGGTCGATGTGCTCGAACGCCACCTTCAGCGTCAGCTCGGGGTCGCGTGTGATCCAGAATTCGTCGGCATCCGCGTTGATGACCCAATCCGCTTCGTAAAGTGTCGCCGCATCGCGAGCCATCCCGGTCACAACCGAGCTCTGCTGCTTGCGCTGTACCGGGTCGTGGCGTAGATCGATGAGCCCGCGGTCGGAGAATTCCTGCAGGATCTCCGCCGTTCCGTCGACCGAGCCGTTGTCCGTCACGATGAGGACGTCGACCCCTTGCTCGAGGTGATGCTCCAGCATCGGTCGGATGATGTCCGCCTCGTCGCGGACCATCACCGTCATTGCGAGTTTCACGGCTTTCCTTTACTTCAGGAGCGCGTCTCTCGCGGCGAGCAGGAACGTGCGTCCGAAGCGCTGAGACGGCTCGAGCACGGCGGACTCGGCCCACTCGTTCCATGCGTTGACGAAGACGATGCGGTTTTCGGGTTCACGATCGGCGATAGCGGACACTGCCGAGTCCAACCAACGGCGGAACGTGTAGGGATTGGAACCATACCAGAGGTCTGGACGCCACTGACGGCGTGCGGTGTTGTCGAAGTTGACCATGACGCCGGGATAGCGCCGTGGGTCGACGGGCTCCCGGAGGACCAGTTCGGAGTTGCGCGCCATTTCGGTGAAGCTCATGATGTGACCGTCGAACCGGGGGTCGAGCCTGTCGAGGTCCCCTCGATCGATCTGACTCCAGCGCCGGTTGTGAGGGGCGAACTCCAAGAATGCATCGATGCCGTAATCGCTCAGCTCACCATCGACGCCGTCGAGCTCCCGTCCGACATCGACCGTGACGATGTGGAGGCCGGGTAGTCCGGCCTCCACAGCTCGCGTGCGCCAGTGACGGAGCGTCGCCCGAACGTCTGGCAATTGCGCGATCTTGTATACAGCGACGAGTGGCTCGCCATTCACCCGAATGTAGCGCGGGTCGAGGAGCAGGTGCATCACATCGTCGATGAACTGCTCGGCCGGGACTTCGTCGTAGTCTTGCGCGATGAGGATGCTGGACTCGCTGCCGTCCCAGCGTCGCGACCAGTTCTCATTCGCCCACATCAGGCAGAAAGGCTGATCGCCGTCGCTTTCGTGGAGGCGTTCCACAGGCATGTCCATGAGCTTCTTACCGGAGAACCAGTAGTAGTAGTACATGAAGCCTTCGAGTCCCGCCGACTTCGCAAGCGCGAACTGGCGATCGCGCACCCCCTCGACCGCGAGATCGTAGAATCCCAGCTCCGAGGGGAGCAGCGGTTGGTTGTGTCCCTCGAACACCGGCCGCGCGGCCGTCACATTGGACCACTCGGTGAATCCGGCGCCCCACCATTGATCGTTCTCCGGAAATGTGTGGAACTGGGGCAGATAAAACGGGATGGCGCGGGCGCGCGGACTGCGAGGCGCATCCACCTCGAAGTGCCGCCACGATTCGGGCTCCGGGCTCTCGAACGAAGCGCGACCGACGATCCGGTAGCCGGCTTCCGTCGTGACCAGTCCGAGCGCTCGCTCCACCGCGTGCGCGGTGGTGCCGTCGACCTGTCCGGCTTCGGGCTCGAAGTCGTCCGCGTCCATCGCGAATGCCCGCAGGCCCTGCAGCAGGAAGCCCCGGATCCAGTACACCGAACCGGACGCGAAGCGCAGGTCGTGCTCACTGACTTGCAACTGGAGGCGGCGCATCAGTTCGCGAGTGCGCTCGAGATCTCCGCCCCAGAATTCGGTCCCGACGATGTCGGAGTCGGCGGTGACGATGCCGATGCTCGGGTCCTCCGAGAAAGCGCCCAGCAGCTCCTCCACGTTCCGGGTGGAGCCGAGGACGGTCGAATACAGCGAAGCACGCCACGCGTCGCCAGTGCCGGCGAGTTCGCTGTGCTCCTCTCGCCATGAACTCTTCTTCGTGTGGATCTTGAGGATCAGGTCGTATGGGTCGAGAAGGCCGGCATTGACGACCTCGACCATCGGCAGGATGTCGCGGCCATGGTTGGCGACCGGCAGCACGGCGATGTGATTGGCCAGCGGGACATCATCGAGCGGAAGGTCCAGCGTCTCGCCGCTGGCGTTAGTGACAATCAGGTCGAAGGGCACCGGGATGTTCCGCAGCTGCTCGCAGAGCTCGGGGACCAGATCGGTGTAGTAGACGTGCATGAGCACACCCACTCGCGCGGGCGCGGGGGGGAATTCGTACAGTGATGACCACGCGTCCGGCAAGGGCGGGCGCAGCTTGCCGGATCGCCGGTCGACCCACGCCGAATGCTCCGCCGGATGACGCTCGGGATGCACCACGACCTCTCGCGGTGCGATGCCACTGGCAGCGAGCTGGAACACCGCGCTGACGTTGCGGCGCATCTTCCGGGAGCGTGAGACCACGGCCTTTCCTTTCTGCCCGCTCACAGCCATTCGGCGACATCGGCGCCGAACCGCTCGCGGATGATTTCTGGGGCGAAACGCGCGTCAAGCGAGACCGACGGATCGCGGATCACCTCGCGCTTGACGAAAGGGAAACCCAGTTCGATGAGGCTGTGCCAGCCATTGACGACGGGATTGTCGGTGGGGGCGACGACACGCTCGGCGTCGAACCATGCTCGAGTGGTGAGGCCTTCAGCACGGAGCAAGTTGCTCAAACCGAGTTCGTATTCCCCGATGATGCGGCTCTTGTCCTCCAGATGGTCCACCGACCGCCAGAACTGACGGACGGCGGGGTCGGCGAGCGCGCCACGCTTGAACCCGAGGAGGTAGCTCTGCAGGTGGGGGGCAAACTGCCGGGTGTTGGTTGCGCCCCACACGTCGGCCGCGGTCGATTCGAAGGAGGTCACCATGTCGTCGAGGGCGGTGAATGGTCCCACCATCGAGTCGTTGACGAGGATGACGTGCTTCCGCTTGGCGACCGCGGGAAAGCGGTCCATCCCCACCACCCAGGAGCCGAAGTCGTAGCCGACGTTCGGCTTTCGCACCACGATGGTGGAGGCCGGCGGCGCGATGGGCCACTGCAGGGGCGACCGATCCTCGGAGGCGCGAACGACGATTGAGGGGTAACCGACGGCGTGCAGGGCTTGGACCAGTTCTGCGAGGGACCTGCTGACGCGCGCGTCCGGCCCCCAGCTGGCGATGACAGCCGCGCGGTCACCGGCGGGCAGCCGGGCCGGGCCGGACTCCACCGTGACAGCGCCGCGGACAAGGTCGAGAACGCGCTGCGAGACGCGCTGACGGGCCACGGCTCAGCCCTTGCGACGCGCGAGCATGCGCAGCGGCTTGGTGATACGCCAGGAGAGGGATGACCGCATTGCGGTCACCTGCCTCAGGTAACGCTCGCACTGCTCCTCGGCCGCATCGATTTGACGACGGAGGTCGTTGATGAGGGGCGCACTGCCGGCAAGCTCTGCACGCAGGGCGCGGATCTCTCGCCGAGCGGTGGCCAGCTCGTCGTCCGGGGTCGGGTGGGATGTCGTGGAAGCCATCGGAACCGTTCTCTCAGCGTGCACCTTCCTCGGCATTCTACGAGACGGCGGGGTGGTCACCCTGTGTGCGAGGTGCGGAGGCTCAATCGGTCGAGACGACGACATGGGCGATGGTGGTGCAATCCGCCGCGACTTGGGCCGCTCTCGAGATCCGCTCGTCCGTCGCAGGAGTCGCATCGTCGAAGCCGCTCAAGAACGTGAGATCGGCGGCCGCACGACTCCAACGGGTGTCGGTCTGCGCGGCAGACGCCATGAGGGGGAGTGCGGCGGCGATGCCGGTGGACGCGAAGTTGCCGCTCAGGATCGTGCAACTCTGTGTAGCTTGCGCACCCGCTCCGACAGGCGCGGGATCCGTCGCCCCGGCAGAAGGTCCAGTTCCGGCTGAATCTGGAACGTCACTCTTCGCACCCGGGCCCGGAGATGACCACGAGCCCGGTGCTTGGGTCGGTGTGCTCGAGACAGTCGACGAAGGCTTCGGCTGCGCCGAGGCATCTGTCGAACCGGATTGAGCGCATCCGGTCAATAGCGCGACTGCGCCCGCTGTCGTCAATGCGAGGAGCAGGCCTTGTTGCAGCTTCATGATCTAAGCGTATAAGAATTACACATATGCATAAAAACTCAAGAGTTCTACGGCGCTCACGGCATGAATTGAGGATCGTCAGAGCGGTTCTTTCGGTGGCCGTGCTGGCGATTGCACTAATTGGCGTGCAGTCGGGCGTCGCGCAGACCGCGGCTGCGGCACCTTCCCATTCGAGCGTCTGCGCGGACCCAGCATGCGTGAATGTCCCGGACACCGCTCAGAAGGCGGCCCAGACCCTCGTCCAGATGAGATCCACGGGCCAGTTCCAGATTGATGAGACAACTTGGGGAGGGCCGAGCATTTACTCCAAGGAGATCGTCCCCATCGCTAATGGGACAGTGTCGCCGAATTGCAATGTGGACGCGCGTGCCCTGCAGGAGATCGTGGTTCTGGCACGAAAGTACGGCCAGGTGAAGATCAGCGACCTGAACCGCCGCTGCGCGGACGGCACCCCTCGCTGCGATGTGACCTGGAACGGCGTACCGCCGACGCCGAATTCACCTCACTGCGCCGTATTGCCGACGGCAGTCGACTACACCGAGATCGGGAACAAGAGCGTGAACGGTTCTAATCAGGCATCGACGGACCTTCTCGTCTTCGCCGACTCGTTCATTCCTTACGGCGGCGCTGCCGGACAACGCACGAACTGTTCGCCTCCCGCGGCCTCCTTCGAAAACTTCACGGATTTCTTTGATGATTCCTGCAATCATCAGCACGTCGACCTGCGGAACGCCGGCGCTACCGGGCTGAACGTTCCGCCGAACACGGCTCCGGTTGCGAACTTCCCGGCGCTGCGATCGGACTTCACGATCGCGTATCAGACATCTGCGGGGACGCTGAACACCATCACGAGTGGGCTTCAGGTCAGCAACTGGGGCTTCGCGCTGAAGGCGAAGACCAGTCCTTCCGTCGCCTACCTGCCCGACGGGAGCTGGCGGGCAGCCTACATAGGGAGCGACGGAGGGCTGTGGACCGTCAACTCCGCCGGCCAGATAATGCAGACCGGGAGAGTGGTAGCCCAAGACTCCAGTCCTTCCATCACAGCCCTCCCGAACGGCAAGTGGGTAATTAGTTTCGTGGGAAGCGACACACGGCTGCGTACACTCGACAGCTCGCTGAACGAGCAGAACCTCGGTCGCGCGGTCGCAGCGGGAACCAGTCCGTCCATCGCGGCGTTGCCGAACAGCTCCTGGGTCGTCGCCTTCCACGGGTCGAACGGGACGGTGAGTCTCGAGTCGAGCGCCTTGGAGATGAGTGATTACAACATCGCCATGGCACCCGGCTCGAATCCCAGCGTGACCGGCCTGTCGAACGGATCATTCGCACTCGCGTTCGTCGGATCCGACAATCGACTCCATGTCTTCTCCAACGGGATGCTGTCCGATTTCGGGCACGCGATCCGCCCAGGGACCAGCCCGTCCGTGACAGCGCTGCCGGGAACCGAGTTCGTCGTGGCTTACGTCACCTCCGACTGCATGGTCAATGCCCAGAAGAGCACGCTTCAGGTCAGCAACTACGGCAAGTGTGCGTTGGAGAATACGAGTCCTTCGATCCGGCCGTACGCCGACGGCCGGTGGTTCACTGCCTACGTGGCCGACAACGGTGTTCTCAGGGTGGTCGACAGTGCGGGTAACCTCTCGAACTTCAATCGGCCGATGGCTGCCGACACCAGTCCCTCGCTGAACTGAACCCGTCCCGTCGCCGGATCGCTCCCCCTGGAATAGGGGCAATCTGATCCGGCGACGGGCGCCTGAAATACCGATCATCGTAGGATTTTTGGCCTAGCCTAGAAAACGACGCGGCTCCAGCCTCTCGTCCCCGTAAGAGGCCAACGCCGTGCGCCGGCTGCCTCGTCGACCAGGAAAGCACATCACATGAAGCGAGCCCTCTCCGCCCTCGGGGCGCTGTTGCTCGCCGTCGGCGTGCTCGTTCCCGCCGCGCAGATCCTTCCCGCCGAGCAGGCCCAGGCGGCCTCAGGGAGCGACTTCAATCCCGGCTACATCATCAGCGACGACAACTTCTATGCGACCGACGTCATGAGCGCTGCCGAGATCCAGTCGTTCCTGAACTCGAAGGAGCCGTCCTGCTCTTCGGGCTATACGTGCCTGAAGGACTATCGGCAGAGCACGTACAGTCGCGGAGCGGACGCCATGTGCAACGCGTACTCGGGTGCGAGCAACGAGACCGCCGCTCAGATCATCTTCAAGGTTCAGCAAGCGTGCAACATCAGCGCCAAGGTGATCCTCGTCACGCTCGAAAAGGAGCAGGGGCTGGTCAGTTCGACGTCCCCGTCCTCCGGTCGCTACCAGATCGCCATGGGCTACGCCTGCCCTGACACGGCACCGTGTGACGCCGAGTACTTCGGGTTCTACAACCAGGTGTACAAAGGGTCCTGGCAGTTCAAGCGCTACGGTAACCCGCCCGGGACCAGCAACTTCTTCAACTGGATCCCAGTGGGCGGGACCGCGACCATCCAGTACAACCCCAATGCCGGGTGCGGCAGTTCGCCCGTGCGCATCCAGAACGCGGCGACTGCCGCCCTGTACTACTACACGCCCTATCAGCCCAACGCCGCCGCCCTGAACAACATGTACGGTCTGGGCGATAGCTGCTCCTCGTATGGCAACCGTAACTTCTTCCGTATGTACACCGACTGGTTCGGCTCTACGACGGCGCCGCGCTCCGGGGCCTTCGACACGGCGACCGGTGTCTACAAGGGCATCTCGGTGAGCGGCTGGATGTACGACCCGTCGAAGACGGCATCCGGCTACGTCTGGATCAACGTCGACGGCCAGGGCGGGCCGGCAGCGGCGAACAAGCCGCTGAACTGGTTCAACACGATGTTCCCGGGCTACGGGCCGAACCATGGCTTCGCGGAGACGATCGCGGCCTCGCCAGGCTCGCATCAGGTCTGCGTCTACTCCATGCTGGCCTCCAGCAGTCCGCTTCTAGGGTGCAAGGACGTCGTCGTCCCCTACGGTGGCGGCAACCTCGACTCCGCATCCGGCACCTGGGGCGGCGTCCGGGTCACCGGCTGGGCCGTCGACTTCGGCACGACCAACCCGACGTACATCTGGGTCAACGTTGACGGCCAGGGCGGCCCTGCAAACGCGAACCTGCCCACCACCTGGGTGAACACCTACTACCCGGGGTCGGGAGTCAATCACGGGTTCGATACCACCGTGAAGGCCTCGCCGGGTTCGCATCGCATCGACGTATACGGGATGTTCGGACCAGGGAGTAGCACCCTGCTCGGTTCGGCCACCGTCACTGTTCCACGGGGAACCGGCTCGTTCGACACCATCACACCGGTCCCCGGCGGATACCAAGTCTCGGGATGGTCGGCCGACTACACCTCTCCCGATCAGTCGTACATCTGGATCAACGTCGACGGTTCCGGCGGGTTCTACAAGACCAACAAGGCGCTCTCGTGGCTGCCCAACTACCTCCCCGGCATCGGAGCGGGCAACGGCTACGACCTGTTCGTCGCGGCGCCCAAGGGTTCCCATCAGGTATGCGTCTATGGAGCCGGTGGGACGGTGTCGCTCGGCTGCAAGACGGCATCCGTGGCAGTGTCCGACGATGGCTCGCTGGACGCCGTGGAGGCAGTCGCCGGCGGTATTCGGGTTCGCGGATGGGCCGTCGACCTCACTCAGCGCAGCGTTCCGTCGTACGTATGGATCGACGTGAACGGCTCTGGATCGCCGGCGAAGGCGTCCGTGCCGCTGAGCTGGTTCGACGGCCTCTATCCCGGCGCGGGGACCAATCATGGCTACGACCTGACCATCCCGAAGGCACCCGGAACGTACAACGTCTGCGTCACCACGATGTCCGCTCTCACGCAGCTCGGCTGCCGGTCCGTCACTGTCCGCTAAGGCCTGACCGGCGGGCACCGGTGGCCGGTTGGTAGGATCGGTGTCTGCAAGCGAACAGGAAGGGCTCCATGCCGAACCTCCGTCCCGGCGTTGTCTCCGTCGTGCTCGTCAACTTCCGTGGGACCGATGACACTCTGCTGGCCATCCGCCACCTCCGTGAGCAGGACTGGCCCGTCGAGCGACTCGAGATCGTCGTCGTCGAGAACGGCTCCGGTGACGGCAGCGCCGAACGCCTGCAGGCGATCGAGGGGATCACCTTGGTCGTCTCTAAGAAGAACCTCGGGTTCGCGGGCGGCTGCAACCTCGGTGTCAAGTCGTCGTCGGGCGAATTCGTCGCGTTCCTCAACAACGACGCGCGGCCGGACGCCCGCTGGATCGCCGCCGCCGTCGCGCGCTTCGGCGAGAGCAGCGAGATCGGCGCCGTCGCGAGCAAGGTGCTCGACTGGGACGGCGAGCTGGTCGACTACATCGGCTCGGCGCTCACCTGGTTCGGTCAAGGGTACAAGCCGCTGACGGCGCAGCCCGTCCCGCCGTCCGCGGATGAGCAGGCGGACGTCCTCTTCGGGACGGGCTCGGCCATGTTCGTCCGGCGGGATGTCTACGACGCGCTCGGCGGCTTCGACGAGCGGTACTTCATGTTCTTCGAGGATGTGGACCTCGGCTGGCGACTCAACCTCCGGGGCTGGCGTTACGTCTACGAGCCCCGGTCGCTGGCCTATCACAAGCACCACGCGTCGATGTCGAGTTTCGGATCGTTCAAGGAGACCTACCTCCTCGAACGCAACGCGCTCTTCACCCAGTACAAGAACCTGGGGGACGACGCGCTCGCGCGCACGCTCCCCGCCACACTGGCCCTCGCAGTGCGCCGAGCCGTGGCGAAGGGGGAGCTGGACTCCGCCGCGTTCGATCTGCGGGCCGGGCTGGACGAGAACCCCACGCAGGAGGTGCCTCGCGAGACACTCGCCGGGGTCTACGCCATCGATCAGTTCGTCGAGAACCTGCCATCGCTGACCGAGTCGCGCGCTCGGATCCAGGCCGAGCGCGTCGTGTCCGACGGGCGGATCTGGTCCCTCTTCGGCGAGACGGACGCTCCGTCCTTTCAGAACGAGCACTATCTCGAAGGCTATGACAAGCTCGCCAACGCGTTCGACGTGACCGAGCCGCCCCAGGTGACACGGGTCCTGATCATCACGGGAGATCCCATCGGCGAGAAGATGGCCGGTCCCGCGATCCGTGCCTGGCACATGGCGGAAGCCCTCGCCGCCGACAACGAGGTCACCCTCGTCTCGCTCGCGGGCGTCGAGGCCGTGTCCGCGCCGTTCTCGGTCGTCCACGTGCGTCCGGGGGACGACCGCGCGATGAAGCCTCTCGAGCGCGCGGCGGATGTGATCGTCTTCCAGGGGCTCGCGATGGCCCTGTTCGACAGCATCCGGCGCTCGGACCGCATCATCGTGGCCGACATCTACGATCCCATGCACCTGGAACAGCTCGAACAGGGCCGCGAACTCGGCGCGGTGCAGTGGAAGAAGCAGGTCGGCGATGCCACCGACGTCCTCAACGAACAGCTCGAGCGGGGGGACTTCTTCCTGTGCGCTTCAGAGCGGCAGCGCCACTTCTACCTCGGTCAACTCGCCGCGCTGGGACGCATCAATCCCTCGGTCTACGCCGCCGACCCGGACCTCGAACGGCTGATCGACGTCGTGCCGTTCGGCCTCTCGAGCACCCCGCCGGTTCACGAGAGGGACGTCCTCAAAGGCGTCCGTCCCGGGATCTCGGCCGACTCCAAGGTCCTCCTGTGGAGCGGCGGCCTCTACAACTGGTTCGACCCGCTGACGTTGATCCGTGCGGTCGCCGCTCTGAGTGACACGCACGACGACGTCCACCTCTTCTTCCAAGGCACCAAGCACCCGCATCCCGGCGTACCGGAGATGGGGATCGTCGCCGAGTCGCGAGCCCTGGCGAAAGAGCTCGGGGTCCTCGACACCGCTGTCTCGTTCAATGATTCATGGGTCGACTACGCCGACCGCCAGAACTACTTGACCGAGGCCGACGCCGGGGTGAGCACGCACCACGTGCACGTCGAGACGACGTTCTCCTTCCGGACGCGGATCCTCGATTATCTCTGGGCCGAACTGCCCATGGTCGTCACGGAGGGAGATCACTTCGCGGACCTGGTGAGGAGCGAGAAGCTCGGCGTGGTCGTGCCCGCCGGTGACGTCGACACCCTGCGGGAGGCGCTCGAACGCGTCCTCTACGACGACGCGTTCATCGCCACCGCGAAACGGAACATCCGTCGCGTCCGCCAACGTTACTTCTGGGAGAACGTGCTGAGTCCCCTCGTCGCCTTCGTCGCCGATGCGCGGCATGCACCCGATCTGGTCGAGCGCGGTGTCGTCTCGGTCGACCGGCCTGCCTCCGGCGCCCGCACCCGGAGGAAGCGCCACGGCGTGCGTCACGATGTCGGTCTGTTCTTCCACTACCTGCAGAACGGCGGCCCCAAGGTCGTCGTGAAGAAGGTCACGAGCCGGATCAAACGATCTCTGTGAGCGCACAAGCCGTCCGGCCGGGCGCGGGAGCCTGGCTCGCCCGCGTCCTGCGCGGAGTCCTCGTGCCCGTGATCCTGTTGGTCGCCGCCAGTGTCGGACTCGTCGCGGTGAACGCCTCTCAGCACCGGGCGATCTCGCCGTACGACGAGTACGTCTACATCGACTACCTCGCGAAGATTCCGACGGAAGGGATGGTGCGCGGCGGCGAGGAGACGGGCGAGGTCGCGCGGCAGGCTCTGGCCTGCCGGGGAGTCCTCAACTTCGTGGTGACGACCGACCCGTGTCGCGGCACCTACTTCGGCACGGATGCCAAATACCCCTACTACGGAGGCACGGGCGCTGACATCTACTCGCCCGCCTACTTCGGGGTGACCTGGGCGCTTGCGCAGCCACTGGTCTGGATGGGCGTCGATTTCGTCGACGCGGGTCGCCTCGTCGGCGCCTTCTGGCTGGCGCTCGGATCGATCGGGGTGTGGGCGCTCGTGCGAAGCCTCCGCGTCGACGGGATGTACGCCCTGGGCTTGGGCCTTCTGGTGACGGCCACCCCGGTCGCCTACTGGGCGACGACCTACATCAGCACAGACGCGCCGTCCATCGCTGCGGGGGCGTGGGTCGCGGTCGCGGGTCTCGGCGTCTGGAGGCGGCGAACGGCCGCCTTTGTGCTCCTCCCGCTGGCTGCGGTGGCTGCAACCTTGTTCAAGGTCCAGAATCTCGCGGCGGTCGGTGCCGTGGCCCTCGCTCTGCTGATCGGAGTGTTCGTCGACCGGAGCGATGGCCGGCGCATGTTCCGAGCGGCCGTGCGGGACCCTCGACTGCTCCTCGGCGTGCTGACGGTCCTGGTCGCCCTCCTGTCTCAAGTGGCGTGGCTCGCGATCCGCGCGCGGTCGCAGCTGCCCGGTGACCGCGCCTCGATCGACACCGTGCAGCAGCCGTTGACGATCCACAGCATGGTGACGGAGTCGCTGCGCTTCCTCACCAGCATCGCGGGTCCCGGTATGCCATCGTCGATCATCACGACGGCGGTCGCGGGAGTGCTCGGACTGCTCTCGATAGCAGCGGTGATCGGACTCATCGTCGATCAGCGGTTCCGGACGGGGCGCGGGCTCGTCGCCGCGATCTCGGTGCTCGTCGTCGCGCTCGCGCTGGGTCCCGCTCTCGCGCTGTTCACCCGCGTCACGATGGGGTACTACACGCCTCTGAGCGAACGGTACGGGATCGTGCTCCTTCCGCTCTTCCTCGCGCTCGTCGGTCTGTACGTCGACCATCTGAGGAAGGTCGTGCCGGTCGTGGCGGTGACGGGCGGCATCCTCGCCGCTGCAGGAGCCATCGCCGCCGGGACGATCTAGTCCCGGTTCTCCGGATCCTGGGGAGCCGTTCGCTCCTCCAGCTGGCGCAGGCGCAGATCCTGGAGCGCGACGACCTCGGCCAGTTTCCGGGTGCGCGCTTCTTGCCGGGTCAGCTCCGAGCTCTGCTGCAGGGATACGAGGAAGAGGATCCCGATGCTGACGAAGAAGACCAGATTCGTCGGAACGGCTATTCCCAGAAGGCCGGCCGCCCAGGTGACCGACTGAGGGAAGACGCCGGCGATGAGGGCGAGGACGCCTGCGAGCAGCCACCAGATCGCGTGTCGTTCGCGCAGGGTGCGCCGCCGCAGGAGCTCGACGACCACGGCGAGGATCGCCAGCGACGCGAGGATCGAGAAGATGTAGCTCGTGACGGTCATTGGTCCTCGGCCCCCAGCCGGTAGGTCGTGGCGGGCCGCAGGAGCGCGAAGACGAGAGCGATCCCCGCCCGGCCCAGGTAGACGGCGGACTTCAGGGGATTGTGCGACGGAGTGCCGCCGGCGCGTGGGCGCATCGCCACCGGCACCTGGTGGACGACGCATCCGGTCCGCGCAGCGATCACGAGCGTCTCGATCGTGTCGCCCAAGTACTCGGCGGGGTAGTGCTCGGCGAACAGAGCGATCGCTCGCGGGCCCGACGCACGGAAACCGGAGGTCGTGTCCGTGAGCCGCGTGCCGGCCACTCGACTGAGCACGGAGCTGAGCACTCTCATCGCCCAAGCGCGCGGGCCGCGGACGCGATAGCTCCCTTTGCCGGCGAAACGGGCTCCGAGAACGAGATCGGCGGATCCGAGGGCCGCGATCAGCTGAGGGACTTCGCGCGGATCGTGCTGACCGTCCGAGTCGACCTGCACGACGGACAGATAGCCGTTGTCGAGCGCGTACCGGAAGCCGGCTCGCATGGCCCCGCCGACGCCGAGGTTGAACGGAAGCGTCACCACCCGGGCACCCGCCGCCTCGGCCACCTGCGATGTCGCGTCGAGAGAGCCGTCGTCCACGACGAGGATGTCGACGTCGGGCAAGGCATCGCGTGTCTCGACGATGGTGGCTCCGACCGAGGCTTCCTCGTTGAAGGCAGGCATGACGATCAGTGTCGTCCGGGCACGCTCGGGCATATGGACGATCTTATCAATCACACCAGGTTCGAGGATCGCGGCTTCGGTCGCCAACCGGTGAAGACGTGCCGGAGCAGGGCGCGCAGACCGGCGCCGTCGCGCTTCGCGAGGGCGCCGGGGATCTTGGTGGCGGCGTTGAGCCGCGATGACCAGTGGCGGGACGCCGCCTGCGAGGCCCGCCGCCAGCCGCGCGCGGCCAGGCGGCGGCTCACATCGAGGAAGAACGCGCGCTCCTCGTCGAAGCGCGTGCCGTCCTGCGCCGTCCACGACGACACGCTCCCGGCGTGGCGGCGGTAGCGGAAGACCCGGTCGGGCAGCGCGACGATCATCCCGTCGTCGAGTGTGATGTCGAGCTGGAGCTTCAGGTCGAGCACCACGTCGAACGCGGCGTCGAACCCGTGCCGGCGCACGCTCTCCGTCCGCCAGCAGATGGAGGGGAAGTAGGCCCAGTTGCCCCGCAGGAGGCTGACCGCCATCGCCTCGCCCGTGAGCGAGAACTCCGCCGTCGCGTCCGGCCGGTACCAGGTCTTCACCCGGTCGGCCAGCGGGAGCGAGGGCGTGCCGTCGTCGGAGATGACGATCACGCCCGGCTGGAAGTACGACGCACCGGGGTGACGGGCGATGGCGTCGGCCATCACGGCGAGGTAGTCCGGTTCGAGGAGGTCGTCGCAGCCCATGAGAACGAAGTGGTCGCTCTCCACCAGGTCGACCGACTTGCTGAAGTTGCCGCTGACGCCGAGGTTGGTCTCGTTCCGGATGTAGACGATCCGGTCGTCGCCGAGCGACTGCACCCATCGACCGGGCTCCGGATCGGGATAGACATCGTCGATCACGACCAGCCGCCAGTCGGCGGACGTCTGGTCCTGCACGCTCCGTACGGCCTCGCGGAACAGCTGCGGGTCCCCGTAGAACGGCATCATGATGTCGATCGTCACTGCATCCAGGCTTTCATCGTAGGGTTGGGCTGCTGACACCGCTGCGGCGGCGCCGTCCATCCTGCCATGCCCTCCTTGGAGATCCTCATCACCGCGTACGAGCCTCTCGACGAGCCCATCCCCGACATCGATTCCGGCCGTTCCGCTCGGTCCTCGGTCGCCCTCATCCTGGGCGCCACGGTGATCTCGGGGGTCGCGGGGTATGTCGTGACGTGGCGGGTGTACACGACGATCGGGGCAGCCGGCTACGGCGTCTTCTCGGTGTTCTGGTCGGCGCTCTTCCTGGTCGTCGGTGTGCTCTTCGGCCTGCAGCAGGAGTCCACTCGCGCCACCGCGCAGACGCAGGTCGAGCGCGTCGCTCCAGGGGCGGCGCCCTCTCGGCACACGGTCTCGCTGTGGGCGTTCGCCGCCGTCACGGCGCTGGTCGTCGCGACGGTCGTCATGGCCACGAGCCTGCTCTGGGCCGCGCCGAGCCTCGGGCGGGCCGATCAGGGGCTCGCGTGGTTCGTCGCGGGGGGCGCGGCGCTCAACTGTCTCGTGGCGGGTGCGTCCGGCGTGATGGCGGGTGCCGGGATGTGGCGGCAGCTCGCAGCGATCGTCGCGCTCGACGGCATCCTGCGCGTGACCGGAGTGCTCGCGGTGCTCTCGTTCACGCACGATCTCGTCCCGCTGGCGATCGCGGTCATCGTCCCGTTCCCGCTTTCGCTCGCGATCGTGTTCCTGAGCGCACCACGGGCGCTGGTGAGGAACGCGCGCGTCGCGATCAGCGTGCCCTCGCTCATCGCGAACACGGGACGGACCATGCTGGCGGCATCGGCCACCGCCGTGCTGATCAACGGCTTCCCGCTCGTGCTCTCTTTCTTCGCCGGAGGCGACAGGCACGCCGAGCTGGGCTCGCTCGTCCTCGCCGTCACGCTGACCCGCGCGCCGATCCTCGTCCCGCTCACCGCGCTCTCGAGCTTCCTCGTCAGCCGCTTCTCCCACCATCCGACCGGGGTCGCCCGCACCGTCACTCTGCTCCTGGGCGGCATCGCCGTGGTCATCGTGGTGCTGTGCGCCGCGGCGTGGCTCTGGGGCGAGCCCGTCATGCATTTCGTCTTCGGCGAAGAGTTCGATCTGGGCGCAGGCGTCCTGGTCGCGCTCATCGCGTCGTCCGGTCTGATCGGTGCTCTCTTCGTCAGCGGATCCGCCGTCCTCGCACGGGACGCCCACGGCCTCTACGCAGCCGGGTGGGTGCTCGCCTCCGTCGTGACACTCCTCCTCCTGTTCGTCCCGCTCGACCTGCCCGCGCGGGCGGCTCTCGCCCTGGCCGCCGGACCCGCGGCCGGACTCGCGGTCCACCTGGTCGGACTCCGACTGTCCGGGGCCCGCGCCGCCGTTGCCCGGGACGAGGCCGACCATGCGTAATAATCCGAGTGTGCCTGCCGCCCTTCGCCCCGTCCGGATCTTCTGGATCGCCTTCGCCCTCTTCGGGTTGCTCGCCGGATGCTGGGCACTCGCCACCCCGGTTCTCTCGGTGCCCGACGAGAACGCGCACGTGGTCAAGGCGGTCGCTCAGGTGCACGGCGAGCTCATCGGCCATCGCGTGCCCGACCAGCGCCAGCTCGTCATGGATCTGCCCTCGGGATACTCCTACACGCAGCAGATCCTCTGCTTCGCCTTCCAGCCCGGTCAGCCCGGCGACTGCGGAGCCGAGTTCGGCGACCCGGGCGGCACCCGGGAGGTCGCGACCTGGGTGAGCGCGTACAACCCGCTCTACTACTACGTGGTGGGCTGGCCGAGCCTCTTCCTCGACGGCAACGCGGGCGTCTACGCGATGAGGATCGTCAGCGGATTCGCCGGCGCCCTGTTCTTCGCCTGGGCGGCGCAGGCCGCGGTCGCCGCCGTGCGCTCCCGCTGGCTGCCGGCCGCTGTGCTGCTCGGCGGCCTCCCGATGGTCGGCTACCTCACCGGAGCCGTGAACCCGAACGGGTTCGAGGCGCTGTCCGCGTTCGCGCTCGCCGCGGCCCTCCTGCGCCTGCTGGAGCATCACGATCCGGCCTACGAACCGCCCGCTCTGTCGCGGCGGTACCTGTGGACGATCGTGACGGTGTCCGCCATCGCCTTGGCGAACGCGAGGGCGCTCGGACCGCTCTGGGTGGTCGTCGTCGTCGCCCTGTGCCTGTTCGCGGTGGGCTGGACCTCCATCAAGAGCCTGTTCAGCACGCGCTCGAATTACCTCTGGCTCGCGATCATCGCGGCGGGTGGCCTGTTCTCCGTGCTCTGGACGCTCGGCGGGGGCAGCCTGTCCGGTCAGGCCGAGAAGTCCGACGCTCCGCTCGTCGGGGCCGGGATCCTCCCGGCCGCCGCCTACATGGTGCGGATGACACCCACGTTCGCCGTGCAGACTCTGGGGTATTTCGGCTGGTTCGACACCCCGCTCCCGGGATACGCGTTCTGGCCGGCCGTGGCGGCGGTCACCCTGCTCGTGGCGCTCGCATTCCTCACGGCCCGGCGCCGCGACCTCCTCGTCCTCGCGGTCACGGGAGCGGTCGTCGTGCTCCTCCCGATCGCCGTCCAGGCCTACTCCGCGCGGCAGACGGGCGTCATCTGGCAGGGCCGCTACGGGCTGTTCCTCTATCTCACCGCGTTCCTGATCGCCGGCTGGGTCCTCTCCCAGCGCGGAGGCGACCGGATCGCCTTCCTCGCCCCGCGGGTCACCTGGACGATGGCCGGCCTGCTCTGGGTGTTCGTCAATCTGTCATTCGTGCTCGTGCTCCGGCGCTACGTGATCGGGCTCGATCTGCCGATCGGCGGGATGTTCAAGGATCCGCAGTGGCAGCCGCCTCTCGGTTGGATCGCGCTCGCGTTCGCATTCGCCGTGATCAGCGCCGGGCTGTTCGCATACGTGTCCCGGCTGTCGCAGCGGCCGGTGGAGCCGATCGCTCCGGCCGACCCGGCGCCCGCGTTCGACCGTCCCGACCTCGTGGCGGACCCGATCCGATGACCGAGGGCGCTCCGCTGCGGGTGGCCGTCGTCTACGACTGCCTCTTCCCGTATACGACCGGGGGAGGCGAACGGGTCTACACGGAGCTGGCGGCGCGTTTCGCCGAGCGCGGGCACCGGGTCGACTACCTGACCCGGGTGCAGTGGGAGGGCGAGGTGCCGACCGGACTACCCTTCCGCGTGGTCCCGATCTGGGACGGCCCGATCGCCGACGCATCCGGGACGCGTCTCACCTCCTCCGCGGTACGTTTCGCCGCCGCCGTCTTCCAGCGGCTGCGCCGCACACGGCGAGACTACGACATCGTCGTGGTCAGCGCCCTCCCGTCGCTCAACGTCTTCGCCGCACGTGCCGCCCTCGGGCGACGCGGGCCGTGGCTGCTCGCGGACTGGCTGGAGGTGTGGCCGGCGCGCAAATGGCGCGAGTACTCCGGTGCCGCGGTCGGCACCGTCGCGCACGTGCTCCAGGCCGTCGGCCTCCGCCGCAGCGACGACGTGAGCGTCAACAGTGCGTTCACCCTCGGGCGGGCGCGTTCGCGCCTCCGGCCGGGGAACGGGTTCGTGCTCGGCCTCGTGGATCTCGCCGGAGCCCCACGGACCGCTGCCGAAGCGGTCGAGCCCGGGCTGGTGCTGTTCGCGGGGCGCCACATCCCCGACAAGCAGGTCACCGTGCTCCCCGCCGCCCTCGCGGCTCTGCGGCGACGCAACCCGGCGGCGCGTCTGGTCGTCACCGGCACCGGCCCGGAGACCCCGGCCCTGGTCGCGGCGATCGAGGCGACCGGGGCTCCCGTCGAGCTCCGCGGTCGCGTGCCCGACGACGAGCTCGAGTCGCTGATGTCTCGTGCCGCCGTCCTCGTGAATCCGTCGCGCCGGGAGGGCTTCGGCCTGGTCGTGGCCGAAGCGGCGGCGCACGGCACTCCGAGTGTCGTCGTCGCGGGGGAGGACAACGCGGCCGCGGAGCTCATCGTCCCCGGCGTGAACGGATTCGTGGCCGAGTCCACCGACCCGGAGGTGCTCGCAGATGCTCTCGGCCGCGCGCTCGACGGGGGCGAGGAGCTCCGGACGACCACGTCGGCCTGGTTCGACGACGCACGTCGGACCAACAGCCTCGACGGCTCGCTGGACGAGATCCTGCGACGCTACGCGTCGGCCAGCACGCGCTGAAAGGCGGCCAGCGTGCGCTCGGCCGTGGACTGCCACGAGAAGGCCGCGGTGCGCGCCGTGCCGGCGGCGACGAGTCCGTCCCTCGCCTGAGGATCGGCGAGGAGGCGCGTGAGCTCGGCCGCCCACGCCTCCGGGTCGGTGGGAGCGACGTAGCTCGCCGCATCCCCTGCGGTCTCGTGGAGGACGGGGAGGTCGGAGCACAGCACGGCGCGGCCGCGCGACATCCCCTCGAGCACCGGGAGCCCGAAGCCCTCGAACAAGCTCGGCACCGCCACCACGGAGGCCCGTCCGAAGAGCTCGTCGAGCTCGCCGGGGGAGACCCAGCCGGCGAAGTCCACGTCGTCGACGACCCCGGCATCGCGGGCGACGGCCAACAGGGGGTCATCGGCGCCGGTCTCGCCGGTGATCACGAGTCTCGGCCGCTGCCCGACCGGGATGTGCGCCAGCGCCCGGATGAGCGTCTCGCCGTTCTTGTGCGGCAGCCGGTTGCCGATCGTGAGGACGACGCGCGGGTCGACGTCGGCCTTCCGCGCCGCGGGGGCCGGATCGCCACCGGCCAGTGGGATCACCTCGATGCGGTCGCCCGCGACCCCGAGTTCGCGCACGATGTCGGCGCGAGAGGCTTCGCTGATGGTGAGGATGCGCGCGGCATTCCTGGCCGCCCGCTTGATCATCCACCGGAGGACCCGGGCGTGCGCACCGGGCACCCACTCCGGATGCACGAACGGAAGCAGGTCGTGCAGGGTCATCACGGCCGGCACGGAGGCGCGCATCGGACCCAGATTCGCCGTGAGGTGGATCAGATCGGCGCCGGTCCGGCGCGCCCACGACGAGACGCCGCGCAGTTCTCCGAGCGCCCAGGCGACCCGGTCGTCGCCCGAGATGCCGCTGCGCACCAGCTCCCCGGGGAACCAGGAGAGGTCGAGACCCTCCGCCTCGCGTGAGATCAGGCCGACGAACTCGATGTCCGCGTCGCGCGGCATGGCGCTGTAGAGGCGCTTGACGTAGGACTCCATGCCGCCCTTGCGGCCCGTGAGGAAGAGGAGGTCGACGAGGATGCGCGGCACCGGATCACCCTATCCCGGGCGCGCTGCGCCGGGCGGCGACGCGGCGACGGGCGATCTCGTAGACCACCGCCTGCAGGAGCTCGCCGAGGAGCAGCACCGCGAACACCCAGATCAGGTCGTCCGTCGCCACGGCGCCGAGCGCGGCGAGGAAGGTGAGCACGGCGACCATCGCGCGGAGCAGAGTCAGCAGCTTGGCCTCTCCCGATCGGCGCAGGCTCGCGAACGGGATGGTCGTCGCGAGCGAGGCCGCGCGCCACAGGCAGGCGACCAGCAGGGGGAGGGCCGTGGCACTCGCGCTCCACGCGTCGGAGAAGATGAAGCCGAAGACGCCGAGCCACTCGCAGACGAAGATCACGATGATCGCGGCGACCACGGACCCGCCCGACAGCAGGATGTCGAGCCGGGAATGGCTCTTCAGGAGCCGGAGGCGCAGGAAGTTCAACGGGATGGCCAGAAGGCCGGAGACCGTCGAGATCGAGGTGAAGAGCACGGCCTGGACCGGTCCGAGCAGGGCGAGGATCGTGGCGTTCAGGAGCGGGTAGACGCCCCCGGTCACGGCCACGTCGGTGACGACCCAGCCCATGACGTGCGGGTGAGGTCGTGACGCGGTATGCGGCACAGGCAGGGATCGCACGACGGTGGCGACCACGATGCCCGCGACGAGCGGGATCAGAGCCCACGAGAATCCCGCGAAGGCGCTGAGCACTCCGGCGAGTGCACCCGCGCCGACCGCGATCGCCGCCCACATCTCCCGCAGGTCGAGCCGCTCGGCGACCGAGACGCCGCGGCCCACCTCGAGGGAGGCGACGAGCACCGGGAGAGCTCCGCACAACACGAAAGCGTTGGTCGGCAGGATCACGACCGCCAGGGCGGCGAGGACCGAGAGCGCGGCGAGCCACAGCGGGAAGGTGACCCGGCGTTCCGTCCCCGTCGAGCTCAGCCGCGACTCGACGACGACGGCGAAGGTGAGCTGGCCCGCGAAGGTCGCCACCATGGTCGCCACGGCGACGGCGCCCTGCTGCTCGAGCGGGAAGATCCGGGAGGCGATCGACACCGTCGCGGCCGGGATGACGGCGAGGGAGACCCCGCCGACCAACGTCACGAACGAGAGCGCGGCACGGCGCAGGTTGATCTCGGGAGGGAGCTGGTCGGTCATCTCAGCGCCGCCGATCGCCGATGCGCAGCCGCAGCGACGCGACGAATCCGATGGAAGCGTCGATGCCGGGGATGCTGCGAGTGCGACGGTAGGCGGCCGCCCCGGCGCGCCAGCCGCTCCATCGCCCGCGGAGGGAGGCGAGATCGCGCGTCAGCACCAGGTCGCCCGCGCACACGATCAGCTCGGTCACGAGCGCGCGGAGGCCGTAGCGGCTCCGGCCGACGCCGTAGGCGCGCAGGAGGTAGCCGCGACCGAAGCCGGCCCGGCGCCGCTGCGTCGCGGAGACCCGACCCGAGGTCGCTCCGCCGAGGTGCACGCCGCGGGCGTCGGGCGCCGGAGCCGTCGACCATCCGGCCGCGCTCAGACGCAGAGCGAGATCGAGTTCCTCGCCGTACATGAAGATGCCCTCGTCGAGCGTCCCGACCTCGGCGAGAGCGGTCCGGCGGAAGGCCGCGACGGCGCCGTACGGGCCGAGCAGGCGGTGGCCCGGCTCGACGAGCGCGTCGGCGACCGTGGATCCGACGAAGCGCACATATCCGGCCATGGTCGGGTCCGCGCACAGACCATAGGAGTCGACCAGACCGTCCGGGCGCGTGAGGAGGGGGACGGCGCTGCCGGCGGCGGGGTTCGCCGAGAGGGCGGCGGCGAGTTGCTCCAGCATGCGCGGATCGGCGGTGACGTCGTTGTTGACCAGCACGACGATCTCGCCCTCTCCCGCGGCGATACCCCGATTGCACGCGGCGGCGAACCCGCGATTGCGTTCGAGGACGATCACGTCGACGTCGGGATACGCGCGCAGCCGCTCCACCGTGTCGTCCGGGCTCGCGTCGTCCACCACGATCACGCGGTGGGGCACGGTCTGCGCCGCGAGGCTGCGCAGGCAGCTCTCCGTCAGTGCCCAATTCCCGTGAACCGGGACGACCACGTCGATGGACGCGGTCACCGGGCGCTGCTTCTCTTCACGACTCCACTATCGCATCCCGCGGGGCGTGTCCCGGTTCTGGCGCGGGGAACGGTTAGTATCGACACGCCCGCGACCCCACCAGAAAGCCGCCCAGCGACATGCAGAAGACCGACGAGATCGAGTTGTCGATCCTGATGCCGTGCCTGAACGAAGCAGAGACGCTCGCGACCTGCATCCTCAAGGCCCGCGGCTATCTCGACCGCAGCGGGATCTCCGGCGAGATCGTCATCGCCGACAACGGCAGCACCGACGGGTCCCAGGCGATCGCGACCGAACTCGGCGCCCGGGTGGTCGACGTGGCGGAGAAAGGCTATGGCGCCGCATTGATCGGCGGCATCGCGGCGGCGCACGGCACCTATGTGATCATGGGTGACGCAGACGACAGCTACGACTTCTCCGACCTGGACCATTTCGTCGAGCGCCTCCGTGCGGGCGACCAGCTCGTGATGGGCAACCGGTTCATGGGCGGGATCGAGCCCGGAGCCATGCCGCCGCTGCACAAGTACCTGGGCAATCCGGTGCTCTCCGCCGTCGGGCGGATCTTCTTCCGCTCGCCGATCCGGGACTTCCACTGCGGCCTCCGCGGGTTCAACCGCCAGGCGATCCTCGACCTGAAGCTGCAGACGACCGGCATGGAGTTCGCCAGCGAGATGGTCGTCAAGGCATCGCTCGGCGGCACGCGGGTGAGCGAGGTGCCGACGACCCTGAAGAAGGACGGCCGCTCGCGGCCGCCGCACCTGCGCAGCTGGCGGGACGGGTGGCGCCACCTGCGCTTCCTGCTCATCTTCAGCCCGCGCTGGCTGTTCCTCGTGCCGGGCACGGTCGCCTTCGCGATCGGGATCCTCGGCACGTTCTTCCTGACGCTCGGCCCCCTGGTGATCGGGGACATCGGTTTCGACGTGTCGAGCCAGGTCTACCTCGCGGCGCTGTCCGTGGTCGGATATCAAGCGGTGCTGTTCGCCATCCTCAGCAAGATCTATGCGCAACACGAAGGGTTCCGCATCCCACGGAGCCGGAACTTCGACCGGCTCGAACGTCGGATCAGCCTCGAGTCCGCCGCCATCGCCGGCGTCATCCTGTTCGTGCTCGGTCTGGTCGTCGCGATCGTGCAGTTCTCGATGTGGGCGGGCAGCGGCTTCGGCGCCCTCGACTCCAGCGCGACCCTGCGCATCGCCATCCCCGCCTCCCTGCTCATGATCCTGGGGGCGCAGACGATCATGGCGGGAATGTTCCTCGGTGTGCTCTCGGTGGTGCTGAAGCGCCGATGACCGGCCTCCCCAGCCTGGGCGTCGCGCTCTGCACGTACAACGGCGCGCGGTTCCTGGACGAGCAGCTGACGAGCATCCTCGACCAGGTCCCGGCCCCGTCCGAGGTCGTCGTCGCCGACGATGCGTCCCAGGACGGCACGCTGGACATCGTCCGTCGCTTCGAGGCCGGGAGGGCGGTCCCGATCCATCTCCTCGAGGGCAGCGCCCCGCTGGGGGTGACCGCCAACTTCGCCCGCGCCGTGGCGGCCGTCGACGCGGAGCTGATCGCGCTCAGCGACCAGGACGATCGGTGGCACGACGGTCGGGTCGCATCGCTCGGCTCCCGGTTCGCAGACGACCCCGGGCTCACGCTCCTCCACACCGACGCCGACCTCGTCGATGCCGACGGCCGCCCGCTGGGGCGGACGCTCTTCGAGTCGCTGGAGATCCAGCCGCACGAGTTCGCGGCGGAGCAGTCGGGGAGAGCGTTCGAGGCGTTCCTGCGCCGCAACCTGGCGACGGGCGCGACGATGGTGTTCCGGCGCTCCCTGCTCGACGACGCGTTCCCATTCCCGGACGAGTGGGTGCACGATGAATGGCTCGCCGTCATCGCGGCGGCGACGGGCCGCGTCGGGGTCGTCCGGGCTGCGACGATCGACTACCGCCAGCACGGCTCGAACCAGATCGGTGTCGGCGCTCCGACGCTCAAGCGCAAGGTCGGACGCGTGCTCCAGCCCCGGGGTGAGCGCAATCGCGTCCTCGCGCGTCGATTCCTCCTCCTCGCCGAGCGCCTCGAAGCGCTGGGCGATCGGGTCAGCGCGTCGCATGTGGAACTGGCGCGCGCGAAGGCGGAGTTCGAACGGGTCAGGGCCGCCTTCCCCGACAACCGCCTGCGCCGTGTCGTGCCTGTGCTGCGGCTGGCTGCGTCGGGCGACTACGGCCGGTTCGCGAGTCGCGGACGAGCCGACGTGCTCCGGGACCTGCTTCAGCCCGCCTGAACGGGAAGGCGGACGCTCACGCCCCGTCCCGCCGCGGCAGCCGCAGCCGCCAGCTCATCCCCTGCGACGCCTTGACCGTGCAGACGATCAGCAGCATCCACCCGGCCTCGATGAGGATCGAGCTCTCGAATACGCTCGTGACGAGGAGGGAGACGAGCACCAGTGGCGCCCAGGCGTAGACGACGCTGCGCCGGTTGGACGCGAGGAGCCACGAGCGCACGAAGGCGAGCCCGATGAGCGCGACGAACAGCAGGAGGCCGATGATGCCGACTTGCAGGTAGACGTCGAGATATGCGTTGAGGCCGTCCGAATGGTAGACGCCGGTCGCGGCCTGGATGGCCGTGAACGGGTAGAGGTCGGTGGGCCACGCCCCGGCCCAGCCCCAGCCCACGCTCTGCTGCACCGGGATCAGCTCCCAGATCTGGATCCAGAGCTGGTAGCGCACCTGGAAGTCCGCGCGGGCGTTGAGGAGGTCGATGACCCGGGTGCGGTAGATGTAGGCCGCCACCAGGGTGGCGACCGTGAGGATCGCGAGCCCCCACTGCACGAAGGTCCTCTGGTGCACCGGGACCTTGCGCATCAGGTAGAGGGCGAGCGTCGCGAGCCCGACGACGAGGGAGACCGCCGCGATGACGGGGGAGTGGGCGAGCAGGATGCAGAGCACCGCGAGGGTGATCGAGAATGCGGCCCGCGGCGGGCGCACCGAGCGCGTGCGCAGTTCGACGAGGAACGTGACGAACGCGATGAGCGCGACGATGCTCAGCTGGTTGCGCGAGCCGAACAGCCCCTGGATCGGTCCGCCGGAGGCGATGTTGCCCTGGATGCCCAGGAAGGTGATCGGGAGGTCGAGCAGCAGGCCGCTCAGCACCTCGAGCGCGAGCGAGACGGTCAGCAGGAAGCGCAGCGCGTCGCCGACCACCCGCACGATCTGGATGGCGTCCCGCACGAGCGCGATGTAGACCGCCAGGAAGGCGAAGAGCAGCTGGTAGATGACCCCGGCCAGCGTCGCCCACTGGTACTGGCTCCACAGCAGCGACAGGGCGCACCAGCCGACGAAGAGCAGGGCCGACACCGGCAGGAGCCCGTGCCACTCGATCAGGCGCCACTGCGCCGCGAACGAGAGCGCGGCGAGGACCGCGAGCACCGCGAGCGCGCCGATGAGTCCGGGCCAGCCGATCAGCGCACGGATGGCGTGGGTCGAGAACGCGACGCCGACGGCCAGCAGGGCGAGCGCGGTGTTGAAGCGCGCCGAACCCAGGAACTCGGTCACCGCGGCGGGGACCCGGGGGGTGCGCGGTTCGGCCATACCTGGAATCCTACGGTGCGGCTTGTTTCGTCTTCACCGCGAGCACCACGAGCAGAGTCCATCCCGCTTCGATCAGGATGCGGCTCTCCGCGAGCGACTGGGCGAGCAAGGCGGCCAGGAGGAGCAGGGGCAGCAGCGCGAACGCCGTGTACGGGAGACGGTCGGCCACATCCACCCGCGGCCGGTCGACGGCGAAGAACCAGGACCTCCAGAGCGTGCTGATGATCAGGAGGGCGAAGATCACGAGCCCGACGATCCCGAGCTGGAGCCAGACGTCCAGCCAGGCGTTGTGGGCCTGCAGGTAGACGACGCCGTTGCGCTCGGCCAGGTCGTGGAACGGCGACACCCAGGGGGCCCAGTAGCTGACCCAGCCCCAGCCGAACGCGGGGCGTTGCTGCGCCAGGCCGATCACCTTGTCCCAGATGTCGAGGCGGCCGGTGAGGTCCTCGCTCTTGCCCAGCAGGGCCGGGATACGGGAGGCGAAGACGGAGACGAGGACGACGACCGCGACGACGGCGACGGCGGCCGTCAGGTAGACGGGGCGGCGCCGATCGGGTCCGGCCCGGCGCGTCCAGAGGGCGAAGCCGAGGACGACGGCGGTGACCAGCGTCGCGACGATCACGGTCGACGAACGGGTGAGGGCGAGCGTGAGCGCGGCCACGACGAGCCATGCGATCACCACTCCCCGTCGGGGCGCCCGGTCGGCCAGCTGGATGCCGAACACGACCAGCGCGAGGAGCGCGACCATCGCGAGGAGGTTGCTGTTGCCGAGGATGCCCTGGATCGGGCCGCCGTGGAACAGCAGGTCGCGGCTCCAGTAGAACGCGGACGGCAGCTTGCCCGCGGGCACGGGCTGGATCGGCGTGAGCGGAAGAACGGGGTGACGCACGACGACCGCGACCACCAGTTCGAAGACCAGCGACAGGCCGAGCACCCACTTGAACGCGTTGCTGAGCGCGGCGACCAGCCCCTGCCAGCTGAGGCATAGCGCCAGGAACACCGCCCCGGCCGTCGTCGCGAGCTGGGCGAGCACGCCGAGGGCGCTCGCGCCGGGATAGGCCGACCAGGCGATCGACACCACGGCGAGCAGCAGGAAGAGCACGAGCGTCTTGGGCGCCTTGCGCCACCGGAAGGCCGGCCGGAGCCGCACCAGGAACACCACGCTGCCGGCCGCCAGCAGGGCGGCGAGCACGAAGTACCCTGGCCAGCTGATCAGGTTGCGCCAGAAGTCGCCGGCGAAGAGCGTGAAGAGCAGCAGCGAGGCGAAGACGGAGGCTGCCGTCCCCGTGGTCGCCCGGGCGGCGCGGACGCGCGCATCGAGCGGCGAGGACGCGGGGGTCATCCGGGCAGGATAGCCGACGCGGGCGCGCGCGTTCACCGGTTGGGCGTCGCCACGAAGAGCGTGCCGTCGCCGGTGACGGTGAGCGTCCCCTCGTCGGCGGTCACCACTGCGGCTTCGCCTCTGGTCAGCCGCAGCGATCCGCTCGCCCCGGCCAGCTCCACCTCACCCGCCGTGCAGAGGGCGATCGCGATGCCCGGCAGCTCGACGGGCGCCGATGCGACCCCGCCGCCGACGACCACGTGGTCGAGTGCGAAGTCGGGGACGTCGGGCCGGAAGACCTCGACGCCCGCCGCGGGATGCTCCGGCGCCAGCGGGGTCGCCACGATCGGCGAGAAGTCGAGCACCCGCACGAGCTCGGCGACATCGATCCGCTTCGGCGTGAGGCCGCCGCGGAGCACGTTGTCGGACGCCGCCATGAGCTCGATCCCGAGGCCGTCGAGGTAGGCGTGGATATTGCCGGCGGGCAGGTAGAGCACCTCGCCCGGCCGCAGCGTCGCCCGGTTGAGGAGCAGCGCGAGCACGATACCCGGGTCCCCGGGGAAGGCTGCGGACAGCATCCGCACCGTGTCGGCATCGCGGTCGTCGCGCGCCTGGGCCGCGGTGACGACGGTTTCCACCAGCTCCGCCACGGCCGGGTCGCCTCCGAGCAGCCCCTCGGTCGCGCGGCGCAGCACGTCGCCCGGCTCGCCCTCGAGGGTGTCGGCGAACGCGGCGATGCGCGGATCGCCCGAGCTGGTCGCGAGCTCCTCGAACACCGCGCGGCTGACGGCCGGATCGCGGAATCCGCAGAGCGCCTCGAACGGGTCGGAGAGCGCGAAGATCAGTTCGGGCTTGTGGAACGGGTCCTTGTAGTTGCGCTCGGGGGAGTCGGCGGCGAGGCCGGCGGCGTTCTCGCGTTCGAAGCCCTCCCTGGCCTGTTCGGACGAGGGATGCGCCTGCAGCGAGAGCGGTCCGGCCGCCGCGAGCACCTTGAGCAGGTACGGCAGGTGAGCCGTCTCCGGCCACTCCGCGAGGTCCGCGGCTCCCGCGGTCTGCGCGGGGTCGAGGATGCGCGCGGGAGAACCGGCGTGCGCGCCGAGCCAGAGCTCGGCCTCCGGCTCGCCGCTCGGAGTGGTGCCCAGCAGTCCGGCGATCGCGGTGCGCGATCCCCAGGCGTAGTCCCGTGGCGTGTTGCCGATGCGCACAAACATCCGTCGTGTTCCCTTCGATCCGGTTAGATCAAACTACCAACCGCTTTGTGCACGCCGCCGACCATCCCTAGGCTGGCGCCTGGCCGCGCTGCGGCCCGCCGATCCCTGGACGCACTGGAGCAGACATGGCCTTCGAGACACTCGCGAGCGACTTCTACGGCTTCGAGGACCTTCTCGGTGAGCGCGAGAAGGAGTTCATCACGAACCTCCGCTCGGAGCTCGAGACGAAGATCAAACCGATCGTCAACGAGTACTGGGAGCGCGCCGAGTTCCCCCACCAGATCGTGGAGGTGCTGCACGGCACTGGGACGATCGGCCTCGGCTTCCCGCAGACCGCGGCGTTCGAGAACTCGGCCGTGTTCCGCGGCTGGGTGGCGCTCGAGCTGGCGCGTGTGGACGCGTCGGTCAGCACCTACGTCGGTGTGCAGAACGGCCTGGCGCTCGGCGCGATCGGCGTCTGCGGCTCCGACGAGCAGCGCGCCGAATGGCTGCCCAAGCTCGCGAGCGGCGAGGTCATCGGCGCCTTCGGGCTGACCGAGCCGACCTCCGGCTCCGACTCCGCCCAGGGCCTGCAGACCGTCGCCACCCGCGACGGCGACAACTGGGTCCTCAACGGTTCGAAGCGCTGGATCGGCAACGCGACCTTCAGCGACATCACGATCATCTGGGCCAAGAGCGCCGAGGACGGCCAGGTCAAGGGCTTCATCGTCCCGACCTCCACGCCGGGCTACACGGCGACGAAGATCGAGGGCAAGCAGTCGCTGCGCATGGTGCAGAACGCCGACATCACCCTTGAGAACGTGGTCGTCCCCGAATCGTTGCGCCTGCAGAACGCCAACAGCTTCCGGGACACGGCCGCCGTGCTGCGCCTGACCCGGGCCGAGGTCGCGTGGGCCGCCGTCGGCGTCGCGATCGGTGCGTACGAGGCCGCCCTGAAGTATTCGCAGGAGCGCGTCCAGTTCGGCAAGCCGATCGCCAAGCACCAGCTCGTCCAGGACCTCCTGGTGAAGTCGATCGGCAACATCACCGCCTCCATCGCGCTGTGCACCCGCGTCTCGCAGATGCTCGACGACGGGCAGCAGCGCGACGAGCACTCGGCGCTCGCCAAGGCGTTCGCCACCGCACGCATGCGCGAGACCGTCGCGTGGTGCCGCGAGATCCTCGGCGGCAACGGCATCGTGATCGAGTACGACGTCGCCCGCTTCTTCGCGGACGCGGAGGCGCTCTACTCGTACGAGGGCACCCGCGAGATGAACACCCTCATCGTGGGCCGCGCCATCACGGGCGAGGCGGCGTTCGTCTGATCCGCCCGCGATAGGGTTTCTCCTGCACTCGATCGGCGAGCAGAGCAGGAGGACCCCGTGGCGTGGTTGGTGACCGGAGGAGCAGGCTACATCGGCTCGCACGTGGTGCGGGCGTTCCGCGACGAGGGCATCGACGTCGTGGTGGTGGACGACCTCTCCAGCGGCCATGAGGACTTCGTGCCGGCGGGGATCCCCTTCTACCGCGGGACCATCCTCGACGGGGCGCTCCTCGAGCGCGTCTTCGCCGAGAACGCGATCAGCGGCGTCGTGCACGTCGCCGGGTACAAGTACGCCGGCGTCTCCGTCCAGAGGCCGCTGCACACCTACGAGCAGAACGTGACCGCGACCGCGGTGCTGCTCGCCGCGATGCAGGAGGCCGACGTCGACGCGATCGTCTTCTCCTCCTCGGCGGCGGTGTACGGGACCCCCGACGTCGACATCGTCACCGAGACCACGCCGAAGAGCCCCGAATCGCCCTACGGCGAGTCCAAGCTCATCGGCGAGTGGCTGCTTCACGACCAGGGCGTCGCTGCCGGTCTGCGCCACACCTCGCTCCGTTACTTCAACGTGGTCGGTTCGGGCGACCCGGCGCTGCGCGACACCAGCCCGCACAACCTCTTCCCGCTCGTGTTCGACGCCCTCGTCGACGGACGCACGCCCCGCATCAACGGCACCGACTATCCGACGCCCGACGGCACCTGCGTGCGCGACTACATCCACGTGGCCGACCTGGCCGTCTCCCACGTTGCCGCGGCCAAGCGCCTGGATGCGGGTCAGGAGATCGAACCGGTCTACAACCTCGGCAGCGGGGACGGCGTGAGCGTCGGCGAGATCATGTCGACGGTCGCCGAAGTGACCGGGATCCCCTTCACCCCAGAAGTGGGGCCTCGACGCCCGGGCGACCCGGCGAGGATCGTTGCGTCCGGAGAGCTCGCCGCGCGCGACCTCGACTGGAAGATGCGCCACACACTCGACCAGATGGTGCGCAGCGCCTGGGAAGCACGCCAGGCCGCGTCCTGAGACCGCCTTCGCGGGGGTAGAACGTTCGGGCGTGTCGCTATTGTTGTCGACCGTCGGCGCGTCGTGAAGTCTCGACCACGGCTTAAGGCTTTACGATTCGCGACTTGACGGACGCGAATGACAACGGTGTAATTACTGGGACACGTCTTTTGCGTGTCCCAG
>Ga0153993_100037_pt1 | contig 39408 bp, 42 predicted proteins | sample TSNC077MetaG_FD_104706 | JGI IMG/M metagenome (GOLD analysis project Ga0153993, IMG submission 104706) | Attine ant fungus gardens microbial communities from North Carolina, USA - TSNC077 MetaG | ecosystem: Host-associated > Fungi > Mycelium > Unclassified | place: USA: North Carolina, Lumber...
AAAGGAAAAGGATAAGATGTTCCTTCCGGGGAGACGGCAATGTGATGGTGTTGGCACAAGAGCAAGAGACGGTAACAGCAAAGAGAAGTACGTGGGATGATATGTCAAGTGTGTGATATGTCAAGTGTCAAGGGTCAAGTGTATCTGTGATCGGAATTGGAACCACACCGAATTGCACACCTATGGAAAAACCTCGACACTCAGCTCCCAAATTCTGTATCATCCACGAGTGCGACATCGTCACCACTGCCATCACCACTCAGCACCCAACAGCCACTCTCCAACTCAACTCAGCTCAACTCAGCACTGCAACGTCGATCATTCTCAAAAATCATTCTCATTGTGATGCATCGACACCCTGCCACATTGTAAAAGCCGATCATTCCCATGTCTCAAAAGAAGTGCAACAACACATTCTCACCTCCTTCAGTGAAAAGTTCTGAATCCCATATGACCCAACCAGAGATCTCGCGTAGGACTCAAAATCTATCTTCAACTCCATCCGCAGCCAGCTCAGGGTCAAGTCGTAGTTAGGGTCAAAGAGGAATTCAGACAGATAGACTACACTACATTGTCACACTAGCTCAGTAGCTCAGGCAAATGAAACATTGGTCGACCACGGGGCAAGGCATCCTTGCTGCGTGCCGAACGGCGACTTTGCATTCAAACCAGAACAGCATACAAAAAATGACAACAAAACGAAATCAGAGACGGCGACCACGGCGACCACCCTAGATAGGATAAACTCAGGGGGAGGGACTCTCAACGACATGACACCAAAGAACCTACCTTGCGCCTAGTGGAATCCGTAGGAATCGGAGTCACGTCCTCAATGCGGCCAATACGGATACCAGCACGAGCCAATGCACGGAGAGCGCTCTGAGCGCCAGGGCCGGGAGTCTTGGTAGCCGTCCCACCGGTTGCACGAAGCTTGATGTGGAGGGCAGTCACACCAACCTCACGGCAACGTGCAGCGACATCCTGAGCAGCCAACATAGCGGCATAAGGGGAGGACTCGTCACGATCTGCCTTGACCTTCATACCACCTACAATTTCACATAAAATCCACAGTTTTTCATACCAAAATAATAACAACACACCAGTCACACGAACAACGGTCTCCCGACCAGACAAATCCGTCACATGGACAAAAGTATCATTGAACGAGGCATAGATATGGGCAACACCATAGACGAGCTCTCCCTCTGCGACTTGAGGACCAAGAGAGGCTGGCTCTTCTTTTTGCACCTTGGCTTTTTTGGGAGGCTATATTTGAAAACAAAAAAAACATCATCCATAAGTCAGTAAGACGATCCAACGATTTAGAGCACTGTGCCTGCACGATAACACGGCACACAGACATAAAGTTCAATAGGCAATTCCACATACCATCTTGACAGGGGATCGAGTAAGAGCTTAACGGGGGGAACGACGACAGCTTGAGGGACGAGCTCGTCTGTTAATCACCTTGAAACAAACAAGTTACAAACAACTGATGTGAAATGTCAATAATCATTAATAATTTTCAGCGTCCACCCTCGGAAATATTATTGTGCTCGTCCTGTATCTGTATTTATCAATACACCACACAGGGAGCTCCTAGCTCGGTCATTTGATCGTATCATCCATGTCTGCCGTGCTCAAGTGTCACCTTAGTTCATTTAGGTCTTTCCTACGCCGCGCTTGCCAACAAAGTTGGCGTTTCCGAGCAGCGTGTCATCGATAGTCAGTCTGACCCCATCTCATAAAATTGAGACCATTCTTTCCTATCATTCAATAAGCTTGCACATCATCACTCGCCGCTACACTAGACCTCAATGACGTACGTCCCAAATCAAGTGACAGGAAAGGAAATGATAAATGAAAATAATTGAAAAAACAAGCTTGTCATCTTAAATTTCTTTGACTTGCAATTAAACCACAATACGAAGACATGCAATGTATGCAACATTCACAGTCAGTATAAGTCCAAAAGTACAATTACTGGATAAAGAAAGTTGTTGATTGACTAAATAGACGATCCAGTCCCCTATAAAATGTCCGGCAGAGTTATAAGCACTATGTAACAGGAGAAAGAACGCAAGGAGAGTGGGAAACCACTGTAATGTTGGTTGAAATTTAGGAGTTATCCAGAAAAAGACGATCAACTAGTATGCAAATTCTGATTGCCTGATCAGCTCCAGCGCCTTCTCCGAACGGGGTCTCATGTCAAACTTGAATGGATTCGGCGTTCTAAACGATAAACTTAAAATGAGTTACATTACACCTAATCATTGGGACTGACCTGAAAATGAGATTCTCGAAAACATATTCAGGTTCAATGGTTTTTCCTTTCTCATCTACAGCCTTTGTGATGTCCATTGTTGCAATAATTGATGCAATTGCTAGCCAATTAGACGAGTCCGCAAGGTTAGCTCCAGGACAGCGCCTAAATTAATATATCAGGACATTCTGCATACTGCAAAGACTTCAATACAAACCTCCTACCAAAACCGAAGACGTAGTTGCCCGGGTTTCTTCTCCTCGCAGTCTCTGCATCAGCGGGCTCCATAAACCTCTCTGGCCTAAACTCGTCGGCATTTGGATAAATTTTCTCATCACGCGCGAGTGTCCTAGTGTCACAGTCGTCGTCAGAATTGTAAAAGAATTTAATGACCAAAATGCCCACCAAATGTTTCCAAAGACCTATTACACCACCAGGAATAAACACATTAGAAGGACAGATTGTCTAATAGCCAGAACTACTCGCCAACGATCCCTTAGGGATATGCATCCCTCTGTAGACATCATCCTCCATGAGCCGATGGGGGAGACCTCAAATGAGATCAGACTACAGTTTTCAACGACGTCTTTTGAACTTACTCAAGGGAACGGGAACGCCCCAACGGAGAGATTCGTTTATGACTGCTTGAACTAACGGTAGCGTCAACATTGATATGATATAGTCTGAGGGTATCATATTGTCGCTCACTGTAAGGTAATGAATCCCGATCCGCCATTGTCGGTAACCTATCTGTTCCAATAACGCTGTCGATTTCTTTCTGGGCTTTCATTAAGACCTCAGGGTAGCTGAGCATTGCCATGATGAAATGGCAGAGAGTTGTCGTAGTCTAGGAGTAAAATTCTGAGACCAGGAGCGTGCCATGAGAGATACAGACAGCGTACAGTATCAACACTGGCAGAATACATAGAGTTGGCGGTCCATTTCAGGTCGAACTCAAATTCTCCATTAGCCTTGGACTTGTCATCCTCGAGAATTGTCGAGCAGAAAGAACTTTTGTAGTGACCAGCTGCCTGTAAATATGGCATGAGGTGATAGAAACAACAATTAGTGGGAAGCGCACCATCGTGCTCTTGACATATTCATACGGTTTCTCTACCAGCTCTTCGAATTTAGCCTTCCATTTGACTGCTTTACGTTTGAAACCAGAACCAGGAGCCCAATTAGGCAAGTACTGCAGCGCAGGGATAATATCCACAGGCCATATACCACTCCCCGAGGCAATGTGATTCGCCAAAAGATCCACACACTCTTCTGCCAGCTGCAAAAATTTGTCCTCATTCGACTTGACTTCATAACCATAAACCACAGAGAGCATCAAGCTACCTGCATATCGTCGCATGTGAGACTCATACTGGGAAGGATCCACGGCCAGGCGTCTGAGGAAAGCCACAGTCTCAGTTTGGAGTAGAGGGTGATATGCCGGGATAGCTTGTAGCCCAAGTGCCTGATGTAACAACCTTCTCTGACGCTTTGACTGATCACCATACGATGTGAACGCCACCTGTAAAGATATGCGGGTGGTAAGCAGCCGGCAAACATTTGAATGCATAGCAACAGAACCAGAACCCCCATCCTGTACCGCTGTCACCTAGATCGGGGTGATGGGAAGCTGAGGGGAGAAACGCCCATACACCTACCATGTTCTTGCATCCACACCTACGACGAAAACGGGTCAATAACCCACGTGTTAAAAGAAGCATGATATGTGATGAAAACAAAATTCATACTTACAACTCGCCTGTCATGACCTGCTGAGGCCTATCGGAGTAGATGCTCCCGCGCTTGTCGAGGAGGTCGAAAACTGCTTCTGGACTATTCAGGAAAACAAGGCCCTGGCCAAGCACATGGAGGTAAACTACGTCGCCTGTTACAAGAACAGTCACGGAATTACGGCGTGAAAAAGTCAGTTTGGCATGCGTATATGCGGCGAAGCTGCGCCTATGACACGGAATTGGCCAAATGTGCTCACCAAACTGTTTTGCCCATTGAAGAGCGGGAAGCCAGAGCTCTTTTGCGGTGAGATCCCTGATGTTGCCCAAAACGGGGATTGGGACAGGGCCGGGGGGGAGAGGGCTTGAAGGTCTGAGCTTTCGAAGCCAAACGAAGATGGCGACAAGGAGGCTAGCGGAGGCGACGAGGACGGGTGAGGGCATGCGGGGGGAAGGAGGGATAAGAAGAGACAGAATGGGGAGCCAGGGTCTTTTATACTCGAACAATGTTTAAAGACGCCCATACATCTGGTGCTTCGGGAACAGCCAAACACTCGTCGCCACTCGCGCTTCTTCGCGGCTTTTATTTATTTTTCAAATCTAGACGTGATAGATTGCGGACCTGTCGGCAGGCAAGCCAGTATCTCTCCATATCAACCCGAAGATAAATACCAGGATATCAGCGCTTGGAACACAGCCCTGCATGACCGTAAGGTCTCTTGGAAACAAGGGAAATACGACATTGAGCCTCAGAGCGTCAAGATCTACTCAAATGACAGGCATGACAGGAAAATCTGAATCATCCCATACAAGGCAAGTCGAGGACACGATATAATCTCTTTACTTCATAATTTAATTTCAGAATATGAGTATGAAATGAATGAAAGAAGTATCAGCTGCAATCCATACTATAAACGTCACCAGCGCCCTTCGGCTGATTTCAATTGACCCGATCGCGGTTCAGTGAGGAAATATCAGGCACAAGTAGTGATATTCCATACGTTAGCGGCTCCCTTGCACATGTCCAGAAGATTGCGAGCGTCCTGGACTATTAATGAAAGCAGGCTCGACGAATGAGATGAAGGATAAATATGACATACGGTTCCCAGGTCAACGCCACATCTTGCCACATCTCGTCGAGTACAACTACAACTCACATTCTGCACCGGCGGAACAATAATTTTCTTTTAAATCATGATCAAACAAACAGTCTATTTGTAGCACCAAAGGTTTACCCTAGATTTTAATAACCCACGGAATTGTTTATTTACCGTTTCTTTCCCATACGCATGTCTGGTAACAACAATGATGATCCGATCTTTCAACATTGGGCATTTAGGTGAACGGACCAGATTCCCGGAAATGAGGTAAGGCGAGTTTCATGGATACCCTACAGGAGTTGGAAAGTAGCAAGAGCTTGGAGGATTGGAACAGAAGAGAACAGTCCGACGATCTAGAAGAGAAAGAGATCGACAAGCTTTTTCACAGCTCCAAGAAGTATTTTTGCGAATAGGACTGGAAGAGGAGCTAGAATCTCGAACCGAGAACTCTTCCTTGCACGTGTGATGAGATATTTTGGACCGAGAAACTAAGATTTACAGTATAATGAGAAGAAGAAGAGGGATTCATGAGAACTCAGCTGAACAACTATCGACAACTATTGACTCGCTAGTCTATTGACATTGATGCCATCAATCAGGCCACTTCGTACGCCAGAACTAACTGATAAGGGTCATAACCTTTACCCAAGAAACAAATAACTCAAATCACTGAGGTATAAGGCTCTTGTTACAACCATTTCTCCTCCTCCTCAGATTGAGACTTCATAGTGGAAATGCCCCTGATCTTACCAAAAGTCCGCGACGATCTCAAAGTTGTTGTCAGTGTAAAATTAGAGTACAAGATATGAACACTGATGTATTATGTCAACGCCCCTCCCCCCGGAAGGGAGCCGAATCCTTTCATAAGAAAAGAATGAAAGAACTACAAGAAGATGATGAAAAACATACCCTACATTGACAGGTACAGCATGATTCTTTCTACAGCAAAACCCATCATCCGGTGTCTGATGTCTGATCAACAGGAGTGGATATGCAAAGCAGTGGGGCTGAGCACGACATGGTCATGAAGCAGAAGGGTGAGGAGGGTGAGGTTGAGGATAGCCAACATCATTCGAGTCGTCTTATGAAGACGCTCTTCATTGATTAAAAAGGTAAGTCATCGGCGGCCATCACAATGAGGTTCGATTCATGAGCCTGCTTGTTTAAAGCGGTTCCGAGAAAGAGGGGTGGGGGTTACAAGGGGCAGAGCTAGATTCGAGTGATTAATTTCAAATGATAGATATCCCGACTTCAGGTACACGTTCCATTGTTGCTGTCGAGTCTCATCATTATTAACCACGATAGGTAATTTCGGGACGCGGGCGTGCGACGTGACGTACATAGAAGAGACCCTCAAGCGAAGACCAGAGACTCCAGTGACAAATCAAGGACGCTTTGGCACCGTGTTATCGGTCAGGCTACGAGCACAAATATTGAACTGTTTATCAATTCATGAACCAACAGTGTCCAGAGATCAGCCACTCACAGGTCACAGACAAAGTGAATGGCATCCTAAGTTAGTGCATACGCTGCCAAAAGAGTCAAAAAATGAAAAAAAACAGAGATAAGCTGCAACACTGCACAGTACGTTCGACACCCTCTATACTCCTCCCCAATATCCTAGGCACCCTAAAATATGATAAGTATCTCCGATGTTACCATTAAGTATACATCTAAATATATTACCTAAAATACAAGCAATATCTACAACACAATTACAATATTACCATTGACTACTAAGGTGAGAGAGAGAACAGGAGACATTTATATCATAATCCTGGCTAGCTAGGTGTAAGTGAAGCAGAAAATTCTAAGAAATGAAACAGCAGAATGGATCAGTCCATTTTAGCACACCTGTTAAGCCCTTGCAGAATTCCTGTCCAAATCCAAGGCTACATCAGGTCAGGAACAATACTCCCATAGCACCAACTATTCAGGTGCAATGAATGTACATTAATTCTTCCCTTCCCTTCTGATCACTGCTGTAACAACCCTTTTGAACATACTGCTACCCTAACCATCTACTAGCAAACTCAGCTCACACCTTCCTCCCCATGCCTCATAAACCCCTGATGTCGGACTCCGTTTGGGCCTTCCGCGTCTCAGCACTAGCTTGTTGCGGTATCTATATAGAAACTGAAGACCCTGAATCTCCCACGACTTCATGGGATGACGGAATGTATAAATCACCTGGCATTTCTGAAAAACACAATGAATGTAGTACATGTACAAGCATGGCATGAGTTGCACGCCTTCATGTGTAGCTTCGTACGGCCTAGAAAGGAAGCAAGGCAGTGGACTGTACCCGAACTTTGGACAGAAAGAATATCATCGACACTGGAGAAGACGTTATTTCCCACACCGAGTTACAAGGCCCTTCGAAGAACATCCAGCAACATCCATCAAGACTTCGACAACGAGGAAGTCATGAGACGAGCACCCTCAAATGTTACACACGAATGGGGTACTTCCTTCAAGGGTTACAAGTAGTCACATTGACGAAAGCGCTTGAACCAGTTCCAATCGTAATAGTAATCGAAGTCGGCAAGTTGCTGAATGTGGAATAGTTGATTGACACCGGCATCTAGCCAGTTAGTCAACAAGTATGATCTGAATTTAAGATCAGTCAATATGAGTAATAGGATGATATAAAATATTATCTAGTGTCCCGAGCAGACACTACTTTTGATACAAATGATCCAAATACCATGTCGTTAGGAGGGCAGAGCTCTATCTTTTGTACCATCCCGCCTTTCCCAAGAACCAAATGTGCTTTGACATCAAAGATAAATATTCTGGGCAACGTCCCGTACAAATTATTTTGTAAAAGCGCGAACAATTTTGGCAGAGATATGGAGGAAGAAGATCGAGCCGATGAAAGAGAGAGAAAGAACGAGGACAATAAATGGATCTCTGAAGGCAAACTTCAGCACAGAGTAGATGGTAGACGGTCTGGAACGTACACTCGAAGACCAGGAGAATCGTCGGTGTAGAGTTTGAGCATCGTATTAGATGAGCCGCCTGCTCCTGCTGCCCTTGTCGAGTTGGGTCTCGAGACCTGAGAAGCCGCTGCACGCCGTCTGTTATCCAATCTATGTAAGATTCGAGTTTAAATGCCTCGGAAAGACAGACCGCATTTGAGCACCAGGAGGTTTGGGGCCACCAGAGGAACCACGCCCACTACGAATCGAATCAGAGTCGGACTAGAAAATGACACTCAACATCATTGCTTGAATTCCCAAGAAATCTTACCATGATTGAACTACAAGGAAGAAAAAGAACGTCGGAGTCTAGCTTGCTGGCAGCAGGAATGTCGTGTGAACAAGGTGCAATGCGTGACTGACACGTTAGCGTGCGTGTGTGATCTCAGTATTTATCAACCGCAACAGATGGTGCCAAGACGCGGCGAGTATAGACAGACCCCCATACCCAGCACAATGACCATCTACAGACCCCAGCTCAAGAGGTAACGAACTGAGGATAGTTCAATGTCTTCAGCACTGTGTTATCGGCCCAACTACCGGCAGGAATATTGACTATCTACCATAAGTCTAATACCCCCTCACCATACAACGCGAACACAGAATACCTTTTTTGCATTGTTGAAAGCCTGCCCTGACCAGTATAATCTGCTCAAGTCACGAAAGAGATTAAGTATGGTTCTAAGGATTGTTTTTTTGAAGTAGAGCTTGACGCGACACATGCGATCTTCCTAAGACTTCCATCCCATCAATCGTAAGAGCAGGAGCATCTAGTAGGTTGAACTACATTTCTTCTTCTGTGACAAGTCATTCTCTGGGAGTAGCGGTGGCAACAGCAGTGTGTATTGTGTGCAGTACCACCCCAGGTCCAATTTATACTATCATACACATGTCCAAGTGGTTTAATCTAAGTAGGACCTAAAACTTTGGGTTTACGTGTCTTTAGCCTCTCCTCTCCAATCAAACTGTGGAGAGTGTCGGCAAAATTCTTAACGGCATGTCATGGCCAGTATTCCAAACTATGACCAGAAAATGGTATCAAATTCACAATACTGGACCCTCCGAAGGCACAGTGGAAACCTCGCAGGTTTGACTGAAAGCTATCAAACAACTATTATGTACTATTATGAGACTACACGATAGATAAGATCCTACTAGACTTTGGCCATGATCTCTTCAATCTTTAGCTGCACCCGCACACGAGCGGCTTTACCTTCAGGTGTTGTTCCGCCAATGTACTTGTCTACGCCAATGCCAACAGTGACACCTTCATATATAAGTGCCAGCATTTTTACCCATTGTGCTCCCCAAATATGTAAAGCGTCCAGGCCCATGACATCTAATGCGGCTAAACAGATACAGATAAGCAATCAGGGATAGTAAGATGAAGAGAAAACACGGATACAAACTATACATCAATTGAGCAGCGACAGTCCTCTCCAGCAACACACGTTCTCCGAACAGCCTTGCAAACCATATCCAGCATCTTGGAAGTCGGTAAAACATCTGTAATGGTCCTTTCGCAGGCACTATTCGGAGAATGGAGAAGTAAATCCTCATGATCCCAGTTATGCGCGTCACGAAGGCAGCTTCTGTTTCGTAGCTATTGGTTTCTTGATTCTTCCTAAACCCATTGATTTTCTTTTGCTCATCTAGATTAGCCCATTTGCGTCCGTCGTGGTCATGGTCTGGTATGAAAAAAGGTATCGGCCAGCCACCAACGCGCTGAACGAGCTTTGCAAAGAGGACTTGGGGAAAATCTGGTACAGTGGAAAGGATATTGAAGGCCACACGGGCGAGGGGTCCTGCAGACTGCTTTTCGGCTGTTGTTTCAATTTCGGCCTGAAGGAGGATATCCTTGGCAAGAGAAGAGAGGATAGCAAGGTAGACTGGAAATTTATGGGGGCCTGTCCGAGGATTGATGACTTCTAGAATTTCCTGAGACTACGGGGCAATTTGTGAGCAATGAAACTACCAGGGTAAGTATAAATACTCACAATACGGTCAATTGCAGTTTGATCGTCAGTCAATTGTCCGATTTTCGGTTTAATTTGTCGCCGACATTTACCCCATTCCGCCTTTAGTGATCTTTCTGCTTTCACAATCGCCATTTGCGACTTCAGCTTCTGAAAAAAAAGGTAAGATACCTTCCTAACCTCGAGAAATGATCTACCTTGAGATCACTGCGAGCTGCTTGCCAGTCGTCATCAGCCGTTGTTAGGCCTACTTGCTTTCGTTGCTCCAGCTCGGCTTTCAGTCTATCCTTCTTCTGCTGTTCCTCCTGCTGTTGCCTCTCTTCTTCTTCCTCTTTCCTTTTTTTCTCTGCCTCCGACCGCTTCTTCTCCTCTGCTTCTTTCTGCATTTGTTCCTCTTCCGCCCTTCGTTTCTCCTCTAATATCCGTCTTTTCAAATCCTCATCCTTCTGTTTCTTCTCATCTTCTTCTCGTTTTCGTTGTTCTTCCGTCGAGTTTTGGACTACTTTCTCTTCTTCTTGCATGATGGCTGTTTCTATTCGAGTCCAAAATGATTTTTGACGTTGTTCCCATTCGTCGCGCAGTCGTTGGTCATCCTCCTGTTGCTTGAGGCGGAATTTATCTAGTTTAGCCTTGACGTGCGCTATTTCCCCGTCACGTTGAGCACATAGTCTACGGTTCTCTTCCAAACGGCGTCGCTCTTGTACCTCATGAAAGTTGGATAAATCTACAGATCGCTCTTTACGAGCTGTCGTCTATTTTTTTCCGAAATAATCAGGCCAAGGTATGAAGTTCATTACTCAGCGACTCACGAAGGCCTCTTTCCGAGTCCGTTGTTCCCATTGTTCATAAGGGTCAAGATGTCGCGTACGAAGACGAATTGACGCTAATGCCTCCTCAAGTTGTCTTATTTCCTCTGGGGAACGTTGAGATTGAGAAAGACTTATTCTGTGAGTTGACATGAGTATATAATTGTTTCAGAAATGAGCAGAGTGAACTTGGGCATCAATTCATCCTCAGAGCTTGACGAGAGGCCGGAGTCTGATATACTGAATGACAAAGACTCATCCGAGTCAGTATCCAAAGCATCAGAATCTGAGTCGTGTACTGAGTGCGGACCATCAGTTGGCCGTTGGGGTTGCCTGCGTTCGCCTTAGCCATGGATGTGAGCTGACATAAGCAGAAGCTAACAACCTAGTTGATGATGGAGAGGCTGTCTTGAGTACACCAAACCGCATTGCACCTAATCTGGACTCAGGCGTTTGAATTACGGGGGTTCAACACAATATTGATGAGCCCAAGCTGGTCAGACAATGATCCAAAATGGTCGATACGTGATGGCGACACGACAGGTCACGTTTGTGACAGATCTCCTATGAATTTCATCATGTGAGCCTGTTTAGGCAGTATATTTTTACCTTGTGAGTTCATGTTAGCCTATGGACAGTTCACTAGTAGCTAATCAATGATCTGCCGAGAGTATCAGTCCCTCCTGTTGAAGAGGTACGTTTTTCAGGAGAAAATCGTGAGTTTCTACTTTCTCATCTTTTATCTCTTTTTCTGTTTTTTTGCCTTTTTTTGCACATGCCTATCAAAGCACAACTGCATTATTAGTCTTCTGGTGTCTTCCATGTTCAATGCCAGAAAATATCTCTTCTAGTTTACATGACTAGTAAAAAGAAATGAATGAAACAAAGCCCTGTCCTGTACAGAGGAACAAATCAAAAGAATAACAGAGTAAGTATCAGAAAAGGTTATTTTCGTTGTGTCAAGACATCATGCCTGTCTCGATTTCTCGCTATCAAACTATGATATCAATTGATTTCTCTCAATCTTACAAGCACTGGATACCAAAATTATTTGTCCCTAGTACTTATTGGGGACTGATTGCAACTCTGCCTTGCACACCTTGTCAACATAACCTGAGCTTCTATATGGAATTCAACTACCAGTAAATAAGAGGAATCTGGAGACCAGACACCAATGCAGATGGAGGGAGTACGCCCCTAACGTGTGGCCAGCGACGCAATAAGAACCCGTGGGTCGTCGGCAGACAACGGCACATTCCCGGCAATCACCGTGTTCTATACATCACCACGGCCAGGACCCTCAGAGGTACCTTATTATAGTCGTCAAGCTCAACAGTCTCAATCATGGTAAAAAATGACCGCTGTTTCACAACTTTCCTCATAGCTCTAACAAATAGTGTTATAGCCGAAGGAGGTCACTAATATCAAAGAATTCCTCACGGTTGCAGGGCGTAAAGATGCTAGAGGTGCGTCGTCGTCCTTGACTCGTGTCCTCACCTTGAGTTATCTTTTTCAGAGGTACGCATCAAGAAGCTCCTACCCAAAGGCCCCAGCGGCAAGACACGGACAAAGCTGAAAGTCCGCTGCGCACGATATCTCTATACAATCACAATTGACGACCCTGAAAAAGCTGAGAAGCTAAGACAAAGTTTGCCACCTGGTGCGCTGCTCGTTCCTTGCATATCCACCTCCTATCTCATGAAAGTGTATGTAGTTCTCAAGACAATCGAAATCGACAAGCCCAAAAAGAAATAATCAAGTCACGTAGTTATATATCATTCAAACTGATCAATAATATGTTTGAATCGAGGCTAGGATGATGTCTAATGCAATGCGGGAACCTGCTAGTGCCGATACCATCTTCTCCAAGCAGTTGATTTTGTGATACTCAAGTGCTTCAGAGTCATGGACAGCATCGAAGGGCGGTTGCTTCCATGCAGGGATTGAAATAGGTGTGAGCCATTGAGGTCGACAATGGGACCAAGGTTGAACATGAAGAGTGAGAGTTTTACCATCAACATGTATCTGAAGAAGAGTAGACCATTAGAAAACGTATTTCAGCGTTGGAGCTACATACTCCCACAAGATGTTGAGTCAGACAGGACAGCTGAGAGGAAGGAATGAAAACCTCGGAAAACGTGTACCAACGATCACTGAGCCAGATAGCGACGGCAAAACGTCAAAAATTGAAGGAGCCTACCGTCATTACATATTCATTGCAGAGTATAATGTGTCGACGCTTTGCCGAGGGTCATAGCAAAGTCTCGGATTCAGCAAGTCGAACAAATGGAATCGTCTTCACATCTGTCTGCACACCGCTTGTCTTGTCCAGTGAGAATAGGTACGGGGTTTATTGACTGATAGCTAGAAAATAGATAAGTGACTTTCAGGAAGACAGCACAAGTCAGAAGAAGAATTTATGGAAATAGTACCAAGGCGGATCTGAAGGGACATAAAGATGGACTGAAATGCACAGCTTCTACGCACCAACCGATTCCTGACATTTGTATCGTGGACTTTTAAAGAAGATCAGGAAGATGGGTCGAAGAAGCCTGATCGTTCAGTTGGATGACCAGAGCCAGTGAGGCCAGCACAGTAAATTGTGAAAAGGACCAGCAACAAAGCTACGAGCGTTTGTGAGAGAGGGGCAGTGTGTAGTGCGAAAACAACAATGGGGGACAGAAAACGGCAGAAAGTCCAGCAGCCTGAACAGCAAGGCTTTAGACAGGGGCAGTCTCGGTGCTTTGGGCTTGGATAGCGTTCATGTTGTCTATAACACCAGAGGCAAAACAACCACCGTCATCGGAGTACCGACCACAGATTCAAGACCATACATGCCGTCCAACAAGGGCCTTAACGTGCTGCGCTTGAGTCTGCTAAGCAGCCGACTCGTGAGCCGAGTCCCATCGCCTAGTTTCCACTTGAGCCTGCAGAAAACGGAGAGAAATGCGTGTATCCATAGTAACACACGACCATAAAGCCTAACCATAAAGTCTGTGCGGTCCGTGAATTCCCAGCCAAAACAGTGCCAGCGTTCATCCCAACGACAAGAGAGCACACGTGCACGTCAGCAGGAGAACAGAGAAGTTTGTGTCTCTTATAATTGATAGTGATAAGAGAATGGAATTGTAATATCAGCTGGTGAGTACAGTTAGATATGGTCAATCTGTAAGTCAGTAAGAAGAATTGTAGATATGATTCAGATATAAGCATTGTAAACACCACTCAGAATTAGTATATACTTATGAGGAATGTACCATAAGCCGTGGTAATATGTTATCTGGAAATCGCCGAAGCATGTCAGATTACCGATCAAGGTAGTACTCTAGTATCTCTAGTATCTCTTCCTCTTGAACAACGGTACCTCCTCTTATTCCTGGTAAAAATGTCGTGGCAAGGTACATTTACCAGCTCGATCATCCAAGCTTCACACTCACTATCATCTCTTTTTTGTGTTATCATCATCTATTAAAAAAGAATACGTTGACACTCAACTTATTCAAAGTGGCAAAATTGACCAAGCTGCCATCATCGGTCTACAAGGTGGCATCTGGGCCAAGTCCAAAGGAATGCAAGTACGTCTATTATGCTGTTAAAACCATCAAAGGTTGTTCTTGTGTTCCCCCCGAGATTGATGATGATAAATGATTTCTGAAAATCCCAGCTTTCACCCGAGGAAGAAAAAGCGATCATTGCTGGTTTTAACAAACCAGACCAAGTCCAAGCAAATGGAATTCGTGCTGGTGGAGTCAAGTATTTCACAATCCAAGCAGGGACAGACAATATATATGGGAAGAAAGGGGTGAGCATCACTCGACGCTGGCTTTCATTAAAATCGAGTCAGTATTGAATCTCTCAACTTGACAGCTCGATGGCATAGTGCTTTCCAAGACAAACAAGGCAATTCTGCTTGGTACTTACAAAGCACCTGTCCAAGCGAGTGAAGCGACGATTGCCGTTGGACGTCTCAATGATTATCTGCGTAATCACGGGTACTAAATTGCCAGTCTTCAATGTCAATAAAGCTTGGGTAAAATATACCCCGATTCTATCTTGCTCCTGACGACTGTGAGCACGCAGAAAACAAAAGAGACTTCATTCCCTGCAGCGTGAAAGCGATCATAATGAACACTGAACATGTCGGTAAATGGCACAAATATATTCACAGGACCCTGACGAATGTGTTATTACAATACAAGCATCGGCAAACTGCTTCCAGCAACTCTTCTACAACCCATCCTCGGGCCACTGTAGGCAACCAGCTCGGTTGTTCTGGGGATGTTCGCGTCGATAGCGGCAGAAATGCCTTTCTACTACATCCAATGCACGTTCGTACCCATGGCGTAGAAAGAATGAACGTGGTGATCGAACATCGAGCTACAAATGATTGAGCGTCATTCTCTGCAGAAACACAGGACGTACTCCATCGATGGTCATTACTGCAAATAGCAACTGCGATATCGACCAACGGAATGACAAGACCACATGCAGGACAATGTTCCTCCACATCGGCAAGTCCTTCCAAACGCTTATCTGCATGCACTTGCTCGAACAAAGCATGCGCCTCATCGGACAGATCCATAGGGGACCTAGGAAGTAACGCCTGAATGACAGACCGCTGAAGGAAAGGGATATCATCCTCTTTCAAAATTTCAGACGTTAAGGACTTCACATCATATCCCAGTAGCTCAAAGACCCACGTTCTAGAAGAGGAACGACAGCTTTAAAATGGCGTATAATCGTACGCAACGTCCGATTTGTAATCGCATCAAGGAGAAGTTGGACAACAACCTCACAATCATGGCGTTTATCGCCGGTATCTGAGTGTTTCTGGGGGTCGAAAAATGAGTTTTTGCTGTCTGAATCCTTACATATACTATACACCTACCCAAGTGAAATCGGCCAATGCCAGCTGTACCCTTAATGATTCTAGGGTATCATGACCAAAGAGATGACGAGAGAGACACTCTCTGAACTTTTGTCTAACTCCCGTAGTCAGGGAAGAAGAGCAAGGTGTGATATTCACCATCAGAGAATGATCGTCAGGCGAAGGGCAAAGAGCTTCAAGAATACGTGGATGCAACTCGTTTAGCTTGGCTCTGTCTCTGAAGCGGGATAGATATGGATGGAGAAGGTCGAGTGTATGCCGTCCACGACCTTGGACTCAGGTCAGCCCATATTTTTCAAGTCATTCCCAGAACTCACAATTCCCAGCGTGGTGGAAAAGTCGCGTTAGATCTTTCAGCAGCGCTCCATCGGAGTCTTCAACATCTTCCCACAGCTGGGCGATCACCAAACAGCTATGATTTTGAGCTTCATGTTTATAACTGAAATCAGACGGTCGCATAGTCCTTCAAAAATCAAAGGATTGAAGAAATGTAAATGAGCAGTTGATTACTCACTCTTGTGCCCATATAACAGTAGATCTATCATCAAACAAGCATACCCCTGTAATCTTATTCATATCGGCCAAATCCACATCGAAATTCTGTGATTCAACGAAAGCCGACCTAACAGTTTTTGAAATTTGGTAGGAGTTGACATGACCACCGGACCACGAAGGGTCAGAAGATATATTCTGAACGACATGAAAGGACCCATCGGTGAGCGTGACTATGAGGATATCTTGGTGCAAAATATAATTCAGCCCGACCACTGGATGGAAGGCTGACGACGATTTATGAATTTTCTGATTTCTCAAGAATAGTACTCGAGAACCAGACCAGCCAGCAGGATCTGACAGGAAGGAAAACAAAAGAAGCCTGCCTGGTTTACTGACAACTAGTATGGGCTGCGAAGGTTAATAACACGAACTCTGTTTGAAGCAGCAGCTAGAACTTACACCGTAAGGAGTATTAATCCAACGCATAGACGTTATGTCTATCTGGTCGGGTTGGTGGATTAGTCCAAGATCCGAGATTTTGGAATTCACAATGTAATGAGGTCCAAAGAATGAGGGCCCCATGCCTTCGACAAGATTTTGTGAGATCTCCAGCAGCCCGATGGCTCCTGCTGAGGTACCGTAAGCGAGGATACCAGATGCTAAGGGCAATCAGAGTACGATCGGTGTACGGCATCAAAAGATTTGCTCCACTTTTTTTTAGTATCTGAAGGGGTCCACATCGAGAAAGCGAGGTAATTGATCCAGTGCTTGCCAAGCGGGTAGTTGTCAACCAAGTCTACAGAGCTATTGATATACCTGAATCAATTCAGCTATCATCTCGCGAGCTTGGGGAAGAAAATTGGGTACCTGAGAAACAGGACACTTCCACCGCGGTTTCCGGCAATTAGGAGAGAGCCATCACATCCTGGGACTGGTACAACGCCAAAGTCAGGCTGCGGGGTCCAGCATATACCTGAAGACTAGTCAATCGATTATGTTGAGACAACGACCCTCATAACATACTGACAACCTGTGCTTGTAAAGCCTGTGCTGTTCGACTGCTTTCGAGCATGGTGGTCTGAAACTTGTCAATGAGATAGGCAGTGACTCCAAAGTCTCTGGTCCATTCGCCTTTCAGAGCATTTCTATTGGCTGTCCAGAGGTTGAGCTCTAAATTTGAGCTGAGAGTAGCAATAATGCATCTTGATGCGAGCTGTAGGATGTCCAGTTGACAAAGGGCTTCTTATATGGACCTTACCCTGAAGTTTTTGATAGAGCGGATGGAGAAATGGCGACAGCCACAAGAATCAGATCAATAGATCCTAGGGAGACTGCACCCCAGTCTAATTTTCAGGTAAAAAATGAAAAGAGAAAGTAAGAAATAACAACAAAAACAGCGGGCTGTATAACGACTCACCCTGAGAGTATTCCGACCATCTCAAAGTCTCATTCGTGTCCAACTGCACTATAGTCATGAACCAACCAATCCCCTGGTGTAAATTCGCATTTTCTGTCCTGGAAGTATGCTTGATAGCAGACGCGGTATCATACGTTATTCCGTATTCCGGAGTCTGGAAAATGGCTTCGTGAACTTGTGATGAGAAAAGTGAGAGAAGAGTACCAATATGTAGGCAGCGCTTTTCGTGACAAAAACCAGCTGACCTTCAGAAGTCCATTGCAAACAAGTCAAGGATGGGAAAGAAGTGGCTGTTGGAAAGTCGAGAGTCGCATAAACTGGCAAGGAAGACATCCAGATCTTGGTCTGCGTTTCCGCCAAACGTCACATCCAAATTATGACAAGTCACGTCACAGTGTTGTAAATATGCATCATGTGTCATAGACTGCTTGCAAAGTCAGCAAGTGATTAAGGTAACCTTACTATGGTGGTTTTAGCCACTTTCAGGGTCCTGCAAAGCCACTCACGGTGTTTTGGCCACTTTTGAAGATAACGACATTTATATAGAAATATCTAGCGATTCGTGCTTCAGGACGACGATCTTGTACAATCTCTCATTACCCGATTTGGGCAGAGAGCTGGCCAACGTCACGCTTTGCCATGTCTGAGTGGTTGATCCAAATCAACGAATTGAGTATGGCCTCATTCAGCATACCCCTGGCTCACCAGGCGACGCAAGGGACAGGTTACTGAAGACCCGGAATAGTAGTCCATACAATAACTGAATCTTCTGCTTTTCTCAGCAGAAAATATGTAAAATGAGTATAATAATATGTACAAAAAAAACAGGTCACGAGTAGTCACGTGATTGCACAAGTGACCTCGCCAACATTGTTCAACATTGTTACAACGACTATCTTCTAACTAGATCCGCGGGCGGTCAAACACAGTGATCTATGGCTAGCTTCTACTGGAACACTTTTCTCTGCTTGTTCCTCCTAACTAGGCTCTCTAGTGTCCTATCAGCACTCTATCCAACGCAGCCTGTTGCCGACACGGTCTTTTATTGCGGGAGTTTTGCCTTGGTAACTTGGGTCGATACACGACATAAACCACATGTGGCAGGGCTAGGCAACTTGACAATCAAACTGCATACTAGTCAAGATGTATGTGCCTCTGCTGACGGTCTGTATCCTTGTTCATCTGCTCATATATGCATAGGATTACGTGACTACACTGGCATCGGGCGTGAATCCAGCTTCGTACAGTACACAGGTGACTCTTCCGCTGGATCTTCGGAACGACACACTATAGTAAGTCTTGATCTGCTTTTCGTGAGAAACTGACAGGGTCCTGTCAGTGTTTTGCGTTTCTCTGCTCCTGGTCTCTGGGAAGATGTCTGGACAGCGGATTTCACTATTTTACCCGAGGACGCGAGACTCGGTCCTCGACCAATGTCTGATATTCGCTCCCTTTCCACTGCGACTTTGGGTCCAACACAACCGGAAGGAGAAAAGCAGACAAGCTCGAGTATACTACCAGTCAGCACGATTACTCTGGATGGCTCCTCGTCTCCGCCTCGAAGAAATGGTGCTGTGCACGGCAGGGCAGATCAGCTGGACACCGCGCAGTTTCGACTTTTGTTTATCGTCTGGCCCGCCTTGTTTGGTCTTTGTATGGCCCTCTGATTTGTACATTAGTAGATTTTAAATAAATTTTATCAGCGCGAGAAATGTCACGTGGTTTTATAAGCTGCCTTGGATCATTAGGTACGGCTTTCCTCAGCTATGCTACGGGTTGCCCAGCAGGTTTGTTGTCTCTGTGCGGTCGTCTTTCAGACTCTGACAGCTGGCTAGAATATTGGATGTCGTTTGCGCCAAGGTTCATTGTCATGGCTGTCCTACAGAGGGTTTGCCACTCCATCAGAGCCTTATGACGTTGTAGTCGTAGGTGGTGGTACGTTTATCTCTGTTTTTTGTCCGACCTCGATCATTAAGCACATCTGAAAAGGTCCTGGCGGCTACGTAGCTGCTATCAAAGCTGCTCAGCTGGGGCTCAAGGTCAGACCTTCCGCATTCTGACAGAACAATAATAATTTTGTATAGACTGCGTGCATCGAGAAGCGCGGATCTCTTGGTGGAACTTGCCTGAACGTTGGCTGCATCCCTTCAAAAGCTATGCTCAATAACTCTCATTTGTATCACCAAGCAAAGCACGACTTTGAGCGGCGCGGTATCGATGGTATGTTCTTCCACTCCTGCTACATCCTTCCTGATGTGATGTTCCTTTAGTCTCGGGAGTATCTCTTAACCTTCCCAAGATGCTCGAAGCCAAAGACAAGGCTGTCACTGGTCTCACAAAGGGCATTGAGGGGTTGTTCAAGGCCAACAAAGTTGATTACATCAAAGGCACCGCGTCATTCGCTTCACCAAACATACTTTCTGTCTCCCTCCTCTCCGGCGGCGATCAACAAGTCCAAACAAAGAACGTTATCATCGCTACTGGCTCAGAAGTCGCTCCTTTCCCGGGTGGTGCCATTGAAATTGATGAGAAGCAAATTGTCAGCTCGACTGGTGCTCTAGAATTACAGCAAGTGCCAGGAAAGATGGTGGTTATTGGTGGAGGTATCATCGGTCTTGAGATGGGCAGCGTATGGAGTAGACTCGGTGCCGAGGTCACTGTTGTCGAATTCCTCGGTGGTATCGGAGGCGCAGGAATCGATGAGGAGGTTGCGTACGTCCGTTTCATTTGTTTCGTTGAAAAGGCACCCCCATCTCGCAAACAGTAAGCAGTTCCAGCGGCTGTTGAACAAACAAGGGCTCAAGTTCAAACTCAACACAAAAGTCCTATCTGCAGAGAAGAAGGACGGAAAAGTTTTACTCACTGCTGAGTCCGCCAAGGATGGCAAGCAAGAGACAGTGCGTTCCGAGTTTTCCCGCCTGACTAGATTGTCACATTTGTCTTTTAGCTAGAGGCCGATGTTGTTCTTGTTGCTGTTGGTCGTCGTCCCTACACGGATGGTCTCAATCTTGAGGCTGCTGGTGTTAAGAAGGACTCTCGCGGCCGCATTGAGATTGACGATCAATACTCTACCTCGGTGAAGCACATCAAGTGTGTCGGTGATGTTACCGTTGGTCCTATGTTGGCTCATAAGGCTGAAGAAGAAGGTAATGGTTTGTGTCTGATTCTGACTAGAGCTATTCTTATTGAACCCCTCAGGTATTGCCGCTGTCGAACACATCAAGTCCGGACATAGTCACGTCAATTACAATGCCATTCCCTCTGTTGTTTACACACACCCTGAAGTTGCCTGGGTCGGCCGTACAGAGCAAGACCTTAAGGCTGAGGGCGTCAAATACAATGTCGGCAAATTCAGCTTTGCTGCCAACTCTCGTGCCAAGACCAATCTGGACACTGATGGCTTTGTAAAATTCATCACAGAAAAGGAAACGGATAAAATTCTTGGTGTCCATATCATTGGCCCGAACGCTGGTGAGATGATTGCTGAAGGTGTCCTCGCTGTTGAGTACGGTGCAAGTGCCGAGGATGTGGCCAGGACTTGTCATGCTCACGTATGTTTTTCATTCGGTCTCTCTTCTTTTGTATTCACTCTCTCATTCGTTTGTTTAGCCTACGTTATCGGAAGCATTTAAGGAGGCTGCTATGGCAGCTTATGGGAAACCCATCCACATGTAATTCCGTATTTTTTTAATACTCGGTATGATTTCCTTAATAGATTTCCCTCTTGTATATAAATATGAAGTACGGGAAGATGGTTAACTCGCCATCTGGGGAATGAAAAAGTTACACTCTTTGTAACAGCTCTCCATTTATCTTGCGTGTTCAATATGATACTATACTTTGTCCGAAGGGCGTGTTCTGCATCATGACCAAAACATCGAATGATCGGGCCGTCCTCTGCTCTTGGCTGTGCTTTTGTTTCTCGCAGTGTTGACGATCACTTCTGTGGCTTTATCGGGATGTCCACTCTCGTTTCTCGGAATGCTGGCAAACAAAGAGCTTGTGGCTCGTGTACGTAAAGGTTCGTATTCGGGTATAGGGGTGATTTTGTTCTATCCGTGAAAGTAACATGCATTTTGTGCGGAAGGAGCCTGGTTGAACAATGAGAGTACGGGTGTTGAAGGGTAGGAATTTGGCAGAAAATATTTTCAGTAAATGCTTTTTTAAAATTGTAGAATAGGACGGGGTTGAGGGAGGGAGGAGAGCAAGGGAACCATCAAGACCAGGCATGGTTGAAATATGAAGTTATGAACTCAAGTCATGCCTTCAAGCTTTGTAGGTTCACGTATGCTCATATCGACGGTGAAATCTTACAAAAGTCATGAGATGCTACAGTTTCTGATTAAAGAAAGGAGTTTTGCAGCGCGAGCGCTCAGATGCAATATCGCTTCTTGGGGCAGACAAATTTCAACACTCCCGGTCTTGAAAGTAGGAAGAGCTGACGTAACGACGACAAGATGCGATTGAGACAAAAGAAAACGAGTGTGGGGAATTGGAAGACAAACAGAACTTGAAGACAACAAAGGGAACTGGGTCTTGATAAAGTGTCCTTGTGCTGGCAATTGCTTACGAGACATGCCAAATTTTGGAGGGAATGATTACGTTTTGCCAGACTCGGGTGCAAAGGATTAGCGTGTACTATTTATAGCCCTTCTGACAGCATGAACTTGGTTGGTATCTGGTTGGTTGGCTGAACATTGAGAACAGATTGCTTCTGTCTCATGGACATAGTGATGAAATCCCGATCACGCAGACACTAAAATACACAGTTCTTGTATGACTTGAAGGATCCAAGGCACATGGAATTCCATTGGAGCATACGTGTTTGGTAACGTCATCCGAAAACGTTGTTGAGTTCAATTGTCAGAGATGATCTGGGCCCTCGAGGGTTCGCCCCTGCCAATGAGACAAAACTTTGTAGTAGGTCCATAGTTTGCCTCGAGAATGACCTCGGAGGGGGGATATTACAACGTTGAGGGTGGAACACAGGTCATTTGCAAAATTTAGCCAGCAAGACAAGGTGTCGGAGATCACGGTGAGCTCATTTAAGTGCTTTTCTGACACCCGAACCCCGCTCAACCTACCAGGACTCGGTTGTATTGTTATCTATAATGCAGCACCCGATTAGATCGCCGAAAGGTACGAGAAACTAGAAACGAGTCACACAACAAGTCGAGCAAATGCTCGTACATCTGTCATTCAACCTTTGAAAAGAGGGCTTCGCGCATTGTGCATTTGATAAGTTATGAAGTGATTCTCGTACTAAAAATCGACAGAGTGGTGTGGCGAAGATAGGCTTTTGAGCGAGCAGTGGTGGCGAAAGTGATCACGTTCGGCGAGAGATGATATATACACCCTCCACGTTTGAAAGATACAGGGTCTACCTAAGAAGAGAAAATTGACCCAGGGGAGGAGGTAACCGGAGACGTGCGAATCTCACACGGCCTCAGTTACGAATGGCGTCTGTCATCAATCAATTCTTCGAGGCCCAAAGGGCGGATTAACCGGCCATATCGTCTTAAGAAGTAATCTGCAGAAAGGCTCACATGTTTTAGCGCTCGTATGCATGCCTCTGGTAGCAGATTCCAGTGATCGAAGTACCACTGTGCGATGATCAGTGCTTGAATGTGTTGTCAACGGATACGGAACTCTAGATGCCAGGATTGTGATGGAGGAAGACGGTGTCAAGGACCAAAAATCAAGTACAATCAACGTCAAAGGCGATGGGCAGCAACTACAAACAGAAACAGAAAGCTGTATTGGTTACTTTTGGCTTTTTATCTACGATCTTGATTTTGTGCTAGATGTGATGCCTGCTTGTCTTCGTGCTGTATTGACTAGAATTTTGGCCGCTTGACTGTGGCAATGTAGTATGAAGTTCCGTCTACTCGCTGTTCATCAGATATGCACACTTGGCAACTTGGAGTCTCGTCTAATGACATGGCAGAAGACTAGACGAATAGGTGGCATAGGAGCATCAACGATGAGATCTTATGAGATTTGGCAACGCTCCATTGCAAAGATTTCTACTTCCCAAAAGGCATTGACATTCCCCTGATGAACTGTGGATTGAGACGAAGTGTATGCTGAATTTCTGATGACATGACGTTTCGGCAGTTTGGCAGTGAATTTGGTCAGCTGTTTTTCGGTTCATATATCTCTCAGGTGGTTCTGACCTCTTTTCATTCTTTCCCTCCATCTAGTTCCTGCTTCGCCCCTCATGACGTTCTCTGTCCTCAGAGCCCTTCATAGCATCATAGGCGAGGCTCTGGGAGACATAGAGGCTGTATATGCGCTCCATGGGTCATATGATAAACCTCCTTCGGGCCTGGACAGGGACAAGACCCCAACCCCCGACCCTTCAGGAAATTATTCGTCTACCTGTAGTCCGGTTAGACCTAACCATCGTCCTACTCTCTCTGTGAATTCTCTCTCCAATGTGTATGCGTCTCCACCACCATCTCCATGCATTAAGACGGAGAACTCGACCGATTCTCTACACCAACAGAGTCTGGATTTTCCATCTCTGGATGCGCCTTGCAACCCAACATCTCTATCTGAGATGTTGACCCATCATCCTGACGTTCTTTCTGCTGTGAACCGCATTATTGCCGCTTGTGGCCAGATGAGTGCTACAGTTCAGACACCTTTCCTCACTTTATGTGACGCCATAATGGGGGTGAACCTAATTTTCTGATGACCTGCCATATCGCTGACGGATGTCTTATCTAGTACCACTTACCTTCATGTATGCGCCTTTTCGAGGCCTCACATGTCCCTGAGATACTGCGAGAGGCAGGCTCTGCCGGTTTGCATGTCACTCTCATATCAAAAAAGAATGGTGTTGATAAAATCAAACTGGGTATATGCGACATTGGTCCTGCATTGTTTCAGTGATTGACGCACACACAGCACATATTTTGCGTCTTCTGGCAACTCATCACGTCGTGAGAGAGCTTTCTCCAGATGTCTTTGCATTAAACAGGATATCCTCGACAATTGACACTGGGAAGAATGTACGTGATCTTCACCAGTGGACTTTGGAAGGAATGTGAGTCATATTATGTCCACATTTGACCACATATTCCTTCTAAACATTCTTGCAAAGACCAGAGAAGAAGTACGAGGGTACATCAGGTGTCGCAGCCTACGTCGGGCTATGGTCCGTGTTTAGTCCCTCTGCCTGAGCCTTATTGATTATCTCCATAGCTCGGATGAGATCTACAAATCATCTGCTTATCTGACTGAAACATACCTTTTGTCTCAGTCGGATGTTACTAGAGCAGCCACTGAGCCAGCCAGGGCCCCTTTTTGTTTTGCCTTTGGAACTGCTGAGTCAGAAATTGGGTTTTTCGGTTGGCTTGAGGGCTCTACCGAATCGAGGCCAATAGAGGCTATCTCCCCTGAAGATGCTCGGTATGAACAAGTTAACCACTAAATCACACTATGTATGCTTATCAATGAGTCAGGGTTCAAAAAGGTCAAAGTACTCCCGTCAAAGATGCTGATTCCCATGTAAATTGGCTCAGAGCCACGAGTTTCGGACCAGGATTGACACTGGATGCTCCTAACACCAATCGCTTTCGTTTGGAGCGTTTTGGGAAGGCTATGTCAGGAACTTCCTCATGGGAAGTGCCAAGTGCCATTCTCAGCAGTGCGAATTTGCCCTCGTAGAATTGAGTGGGACATTCTGACCAGTGACATGTATAGGCTTTGATTGGCATGCCCTGCCCCGTGGAAGTCTCGTCGTTGACGTTGGTGGTGGTATTGGATCTACCAGCATGCTCCTTGCTAGTGCTTTTTCATCACACGGTGAGGATAGTCCAAGTCTTCGTTTCATTATTCAAGACCGTCCGGTTGTGGTTGAAATGGGCGAAAAGGTAGGGATACCTATTTTATCTCAGCCACATTCTCACCCACGGACAGGCTTGGAGGGCCAAGTGTCCAGAATTTCTTGAGAATGGAACGGCGCTCTTTCAGGGTGCGTTTGACATCTATTTTGCCATTTTTTCGGCTCGCGTGTGACTCTCTTCGTTAAGTCCATGATTTTTTTGCGCCTCAACCGGTCAAACAAGCAGCGATCTTTGTATTGAGAGTTGTGTTACATGATTGGCCCGATGATTTCGCTCGCAGGATACTGCTACATTTGAGAGAAGCTGCGACGCCCCATACCAAGCTTCTTCTTGGTGATTTTATTCTTCCATTGGCATGCCCCGATGAAGTTGGCGGGAATGAGCTCCTTGAGGGCATTCAAGGAGTTGAGGCCATGCTCGCACCACCTCCTTTACTTCCAAACCTTGGGAAAGCAAGTGCAAATGCATATTGGATGGACATGACGGTGGGTCATTAATCAACTTCTGTAAAATCAAAATCTGATACACGATCCTCTTTAGATGCAAGTCATGTTCAATGCTCAGGAACGGACGTTGCGAGAAATTGTAGCACTGGCTGCATCTGCTGGGTGGAAAGTCACAAAAGTCACGAAGTCTATTGGCTCACTTTTTGGGTACATTATTGCAGTCCCATCAAAAGTACCATCTCAACACCATGGTTCAAACGCCGCCTCATATCGTGATCCTACCTTTGCCCTCCATAAATCCCCAGACAAGTCGAAACTACTTACTCCTTGCGCTATCCGCCACCACGATAAGCATGAAGAGCGGGAGTTGATTGAACGTTCGTCTCCGCGGTGTGGTACACCTACATTTGGCTCAAGGATGCAGTTATCACTCGTGGAGGAAGCACTATCGAAATTTGGTGGGAGTTTCTTTCGTTCTCGCAAAGGAACCACGCCCCGGACAGTTTCATCGCCGAAATTCACCTCGCTCAAACAGGCTGTTACTTTGACACCCGTACCAGCTACTAAGAAGAAATCGTCTCCCCTTTCTATACCTTCACTCGTGATACCTACTTTACCGGCTTCTCCTACTGCGAAGGCACATTCTTCCCCGAAGCCCCTTTCTCAGACGCTCGGTCAGAGGATCATACCTAGGCGTCTGTCACTTGCCAATCTGCGTGTCAATCCTGAACAAGCGCCACCTCTACCCACCCCTCGAGAGCTCTCTTCACCTTCGCCTCCTGGCCCACCTCTTTTGAGCAAGATGTCCCTCACCCAGCTGTCCACTTCCGACGACCGTGACCAATTTCCTATTTCAGGATTGGCTTTGACAACTACTCAGGGGCGGGAACATTGTTCTAACGGACTTACAAGTACCCCCTCACCTCCATCAATGTCGATACTACGTCGTCGAGGAGGTGAAGAAGAACTACTACAGTTTCAACCTCCGAGCTGGGATGGTGCGAACGTACCTTCTGCAATGCAAAATATGGGATGCCGATCGTCGTCTGCGCAATCAAATATACCATCGTCGTCTCCAAAATTAGCGCTACCATCGCCTCTGCAAGTTGCAGCTAAGGTTGAGTCTCGCAAAAGGACAAAGAGCCTCGCATGTCTCTCATCCAAGGCCGGCCTACATGCGGCTAACGCTGTAGCTTTTGTGAGTGGGATAAGCAGTTCACTCGGCAACGGTCTTGAAGGCCGTATCGGAACTGGGCCAAGTCGATTGGGTGGTTTATTGGCTCGTAGTGGCGGTGGCACTAACCTTCGATCTGAAAAGGGCAGGGATGTTGCCACGCCGGTTGAGTCACCTGCATTCCCATCATTTGTCGATTTGACTGTATGTGCGCCTACTGAGGATGAGCCGAAAGATCCTAGGTATGGGTCTGTTTTGGCTGCTGCTGCACAGATTGAGAAGAGGACATTAAGGAAAAGAGAATCCCCTTGACCTGGTGGCATATAAGCATTTACAGGGATTTCATTATTCTTTGATATGGCTTTTATTAAACGATGAAGTTGCCGTAAATCAACTTATTTTGCTTCAATGAGGCATATAGAGTGTTTTTATACTACTTTGTTGTGATTTCGTCGGAATCTCATCTGCTTTGTATACTTTATGGGTTTTCTGCTACATAGCATGTCTGCCGGAGTTTACGGAAGAGTACGTTGAGATTATAATAGATTATATATTTCTGGCACAGCTCTTCAAAAGGCTCCAAATGATATCTAGTTGGTATTATCTCCCGGTGGTATACGAAAATTGAGCCAGTGCTCTGAAACTAGTCCTCAGATTTTCTCCCTCATCAGATGTGCCCCTAGCATGGCCTTTTACACTATTTCTGAATGGTACTTGTAATTGGTAGCTTTTGCAGACTATTTTCTGAGTCAGCTCTTTCACTTGGTGATTCCACAATGATAGTTTAATTCATTGGTCAACTTCACATCAAAAAGTATGCCAAGTATGGCTGGTAAGTAGGGCCCACAAGGGGTAGTGTATATCCCCAGAGCATGACCAAGGGGTGAGGGTGGGGTGAGAGTAGCTATCACCACTCTGCCTTTGGCTTAATACTAAGAGTAAAGTGTATCCTCAGAGTAAAGCACACCCTCAGGGTAGAGCATACCCATGAAGATAAAGTATTCTTTTATTGTATCACATTTTATAGTGCTTGCTGTTACAATCCTAGGTATCAACTCAGGGTTGCAGCACTTAGTCAAGGCTTGAGGGTGAGTTTAGGGGAACCCCCTTTGAGACAAAGGCCGGCATCTTGGCATGGAGCAATTTGTGTACACAGATTTCTCCAGACTGTCTACGGGAAGCTATTAATCTTTTGTCGTAAAGAAGTTGGAGCTGGAGAGCAGACGTGTTGGATACTTTATCAAATTGTTTGTGTAGAAAGATATAAATAAACAAGATGAGGGCCGACGAGATGCTTGATTATATTTTTGACTACAACTCTCACCAGACCGATGCTTGCTCGTCGTGCTGTCTTCGTCGCTGCTCAGCGTCGCGTACTCGTGCGCTCCGTGCCAGCTTTTGCTAGGTCCATCCAGTCTGTTCCCCAGACAGACAGAGTAAGTCGCTCAATTTTCCACTACAGGCGAAAATCTCTCATCGCCGAAGGACACCATCATGAGGCTGCTGTACTCTATAGGCACAAAACGTGAAGTCGAGCGTCATCTTCGTATCTTCTCGTCCTCTTCTCACCCGTCCCAACCTGCCAAATTCGCTGTCATCAAAATTGGCGGGGCGGTCTTGAATGATATGGACGAACTTGCGCTTAGTCTGAGCTTTTTGGCGAGGGTCGGGTTATATCCTGTTGTCTTGCATGGTGGAGGCCCCCAACTCAATGATATTCTCGAACGAGAAGGTGTCGTTCCGGATTATATTGATGGCATCCGTATCACTGGTGAGTGATTTTCCTGCACTACCAAACACGGCTAAGTAATTTTTAGATGCAAAAACCCTCGGTGTAGCACGCCGAGTCTTTCTTGACGAGAACCTCAAACTTGTGGGAGCGTTAGAAAAACTCGGGACTCGAGCGCGTCCGATTACCTCTGGCGTGTTCACCGCTGATTATCTTGACAAGGACAAGTATGGCCTCGTTGGAAGGATTACTAGGGTCGACAAGAGGCCTCTTGAGGCTTCTATTCGTGCTGGTGCTCTCCCGATTCTGACAAGCTTGGCTGAGAGTCAGGATGGTCAGATTTTGAATGTGAATGCAGATATCGCTGCGGGGGAACTAGCGAAGGAGTTGGAACCAATGAAGATCGTTTTTCTGAATGACAAGGGTGGTATATTTCATGGTGTCACTGGTGAAAAACTGGATGTCATCAATCTCGATGAGGTCGGTCTAATCCTTCCGCATGACAACCGTGTTCATATTTCTCTAGGAATTCGACACACTGATGAAAGAACCTTGGGTCAAATATGGAACGAAGCTTAAACTTCGTGAATTCAAAGAAATGCTCGACCATCTCCCTCGTTCATCGTCTATTGCCGTCATATCCGCTTCCTCGCTGCAGAAAGAACTTTTTACCGATTCTGGTGCTGGGACGCTCATTCGAAGAGGATACAGACTATTCAAATACTCTTCTTTTGAAAGTGTCGGTGCCGATCGGTTTCGTCAAGTCATTCATGATCGCGATCCAGACGTTCTTTCAGGTTCAGCATCTGTCACAGGCATCTTACACGACTTGAAAAAGACGCCTTACACAATTTATGGTGATGAACCTATGGACGTGGTAGCTGTCGTGTCTCACCCCGAAGGCGAAGTTGCCGTCATGACGAAACTCTTATCCTCACGTGCTGGAATCCTGAATAATGTTGTGGACAATGTGTTTAACGCGATCAAGAAGGATTATAGGAAATTATTTTGGACGGCGCCTGCAGAAGATGAGAATAGGAGCTGGCATTTTGAAAGAGCGGATGGCAGTTTTACGAGAGCGGGAAAAAGCTTGTTTTGGTATGGTGTGCAGGATGTGAAGGAGGTGGAGGCTATTGTGGAGGGTTTTGAGAGGATGGGGAGGATTGATAGGACTTATCTACCGGTTGGTCCGAGTGCACCACCGCATCGCGTTGTAAATGCCACCCAGCCGTCGAATCACCGAGCGTACTCGACTGCTGTGAGGAATGTACGAGGATATGCAACTGCTGCCGCCCCGGATGTGCCTATCCAGTTTTCAACGGAACAAAAACGGGTGGCACTGATTGGCGCGAGAGGATATACAGGACAAGCATTGACTACTCTGTTCAATACACATCCGTATCTGTCACTGTCTCACGTGTCTTCTCGTCAACTGGTTGGGAGGAAACTGGATGGGTACAGCAAGAGACCTATCATCTACTCAAATTTGCAAATACAGGATGTGGAAAGGATGGAGAAGGATGGAGGGGTGGATGCTTGGGTCATGGCATTGCCAAATGGGACGGTGAAACCTTTTGTAGATGCCATTGAACGTGGTACTGAGGCAAAGGGAAAGGATAAGGGGAGTGTTGTGGTAGATTTGGGAGCGGATTATAGGTTTGAGGAGGGGTGGGCTTATGGATTACCTGGTGAGAACATACAGAGGAAGGTTTCTTTTTACAATGGTGCCAATGACTTCACGGAGCAGAGGTGTACGGTCGTGAACACATTCGGAAAGCAAAACGGGTTGCTAATCCAGGATGTTACGCTACATCCACTCAAATGCTCTTGGCGCCTCTCATTTCTCACTTGAACTCTCATGCCATGCCTACTGTATTTGGATTAAGCGGACACTCGGGTGCGGGAACTGTAGCTTCGACTAATTCAGAGGGAGAACCGATTTCATTGCCCAAAGTCTCGCCGGAGTCATTGCGAGGAGGAGTGAGGCCGTATTCGTTGACGGACCATATACACGAGAGGGAGGCTGAATTTCATTTGTCGTCTCTCCTTTCTACTAACGCTATGGGAATGAAAGTGGCATTTGTACCAAGTGTTGGGACATGGTTTTCGGGAATTTTAACTACGGCGTCTGTTCCGTTGAATGGGAGGTTTACTGCGAGACAAATTGGGGAGTTATTTGAAAAGAAGTATGAAGGAGAGAGGTTGGTGAGGTTTTCAAAGAGTGTACCGGAATTGAGGGATGTAGAGGGCAAACACGGATGGGTGTGTGGTGGATTTCAGGTACATTCAGATGGGGAGAGAGTGGTTGTCGTTGGTGGATTGGATAATTTATTGAAGGGAGCTGCTACACAGTGTTTGCAGGTGTGTAGTTTTTTTGTAGGTGAGATGTGGATGATTCTGACTTTTCACTATTTTGTAGAACTTGAATTTGGCGCTGGGATATGAGGAGTTTGAAGGAATTCCGGTTGAGTAAAAGGTGGAAATCTAACGTGTTGATTTAATGTTGATTTGGTTGGAATCTTAGTAGACCCTCCAGGCGGGTTCACTGCGCTCATAAGGGAATCGTGAGGTGATGTCCTGATTTTTCAGAATGATATTACTGGCAAAACTGTGTATCATTACTTCAACGGGCGCGTGAGTTCTGTCTGAAAGGTGTCAAGGCCATTGTAAAGCCAAAGCTGAGCACAGCCTGAAGAGCTATTAAACAGATATTGGTGGTGGCTGTGCTTCGCTTGGCACACACATTGACAAATACGCCGTATGGGGTTAGTACTTGGTTTGAGATCGTGTGCGGTGTGGGCAGAAATTGTACTTGGCTGACTGTCCCGAATTTCCGTCCTACCTTGATTACTTGAGGAAGAGAGCTTGTGTTGTCTTTGTGAGTGCTTGTAGGATCCTCTCTACACACCAGCTTGTGAATCTCTCTTTATTTCTTGCCGTCTCGTATCCACAAAGTCTATCCCGAGCCGTTACTACTTTCGCGCGCGTGCTGCCCACTTTGCATCCACGATCAATCCAAATCTTACCGCGTCATATCAATTCCTTTTTCTTTTTCTCACAAACTGCTCATTTCACCGTCGTCAACGCAACAGTTTTTCTGAAATTTATTTCGTTTTGGGAACGTCGACAATTCTTCGACAATGGCAAGCAAAAAATCGAAAATAGCCCAACAGCAACAAAATGCGGTTAGACAGATTCAACAGGCACAGCAGAGAACGACTCAAGATAGCAATCTGCCTGGCCACAGTCGACAGACGAGCGTTGTGGGTCAACCTACCGTGATGTCTCCTGTGATACATTCGGCCACAACTTATTCGTTTGGACCGGCCGGTTCTAGTAGTGATGTGAGCACAACAGCTGAGAGAAGGGTCAATAATGTATGTTTGTCCTTTCTTTCTCTTGGATAAAGACTGATTGCTATCTCCGCGCGTCTAAGGTTCGGCCACCAGCAACACATAAACCGACAGATGCAGAGTTCTTCGAGCGCAATGGTCAAGGAGATCCAATACCTAATGCGGATTATCTGAAGAAGCACTTTTTCCGGGAAGGAAGAGTATTCGAACAGCATGCATTGTGGATTATACGGGCTGCTACGGAAATCATGAAGACGGAGCAGAATATGGTGTCGGTGTCTAGTCCGGTAACTGGTGCGCTCTTCGTGAAAGTTCTTGCGTTCGGCTTGCGGTTGATAGCACATGCGTAGTTTGTGGTGATATTCATGGGCAATATGTGAGTCCGTTCCTTGAATTATAAGAGGAATGTGCATTGAGTGGTTTTTTGGTTTTAAGTATGATCTTATGAAGTTGTTTGAGATTGGTGGGCCTGTTGGTGATATCAATTATCTATTTCTCGGAGATTACGTTGATCGTGGAGATTTTGGCATTGAGGTGCGTTGTTGAAATAGGAACCTGAATCTCCTGGTGGTTGATTTAGGGTATGACAGTGTTTATTGTACTTGTATGCTTTGAAGATCTGCTATCCCACCAAAGTCACTCTCTTACGAGGGAATCATGAGTGCCGGCATTTGACGGAATATTTTACGTTCAAACGCGAATGTACGTCCTGAACTGGCAAGGTTGGCGTTCGTCTGGTGACTTTTGTTCTGAATAGGTTTGCACAAGTACAGCACACTGGTTTATGAAGCGTGCATTGAATCTTTTTGTGCGTTACCCATTGCTGCGTTGGTGGATGGCAAGTTCTTTTGCGTACACGGGGGTTTATCACCATTATTACTTGAACTCAATGACATTCAATATGTGTGTCTTTTTCCTGTTCTTACGTTTCTCCTGCTATCAACGTCTGATCTTCGCGTCACACAGATGAATAGATTTCAGGAACCTGAATCACAGGGTCTCTTGTGTGATCTATTATGGTCGGATCCTATACAAGCCTTTGGACAGGAAGAGTCAAACGGTATACCTGCTGGCTCGACCTTTTTGCACAACTCGATTAGGGGTTGTTCGTACTATTATACGTGAGTGAATGCGATACTCAAAGACGATTGTTGACTAGGTGAAAGGTACGATGCTGTATGCCAGTTTCTGGAGAGGAACAACCTGGTGACTATGATTCGGGGGCATGAGGCTCAGGATGCTGGGTGTGTCATCACAACTTTTTTTCCTTTATACAATTGTACCATGTTTCATCGTAGGTTTACGATGTACAAGAAATCACCGAAAAAGCATTTACCTTCTATGATTACGATTTTTTCTGCACCCAACTACTTGGATGTATATCGGAACCGGGCAGCAGTGTTGAAATATGCGAATAAAAATATAACGATAAGGCAGTTCAATTCGAATCCGCATCCATATTGGCTGCCGAATTTTATGGATGCGTTTACGTGGAGTTTGCCTTTTGTTGGCACCAAGAGTAAGTGTCATCATATTTTCCCATGAGTTAAGGGTGATCTTGATCGTTTCGCTAGTTACGGAGATGTTATTGGCAATTTTGAGTATTTGTAGTCAGGAAGAGCTCGACGAACCTGGATCGGAGGATGAACCAGGTATGGAGGGTGTAGACGAGGCTGCGATCGCTGCTCGGAAGCACCAAATCAAGAGAAAGATTTTGGCAGTTGGGAGGATGCGAAGGGTGTTCCAGTTGTTACGGTATATCACATTTCGCTTCACTTCTCAGATGATTTTTTGATGGTTCTTGTCGGGGTGTGTAGTGAGGAAGCAGAGAGCGCTACGGAACTTATGCCAGATGAAGCTATCAGTCCTGGGAGAGTTGGCCCTGATGCGCTCAATGTGCGAGGCAACAAGATCAACAACAGTATTAGGACATTTGCTGATGCGTATGTGGCTTTTCCACTTTCTGACGTTGCTTATTTGATGCTTATTCAAGTCGCCGGTCTGACCTTTTAAACGAACGTTTACCTGAGTTCAATGTGAACCTCCCGAGCCAACGTCCAGCTATATTTCCGACGCCCTCGATGCGTTCGGCATCCCGTTGGGGGAATGGACCCTCGGAGCAGATTTATCCTGGGTCCTCTGTGATCCCACCTGGAGGGATCAATATGGAGTATTTGATTCGGAGGAGTTTGGAAGAGGAGGAGCTTGCGAGGGAGGATGGCGAGGAGAGCAGAGTTGATAAGTTGGCGGATAGGATTGCAAGGGGGAGGTCGCTGGTGGGAGGGCCCAGAATGTTGAAAAGGCATGATACTGCGTGATAATGACTGTTTTGGTTGATCTTTGCAAATGATGTGTTTTCGTCTGCTGAATCTACTTCCTCGTTTGGTTTATGTACATTGCTTTGATGTGCTTTTGTAGTTACAGTTGTATGGACTAAATACTAATATGAGTATATAGTTTATTAGCTGCCAGAACATTGGAAATAGAGATGTGACAGAGCACTCCGTTGGCATCCATGTATATTGATGATGCGAGTGATGGTGCTTGGAGTACCCGCGGTGATCTACTCTTTCAGTCATATCCGTGACCATCTCGGCGCAGAGGCCTGAGATCGAGGACGCGGCAATTTTTCTACATTTTGGAGACGACACCGAGAGTGACTTTCCCGTTGTTTTTGTTGTTATTAGACGTAGTTCTTCAAACACAAAGAGGACGCAAGTTTTTTTGGAAATTGTGTCATATGAGCAAGACCAATTTAGGGGTATTCAAACATCTGCTGAAGTGATGTTATCCAAATTGAGCTCTGTTTTCCGATTCTGGACATTCTGTAGTAGGATATGTGCTAGGTTATCCGGGATTAGGGATAATGAGCTGGCCAATGATAGAGGTCAGCGACGATGTTCTTTTGGGGCTAGTTTCTCTACGACACGCTCAAATTTAGAAAACAGATACAGCTAGTGTATTGATCTTGAAGAGCCTACAATGGCATCGCAGCGGCATCGTATGCTGTAATCATTTCGTTTCTTTGAGTCAGACAAAATAACAGTGAAGATTTCCCTCGGCTTCTCTTCTATACTTACCCATCATCACTGCTTCCCGCTATTCAAACAGAAATTATTGAAACCGTCAAAATTTGAGTACTGTAATGCCCTTTTCGCCTACGACATCGGCAACCTCCTCGTCGTCGTCAGCAGGGCGGGGCAGAACACTGCATCTGAGGCTTCCATTGACGAATATTACCTCAGGTGCTATGACTTCTTCGACATCGTCAACACCAACGTCGTTCAAAAGATCATTCGAAGAGTTGTTTGGTGGCATTGAGGAGGATGAGGACAGGATTTTTGGCATTAACGACCCTGGTGTCGATTATGATTCCGCTATTGCAGGCGGCGGTTCGCGAGAAACAGGGACGTCTACTAGAACGAGAAATGGAATGGGCAGAAATAATAAGAGACAGAGGAGCGAAGGTTGTGCCTCTGCCTCGTTGCCCTCAAGCTCAAGCTCTAGTTCAATTTCTGGATCGTCCAGTGTTTTCACTTCCCCGTCTACTTCCTCAGATTCGTCTTCCCAGAGTGCTTCTTACGACTCGATGACTCAGAGGAATTATCAACATGACTTCCGTCCAGCGATGCCGGCGGAAACAGCATCTTCGCTTCCACCGCGATTACCAACGCCAAAACTTGATGATGTCCAAATGTCAGATATCTCATTGTTGGACGACGATCAACCTTCTGTCACTATCACTGCCGCTGCTACTGGAGGACAGATTGGGGCGGCTTTACCCATGACGATGGCAGGAAGGGACGATGATGCTCCAGATTCTTGGTCGCTGCGATCGCCACAAGTGCAATCCTCAGGAGCAGTGGCAGGATCTTTGTACAAACACCGCTCCCAACAGCAAGGTCCACACAATTATATCCTAGCATCAACCACGAATAATCGTAACCAACCTCTATCAATACCACCAGCGCTTCCGGCTCCTATCCCTCGTTCACTCTCAAGCCTACCATTACCTTCAAATGTGCCGTCATTACCTCTGATCGAGACTTCGCCTGGTGCTACAACTGCGGGATCCCGGGTCTCAGCTCCTCATGGTTCAAGCATGGATGCTAGCACTGCAACATCCCTGAATCTTCGATCATCACCTCCATCTCCACTTCTCCTGTCTTTATCGCTTCCCTCTTGCGTGGACTTAAATCCGGGTTCTGATTCTTCAATGGAAAACACGAGACAGGGAACAAGTTATAGTGCGGAGTCTGGATCTTCGGGTGATCGATTTCGAGCAACGATGGAGAGGTATAATGAGTTCGAGAGCGCGATGGCTGCGCTAAGGAGGTCTGTCAGTCCCGTCCCGTCTCCTCTTGGTGCTTCTAGCACTCAAAAAGACGGAGATAGTGGTGTTCGGACTATGAGTCTGGGTATGGAGCATGTACAAGGACGATCATGGACACAGGTGTCTCCTCCGAGATTACCACCCCTTGGATTAAGTGTCGAGGAAGAAGAGTATGGTGATAATGGTGATGAAAGGGGACAACAGGGTCTGCAACAACGAGTTTGGGAAACGATGTATTCTCGTGGTGGTGGTAAGTCCTTTTCCTTCAGCTTTGGCTTTGCCCCTCAATGTATTTCCTCTTTGTTAGTTCATTCAGGGTCTGGCAGACAGCGCAGCAATATGACTCCTTCTGCAGCTAACACTAATACTAATGTCAATCGCCATGATGATAGAAGGACAACTTCATTAGATTCATTGCCCTATGGACAACTGTCTGGTCATCATCGCTTGCATCAACCACTCTATCATACAATCAGCACTTCGGTTGATACTGATTTTACACGTTATTTCAACCTTGCATCGCCGATCCTTGGATCGGGTCCTTCACGAACACACGCACGACTGGGGAGGCTTGGTGAGGAGATCTTGGTTGATAGAGAAGAGGAACTTGATGAGGATGAGGAACAGATTACGAATGAACTAGATGGTCAAGACGATCAGCATGTTATTATTCCTGCTACCGCCTCACATGGTCATGCCAACAATGCAAGCGATGCACCACCAAGAATTGAACTTGAGCTTAGTGGCGTTTCTGCTGGATTTGGGCGAAGCATCATTGACGAGGACGAAAATGAGGGAGAAGACGAGCGTGGAGGAGGTAGAGAAGAAGGTAGTAGGAACGAAACGCAGAGAATAGTGTCAGTTTCATCAAGTCATGGTCTTCCGCTCCCTTTCAGGGATCGACTAGATTCTGCATTGGAAGCTCTCAGGTCACCTTCACCCCTTGTTCCGGAATTCAACACCAGTATCACTACCACCGTCGACAGCACTGCTAGCAACGATAGTCGCGATAATAATAACAGCAATGGTGTAAATGAGAATTCTGTTACCTTTGATAGAGAGCCTCAGATAGAGGGGCTGGATCGAAGACAACACCTTCCTTCCCGCCGAGATTCAATTGCCGGTTCTAGCACTGCTGTACCTTCCAGAGGGGGCTATCCATCGGTTCCTTCAGTCAGCATCTATGCCCACAATTATGGAGACCTTCATCAAGCTATAGACGCAGGGGCTGAAGAGATTGATGTTCTTGATCGAAGATTGCCTCCCCGAGCTCCGGTTTCGAGTCCAACTACCACTTCAGCTTCAGCTTCGAGGTTAACTTCCATTGTGGATCTCATTCGAGCCAATACCGCTCGTCGTCTGAGTATTCGTGGAGAGCAAGAGGAAATTGTTGTTCCCAATAGAAGGTTCCTTTCTTCATCATCTAATCAGCAATCGCAGGATTTAAATCCAGATGTTCCTATTAGCCCTGGTGATGACTTTGCGACACCGGCGGAGTCTACGTTTTCCGGAAGGTCTGGGCCTGTTGCTCAACGTCAATCTGGTTTGGGAAGGCCGACTTTGACCTCTTCCAATCTCCTTTCGAGCACCCGTCCATGTCTAGCCTCGAACCCAGGCACCATTGCAGATACTAACTACAACAACGACTTGACCGCTGCTACCAGATACAATCCTCTTCCCGAACCCCCTCTTGTTGATTCCACCAGGCCCCAACCTCCGGTTTTACCTCCTATTGTAGCAGATACGCATATTGACCATATCGAGCCTGGTGATCGAGGCGAGAACAGGTCCGAGGAATACGAGAATGAAGAACGGAGGCAATCGAGGCACTTGAGGAGAATTTTGGATGGAATTGCGCGGGATTCGAGGTTGCGGCAGGAGAGACATCAAACGCAGACGATAGAAAGAGAAAATGTTCAGTTGCCAGAGGTACCTTCGCCTTCGCTGGGCGGGCTTTACGATTGGCTGGAGGGTGCTAATGTCAATGCAAGAATGGCGAGTACATCTACTAATGCTCCTGTCGGTGTTACTACTGCTGGTTCACCTGGTGATAGCGGGAGGGAAGGACGAATATCGGGTTCCAATCAGAGACACAGACAAGGAAGTTGGGAGGAGGATGTATTTTCTGGTTAGTATCCGTGATATTGGTGTGTAGGCATGGCGTTGATTGTTGATTTGTATTGCAGGTTTCATGACTACAGACCCTGGATTGAGTTTGACGCTACAGCAAGAAAGAGTGAATGGATGGAGTGTTGCCGCCAACATTCAGACAACTTGTGAGTGCCACAACCTTCGTGATCGTCGCTTATCCGTGAACCTCATGAGTTCACTCAACAGCTCCTCGGTTAAGCACAGCAGGAGGCGAGAGCAACATTGGGGAGTCGGATATGGAGAGAGAAAGGGAGGTAGAGAGGTTACCTTGGACATTGAATGTACCTGCCACTTCATTGTCCAGCAGTCGTGCGATACCACCAAGACATGACTTCTCAAGTAGGCTCGAATTTCACATACTTGTTGGATTTTTTTCATGAGCTTTTCGGTCTTGTAGGACAGGAGCCGAGGGAAACTCAAATGCAAAGTTCCGGACGGTACCCTACCTGTAAGTATTTGACTTGGATACGGACTCTTGACTGATAGAACGATCCAGGTCATCCGCGTGATAGTGGAAGGAATTCAGTGCATTCACGAAGGCAGTGGCAGAGGGATGGTACTTATGCGTTACCTTCTGCATCGACATCGATGTTATCCACTACATCCCGACATCCGTCAACCTTATTTTTCCCAACATCTCCGTCGCCAACGCCACTTCCTTCCACCCAGACTAATGCCTCACCTACAAGCAATATTCAATTGTCGTCGTCGTC
>Ga0153993_100039_pt1 | contig 38537 bp, 53 predicted proteins | sample TSNC077MetaG_FD_104706 | JGI IMG/M metagenome (GOLD analysis project Ga0153993, IMG submission 104706) | Attine ant fungus gardens microbial communities from North Carolina, USA - TSNC077 MetaG | ecosystem: Host-associated > Fungi > Mycelium > Unclassified | place: USA: North Carolina, Lumber...
CGTTCCCTAATCGACGATTCGAATGACGGACTCTCTGATCACTCTCGAAGAGACATTAATGAGTGGCTTGCGTATGGCCAACTCACAAATTTCGGAATTCTTCTGAACTGAGTGTGAAACCCTAGGCTCGGCAACAGTACGCTGTCTAGCCAGGTTCATGTTGATGAAGGGGGCGAAGGCGCAGACCTTCCCGAGAGTACGATATTAGACGTCTATCTCCTTGATGGATCAATAAGAGGAGAGGAGAGTGAACTGATCAGAAGGCTTCAAAGGTGTGCATATCACTGTCCATTTTATCAAGTCTAAAATTGTATAGGAATCCAAATCATGAAACGCTCATACCAGCTATCTACTCGCTCCTTTCATCTTCAGCTTCCAATGATATCATCTCAGATCGAATGGTGGAACTTATTGGTCTTGAGGACTTGGATTTAGTAATGATGCTTCTGGAGAAGCGGGAAACCAGCAACCAGATAGTGAGCTCGTTTCTCTGGGGTTGGTTTGAAGTTGCTTGATTACTCCCAGCTATCACACTACTCGACTTTGAGGCAGCATCAAACACCTTTGGCCAGTAGTCAAAATGATGTTTCATCAACAAGCGCTGAGCTTGGTATCGTTTATCCATAATTGTGTTGCGCTCGATTTACTCAAGGGCTCAGCAGATGATGACCCTGCAGATCTTTCAACAGAGGCTTTCAAGAGACGCATGGAGAGGAAATTCCGGGATAATGCAGCAAAACCCCTCTTTTCAGGAACTGCAGTCCGTGATTTTCTGTGCCTTTGACAAAACATGTCCTCATCAGCCCCCAGTACGAAGTACCTGAAACGCTCCCCCATGTTTACACTTCCTCGAGTTTATCGCAAAATAGTATGCTTTCGTCTACTGGACACAGATATCTGCTACCTTTGGGGACTGAGAGGAAACATTTTGAAGTCCGTTCGGACGGCGTAGTGCTTTTGAATATTCGCTCACACTCCTACAGGAATATGAAGAAGTCATTGTACCTCCTGCACGACCAGTTCCACCCAAGTCAACAGAACGCCTGATTCCAGTTGCTGAACTAGACCCTCTTGCGAAAGGGTGTTTTCCAGTAAGTCTCGTAATTCAAGGCATAGTGGCGGTCGTAGGATACCCTGAGACTTTTTTCAATTTAATAGGGATATTCATCTCTCAACAGGATACAATCTATTGTTTATCCTACTGCCTACGGTAGCAATGAGAATATGCTGATATGCGGTCAGTCTCAACTCTCCATCTAGTTCATAGATTCACACGTATGTCCTAGCTCCTACTGGTGCTGTATGAAGCCTTGAGTTACGGCCCGTTATGGCATCAACTAACTTTGCTAACCAGGGAAAAACCGATGTTGCAATGTTGACCATTCTTCGAGTAATTGAACAACATCGTTCACGAGCATCGGGGACAGAGCTTCGTAGCACAATTGATCGGGATGCTTTCAAAATTATATATGTGTAAGTTGCAGAAATACCGCAACCCCTACACCTTCCCCCACTGAACTCATGTCATAGCGCTCCCATGAAAGCACTGGCTGCAGAAATCGTACGCAAACTAGGAAAACGTTTACGTTGGTTGTCAATCGAAGTTAAGGAGTTAACCGGTATGTTCTCCATGCTTTCCGTTGAGGAATTATGTTGACTGGAATAGGTGACATGCAGATGACCAAGGCCGAGATTGCTGCCACCCAAATTATTGTCACCACTCCAGAAAAATGGGATGTGATGACGAGAAAACCCACTGGAGAAGGGGAGCTTGCTTCCGTGGGTGTAATTTATATTTTCCTGTGATCATTGGACTGACCTCTCCATCTAACTTAAGAGTCTGAAATTACTGATCATTGATGAGGTTCATTTGCTCAATGATGAACGAGGCGCTGTTATAGAATCGATTGTCGCGAGGACTCTTCGTCAGGTATAGATAATCTCATGAAAAGGCGTCGAGATTGTTCGAGTTGATGCATCTTCTCTAGGTGGAATCCAGCCAATCGGTTATTCGTATCGTTGGTTTGAGCGCGACTCTCCCGAATTTTGTTGATGTTGCGGAATTTCTCAGGTGAGAAGCTAATTACAATGTTTAGCTCGACCTAACGATCATGCAGCGTGCCGAAATACAAAGGTCTCTTTTATTTTGATTCTTCCTTTCGCCCCATACCATTAGAACAGCATTTCCTGGGCATCAAGGGCAAGCCCGGGAGTACACTATCACGGAAAAACCTCGACCACGTTACCTATGAGAAAGTTTCAGAATTAGTGGCTCAAGGTCATCAAGTGATGGTTTTCGTTCATGCTCGCAAAGAGACAGTCAAAGCCGCTATAGATCTGAAGGAAGCTTCTTTCATAAAAGGAAATGCTGATGATTTCAGCTGTCAGGATCACCCTCAGTGGGCCATATTCCGCCGTGAGATCAGTCAGTCTAGGAACAAAGAAATGAAACTTCTGTTTGATCATGGTTTTGGGATACACCATGCGGGTATGTTAAGATCGGATAGGAATCTGATGGAGAGGTTATTTGAGGCAAAGGCGATAAAAGTCAGGCCCAACATTCACTTCCTCTGACAGGATCGCCCATTGAGCTATCAGGTTTTATGTTGTACGGCCACGCTGGCATGGGGTGTTAACTTACCTGCACACGCTGGTAAGCTAATCTCCCGGCTGATTTAGAAGGTTCTTTTTACCTGTATCAGTTATCATCAAGGGTACACAGGTATATGACAGCTCAAAAGGATCTTTCCAAGATTTGTCTGTCCTCGATGTTCTTCAGGTTTTCGGTAGAGCTGGCCGGCCGGGACTAGAAACGAGTGGGGAAGGTTATATCTGTACAACACATGATAAGCTGGCTCATTACCTCGAGGCCGTAACCTCCCAGGTGAGAAACCATCCTTTTCGGAAATGTCAGCTCTGATCCAATGATTCACAATCAAGAATCCTATAGAATCTCAGTGAGTCCGACACGTTTCCTCTATGATCACCGTTCCTCAAGTCTCCTAAGGTTCCGCAAAGGTCTTGTCGACGCGCTCAATGCAGAAATTTCCCTGGGAACAGTGGCAAACCTTCGTGATGCTAGTCAGTGGATGGGTTATACCTATTTACATGTGCGAATGAGAAAAAATCCGACAAACTATGGTCTGTGCCTGGGATGGTTATATCCTCTATTCTTATCGACATTTTGCCAGGAATTTCCAGAGAAGATGTTGAGGATGACCCACATCTTGGCAGCAAGAGTCGAGAGCTTATTAATTTTGCTATCAACCAGCTAACGGAAGCTAGAATGGTGGTTCAAGATAATAAGACTGATAGCTACACCATCACTGAACTCGGAAGAATCGCCGCCAGGTACTATCTTAGGCACACCTCGGTGGAAATTTTCAACAAGGAGTTTCGTCCTAAGATGTCAGAGGCCGACGTATTGGCAATGCTCAGCATGAGCACAGAGGCAAGATCACAATTTGCGCTCCCTGGTTGCCATTGTTGACATTTCTCAGTTTGACCAAATACAGTTGCGAGAATCAGAAACCAAGGAACTGGATCAATTGATGGAGCGGACTCCCTATGAGCTCAAGGTATTTCGTACCCAATGCTGTTTTACAATATTTTCCATTCATTCACCCTTTCAGAGAAAGGCTAGTCACAGCGAAAGAAAGGGCGGCGTTACCACTAGCCAGGAGAAAGTCAATATATTACTCCAGGCATATGTTTCTCAGGAAGTTATCGATGACTTCGCTCTTATATCTGATATGGCCTATGTTGCCCAGAACGGTGGTCGTATCATTCGAGCTTTGCTCGAGATAGCGTTCAGTCGCAAATTAGCAAATATCTCAATGGTATTGCTCGGGATGAGCAAGGCGATCGAAAAGCGCCTCTGGCCGTATGAACACCCATTACGACAGTCCGACCTCAAAGCCGAGACTCTATACAGGCTGCAAGAGTGGGCAGGCGATTGGACCGTCCAGGAGCTTCTTACACTGGATGCCGCTTCATTAGGTCAACTCATCCATATGAACGAGCCACAGGGACAAGCCGTGCTGAAAGCGGCAAAACAGCTCCCATTGTTGCAAGTTGACTATCGCTTACGACCACTAAGCCATGATGTAGTCAATGTCTCCATTCATCTCACCCGGAGCTTTGTATGGAATGCAAAATCACACGGGACATCTGAGCCGTTCTGGGTTTGGATTGAAAGCCACGAGGGGGAGACAATACTTCAGTTAGGACACATCATTGTTCGGCCTTTGACAGAAAGAACAAAGTTGGATTTTACCGTTGCGATTTCCACTAGTATGCGGCCACCTTTTCTGACGATTCGTGTTGCCTGTGACCGTTGGATCGGAGCTGATATTGAAGTGTATGTTCCCTTTGACTCTATAATCATGCCAGCATCGACGCAAAGCCATACACCTCTGTTATCCATGCCGCTACTTTCTACTTCGATCATCGAGCAACCCGCGCTACGAGAGTCACTCCTACAAGAAATTCCTGTCTTTGATGCCATACAGACACAAGCCTACTGGACCATGATAAAAACTTGTCATCATGCTCTACTGTGTGCACCTAGTGGAAATGGAAAATCTACTTTAGCCAAGATTTTGACTGTGTGAGTGGGGATTCAGCTTTTTCCAATCGTTGTTATTGACAATTTTTAGTGTGAAAACTACAGAGAAGCCTGATTTCTGGACCTTGATTATTACACCTCACCAAGGGAGTGCGCTTGAAATGTATGCTGACCTCAAACAAATTTGCTCTACCGTAAATATTTCCATCGAGCTTGCCTCAGCTACGAGCGTTATTTCACGACAAAGGGGCAGATTAATACGTGTCACCACTGCTCACACTCTTTTGATGCCATTCCTCTTGTCTGACCCCCTCGAAGCAGGATTCGGCCCCAATCTGGTCATATGTGAAGATCTTGAGCAGCTCGACTCGACATACGAATGGGCAGTTTGTCTTCTTCGCCACACAACTCGATCTCTTCCAACACTATACGTTGGCTTCTCCGCTTCACTGAATGACCCTACCGACTTGGCAGATTGGTTGGATGTTCATCCAACTGCTTTCATCAGTCTCCGACCTCGCGATCGTGATCAAGCCCTTAAGTTCTCAGTCCAACCATTCACCATCCCACACTCTGCTTCGCTTTTCAAAGCTATGGCAAAACCTACTCACACAGCCATAAAAACGGTACCGCCAGGTGAAAATGCGATTGTTTTTGTCTCCTCCCGAGCAATGTGTCGCTCTACCGCACTCAATATTTTGACTCAGTGTATGTTGGAGATGGACTCTACGAGAGGATATATACCCGAACGTACTTCAGATGAGTACGTTGAGGATGCCTGTGCTCGGTTGCAAGACGCATCCTTGGCAGACTATGTGAGCAAAGGCGTTGGATTTTTTCATGGCGGTATCAAGAAGCAAGATCGCCTCATCATACTCGGTCTATTCGCAGAAGGTATCATACGTGTATTGATTGTCCCCCACGAATCAGTCATGTCACTTCCTGTGCGTGCAGCTGTCGTGGTCGTGATGGGTACCCAATATATCGACACCATGGAAAGATCGAATTCAGGGGACCACCAGGTACTCGATTATAGCCTTCCGACAATTGTTCGTATGCAGAGTCACGCTGTACGACATTCTGGAGCAGGACACTTGTTCTTGTTTTGTCAAACAGAAGCAAAAGATACGCTGACACGATTCCTTAATGACGGACTTCCTCTGGAATCGCAACTCGCGGAAGCTTCTACATTGGTAGAATGGTTGAAGACGCGAAAGTGGAATCGGCAGGACAAGAAGCAAGATCTAATTGACATTCTCTCCTTCTCATTCCTTGCACGGCGAGTAGTCACAAATCCTTCGTATTACGATTGCACTTCCACAGATGGAAACCAGAATCTGTCTCGAATTGTGGACAGTCTGTTCAAGCAGGTCTCTTGAGAGACTTGATGGTAGAGATGCTGTATAGAATTGTTTTCTAGACGACTGCAAACTATCATTACTAAAGTTAGGTTACTATAGGAACTTTAGTTAAAGATCGAATGAGATCAAATGAGATGAAAGGCAAGGCAGCCGATCTGTACAACATTGAGTTCATTGTCTAATATATTTCTTGAGTCCCTGCAAGCGCTCTGCAGCAGCTTTGAGTGTGTCTATGTCTTTGCAGAAGGAAAAACGCCCATAGCCAACGTTGGCATGTTCTTCACAATAAAACTGGGTATGTGTCAAAAAATGCTCGCATACGACAAATTTGAGATGCGCCTTTACCTCGCTGACGGGGATGGAAGAGACGCCGATCTCCGTTGCAATGAACCAAGATACCCTGTTTATAATTTGTTCAATGTTGATCTTTCAGTACACGATGCACCTTACCTAAAATCGCGACCACGATCCAAAACACTTTCAGGGAATGGATAATCTTCAGGGAGTTCAATAGAGGAGACATCCTTCGAGCAACATATCAGCAAACGGTCAGAAATAATACATAAAAACAAACCAGAAGGATGAAATAACTGCCTTCGGGTAATATATACTTCAGGCCGAGTCGGTCAAAAGCTTCAACAAGAACAGCACGGCGCTCTTCATACTCGGCCCGCTGATTTTCGAAAAACCTATGTTGGCCTGCTTGCTCAAGACCAACTGCAGCCCCCTCCTGGCAAGGAGAGTTGGCGCAGAATACGATCCGGGTGGTTGCAGCGAGCGTGGGCTGGATGATGTATTTTGGTGCGATAAGCCAACCGATACGCCAGCCTGTGGCAGCAAACGCCTCTATTGATGGTGATCAGAGAACGAAGGGAAGATGCGAAGCTGATACGTGGGGTAGCACTCACTTCCGGCGGAACCAACCGTCACCGTTCGATCCCACATACCAGGCAATGTTGCGAAACGGACGTGCTCTTTTTTATCATAGGTCAGGTGTTCATACTAGGATTGGGATATTGAGGCGATAATCTGAATCAATTCGAGCCGTCTACTCACAACTTCGTCTGACATTACGATCAGATTATATTCCTCTGCAATCGTCGCGATAGCTTCCAGTTCAGCACGAGTAAAGACTTTGCCGACTGGATTATGAGGGGTATTAATAATTATCATCTTTGTACGTGATGTGATAGCTTGTCTATCAATTGATGCACGTTGAGAGCTGATACCACACGATAAGAGTTCCAATGATGAACAAACATACCTGACTTCATCTGGATCAATAGTCCAGTCATCGCTCGTGGGTTTCTCGATATGAGGAGCAGGTGGATGCATTGGGACATAAACAGCTTTGCCACCATTGAAGATCACGGAGGGAACATATTGGTCAAAGAAGGGTTCAAACATGATAACTTCATCTCCTTCTTCAAGGAAGGCAGTGAAGACAGAGTATTGGCCTACACGGAGAATCTTCAGACACTGTCTTGTACCTGTGTGTGCTGACGCACCTTCATTTGCACCACTTGTGACCAAAATCTCCGACTCGGTATCGAGACTTCTACCAAGGAGCGGTTGATAGAAGTCCCTGATAGCCTCACGTAAACGGATGCGTCCGCGAGGGGGTGAATAGTGGTTTGGCGCTACTGTATTCAGAGCTTGTTCGGTTGCTTGGATAATCCAGTCAGGAGGTGCAAAATTCATATAGCCCTGCCCGAGGTTGATGCAATCCTTAGGGAGATTGACGGCGCTGCCAGAAATACTTGTATGACTAGTGAATGGCTCATAGGATGAATACTCACTTGAAGATGGACCAGACATCTTGTGCCAGAGCTCTACCCTCCTTCAATCGGGAAGAAAAGGGGACAAGATTAGAACGATCTAAGTACTTGGAGGTGCCATTGGAAAGAGAAAACATTGTGCGATGAATAGGGCAGGAGCGGTGTAGCAATGGCCTGAGAAAAGAACTTGCTGTAGGTCTAGAGGACCCAGCCTTTATCAGGATGGTCCGTGCCGAGATGCCGGCCATGGATATGGAGAAATGTCGTGATCTCGCACACAGAAGGTTAAAGAACCTTCTATGAATTGACGGATGCGATCAGATGATCTTGATGGCACCCGCTATGGAGATTGATCATACGGACTATTTATGTACACTGATGATGGTAATCATAATAATACAAAACATACACTGGAATATAAATTGTTCTTTTTTTTTTTTTGGAAACCTTCCCTGAGCTGCATAGCCTTCACATCGTCTCCACATTGACCAATGAGAATAAAAACCGCCTTAAACAGGGTTTTCGTATGTCCAGATCTTTGAGTAAGCAGGGTTGTTGCCAAATAGCAACACACAGACGCGTTGGACTTGAGCGACAATGAGTGGATTTTTCAACAAACCCAACCCTTTGGTTCAAAATTTTGCCAATCCTCCGAATCAAAGCCCAAGTCCGGCCATGAATACTAACCCACTTGAAGCCCCCGTCGGTGCGTGCGCGTTCTTATCATTCTCTTGAGTTTCTTCGTAGCTGACTTCGTGCCACACAGTCAGGCCGGGGACCAGCACATTTGGAAATGCCTCAACCCTGCCTTCTTCAGGAGCTAGTTTCTTTGGAACTGCCGGCAATGCTTCTGGGAATGCACCTACTCCGTCTGCCTTTGGCAGTGGCTCCATCAACAGTGCCTCTGGAGGTGCCACAATCAATCCTACACCATCAAATACTATACCTGCGGGGGGGTCTGTGCTGGGACAGGGACCTATTACGACTCCTTCAACCCCCACCAACCCTTTCCTTATACCACCACCAGGAATAGCGCCATCCCTCTCAAGTAATGCCTCAAAGCCAGCTATCACTCCTGCTTCTGGTCCTTTATCCAGTTCTGGCTCGACAACCTTGACTACGGGAGCAGCTCCAACGATATCCCCGGCTGCGCTCGCATTATTTGGAAAACCTGGGCCGAGTCCGACTACTCCCGTCAATAGCTCTCTATTCGGAGCAACGGCTACCAAGCCTACCGACAACAATATCCCTCAATCTAGCGGTATGTCCAGTCTTATGGCTTATCTATGGTTTAACTCAGATCACTTGTAGTTCAGGGCACAACAACTGGCACAAGTTGGTTAGCTCAATTTCATGGGTCTGCAGTTACTCATGGCTCGATCCATAGCTTCAGCGCCCACGGTCCCGGCACAAACCACAGGACTTCCCCCCAATTCCACGGAGGGTACTTCCACCACTACACAAGGGTCAATGTCACAATCAGCTGCTGACGCACCAGCAACTTCGGCGGGCACGACTGGGACAGCACCTGTTGCAAGTTCATCTGTAGGTAGCGGCTTGTTTGGCAAAACGCCTACCACCCCTGTGACACCGACACCTGCTACTGGCTCTGCAGCGGAGACTTCAACCACCAAAACGCCTGCTACAAAAACAGAAGAAAAGAAGGATGGTGCAGCTACTACTCCGACACCTGGTGAGTTATATCCTTAGTCTTTGTCCAGTGCTGGACTCATGATCGGGCTAGGCCTCAGTCTATTCGGTGCAACCAAGCCGTCTAATGTGCAACCCGGTATATCTGCCTTTGGCCAATCCATGAAGTGAATTGATCATCGTAACAAACAGCTGCCTCCTCCATGAATACAGCTCCAAGTGCAAAGTCAGCGCTATCTGGTATGTTTTTCAAATACCTTTTTTAAAAATATCCCAAAAACTCCATTTTGTAGTTGGAGCTCCGTCTATGTTGAAGGGTAAAACTCTTGAAGAGATCGTGAATCGGTGGTCCGATGATCTCCAAACATCGACATCTGAGTTTGCAAAATTCGCCGGGGAAGTCGCTGTATGGGATCGTGCCCTTATTGAGAATGGAAACAATGTATGCATCTTTTTTTGATGAGAATTCCCTCATCACCTTTTGACACATTGATGTAGCTTTCGGCGCTGTACAGCCATGTCATAAACGCCGAGTTTCAACAAGACACTATCGATCAGACCCTGACCCACATTGAGCAACAACAAAAGGATCTTGCCGCGAACCTGGATGCCTATGAGAGCATGTCTCAGGATCTCCTTGGTGGTCAAGGAAGCTTGCGGGCTCTCGATACAGGCCCAGCTGACAATGAACGAGACAAGAGGTCAGAATTTTTCTTATGGCTGTTGATGTGTTTGGCTGATGATTCATTAGCTATGCATTGGCCACGACTCTACAAAATCGACTCGATGACCTCTCGGACATGTTGACACAGGTCATTGATGCTGTCAATGTTCTCTCTACCTCCAATAAACTCAATGGGGAGTCCAATGACGATCCAGTGTCCCAGATCTCTCAAATTTTAAGCAGTCATCTGGAGAGTCTGCAGTGGATTGATGGCGCTGTTCGTGAGGTTGAAGGTAAAGTTGTAGACATTGGAAAACGAATAAAAGACTCCGGATATAACCTTCCTGCGGATAGTAGAGGGATGGGGTCAAGTCGACTCCTCTAATATAGCCTCCACATGCATCAGTTCAATACTGCAATTATATACACACATACAAGTATATAGATTAAACAAGAGTGCATGCGGATCGAGAGAACGTCATCTAGAGAACACTGTATCTGCCAGTTACTGTAGGATTTCGCATCTCCGCTTGGATTGCAGCGGCCGAAGCTTCAATTAGAAGGCGTTTGATCTCGCGAACCGCTTGTTCCACCTGTGAAAGCAATCATTTGAGCGGGTCGCTGTGAATGGATAGAATACTCACCCGATACTCCTCATTAGATTCAATGAGAAGATGAAGTTTTGGGGGCCCTTCTGGAGGAGGCTCTTTACCAGATTCATAATAAATACCTACATGGGAAGAATAAGTATGCTGAATGGAGAGTGTACATCAGTTTACTCGCCCTTGTTGGTAACGGAAGCACCAGTAATGTCAATAAGCTGGATGAGAATATATCAACAAATGCCTACTCGAAAAAAGAACGAGCTTACCTGAGTCATGGTTTCTTTGTTAGTAACACGCCAGCGAGCCTTCTGGGGATAGTCATTAATAGGAATGATAGCATGGAAATCGGTAGAATCGGGGTTGATCTTGCGTCCTGAATCCTCTGCTTGGATCTGTGACTGTGATACCAATTTTGAAGCTCTGAGCTGGACAGTCAGTTTTGCCATGACATTCAAAGCCTGTTTATGGGCAGGCGTATCCTTTCCAGCACGAGCAGCAGCCTCCTCAGCAGCCCGCATCTGATTTTGTAGCCTCTCTTCTTCTTTGGCATGAGCGAGCCGACGTGCAGCTGCAACAGCACCTGAGACTCCCAAAAGACCTTTGGACGAATCAGGTGCAGGACCACGCTTAATTTCGACTTTGAAACCGCCAAAATTCATGTCGTCCGTGCTACCATTGGTTACCGCTCCCGCCCCCTTGGCGTCTGTGACACCAGGTGTCATTTCAGCAGGTTCTTCCGTCGGCTCGCCATAAGCCTTTCTCTCTGCTTTCTCACGAGCATCTCGCTCCTTGTCAAGTCTATCCAAACCTTTACCACCAAATCCAGAACCCGCTGCTTGGGCTTTTCCACTTTTAACCTTTTCGAGGAAACCTTTTGTTTCGAAAAATTAAACATGTTTTGAGATGTGAGGAAGGGGTACATACCGTTGGCGAGATCCTCTAGTTCCTGCGGAATTTGAGCATTGCTCGCTTTGAGTGCTCGATGAATATCAACAGAATATCGATCTTGTTCAGGTGTAATGAAAGTGACACACGTGCCCTTATTACCGGCACGTCCAGTACGTCCAGCACGATGCACATAATCTTCCATATGATTGGGAGCATCGTGGTTGATAACCAACCTGAGCTGTTTGACATCAAGGCCACGAGCAGCAACCGAAGTTGCGATAACGATAGGAACAACACCAGACTTGAAATCGGCTATAGTCTGGTCGCGGTCCACTTGATCTTTGCCTCCGTGTAAAGACATACAGAGGTATCCTTTACGCATTAGTTCACGTAATAAGTTGTCCGCGGCCTCCTGACGATCAACAAAAATCAAGGTTCTGCATTCTGGATCCTCATTGTACATCTGACCCAAGATCTCCAGGAGCCGATTGAACTTGGTATCTTCTGCGCGAACTTCAACAATCTGCTCAATTTCCGCAGCCACAACTGATCTGCCGCCAACAGTTATTTCTAACGGTTTGCGTAAAATTTTCCGAGCAAGTGAATCCATTTGTTTGGGGAACGTTGCAGAAAAAAGGACGGTTTGTCTGTCAGGCCGAGTGTTATTGATGATTTTCATAACCTGGGGCTCGAAACCCATATCAAACATACGATCTGCTTCATCGAGAACGACATAGGTCACCCGTTTCAAATTGGTGACACGACCTGAATTGGCCGTCAGCAAGTCTATCATGCGACCGGGTGTGCAGACAATGATTTCGGCTCCCTTTTTGAGCTCTGCGATCTGGTCCTTGATAGGTGAACCACCATATGCGCATACAGCCTGTGGGGATATCTTTGAGTTCATGGGAGTGACCATCAAACGATTCACCCACTCGTAAACCAAGGACTTTCAAGAAGGGCTTACAATCTTTGTGAATTTGTACGGCCAACTCACGCGTAGGAGTCATTACAATGGCAATTGACCCTTCCATTTGCTCGAGTGCACGCTGATCCTTGATATGGCGAAACATAGGCAACAAAAAGGCAACGGTTTTTCCAGAACCAGTCTTAGCAACACCAATGACATCGCGGCCAGACATGACTGCGGGTATAGCTTGAGCTTGGATAGACGTAGGCGCTGTATAATTTAGTCGTTTGATGACACTCAGACTAGAAGAGAAAAATTATCGGTGTATTGACTAGAAATAAAGTTGTCAGACACACCAATTAGCTGGCATTCCGAAATGACTCCACTTTGTGACTGGGCGAGGACAATCGACGCCACGGATTTTGATACCGTCTAGCTCTAAACGTAGTAGCTCGGCCTCATCGTCAGTCATGTTTGCAATATCTGGTGGCGGGATGTAGAATTCTTTCCTGAAAGGTTCGTAATTGACGCGTGAATGATCAACTGTCGCCAATTCCTTCTTTTTCACCTTTTTTGCAGCCAATGCGAGGATATCTTCTGGATTAAGGTCCGTCGCATCAATTTCGTCGATAGGAACCTCAGCCTCCTCCTCTATGCCGTCTTCTCCTACTCTTTCATCGAGACGAACACGAGATTGTGCACTCTCGATGCCGACCATCTTCTTCATGTCTTCGAGATTTACCTTCTTGACCTCCTCCTTGACCTCGCTCATGAATACATCAAGAGGATCGACTTCTTCATCGACTTCCATCGCATTCTTGGCTTTTGCTTTCAATGCCTGATCCATTCTGTTGGCCTCTTCGTCGTCGTCGTCCACTTCTAGGTCGCCAACTGTTGCATCGTCCTTCATAGTCATGTCGATAGCCGGCATGTCTTCCAGCACCTCGAGCTTTCGCTTCGTCTCTTCTGAGTCGTCCATTGATGTCAGGCCCTTGGCAACAGAGAACTCAGGCTTGAGTGGAAGACCTTTCAGGCCCAAACCACCGAGAGCAGAACGGTTGAGTTGGCCCGTTTTTGTTACAGGAGCTGATGGGCATTAGCATTAAATCAAATGCTATGAAACCATGTCGATTCGGAGAGAAAAGACAAAACTCACCTGGTGCTGCTTTCCCTGCGAGAGCCATGGCTTTCGCCTTTGCTTCATCGAGGGCTTTCTTTGCATCACGCTCCCTTTTCCATGCTTCAAGTTTAGCTCGTTTAGCCTTGATTTTGTCGTCCTCCTGGGGCGGAGTGAGTGCCGCAGAACCTTGTGCTGGGGGTCGAGATGGTGTGGATGCACGGTCACGAGAGCGGGACCTCCTTCTGTCATCCCTCCGGTCGTCGCGTCCCTCTCGGTGAGAATCTCTGCGGCGGTCGTCTCTGTATCTGTCGTCTCGATAGCGGTCTCTGTCTCTGTCACGGTCCCTATCCCGATATCTGTCTCTGTCTCTCTCCCTTTCTCTGTCCCTGTCCCGCTCGTCGTCGTACCGGGATCTATTGCTGGGCCTTGGGGCATTGCGCCTGGTTGGCGACGGAGACCGAGGTGAAGAGCGGTGAGATGGTCTTACCCGTTTATTTGAAGTGTCTGGTGTATAAGACCTTTCCCTACGAGGCATTGTGGAAGTAGTTGAGTTAATGTTATTTGGTATTGTTTTGGCATCACAGTTGCTTCAGTCCACGATATGTCTCAACGTCTTGACCCTGCTGCTCTTATTTCCCTCCTGCCGACTCTCTTGCCCCAGTCAGACTCTGTTTTAAAGAATCCGCACGATGCAATTACGTCTCTGGTCCACACAGCCATGTCTGCCTTGGCCTTCCGTCTGACTGCTGTAGACGACCAGTCATCATCTACTTACGAGAACAATGTTTTGCCTGTAGGATGGAATAAACTTGGCCCTGGAAACTATACTCTCAAATACAAACATGAGCAGAGCAGCCTTGAGTTTGTTATCAAATTGTCCAGGATGAGTAGTCGCATGCTCATCAACGCCATAGCGCTTGAAGTATGTTGTCATACTTTGACCTTGCCATCTGCTCACTTCCCTCAAGACGGATAAAGTTGTTACTCTCGACATCGCGACCGAAGACTTTACTTCTTCATCTTTTTATCCTTACCAAGTTGGGGGCACGACTGTGCAGCCCTTGATCCATGGATTTATCTCATCAAACAGAGTGGCAGATTTGATGAGTCAGCTCAAGTTAAAGATTCTTCAGAAGATTATGCCCGGCCTTCAGAAAGAAGGGTATTCGGATGAAGGTAGCGAAACTGCACGGACGATGGCGGAGGCTCAGCCTGGTCCTTCTCGACCACAAGCATTGCCTCCGCCGGAGGCCCCTCACAGAAATTCATTCCTGCCCCCGTCCCTCTTTCCAAATAATCCCTTGGAAATTGGAAGGCGTGATCTTGATCCTTTCACCCCAGATCCGTTCCAGCCCCCTAGCCTTTTCCCATCCAACAGAAGAGGCGGTGACGGTATGTTCGTTGGCCCTGACCATCCAATTTTTGGTGTCCCGCGGGGCTCCGGTGGTATGTTACCTCGAGGTCCTTGGGGTGGTGATGGATATCTACCGCCCATGGGGGCACCACCCGGTGCAAGATTTGATCCAGTAGGGCCAGAGCCATACCCTCGACGGGGCGGTCTGCCCGGCTTCCCAGGCCGAGGAAGAGGCAGCAACGACCCCACAGGCAGAGAACCTGACAATGACGAATTTATGCCGCCTGATGCTGTGAGTTTGAACCTGGCTTGGTGGAATTGTCTGCTGACTTTCTCATCTCAGAGTAATATGTACTTGTAAATAGTCCGGCCAGATATAGAAACGTGTTCTCACCTTGTATGGCAGTAGTTGACCACTTTATACATATCAATCAAATCATTCCTTCATCCACAATGTCTTTTCAAGCAACAAGTCCAACTCGGAATGCAAGAAGCTTGCCTTTGGGTAGTCCCAGATCTCCAACCTCACCTCAATGCAAGCAACAAGTCCCACCAGGTTTTCGCCCCTCAGTGCGTCCCAAACGACGTCCCATCGCAGAAATGACGATCCACGAGTTACAAGACCTCCGCAGACTCAACACAACCATATTGGCCTCACCGTACGCTATATCCCCTTCACCGCCTTCACTCACACCTATTGCTCACACATTGTCGTGTTACAGCGGAGCATCAACCTCCAGTTACGTTCACAGGGTACAAGCCGAGCAAGCTGCCATAGAATCTCGGTTACTTGAGCTCGACGGGATTGAAACTATCAACACAGGACTGAAGGAAACCAGGATACGCGGCGAAGATGATATGATCATCGACCTACCAGAACCTCCTACGAGTAGAATTATCGAAGCCAAGAAGAGAGCTTTGGCACGATTTGTGGGTCAGCATCAGATATCGTTACAAAAACTAAGAACAACTTCTAGAGTCAAAACATCGCGTTGGGCTCGCATCGTGGAGATGCGCCCTCAAATTTCAGCATGCAAGAAGCCATGGAACTTGAACGACAAACATTTCTGAGAGACAAGGAACGTGAAGAGCGCATCCGCGAGAAAAAGCGCAGGCAAGGTATTCCTGTAGATGGAGGGTACTACACCATGAAAGAAAGAGAGGCTCGTATATTGGCCTTTATGTGAGTCCAACAGTTCTGTGGTGTTGTCCCGATTAATTCTCTAAATATCTCATAGGAATCATAAGCCTACTGACTCAGATCTGGAGGACGACTCCGACATGGACTCGGACGACGACGATCCATCTACCTGGTTTGAAGACGATCAAGACGATGGCCGCAAAGGTCAGGATATTATTGAACCGGATTATGACGATCTTTCCAGCGTCATCCGTATCGACGAGAGTAGAATTAACTACAGCACTTTTTTGTGAGCCTCAGGACAATTTTGACTAGCTATTAGCAAACGAAATCAAATGTACTTGTAAATAGTAAACCTCATAGTCGAAGATGAAATGTAATTTTGTTCTTGCTCAGCGGGCATGGACCGGACAACTCTTTCCACGTTGTAACCAAGAGGACAGACAAGCTATGTGGATCAACCTTCAGAATTTGTCTAGTGAGGTAGGCATGACTACTCACCACTGTGGAAACTGCAGAAGCAACTCAAACGAGCGACAGTGGAACCTAAATCATGTATCAGTCCCAAATGACTTAAACTTGCTTTTGAGTGTAAACTTGACCTTTGACGAAGTCTTCCAAACAAATGACACCTTTAATAGTACCGTCAGCTTTTGAAATCAGGTAACCCACACGACTAACATTCGACACCAAGAAGGGCACTTTCGGCAGGAAGCCTATAGACGAGGTAGCGTGAGACAGAAGGGCCATGTCCTTCATCCAGACACCGCCTGACATGTTCCTCCTGTTCTATCGCGTCTCCGACCTCGTCTAGATTTTGATTACAGACAGGGCAACTGGTCAAAGAACTGTCAATTCTGGACTTCCAGTCAAAAAGGACTAGAACATACTCGGCGAGGTCGCTGAGCTGAGAGCTCGACTCCCTTCGCGTCAGACTCCCCGGAACGGACAGTCTTTCTTGATCAACGATTATGCGCTCGATGGGATACCCACGGTTGGCCAACCTATTTGGCACACCTGCAATGACCTGTTCATAGCACGTATGACACACACGCTGCGAACTAGAAGAGCCCGATGGCTCGGGGCTAGTCTGATCATGGACAATGTCTGTGGGGTTAAGCAAGACCCTGAAGGATGAACAACGATCACAAAAGATTTGGCCACACTTGCGACAATGCTGGAAGACGGATTGAATTGCCGTTTTCTTGCAATGAGCTGGTTCTGTGTACTTACATGCTGCAGAAGAATACATCAGACAGAAAGCTAGAAGATAAACATAAATGATCACGCACGCGGCGGAGGATGAACGTAAATTTTCTTTGACAATCTCGACATTGGCTGACTTGGTCGTCTCGCTCCCATTGGGCAGTCAGCTGACGAGGTGTTGGAGATATCCAATGTGGAGTAGCGACCTTCTGAGGAGCTTCCCTGGTTGGTACACGGAATTCGGGGGCTTGAGAGAGCTGGGGAGTGAGGTCAGTCGGAGCGCGGGAAACTCCTGGCCGACTGAAAAAATCAGACCGATGCGACGCTCTGGAAGTCGGCCTTGTGATCGGAGGGGTAGCAGAAGGATACCAAAATTCCTCTTCCGAACTTGCGTCTTCGTCGCCTATTGTTATGTGAGTAATGTCAGGAAATCAGTTTCAATACATACCTTGACCAGTCAGAATCAACCCCTGAGCACTTGCCGCCAATCGACGACGTTCTAATTCTCGACTGTATGTGTTCAACAATACCTCGGCTTGTCTCCGACGATTTGTGTCTTCGTCACCTAAAATGTCTCTCAGATCATAGACCCCACGGCTCAGCAATCCACTGACTCAATATGCCATTGCGTAATTCTTCGGTAGCGCGTTCAAGCTTCGCAATAGTACGTCGGGCATCAATTGCTGACAACGGATTATTCTCTTCATCATTACAAGAGTCATTTCCGACAAGGTAGCGAGCACGTCCAACATAATCTTGAGTGGAGGAAAAGAAAGAAGACGACATCGTGCCTAGTTCTCGTCCGCCATTTTCATCAACATTTGACTGAAGCTCCTCAACATAGGGTATCAAGGTTCCATCTGAATCCAAATGATACATCGAGCCATCTGGCTCAAGAAAGGGTAAAGGGGGTATGTCTAGACGTCTTCTCATGATCCTGACCCAGCGGCGGCGGCGAACCCAGGTGAGAGTAAAACGACCAGGTATTGAAGAAAGAGAGGCATTACGAGAGGATGAGCCGCCAAAACCAGCCGCGACTACTCCGTTGCCTGTCAACACTCTCTCCAATTGCGGAGGCCGTTCACCAGTCCATTTCTCATCAGGATCATCAAAAGATTGCGCATATTGCCATCCTTCTTCAGCATCTACTCCAGGATGTGTCACATCGAGTGTCCAATCAGACCTTGTTTTAACATGAGCATATCTACAATTCAGATCTAATGGGAAGGCGTACAGCCAAAAATGGCTCCTTTCTGTGATATCAGGAGCAGATCTATCGATATCAACGGGACGTGGAATCTCCCAAGGTGCATCACGCAGTGGGAGTTGAACACCATTCCTAGAGGCAGGAATTAGACGGGCACCAGTAGCTCCATCAGGCCTAGGCAGCTTCAACTCGTAGGGAACTCGACGACCCCGCTTCCCGAGACCAGAAGCGGAAAATTTGGGTCGGCCACCGGAAGTAGCAACAGTTTTTAGTCGCAGGTCGAGCCTTTGGTATTCGTAGAGTATGATAGGAAGTGTCGTGTGAACTAAAAGGGGATCATAAGGTGTAGCCGTCCCCCGCCAACGCTCCGCTTCTGCTTGTTGTAGCACCTGCGCCAAGGCCATTAGCTATTCATACGAAAACCATAGTAAAGCACACCTCGCAGATCCAAACTTCGAAAACTGCAGCAGCAGCATCGTAGGCAGTTTCCCCCCATTTATTTCGAATCAGGGGATTGGCATCCTGCTTTGAGAGCAGATAATGGACAATGGGGAGGTGTCCTTTGGATGCCGAATTCACTTGAACATTGTTTAGACCGATAGGTAGATCCTCTTAGGTGTTCGCTACTTACTTAGAGGTGTCCACCCATCTTTGCTACGAATGTCGACCCCTGGTATCCCATCAACTGTAGTTGTGGCCCCTGCTTTCTCGCAAAGATACTTGACTATATCGAGGTATCCCTAGTCCATTTATCAATCAACCCGTCTGACAGGAAACGAGACTTCTGCACCTTGGAACATGCATTGTGAAGGGCAGTCCACCCATCAGCGTCACGGACATGGACATCAGCTTTGACGAAGACCAGATAACGAATGATACTCATGTGGCCCTTGAGAGTAGCCTTATGAAGTGCTGTCTGGAGAAGGAGTTCAAGAGTTAATAAATGTTCACTGAATTCACCTAACATACTTCTCCTTCTCTATCTTCAAGGTCAGGCATTGCACCACAATCCTCGATGACTGTGGCACGTTAGATTTCGCATGCAAGAGTGGCCGATGTGATGACTCACGCCATTGAACAATTTTCAGATGACCGCGACTAGAGGCAACATGAAGCATAGTAAATCCTGTGCGCATTGACGCATCATTTGCCAGGCTGAATTGATGGGCAGCATTACTCTCGACCGCGTGCATGAAGAGCCTCTTGAGTAGTGGCAAGTCGCCGCTAGATGCTGCAGCATAAAGAGACTCTAGCTGTGCGGGAGAAGGGAAGCTTGGAGAAGGTGAAGGATGAATAATCACTTCTGAGGTCAAAGGCGGCGAACGGGTTGTGGGCGGGGTTTCCCCAACGATAGGAGTTTCCGGAGGCGGCGATAGTGAGCGAGCTTGTTCTTTGAAGGGCGCCTGGTTAGAGTCAACAGGTTCCATTAAGGGTGTCTCCATCGTCACAGATATAGGTGTCGCCTCATTACGAGGCACGGAGCCTGCATCGGGATATACGAATTCTTTGGAGTCTTCTTCGCTCTCGTCCTCATTATCATCTGGTGCATTAAGGGGTGTGTGGGACACTTGCTCGCCAACCTGCACAATGTTCTGCCTTTCACTTTCCCAGTCTTCATCCGTTTCATGCACGTCGGATGCCCTGATAGTAGATAAATCAGCTACTTCCTCAGAATACTGTTCCTCTTTTACTTGCTCTGCAATAGCAGCCATTTGCTCAGTGTTTTGACTCAGTGGATCCTGCATGTCACAGGAACGAATAGGGTTGCTAAAACTCTTGATGAACCCTGTATGCCAAGGACTAGATTTCGTGGGACACTTTGCCGTTTACTGCTTTAGGAAATCTTTAGGAAACCTCTGAGATTTCTCTTCCTCACCTGTATCTCAAAAGCATGTACATCATCACTCTCCAATCCTGTAGCTATATACAGCGACAAAGAAAAGTTAAAATAGGAAGTGATTCTACCAGGGGTTCTGCTACCCAGACTGCTACTTACATGGATATGGATGATTACTGCATATATACCCTTCCATTACTGATGACGCAGTAAATCAGCTATTTGAACAGACAACATTGGTCCCGTAATGTATGTTAGCAGAAAATACATTCTTAGGCAACCGGTAATGTCTATCTGGGCGCACATAAATTTGCGATAGCGGGTCCTGGAACTACTTAATGCTCTCTGTATCCTAGGAATTTGTGTTAAGTCTGCCAGATGCAACCAAGAAGCCATTTGAAAATACAACCTAGTCATTACACATATTTTGTCTCTTACTTCAGCCCATTGAATACACTTCCTCAAAACCTAGCGAAATAGCCTCCTTGCAAATAAGTTTGTATAGACATCTTATCCGGGCTAGAAAGGACTGACCAGGCATTTCGAGGGTTCACTAGGTAGGAAGGCGGATCAAAATGAGACGTGCGATTTCAATGCGACAAAGTTCGACACAATATCTATGCTTTAATATATAATCCAAAATCTGATGGAAAAGACCCAGCAAGTAACAATAGAATTGATCAGACTGTAGAAGAGCTGGTTGCCAAAATTGATGCTCCACCATCCTCGGTCACCCGTTTTCTTGTTTTGCAAATGAGATATCTCCTCCCAAAAAGTCCAATATCTTCACCATCACGTGCGTTGTTATTTGAAAACATGCCGATCCCAGATGGCGCAAAAATGACTGATTGTCCGGTCTACAATGTGGGTAAATGTATTTCCCGATCATTTGAAATTGAAGATTACCTGGAGTCGGACAACTCGATCAAATGCGTCTCCAAGGGAAAAATCAGCCGAAACATGTTTGACAATATGTTCCCACCAAGCAGGGGACTGGAATCTATGCAGAATAATGACTGTGCAAAGATCTATAACAACTGGGGGAAGTATTGTTGGTTCTGCAGCAGAGGATTGAGATAATGAAGAAAAAACAGGAATGATTCGGAGCTTGCCTTGAGTACTTATGATAACTCGCATTCCGAGATGGCGCTGTTGGCGGATAATACTAAGAATTCTCTTCGTCAGGTCAGATGAACCACCCCTGGTCATAGAGAGATACTGAAGGGACGTAAGTTGTCAAGCCAACCTTGTAAGAAATTACCAACTTTATGCGCCTCATCAATGACAAGAACTTTGCCAGCATCAAGATTTATGCGTGTAAACAACCGACAGATAATGTCAAAGATTCTGCAAGCAGAATCTGCATCGATAAAAGGATCGGATAAATCGATAATTGTGAGTTGACCCTTTGCAAAACGAGCCGGTCGTTTGGACCTAGCCTTGGAGGGTTCCAGGAATGAATAAAGTAGGGATAACCGCTGATCCAGGCTTGCCTTCTGAAGGGGATTCAATTCCTCCTTCAGGTCAGCAAGTTCATTTTGAAAAGCGTAAAAGGTGAAGTCTTCTCCGAGTTTTCGAAGACGTTCCTACAATGGAATTAGATGGTTCGATTTTCAATTAGATCGAAAACACCATTGCTTACAAGGACAAGGTGCATGTATAAGGGTGCCTGATCAGGAGAGTTGATTGACATCATAGATAGAATAGCCGCCGCATCCAACTCTGCTTGAGTAAAATGCAATGGATAAACCTCAACTTTGTCACCGAGTGCATTTCCATAAGTTGCACACATTGTTTTGATACTGGAAGGTGAGACAAACACTCTGACTTTCGGTAGCTCTATGTCGTAAGGTTTTGAGATGGATCCTAGCCAAGTGACTTCACTGGGAAGGGATGAGGTCCCTCCTTCTCCAAAATGAAGAATGAGGGCACTCATGGCCTCCTCAAGCAAGCCAATTGGTTTGAATTTCGGGATAAGAAGATTCTCCAGCATTGTTGCCAGAGTATGAGATTTGCCTCCGCCTGATATCATGCTCAACCCGAATACAAAGAGGCTCATAGCAAATATGATACCTTGAACACCGCACAACAGGGCCGAAAACGGTGCACTCTGCACGAACGATAAAATGAGTGAAAGCAAAGGTAGACATAGCGGAGGACACACAGAATTCATGTACAGACGTTTATCTAAAGGAGCATCGACGGCTCCTTTTGAGCTGCCAACAGTAAATCAGAGGATGTAGAAAGATAGATGAAGTGACTGCTCACTGTACAGATAGAGTCTGGCCAAAAAGTCCATATTGAGAGCTGTGCTGCAGGCTGCTCAAGGCAGATTGCATCACCAAGGGAGCATTTTGACACTCATGGACAGTTGGTGTTACAGGATTTTCAATGGGTCGATCTACAAACATTGCTTCTTCATCTAGAAAATCCCATTCACAAACAGATGAGAGACTATCGTCTGAAGAATGGACAGACATGTGTGATGGAAAGGGATATGACTGGAGCTCCGGTCTACTTATATCTCAATTCATGATCGAGAGCCATGCAAAAAAAATTAGCCATTGAACAAATTAACCATTAAAATTAGCCATTGAAAAAAAATTAGCCATTGAGTCTGTCTATTCACAATGTGTCACCGTGAAGCACACTCCGGTGACAGCGGTTTTGTTTGAAATACTTATGTAAGTAACACTCCGATATCCTTTCGCGATATCCTTTCTTCCCAGTCGACACAGCCTCCTTACAGCGCCTATACCTTTTAGCATCCAAATCTCCATGTTCGAAGTCACCGGGTGGTCTGTTGGGGCTGTTCCCGTGCAGGACAATGACACCACTTCCTCTAAAAAGCGTAAACGTTCTATTGATAACTACCAAGTTTCCGAAGTTAACATGGACAAGAAACTGAAAAGTATTACGAAAGATAACGAAGGAGCAAGGAATTCATTCAAGAAAAAGAAACGGGAGGCACAGAAGAGAATAGGATCGAAATCTAGCTCCGGCAATGGCATGGCGTCGAACATTTCGAGACCTAAGCCATTGAAGCCACGAATATCTGTCGATGATGAGTTGGTTCGACCGGCAAAGAAAACAAAGAAACACGAATTAGTTGATCAGTCAACGACTACCTCGTCTCCAAAGTTAACGGCAATGCAACGAGGCATGAAACAAAGCCTGGATGGTGCCAGGTTTAGGTCCGTGAACTGTTCATTGCATGCCATGCGAAGAGAATCTTCATGGCTTTTAGGATGATTAACGAAACGCTCTATAAGTCCAGGAGTACTGAAGCACATCAGTTGATGCGCGGTGACCCGAAGGTTTTTGAGGAAGTATGTCCGATGTTCTGATTTTTGATTCACCATTTGAAGGGGGAAAGTATCACATAGGTTTCCGCCATCAAGTTCAATCATGGCCTACCAATCCTGTAGAACATTACATATCAGTCCTTGCTTCCTATCCCCCTAAGACAGTAATCGCGGATCTTGGCTGTGGAGACGCTGCCCTTGCAAAGACACTGGTACCCAAGGGCCTAACCGTTTTGTCTTATGATCTCAAATCAGATGACGAATATGTGATTGAAGCTGACATCTGCAAGCACATACCTCTTCCAGGCTCAGAAGAGAGTAGTAAGGATAAGAGTTTTGCTCAGGTAGTGGATGTGGCTGTGTGTGCACTGAGTCTCATGGGAACAAATTGGCAGACATGTCTACGAGAAGCATGGAGGATCCTAAAACCAGAGTACGCTGCGATCGTTCTATAATGTTTCGCTTGAACTTACACCTGATATTTTAGAGGAGAGTTAAAAATAGCGGAAGTCGCGAGTCGTTTCACGAATATAGAAAAATTTCAGAGTTTCGTGACGAATATTGGCTTTCGCTTCAAATCAAAGGTAAAGACAGCCCTATCACCCAGTCAAACGACTGAGTTTATTATTAGGATCAGAGCAATACACATTTTGTACTTTTTGAATTCAAAAAGTCTACACGGAAACCGAGGACTGACATGGAGTGGACTGAACTGGTTTCTAGAGGGGATATGTTGAAGCCATGCGAATATAAACGACGCTGACATGAGAGAAATGCATCAATTCAGCTGATTGGATGGTTGATTGATTTCCATATATAAGATAGTTGGATCTGTCGAGCTCGTGTATCAGTATATCTGACTCGACGCTAAGTGCATTAAGCATTGAGCGATTTTTGCCATCAATAACAACTCTCTGACCTTTCTGACCTCACACCATGACCGACAAGATCCACAGACTTGCGAATCCCATCATCAACGACGAGCTTGGTAGGCTACGTCAGTCCTCGACCTCTGCGAAAGATTTCCGTGAGGCAAGTTAGCTTTCATCTAGCATCGAAGTGGGGCAGTTAACGTAGACAATAGGGTATCGGCAGGATCAGTCTGATCCTTGGTTATGAGGCCTCAAAGGACCTTCAAACGGAATATTTTCAAGGTGTATGTGGTCAGAAGTGGCATGAACCTTGAGTTTGAAGTGACTGTCAGACTAGCAAACCCCTGTTAGCGCATTTCAGGGACAGAGAATTAAGGCGAAGGTTGGATTGACACCAGTCTTGCGAGCTGGCCTCAGTATGACAGATGCATTAGTGAGCATCTAAACATCTGAAAGATTCCAGCGGCTGAACACATCACCAGCTCTCTCTTTATCCGTCAGTTGTTAATCCGACTGAATAGAGACTCAAGCATTGATAAAATTAGAAATGCACCCGTATATCATTTGGGCCTTTTCAGGGAGAAGTCGACTCTTCAGCCTGTTGAATGTGAGAACTCTCGACTTGATTTTCAATGAATGATTAATTCATGCCGGGTGTACCAGACTACTCCAAACTTCCACCTTCTCCGCCCTGTGATCAAGTCTTTCTATTGGATCCCCTGATTGCGACAGGCGGGACCGCCAAAGCTGCCCTGACTATGGTCATCGAGTGGGGTATTCCTAGTGAGATACCCACACCTAATAAGGAAAAGTAACTCACGGGTTTCAACAGTTAACAAGATCAAGTTGCTTTCCATCTTGGCCTCGGAGGAAGGACTTCGCAATATTCTCGCAGAATATCCTCAACTTGAGGTGGGTTTATGAGCAGTTCTGCCTGCCGGAGAGGACCAATGATTTTATGTTGTTAGATATGGGTGGCTGGGGTTGATCCTGTTTTGACACCTGAAGGCATCATTAGCCCGGGCTTAGGAGATACGGTACATGGCTTTGTCTGCATTCGTCCTGAGTCTTACTAACTTGTTGCAAGGGGGATCGCCTTTTCAATACTATCCGACCCTAGTCTATTAGTCAGCTAATTACCCACGTGATTGAATACGCGATTGTTAGCACAAATTGATCACCTCCGAAGAGGCAAGTCAGAAAATGAGAACAAGTAGCCCATCTTCTTATACATTCAGATGGCCACTATTAACAGATCTGGCTGGTCAAGCCCTCTGTCGTCCAGTATCACACTTTCTACCCCTCCATCTCCACGCCTTAAACGAGCTCTGGATGCCTCTCAAGAGACTGTCTTTAATAACATCCATATTCCAGCATCTACTGTCGTGGAATACATTGCTTCCCGGAAATCCAGCAGCTCTATAATCTATGTTTTTGATGTGGCCGAGCAGGTCGGTTTTGGCACGCTAACAAAGACATGGAGAAAAGTTGAAGGATCTGCCACTGTAGTAGATCTGCAAACCAGAACTGGTGCAGGCTTGAGCTTGATTGGTTGTTTATTGCAGGGTACAAGTGCAGATGCAGGAAAGAGAGCAATTCTAACCGCCTACACGACTCCGGCTGGGCTTGCGTTGATGACACCCTCATTCTCCTATCTTCCTCCCCCTTCTGCAGAAAGTAGGCTTGTCATCCAGGTACCAACCGTTGTTTCCGTGGGGGAGTCGTTGACTCTTTCCCCAAGTCTTGCGTCACTGGCTTCCGCTTGGCCCTTGCTCGCTGAAAGCATTGTCGTGCTACTTTCCTGCACCCCTCAGCAAGCCGTCGACTTCGCCAGTCTCTCCTATCAGATCAAGGGATCTCATGTTATCCATCTTTTCGACCACTATACCAGCGGTCGAGAGTTTGGTCACACCATCACGTCGTTGCCCCAAATTCCTTCTACTGGATCTGTAGCCGAGATTATAGCAGCTGCAGGATATCAGTTTTTTGACTTCACTGGGAATGTCAACGCACATACCGCCTTCGTGTTATTAAATGGTCCCTTGGCTGTGACACTCAAAGCACTTATACAGGATAGCCCTTCCAGCGGGCTGGCTGTAGTCATTGTCAATGTGTTGCGCCCCTGGGATGGGAATGCACTGAGGCATATCATACCATCTTCTGTCCGGAGCGTCCACGTCTTTGATGATGTTCCTAATGCTTCGACGCATGGGAACCTTTATGGTGATGTTTTAAGCGTATTGTGCACATATCCGCTTGCTGTATATAACTGTAAAATCACCCCCTCCTATACCCACCAGCTTTTGAACAAGACCGGTGCTCTCGTTCAATTCATTAATAACATCGTTCCATCTTTTCCCGTCGATTCAGCGACTTTGCAAGCTCGAGCTGCGAAGCGCTTGTTATTTATCAACAATCCACGAGAATCACTTATCTCGCTTTTCGATGTTGCTGAAAGGCTCTTCACTACAGAGTCCACCCAACCGCGCCTTCTCGTCGATCACGATATTTTCTCCAAAAAAGGAGGTATCACTGTCAATCGTCTTATCCTGTCCGAACGCAATGACCAGCAATTCATTCCTCTTTCCCTTGAAATGCCGCTAGAACCTTCTGCAGAGGGCTCTGCAGACTTCCTGGCTATTCTTGACCAAAATCTACTAAAATCTCACCATATCTTCGACCTCGCTAAAGATCATTCGTTTGTATTGGTCACAACTTCATGGACGCCCGAGGAGATTATTGCCAATATCCCTTCTGATGTCATTACTTCCATCTTGGGCAGAAATATAGCTGTGTTCGTGATCAATACCAAGGATGTTACGACCAAGCTATCGGATGCATCTGGGCCGTCTCACGACGCAGTCCAGAACGCTATCACATACCTTACCTGCCTTCGATTTTATCTCTGTTCTACCGCCAGCGAGCCTGCAATCTGTAAGCTTGCTGAAAGTGCTTTTCATCCAGTGATTGAAAGTATTCCCGTTTGCAAGATTGACTTTCGCACACAGGCAGCTCTTGACAAGCTTGCCGTCATCCCTCCCACTGAGAGTACTTCATTAGTCCTCAGAACTATTGAGTCCAATGCTATAGTTTTCGAGCCACCTGATGGGGAGACCCTCGTTAACGACTCAAGACTTGGATCATGGCATGATGCCGCAAAACACTTTCTCTTTCCTCCGGTGTATGCGCCTGATAAAACACACGCGAACAATGAGGAACATGCTCAAAACCCGTCACTTCGCCCTGATTGTTCAGAACGTACTTTCCTCGTGACCTGTACAGTCAATCGTCGTCTCACCCCTTTGGAATACAACCGCAATGTATTCCATCTTGAGTTCGATACTTCAAATACTAACCTGAAGTACGCAATTGGCGAGGCTCTTGGTGTCCATGGTTGGAATGACGAGCAAGATGTCCTCGATTTTTGTCATTGGTATGGAGTGAACCCCAACCATCTCGTCACTATTCCCATTACTGGGAGCGACAAGTATCACACTCGAACCATTTTCCAGGCCTTGCGACAGCAAATAGATCTGTTTGGTAAACCAACCAAATCGTTCTACACCGACCTCGCACCTTTTGCTGGAGACCCTGTCGACAATTATGCATTACTGTTCATCGGTTCTCCGGAGGGCGCTTCTACCTTCAGGAAATACTCGGAAAAAAATACAGTTACCTTTGTTGACGTGTTGAGGATGTACCCAAGTGCAAAACCTAGCATCGAGAAGCTTTGTGAGTTAGTGGGTGATATCAAGCCGAGACACTATAGTATTGCCAGCTCACAGGCTGTTGTCGGAGACCGGGTGGACCTTCTCGTCGTGACCGTTGATTGGGTTACATCTAATGGTATGCTCTGTGCTATTTTATATTCGACCTCGACCTATTTATTGATAACGGGAATCAGGTAGCACCCGTTATGGGCAGTGCACTCGTTACCTTGCAGGACTAAAGATCGGTCAAAAGGTGACAGTATCAATTAAGCCCAGTGTGATGAAGGTACGCATCGTGAGAAAGATTCTTTTGCAACAGTCCAGTTAATAAAAGGGTTAGTTGCCAGCTAGTCTTAAGCAGCCACTTATAATGGCTGGCCTTGGTACCGGTGCCGCTCCCTTCCGTGCTTTCCTTCAGTATCTCTCGTGGCGCAGAGACCAAGGAGAGGAGATTGGTCCTGTATATTACTACTTTGGTTCGCGGCATCAATCGCAGGAATACCTTTACGGCGAGGAGGTTGAGGCGTGGATCTTGGATAACATCATCACCCATGCTGGATTGGCATTTTCGCGTGATGGGCCGAAAAAAGTGTACATTCAACATAAAATGTTGGAGGACTCGGAGACGCTAGCGAAAATGTTGCATGATGATCAAGGTGTTTTCTATCTTTGTGGACCAACATGGCCAGTGCCGGATGTCTATGAGGCATTGGTAGCTGCACTTGGCAAGTCCAAAAATTATGATGCGGCGACTGCAGGTCAATACCTGGAAGGCTTAAAGGAGGAGGAGCGCTATGTTCTAGAGGTCAGTGACAGTAAAACACATACTCATCATTTCAGCTTAATGCTTTCCGTTCTAGGTCTATTGATAAATATACATTCATGGAATCATTCTGGAATATTTACTCTGTTATTTATCATTCTACAACTGAGCTTGTCTGTAAATTTCAACTCAGTCATAATCATGAACAATGCGATATCAAAACAAGACGTGTGCAACAAGCTAGGTCATCAATGACAAATGACGTAAAATCGTAAATATCAATCATACAAAGATGAAATTAGACTTGAACCTTCAATAAGTTACCTTCTTGTATCTCTGTCCTAGCAAGTACCAATATACTGTCATTCCTATGAGTATCACACCAACAATGGTAATTCCCAGCGCCATTGCGACACGAGCTCCTGGACTGAGTCTCGGTGATGGACACCCTTCATTGAAAACAGCGTCACAAGGTTGGCCCTTGGGCTTGACCCTTGCATAAGCGCCATCTTCGAGAGCAGTGTAAAACGGATCCACCGTGGTTTGCATGACACTGTAGGCCGCTAATGCCAGGAGTGGCGCATTGTAGTCCAATGCTACCTTGACGAACAAGCTCAGGACATGAATCGCGATCAAACGAGTCTGAACTGCATACCTCTGTTTGGGGCCAGTCGCTACGGATGTCAAAGAAATTGTCATTCACGTCAGGACCGCCCACGACGGCTCCATAAAGGATATACGTAGTGTTTACTGGATTAGTGTCGATAGCACTAATATCTGTCCCTCCACTGGCCATGGCGGAATGGGGATTGGAGGGGGAATTCGGGTTGATACCAACGACATATGGGACTGATGGAACAATGGTAACTAAATCATGGGTTTGATAGCCAGACTTGTATGAACCTACCCGACATCGAGTTGTTTCCGAGTGCATAATTGAGCTGGGATTGGGCGAATTGCTATTTTTATTTTCCAAGTCAAATGTCTAGCTTGAAGAGGGGTGGCGCCACTGACCAGGTATGCGGCTTGCTTGTCGGCGCTAGAGGCATAGGGGGCATATCGCGTAAGGAGCATGGCCGCATTGAGGGCTGGATTCAGGCTCGCTTCATCAGAGTCACCGTTGTAGTACAACAGTCCGTCTGTTCAGACTTTAGATAACATACACTTAGGCAGGATATGGAGGGCCAAACCTCGAGTAAACCTCCCCGGACCCCGATCCTCGATAATTTCATCCAAGTAATTCTCGGCTTTGTTTTGCCAGTCGGAAAGGTTTCCAGCGACGGAACCAGAACTCCTTAAAACCTGGGTAAACAAAATTGGAATCCCTGACCCTTTTGAGTCCCAATTGAAGACACGGCTTTCGCTATCCACCTGGTATTTCGTCCAATGTGCTACTGCTTGGTCGTGTAGGTCTTGAGAGTCTGTCGCCCAAGCCAAGAAAAGAGCTGCAATGGATAATTCATCCCCGTAGCCTGATGAACCATAACTCTGAGAGATGACGGGGACTGATTTCTGGTAGGCTTTGCGGCCCCCGTTTGCGTTGAGGGCGAGGGAATATAAAGACTTGGCATGGGTCAAGAGAACGTCTGCATAGGTGGCATTGGTGAGAGCCGCAGGGCCCGAAAGGGTGCCGTTGAAGCCTTTGTCACGATACAGAACCGAACATGCAGCAAAGGCAGCCGCTGCACCAGCAGCAACGTCCGTCCCCGGATTCGTGCTGTTGATTTGGTACGAGGTCCGAGGTTCTGGTATATCACGATCGCCTCCCCAGTAATCATCATCATGAGCAGCTAGGAGCACAGACGAGGTTAGCTAGCACAAGAAATGGAAGAGCTCCTATGCTCACGGGTATCGATCAGAACGAATAGGGTGTTGTCATTCGGGTGCGCCTGGGTACATGATCCTTAACAACGTCTAGCGGAACGAAAATAACGCATACTTTGATGAGCCAATCAAGGCCCCAGCGCAACATATCATCTAGGTAAGCAGTCTGATTTGCAAGATCATACCCTGAGACAGTATTCAAGGTTTAGTCTGGGCGGGAGACTGCCTGCTGACCTTTGCCAAAGTCCGTAGCCCCCCAGCAAGTGGACATAAGCGTAAAGCTCTGGAGAAGGTCTTTTAAATGAGGCGATCAATGGGGTGTTTTGAGGTTATGCGTACAAGAGGAAATGTCGCCTTTATATAGTCTATTTTCGAGACATCAGTAGAAAAAAATGGAAAATCGATTCGACTTCACCTCCTGCATCGTAGTATCCACCTAAAGGACTCACATCCAGCGTGTATCACGTTGATACCTAGAAAGGGGACTTACCAGTTAGATCGAGACCAACGTCCTTACCGTCGTCCAGCGCACTCGAGTTGCGCCACGAAACGCGGGTTGAGGTAGGAATATTTCCGCTGCGTTGCGCCTCATAGAAGTAGAGCAAGTCGCCCAATAAGTTGGTCCATTGTCGGTTGGGATAACCACCAAGCGATGGAACGGCGCCGAGGGATGGATTGGGGGGTAGATACGGAGGACTGGGGAGGGACAACTGGGCGAGGGATGGAAGAGAAGTGGTGATCAGCAAAGCAGCAGCCACAGGAAAGCGCATCTCAGGGTCGAGCACAGTTCGTAATGCGGCTGGCTTTAAACGACTTCTAGTTCAACTATAACTTAATTTATGCCAATGCACGTGACACTGGTTATTTTCGTGTTCATTGGCCTTATTCAGTCAAGTATGTCGAGACCCATTGCAACCTGTGTTCTCGGCGTCGGTCTCTCAGGCCTCGCCTTTCATATCCCTTTTATCCTCGCTCTAAAGGAGCTCTTTACTCTACACTCTGTCTTGGAAAGAAATCCAACTCAGGAGGGTGGAAGTGTCAAGCAGCACTTCGGAGTGTCTGTCAGGATCCATCGATCATTCGAGGCAGTGATTGCAGATCCTGAAATAGAGCTTGTCATTATTGGAACTCCCAATGACACCCATTATGATTTCGCGAAAGCTAGTCTTCTGGCGGGGAAGCACGGTAAGCCGCGACTGCGCATGTTAATATTGTGCTTGCGCCCATTCTCTTTTAGTTCTTGTTGACAAACCTGTCACTCCAACGGCTGAGCAAGCCCGCGAGCTCCACATAATCGCCCAATCCAAAGGCCTTGTCCTTTACGCTTATCAGAACAGACGATGGGACTCTGACTACCTCGCTCTTAAAAATTTGCTGTCACTTCCAGAGACAGATGCACGGTCGCTCGGAAAAATTCTAGAGTTTGAATCACAGTATGTCGCTTATCCTGAAGCCCTTTCAGCCTGACAACTTGTTCCGCAGCATTGATCGCTACCGTGTCGGTCTGAAGGGATCATGGAAAGATGAAGTGAGACCTGCGGCAGGCCTCACTTATGATATAGGAGCACATCTCATCGATCAGTCTCTCGCACTTTTTGGAAGCCCCGACAAGATTACAGCATTCATTGAAAACATCAGGGGCTTGGGAAACCCGGAGGTTGATGACTGGGTATATAATTTTGCTTCTTGTCAAGTGCTAATCCTGAACATTATCTCCTGACCATCAGTTCACGATTTACCTACATTATCAGTCAAGCCCAGATAAACCCTATCCTATGACCGTTATTTTAAGGGCACACGCTCTTTCTGCGAGGACAACACAATTGCGATTCATTGTTCGGGGAACCCGAGGCTCATATATCAAATATGGGGTTGATCCCCAAGAAGATCAGCTGAAAGTCATCACAACGCCAGAGAGCATCTTCGAAGATGGATATGGGAAGGAGCCCGAGTCATCGTGGGGTGTGCTGGAGACTGTCCGGGAAGACAATACAACGTTTGACAGGATGACGTAAAGCAATTTGATTCAGTCCGAGATCAGATAACTAATTGATATACAGATGGTCTTCGGAGGCTGGTTGTTATGCCTCATTGTTTCGAAATTTGGCTGCTGCTATCCGAGAAGGAGCGGAACTGCTTGTTCCTTGGCGGGATGTTCAGAATGTTGTGGAGCTAATTGAGCTTGCCCATGAAAGTGCGAAATTAGGCAGAACTCTTGATGTCCCGGCAGGCATTTCAGAGTAGATCATCAATTAGTCATGATATTATTTCATACACGTGACAGTATTGTGAGATTCTCGGATTCCACGTTGGCCATCTGTGCCATCATTCTTTCATTCCATGTCTATCGTTCAGCTTCGTATTGAGCTTCCCACATACGCTCATTCCTTCTCTATCCATGTTCCAGATACCTGCACTATACTTGAAGTTAAAAAGGAAATTTCTCGAATCTGCCCAGGTCAACCCTGTGTGGATGGTCAGAAGCTCATCTGGAGGGGGCGCTTCTTAACCGACAACGAACAAGTAGACACAATATGGAAGGTCAGTGTATTATGGGTTGAGATTCTTCTGCAATGTACCTACCCAGATTTTTTCTTAGTCTCCAAGCGAACCGCGCATCGTCCATCTTTCAGTGCATCCTTCCTCTTGGATTTCTGGACCACCAACAGTACAATCAAGTAGTATTCCACTAACAATTCTGAAGCATACGTCCACGATCTCAGTCCCTGCTTCCCAGTCGCGCCCCAAGTCTCCTCCTGCTTCCTCTACTGCTGCTGAGCGCTTGCCCTTCGTTTTTGCTAAGCACGCCGAAGCAATCACACTGCTTATGGAAGGACGCTTGAATCCTGCAGGAACCAATGTCATGTCTGGCCTACGAGAAGATGCTATAAAATTGCTTGAGCTCAATGGTTGGGGTTGGCCCGCGGCCCTGGATGAGCCTTATCCGGAGGTGACCTTTGGTGGTTTAAAATATGAACGAGTCACAGCCGAGTAAGTTTTTTGATTATAAGTAAGATAAGGCAAGCTCAATTTTGGCAGAGAAGTTCCTTTTCTGTCCTTGGTCAATGAAGGTGCCCAGCCGACTCCAGCTCAAGCACAGGCCTTACGAGTACTCAGCTACACTTTTTCGATATTTATGAAAGAGCTTTGGCAAGGGCCCCAGCTAAATGTTAATGTTCTTCCCGCCCAAGCTATTCCCAACCGTCAGGCCATACCAGAAATCCCTCACATTAATGACTTGCTGCAACAAATGGGTTTACCACCTCTTCGAAACGTCCATAATGCTGAAGCCGTTCCTAACCAAGAACAAGCAAGGATCCCGAATCTATTGCCTGATGTTGCCATACGTCCCCTCCTGGCACCTCTCTTCATGCTCATCGTACGAGCGACCTTGCTACTCTATCTCATTGCTCCGACGCGCAAACCGATATTTGCAGTATTAGTTATTGCCTGGATGCTTTATGAAATATGGCAGCCTATTCGCAACCATCTCCTTCGACATCTGCAGGAGAATGAACAAGATGTTGGTCGGCCTGAGGCACGTGCTCCTGCACAAGCCGATGCACCAAGGCCAGATAATCTCTCTGCCCAGCTAAGATCTCATATGAGAGAACTTGCAGAAAACCTAGGGAATATGTACCTCGAGGCGGAACAAGAAGTATTAGCACACGCCACGCTAGAGAACGAAGATCCCGATCTAAGTCGGAGGATGGGTCAGAGGATAGGTCAAACAATAGTGACGTTCATCGCCCTAGCATTTCTGACTCTGCACCCTGCCATCTGGAATCAGAGGAGAGTGGCACTGCGATTGCGGGAAGAGGCTATTAGGACGGAGATGCGCAATGGGACTACGTTAGATCAGACAGCTGTGGAAGAGGGAGACAGTTCTATAGAGAGGGAAGAGCGACGAATTCAGGCATTCCGGGAGCGATATTTCCAGCGTCCAACATGGATACAGCGCTACATAGAGCGTGTAATCCATAACGATTGGGACGAATAGTCACGTGGGCACTAATTGTATAATTGGATTTCCTTTTGGCTACAATGTCAATTGTATTGTGTTTTACATTCATCCCTTCTCGAATGTCTACATTTGAATCCCTTGTTGCGGATCTTACTAGAGATGCACATCGCGCGCAGCCAAAAGATGTACTCCAGTTCTGTGCCAACTGGTTCCAGTCCCGTCTGGAGGAGCAGAGGGCTAGAACCCGCGATATCCTTTCTCAACGAACTAACCATCCAAGTATACCACAGGAACTTTACAAGGATGGTCTCACCGCTGGCCGAAGGAGCGTTTCATCCTCTGTCTGGCCACCTTCTGTTGCTATTCATCGCTCACCGATGAGAGCTAGCATTGCCCAAGGCCCCTTTGGGACCCTGGACGTCCCAGGCAACGCACTTCTACACTCAGATTCTCCCAACCCAACATTTAGATTGGGTACACCACCAGAGCAACCTCCTACTTCACCGTTGACCTCTGTTCTTTCCCCCTCTAGCCGCTCTGATGCCGTAGCCCCAACGGATATCGATCAAGGCGACCTCTTACATCCTCCCGATTCTGCCATTTTCCAGCGCCGCACATCAGTCTCTGCTGAGTCTATTGATGTGGATGCCTACCCAGATACACCCCCTCCCGTATATCCAAAGTCTCCAGAACAGATTGAGCAAATCAAAAGTATTACTCGCAAGCTCTTTATCTTCCGTGATCTTGCGGAAGAACAAGAGAAAGCGGTCCTCGGGGCGATGCAAGAGCGACTCGTCAAGAAGGGTGAAATTATCATACGTCAGGGGGATTTCGGAGACGCATTCTATGTCGTCCAGTCGGGATTACTCACTGTCTACATACAAGGACATCCCGAGAGGAAGTCTCCTCGAACCATTGTTCATCCTGAGCTAGGAACAAAAGTTGCTGAGTGTGCACCTGGCAGTTATGTTGGTGAACTCGCCCTACTGTATGGGCATCCTCGTGCAGCGAGTGTCCTCGCCATGACAGATTCGCAATTGTGGTCGCTCGACCGCATGACCTTCCGTACGATCGTGCTGAAGTTGGCACACAGGCGGCGAACGATGTATGAGAGATTTCTGGGCAGCGTGACACTTTTGTCGTCGCTTGATGCACAACAGAAGAGTAAGATTGCAGATGCACTGAACAGAGAGATCTATGAAGAGGGAAAGATTATCGTGTTGGAAGGCGATCCAGGACAAGACAAATTTTTCTTGATTGAAGACGGGGAAGCTATCGTTACCCAACAGGGCCAAGAGATTGGCCGACTGAAGAAGGGAGATTACTTTGGAGGTAAGTTTAAAACTTATTCTGCCCAAACTTTCTCGGACTATGATTTCAGAGCTCTCTCTGCTCCACGAAAAGCCTCGTGCGGCTTCAGTCATAGCAAAAAATAAGCTTGTGGTAGCTGCATTAGATGCGGCGGCATTCCGTCGTCTTCTTGGACCGTTGAAAGACATTATGGAGAAAAGAGCAGGTGAATATCATTCTGCTCATCAGCACTGAAATGGAATTCCCGTTGCATCTAATTGTAGAATATAATCATGTACATGTAGTTGAGCGTTCGATCATTGATCAGTTAACAACGGATTTTCCCGTGCCAGTACCCGGTACACCTGTACTCTCATCTATATTCGTCTCATATTTTCAGAATTCCCATATGGAGTGAGAATGAAAGCTGAGAATCCATGACATGTGCATAATGCCCCTAACCAATCACAATACTCATGGACTTACTCTCAACCTCTCACATTTTTCATTTTATATCTGGATCGTTTCGTTCGCTCTCTCTTTTTCTTCTGGCTTTTGACCCGGCTCGCCGAACGATTCATCATGTACAAACTGTCTCCACACTTGGCCCTCACCAATACTTAGCTACGAATCAGCACAAGGATCGGGTTTTCACGACTACTTGGGCTCAGCCACCATCTTTACAGAGTTGGGTTCTTCACAAGTCCACATCTGAGCCATGGCATCTGTCCCATCTCAATACTGTGCCCATCAGTAAGTACCTTGGGGGCAAGCTAGTCTACGGGCGGTGCTGAGTCACTTATCAAGCTGCTACTTCGTCCTACATTGACATTCCACCCCCGTTCAGTCACATATACTCTATGGGGGGACCCACAGGAGAGGTTCATCTGGTCGACAAAAATATTGGAGGGTTCGGGCAGAAAATGCAAGAGATCTTGTTTGTTCCAGAATCGGAGCTATTTCAGGCAGATAAAACACGAGTTGCACTTGTAAGTAACATCGGTTTGCTCCATGCTTTGATATTGTGATATTCCTTCCTCGCAGAGATATGGCTCTCATGGAATCGAATCAACGTCAACCCCATCATACTCGTTGAGTTTTGTACCTGTTCTTGGAACAAATATCATCAAAGTTTACTCCCGCAATACTACTTCTGGACAACTTACCCATATCTCCTCGTCACCTTCGCCTCGTGGGCCTACTGCTCATGATGGACCACGACATATCAAAATCCATCCAAATGGGAAGGTACTCTATTGCGTTACGGAACACTGTTCGTTTTGGTCATCCCCTTCTCTTTCGGTTTATATTGACTGTTCTTAATCCAGCTAATTTTCTAGACTTGTATGAAATCATCACTACAGATAGTGCTACAGGATTTCCTTTCTTGAAATACATTGATTCTCGCTCACTTCTTCCCAGTCACCTTTCTTCAGGCCCCTTGAAACAATTTCGAGGTGACACCCTCATACTTACACCACCGACTCGTGCCCATCCTTCTCCATATGCACTCTTTACAACGACACGTGGTAGTACATCAGCCTCCTGTGGGTGGTTGTCGATTTTTGCATTGGACGAGGACGGTTATTTCGTAATAAAGAACCAAAATCATCCTGCAGAAGTCGAGATTCGATACGAGACTCATAGTTCTGGAGGGAAAGCGAATGCGATAGACTTACGGACGAGATGCAAGATTCGGTCCTCGGCCATGACTTCAGTACGAGCTGAGGATAATGGTGATCAGGGAGACGATGTAACAAGTATTGATAGTGATGGCTATAACAAACTCAACACCTACTCATACAGAGCAGTATATTCACCACTGAGGATGAATGGGACCCTGAACGACCGTGATTGGGAGGAGGAAGAAGGTGTGTGGATATTACTCACGGACGATGATGAAGCTACGGCCGCTGGGTCTCATCTCGCATCGTCTACGGGTGGTGTGAAGGTTCTGGAGTGGGGTGGGTGGGGAAAAGAAGGTGTAAGCATTGTCGCCGAGTGGCCTGGACCTCCTCAAATTGTAGAGGGTGAGCGATTGTACAAGGACAAAGGTGAAGAGAGGATGATCGGTGGGAGCCATGCCATTTGGTTGGATTGATCCAAGAGAGTTTGTATTCTCTTTGTATGTTCGCCGAAACATATTTGTCCGACTTCACTTTGGAGCTTACTTCACCAGGGAAATCTTCACAAAGTTACATATCTGTGAGTTTCGTCTTCAGAGTACAGGGATCCTTAGGCCATCTTGATTAACACATGATATTGTCTTTCCGTAAGTGCACCAGTATTGCCCTACAATAGGCTTTTTGAATCATCAAATTACGACAATCACCATTCTTAATCACGAAGGTAGGTCCAGCCGAAGGCACTCTATCTCGCAATATTGATGTGAGATATCATCCATGACCACCATTACCCAGTCATCCGCAAATTGCTCAACAGCTCAGAGCTTCGGAGCAAAATCATGTGCATGCGCAGCCCCACGAGTGAATTTGACAGAGATCTTGTCCTTTGGATTGTC